>JAABUQ010001832.1_pt1 | contig 43978 bp, 36 predicted proteins | sample 5560001 | NCBI WGS metagenome assembly JAABUQ01 (sample SAMN10711888, study PRJNA513371) | rock metagenome | isolation source: Antarctica rocks | place: Antarctica: Victoria Land, Finger Mt nord | collected 2015-12-18 | reverse complement strand
GCCCGCCCGACCCGCTGCGCCCGTCCGATCCCCCCTATTCGGACCGATCCGACCCCGCTTATCCGGGCTATTCGGACCGATCCAGCCCTGCCGATACGGGGCGCGGGCGGGGGCAGAGCGTTCCCCTCCCCTACGGCCCGGACAACCGCCTGGCCCCGCCCGCCGCGCCGCGCAGGCCGGGAGACTACACCCTCCAGACGGACCCCTTCGTGCCCGCCCGCCGCGCGCTGAGGCCGCTCCCCCTGTTCGGCTACGACTTCTTCCAGCCCGCCCGCCAGATCATCATCAACAATCGCTTGGCCCGGCTGCCCGCTCCGCGCCCCGCCCCGCGCCGCACCACCCAGTCAGGCCGCAGCGGCTTTTCTGCAAACCAGAGTCAGGGCACGGCCAACGGTTTCGGCGGCTCGCAGACCACCAATACGAGCGGCGGCTTTAACGGCTCCGACGAGTCGGGGGCGACGGGGTTGAGTCGGGGGCGTACCTCCTCCAGTGGGTACGACGCCGCCGGCGCGTATGCGGCCTCCGGCAACGGCCAGTACGGCGGCACTCAGGCTGGCAACGGCCAGTACGACAACAGCCAGTACAACAGCGACAGCCAGACCGACAACGGGCAAGGCAGTAACGGTCAGTATGACAACAGCCAGTATAACAGCCGTCAGCCCCGAGGCCAGGCGGGCGACACGCAGTACGGCGGCGGTCAGACCAGTGACACCCAGGGCGACGGTGGCATGACGGGGCAGTCGTCCGACAGCGCCGGCGACAACGGCGGATACAGCACCGGCGGGTACGACAACGGCGGGTACAACAGCAGCACGGCCCCGCGCCGGCGTCCGACTCGGAACACGGGCGACTCGCTGGGCGACGGTGCCTACGGCGGCGACAACTTCTCGGGGGACGGCTTCGGGGGCGATTCGGGGCAGAACGCGAGCGGGCAGTTCCCCGGCGGCGACGCCTCGGCCCAGGGCGGCCCGTACAGCGTCAACGCCGTCACCGGGCAGATCGCCGACCCGCTTTCGAGCCTGAGCACGAACGTGCAGGCCTCCCTGCCCCCGAACTATCAGCTCCAGCCAGGCGACTCGCTGACGATCCGCTACAGCGCCCTGACGCTGGCCCCGCGCGAGGTCACGGCCAACGTGGACACGCAGGGCGGCGTGTCCGTGCCCGGCGTCGGGCGGCTGAGCGTCGCGGGCCGAACGGCGGACCAGGCCGAGGCCGTTTTGCGCGCGCGCCTGGAGCGGCTCTATCGCAACGTGGACGCCTCCATCAGCCTGCGCCAGCTCCGCACCATCCAGGTGACGGTCAGCGGGGCCGCCTTCGCGCCCGGCACCTACACCGTGCCGGCCACCGCGACTGCCTTCAACGTGCTGAACGCCGCGGGCGGCCCTCAGCCGAACGGCTCGCTGCGCGACATCCGCGTTTTGCGGAGCGGCCGCCCCGCCGGGGTCCTGGACATCTACCCGCTGATCGGGGCGACGAGCGGCAGCCCGCGCGCCCAGGGCGGCGACATCGGCCTGCGGTCCGGCGACAACATCTACGTCCCCGCCGTCCTGTCCCGCGTCTCGGTCCGGGGCGAGGTGCGCCAGCCCGCGGTCTACGAGCTGGCGCGCGGCGAGACGCTGCGCGACCTGCTGGCCTACGCGGGCGGCGTCAAGGCTTCGGGCGTGGACCAGAACGTCCACATCGACACGGTCAACCAGACCAGCCGCGTCATCAAGGACGTCAACCTGCGCGACAAGCCGCAGGTCGCCTCGACGGCGCTGTTCGACGGCGACTCGGTCGAGATCGCCTCGGTCCGCGCCCTCCTGACCAACCGCATCACCGTGGCGGGGGCCGTGGACCAGCCGGGCGATTACGCCCTGACGCCGGGCATGCGCGTCGCCGACCTGCTGGCGCGGGCGCGCGGCCCTCTGCTCAACGCCTACCTGGGGCGGGCCGAGCTGACGCGGGAGAACCCGGACCTGACCACCTCCGTGGTCCCCGTGGACCTCGCCGCCGCCTCGGGCGGCGACCCGCTGAACAACATCACTCTGCGCCCCTTCGACACGCTGCGGCTGTTCTCGCGCTCCGAGGTGTCGTACCTGGGGCGGCGGACCGTGACCGTGCGCGGGGCCGTGCAGCGGCCCGGCCTGTACACGCAATCGGACAACATGCGCGTCTCGGACCTGCTGCTCGACACGGGCGGGCCGCTGCCCGATGCTTATCTGAACCGGGCCATCCTGCTGCACCAGCGCGGCGACGGCACCTACGCCTACGAAGACGTCAACCTGCGCGGCATTCTGGGCGGCGAGGCCGACGAGGACAAGGCCATCCGCGACAACGACGTCCTGGCCGTGTACCGCATCGGCGAGGCCCACTTCACACCGGACCACACGGTCAAGATTCTGGGCGACGTGGTCGCGCCCGGCCTGTACGCGCGCGGCGACGGCATGAAGCTCTCGGATCTGCTGAAGCTCGCCGGCGCGTTCAAGCCCGGCGGCGGGACGCGCGTGACGGTCGCCCACGCCCGGCGGCCCGCAACCGACCAGCCCACCCAGGTCGCGCCGGTCGTGGTCGCCTTCGACGGGCAGGGGGGCAGCCCCCTGGGCACCGACGCCCCCCTCCAGGACGGCGACGTCGTGGCCGTGCAGGGCAACGGCAGCATCAAGGACCACCCCGCCGTCGTGACCGTGACCGGGGCGGTCAACCGGCCCGGCCCGTTCTTCGTCACCAGCAGCATGCGGCTCTCGGACGCCGTGAAGCTGGCCGGAGGGCTGCGGCCCGAGGCGTTCCCGCAGGGGGCCGAGTTCACGCGCACGGCGGACGCGCTGGCGACGGCGGGGCAGACGAACCTGGCCGAAGTGATCAGCCAGATGAGCGACATGCTGAACCTGACGCAATACGAGCGCGAGCGAGCCAAGGCCAGCCTCGCCCTGATCGAGGCCGCCGGGGCGGCCGCCTCCGGCACCGGCGGCTCGTCGGGGATCGCCCTGCCGGGGCTGTCGCCGGGCGCGTCCAGTGCCCCTAACACCAATGTCGCGCCGCTGATCGCGCCTCTGACGCAGATCAACCCGGTCTCGCGTGGCCGCGTCCTGACCACCAGCCAGCTCCAGCCCAACGGCAGCGTGGCGGTGCGCCTGGCCGAGGCCATCCGGCGTCCCGGCGGGATGGACGACACCCTGCTCAAAGACGGCGACACCATCGTCGTCCCCGAGACGCCCACGACGGTGCAGGTGGTCGGGGCGGTCGTCTACGGGCGCGGAGTCGTGTATCGCCCCGGCAAAGACATCGCGTACTACGTCGATCAGGCCGGCGACTACACTCCGGACGCCGCCAAAGACCGCATCGAGGTCATCCACGCCGGCGGCGGCCTGATCCCTGCGGGCAAGGCCGGGGCGATCCAGCCGGGCGACCTGATCCTGGTGCCGACCAAGGTCCTGGCGGAGAAGGTGGGGCGCAGCAGCGGCGGCTTCTCCAGCTTCTTCCAGGGGCTGGTCGGCTCGGCCATCACACTGAAGGTGCTTAGCAGCGTGTTCGGGCTGTGACGACTGGGGTTATGAAGGCTGTGGGCCAGGGCCTTCCCCGGCCTTTGATTGACAAAGCAAAGCCGATTGGGCTATACTCTGTGGGTATAATCCTCTGCTTCTACCAGTGCTTCTACCGGGTCGCCCGCGCCCGGCGCGGGTGGCCCCTTTCCAGACTCGGGCCTCGACTTCCCGCGCCCGGCGCTCCAACAATGTCCAAGTTTCAACACCGTGCAACAAGATGAAATCATCGTAGATGGATCGCTGCTGTCGCGCGTCCTCCGCCGGCAGCTCAAGCTCTGGCTTCTGCTCGGACCCTTGCTCTTCGGGCTACTGCTCGGTGGCGCGCTGCTCCTGATCCCCCGGACCTACACCGCCACCGTCTCTGCGGCCATCCAGCAGCCGAGCGGCGGCGGGGGTGCCCTGGCCCTGCTTGGGGGCGGGGGCGGGACGAGCAAGCGCTACCTGGGCGTGCTGAAGAGCCGTTCCCTGGCTGCTTCCGTCGAGCGTCATATCCAGCTCAGCCGGCTCTACCCCGGTCGGTTCCGAACCGAGGACGACGCCGTCACGTTCCTGAGCAAGAGTATCAAGCCGGACGACAACGCCGATGGCCTGCTCTATATCGCCGTCACCTTGCCCGGTCCGCCCAAGTTCAGCCTGGGCAAGGCCGGCCCCCGCCCCGCCCAGATCGAGGCCGCTTCCGCCCAGGCCGCCGACGACTACGCGCTGGCCTTGAAGCAATACTACGCCGCCAGTGACACCGACCAGGGCGCGGCTCTGCTGCGCGGGGCGGACCGGCAGGAGCGCCAGTCGCGTGCCGACTACGAGGCCGCTCTGAACCGCGTCCTGAACTTCAACCGCGGCCTCCGCGACGTGGACCCGCGCTCCACACCCATCTCGTCCACGGACACGCCGGGTGCGGCGGTGGCGACATCGGGCCTGGCCGCGCTTTACGCCGCCCTGAATCAGGTGCAGGTAGACCTCAAGGCGCAGCAGACCGCCCGGCAGACGCGCGAGGCCGGGGTCGCCCAGCAGCTCAACGATCTGTCCAGCGTCCCCACCGACGACCCGCTGCTCGCAGACGCCCGGCAGCGCTACACGCAGGCGCAGGCCGATTACACCGCCGCTACCCGGCTGTACGGCCCGGAGAACCCGAACGTCGTCCGGGCGCAGACCGCCCTGAGCACGGCCCAGGCGCAGCTCCAGCAGCAGGTGCAGGGCGTCGATCTGCGGCTGACGACTCCGAACGTCCTCAGCGACACGCAGATTCAGGCGCTCTACAGTCGGCAGGCCACGCTGCTGCGCCAGATCGGGGCCGCCCAGCGGCGGTTGGGTACGACCCGGCAGCTCTCCGGCGAGCTGGGGCAGCTAGAGGCCGAGGTGCAGCTCCGGCTCGAAGTGCTGCGGACGACGCTGTCGGAGGGTGCCAAAGTCCGCCTGGATAACGCTTCCGCCCTGAGCCGCATGACCATCCTCGACCCCGCTTTCCCGCCCCAGGGCGGCGAGCCGGGCGTCGCCAAGCTGGCGGCCTTCTGCCTGCTCCTGGTCGTCCTGGCGTTCCTGGGGGCTGTGGCGGGCGGCTACCTGCGGGCGTCGGGCGGCGGGCGGGTCACCCCCGACCCGGAATCGACCGCCAACGGCACCGGGCCGCATGTGGCCGCGGGGGCGTCGGAAGCGGCGAGAAGCGCCGAGCTGAAGGGGAAGCGATGAACGTGGTCGTTCTGGCGGGGGGGCTGGGGACGCGCCTGGCCGAAGAAACCGAGATCAAGCCGAAGCCCATGGTGGAGGTGGGGGAGCACCCCATCGTCTGGCACATCATGCGCTCTTACGCCCATTACGGCTTCAAGGACTTCTTCTTGGCCCTGGGCTACAAGGGCGAGGTGGTCAAGCGTTTTTTTCTCGACCACTACAGCCTGGGCGGCAGCCTGCGCGTGGACCTTAAAAGCGGCAGCGTCGAAGACCTGGAGAAGGACACCGAGGACTGGACAGTCCACCTGATGGACACGGGCCAGAAGACGCAGACCGGCGGGCGCATCAAGCGGCTGGAGCCGTGGCTCAAGGGCGGCACGTTCCTGGCGACCTACGGCGACGGCGTGTGCGACGTGGACATCCGGCGCGTCCTGGAGTTCCACCGGTCGCACGGCAAGCTCGCCACCGTGACCGCCGTGCGGCCCCCGTCCCGCTTCGGCGGCCTGATCTTCGAGGGCGACCTGGTGCGCGAGTTCAGCGAAAAGCCGCAGATCGGCGAGGGGTGGATCAACGGCGGCTTTTTCGTCTTCGAGCCGCAAATCTTCGATTACTTGGAGGGCGACGCCAGCATCTTGGAGATCGACGCTCTGGAAAAAATCGCTTCGGAGGGCCAGCTCGCCGCGTTCAAGCACGAGGGCTTTTGGCAGTGCATGGACACGCTCCGCGAGAAGAAGATACTGGAAACCCTGTGGCAATCGGGCAAGGCCCCTTGGAAGGTGTAGTGCGAGAAGTGATGAGACAGACAGACAACAACTTTTGGCGGGACCGACCCGCGCTCGTGACCGGCGCGACCGGCCTGGTGGGCGGCTGGCTGGTCAAGTCGCTTGTGGCGGCGGGGGCGGACGTGATCTGCCTCGTCCGGGACTGGGTACCCGGCTGTGAGCTGGTCCGCTCGGGGCACCTGGACCGCGTCAAGGTCATCCGGGGCGATGTCACCGACCAGGCGATGTTGGAGCGCGCCCTGGGCGAATTCGAGGTGGACACGGTGATCCACCTTGCCGCCCAGACCATCGTCGGCATCGCCAACCGCAACCCGGTCTCGACGTTCGAGGCCAACATCGCCGGGACGTGGTGCCTGCTGGAAGCCTGCCGCCGGTCGCCCCGCGTCAAGCAGGTCGTGATCGCCTCCTCCGACAAGGCCTACGGCGACCAGGATGTTTTGCCCTACGATGAGTCGACGCCGCTCCAGGGGACGCACCCCTACGACGTTTCCAAGAGCTGTGCGGATTTGATCTCGTATACCTACGCCAAATCCTATGACCTGCCCGTGACCATCACCCGCTGCGGCAACTTCTACGGCGGCGGCGACCTGAACTGGAACCGCATCGTGCCGGGGACGATCCGCTCGATCCTGCGCGGCCAGGCCCCCGTGATCCGCTCCGACGGCTCGTTCGTGCGCGACTACTTCTACGTCGAGGACGGCGCGGCGGCCTACATGCTTCTGGCCGAGGCGATGGCCCGGAACCCCGCCTTGCGCGGCGAGGCGTTTAACTTCTCGAACGAGATCCAGGTGACGGTGTTGGAGCTGACGCAGCGGATTCTCAGTGTGATGGGGTCGGATCTGAAGCCCGACATCCGCAACGAGGCCAGCAACGAGATCAAGCACCAGTACCTGAGCGCCGCCAAGGCCCGACGCATGCTCGACTGGGAGCCGCTGTTCACGCTCGACGGGGCGCTGGAGAAGACTATCGCCTGGTATACTGAGTTTTTGACCAAGGCCTAAAATTTTGGAGCCTCACCCGGTTCGCAGGCCCGCCACCCTCTTCTTGCTGAAAGAGAAAGGCCGGGGATGAGGCTCCTGTGCTTTAGAAAGACCCACATGACCGAGAAAGCAGACGCCCTGCGGGCGCAGATTTCGGGACTCGTCGCCGAGTACCATGCCGAGGCGTTCCCCACCCAAGTCTTCGTGCCCGACGTGTCCCCCGTGCCCGTCTCGGGCCGCGTCTTCGACGCCGCCGACGTGCAGAGCCTGATGGACTCGACGCTGGACTTCTGGCTGACCACGGGCCGGTTCGCCACGCAGTTCGAGCGCGAGTTCGCCCGCTTCTGCGGCGTCCGCAAAGCCCTGCTCGTCAATTCAGGGTCGTCCGCCGACCTGATCGCCCTGACCACGCTGACCTCGCCCGCCCTCGGCGACCGCCAGCTCCGGCCTGGTGACGAAGTGATCACGGTCGCGGCGGGTTTTCCGACCACGGTGAACCCGATCATCCAGAACGGGCTTGTCCCGGTCTTTCTGGACGTCAGCATCCCCGACTACAACCTCAAGATCGGGCAGCTCGAAGAGGCCCTGTCGCCCCGGACGCGCGCCCTGATGTTCGCGCACACGCTGGGCAACCCCGGCGACATGGCGGCGATCAGCGCCTTCGTCAAGAAGCATGATTTATGGCTGGTCGAGGACTGCTGCGACGCCATCGGCGGCTCGTTCGGCGGCCAGAAGGTCGGCACGTTCGGCGACATCGGCACGGCCAGCTTTTATCCCGCCCACCACATCACCATGGGCGAGGGCGGGGCCGTCTTCATGAACAACGTCAAGCTCAAAGTTATCGCGGAGTCCTACCGCGACTGGGGTCGGGACTGCTGGTGTGAGCCGGGCAAGGACAACACCTGCGGCAAGCGGTTCGAGTGGCAACTGGGCGACCTGCCCTGCGGCTACGACCACAAGTACACCTACTCGCACATCGGCTACAACCTCAAGGCCACCGACATGCAGGCCGCCGTGGGCGTCTCGCAGCTCAAAAAGCTGCCGGGGTTCATCGCCGCGCGGAGACGCAACTTCGCGTACCTGCACGCCGGGCTGCAAGACTTGCAGGAGCATCTGATTCTGCCGCAGGCGACGCCGAACTCGGACCCAAGTTGGTTCGGCTTCCCGATTGCCGTCCGCGAGGACGCCCCGTTCACGCGCGACCAGATGGTGCGGCAGTTGGAGTCCAAGAAGATCGGAACGCGCCTGCTGTTCGCGGGCAACCTCCTGAAGCAGCCCGCCTACGCCGGCATCACGCACCGGAAGATCGGCGATTTGAAGAACACCGACTTCGTGATGAACAATGTCTTCTGGGTCGGCGTCTATCCGGGGTTGACTGACGCGCACAAAGACTACATGATCGAGACCATCGGCGGCTACGCCCGGTCCGCCCGGCGAGAACTGGCGGTCCTTTAAGATGCGTTGTTTGGTAACGGGCGTGTCCGGCCATGTCGGGGCGTTCCTGACAAAAGCGCTGCTGGCGCGGGGCTGCGAAGTCGCCGTTTTGGTTCGCCCGCAAAGCGACCTTTGGCGCATTGAAGACGTTCTGAGCGAAGTCATGGTCCTCTACGGGACCCTGGGCGACTTGGGGCAGGCGCGTGACGCGCTGAACTCGTGGAAACCAGAGATCGTTTTTCATCTGGCCTGGGCGGGCGTCACGGGAGGCTTCCACAACGACACGGTGCAGATTACGCGCAATGTCGCCGGCAGCCTGGAGCTGTTTGAGGCGGCGCAGGAGGCCGGCATGAAAGCCTGGGTCGGGGTCGGTTCGCAGGCGGAGTACGGAACGGTGGACGGCATTTTGCGGGAGGATTTGGCGCCCAACCCGGTCACTGCTTACGGCGTCGCCAAGCACGGCCTGAGTTTGATGACTGAGAAGCTGTGCGCCATGACGGGCACGCGCTTTCTTTGGGTGCGCCTGCTGGCGGCGTATGGGCCGATGGATGACCCGCGCCATTTGCTGCCGTCCGTGATCAATCAGCTCCTGGACGGCGTCCGGCCCGCTCTGACGCCGGGACAGCAGTGCTGTGACTACCTCTATGTTGAGGATGTTGCGGAGGCCATCTGCCGCCTGGCGCTGGAAACGTCGGCGCAGGGCGTTTTCAACCTTGGATCGGGTGACGCGCGCACTGTCCGGTTCCTGGTGGAGAGGGTGCGTGATCTGATTGACCCAGCCCTGCCGCTGGGCTTGGGCGATGTCCCGTACCGTCCGAACCAGGTGATGTATTTGCAGGGGGATATTTCAAAGCTGACGGCGGCGACCGGCTGGCGACCGCAGATTGGCCTGGAGGAAGGGCTGCGGCGTACTGTCGAGTGGCACCGGGCAAATCTCCGGCCCTGATGAAGGGCCGGCCACCACAAGGAAGGCACTACGATGAAAGCCTCAGACTACATCGCACAGTTTCTGAAGGAGCGCGGCGTCGCGTCCGTCTTCGAGATGGCCGGCGGCATGATCACCCACCTGCTGGACTCGATCCAGCAGGGCGGCGGGGTCCGAATCGTCAGCGTCCACCACGAGCAAACGGCGGCCTTCGCCGCCGAGGCCGCCGGGCGCATGACCGGCATCCCCGGCGTCGCCTTCGCCACCAGCGGGCCGGGCGCGACCAACCTGCTCACGGGTATCGGGAGCTGCTACTTCGACTCGACCCCCGCCGTGTTCATCACCGGCCAGGTCAACCGGCACGAGCAGAAGGGCGACCGGGCGATCCGGCAGCTGGGTTTCCAGGAGACCGATATCGTGGCGATGGCGAGGCCGATCACCAAGGCGGCCTGGATGGTCGAGGACGCCCACGCCCTGCCGCAGATGCTGCACGAGGCGTTCTCGCTGGCGACCTCGGGGCGGCCCGGCCCGGTCCTGCTCGACATCCCGATGGACGTGCAGCGCGTGGACATCACGCCGCCGGCGGCATTCCCGCCCGCCCCACCCGCCGGGCCGGCCATCGACGCGCTGCGGCTTGACGAGATGCTGACGCGCCTGGCCCAGGCCGAGCGGCCCCTGCTGCTGATCGGCGGCGGCATCCGATCCGCCCGCGTGGCCGGCGAGCTGCGCGCCTTCGTCCGCACGGTCAAAATCCCCGCCGTCAACTCGCTGATGGGCGTGGACGCCCTACCCTACAATGAGCCGCTGCGGGTTGGTCTGCACGGCTCCTACGGCAACCGCTGGGCGAACCACGCCATCGGGCGCAGCGACTTCCTGCTCGTCCTAGGCAGCCGCCTGGACGTGCGCCAGACCGGCTCCGAGACCGAGGCGTTCAAGGGCGACCGCGTGGTCTACCATGTGGACGTCGAGCCGGGCGAGGTCAACAACCGTGTCACGGGCTGCGAGGCGATCATCGCCGACCTGCCCGTGTTCTTCGAGGCGGCCCTGCCCGCCGCGCGGGTGCGGACGTGGCCGGACCGGGCCGCGTGGCTGGAGAGCATCGACGCTCTGCGGCGTGAGTGGCCGGATACGGCCGAGCTGCCCGACATCCAGGGCATCAACCCCAACGCCCTGATGCACACGCTCTCGCGCCACTCCAAAGCTGCAGGCGCGTATGTCATTGATGTCGGCCAGCACCAGATGTGGGCGTCGCAGTCGGTCGAGGTCGGGCCGGATCAGCGGTTCCTGTTGTCGGGCGGCATGGGCAGCATGGGCTTCGCCCTGCCCGCTGCGGTGGGCGTGGCCGCCGTGGACAGCCGGCCCGTGGTGCTGATCGCAGGCGACGGCGGCTTCCAGACCAACATCCAGGAGCTGCAGACCGTCGCCCGCTACGGCCTGCCGATCAAGATGGTGATCGTCAACAACCAGTGTCACGGCATGGTGCGCCAGTTCCAGCAGTCTTACTTCCATGAGCGGTACCAGTCCACGCTCTGGGGCTACAGCGCGCCGGACTTCGCCCGCGTCGCCGAAAGCTACGGCATCGCGTCAGGCACCGTGGACCGCGAGGACGGCCTGGAGGACGCCCTGGCCGCGCTGTGGGCCGATCCGAGCAAGCCGGCGCTGTTGCAAGTGATGATCGATACCTACGCCAACGCCTACCCGAAGCTCGCCTTCGGCCTGCCGCTGACCGAGATGGAGCCTCTGGCGAAGCCGCTGGAGATGGAAGGGACTTAAGACCTACATGCGACTATCCGTTTGCATCCCGACACATCATGGCCGGTGCGAAGTTCTCCAGGAAGCAATCGGCAGCGTTCTGTCTCAGATCACACAGGACATGCGCGGGCAGGTCGAGATCTGCATCAGCGACAACGCCTCCGATGACGGGACGCAGGCACTGGTGGCGCGTTACAGCCGGGAAAATCCTGACACCTTTGTATACCATCGTCATCCGACGAATCGCGGCATACCGGGGAATCTGATGGCCTTGGTCAACATCGCGCGAGGCGACTACTGCTGGCTGCTTTCGTCCGACGACGCTCTGGAGGAGCAGGCTCTCTCCTGCGTACTCAGCGCGCTGTCTCAGCATCCGACGCTGGCCGGGATCACGGTCAATCTCAACTCGTATGACCCGACTCTGACGCGGATATTACAGGAAGGGCTTCCCGCCGTTCTGTCGCCGCAGCGCCCAGACCAAGCGCAGGTCTTCACTTCCCCCGAACAGATATTCCGCGAGTGCGGCTCGGCGCAGGGGTGCCTCTCTATGCAGGTGTTTGACCGGAGCCTCTGGCTGGAAACTCTCGCGGAGATCGGGGAAGCCAAGTTCGTGAGCTTCCGATATTTCCCCTACCTGTATCCATTCGGTAAAATGGTCAAGAAACGCCCGGAATGGATGTGGCTGCCGGAAAGGTTAATCAAGATCCGGACAGAAAATGACGCGCTCAGCAAAGAGCTAAACCAGAACAAGCTGAAGTACCAGGTCACTGTCATGGAAGAACTGCATCGAATTTGGAGTGGTTTGTTTGGACCTTCCAGCGCCACTTGCCAGTCGCTGATGCGGGCGAATTTCTGTCTGTTCTGGAACGGCTTCGCGCTTCTCATCTACAAAAGCCGCTCTGCCTGCACGGCGGCGGACGAGGCGCGGGCGCTGGTCGTGTGGACACGATGCCTTTTCCTTCTGCCCGTTTTTTGGGTAACGACTCTTCCAGTGCTGCTGACTCCCAGCTTTGTGTTGCGGGCCGTCGTGCCGCCTCTCAAGCGCACCGGCTGGGTCCCGGTTCTGCGTACCTGGAAGCGGCATCTGACGCAGCGGGCGCAGGGCGGGGGGGTACCGAATGCCCCGGAGCCACCATGATCGCCCTGTTACTGAGAAGGGCCGGGGTAGACCGCTCGGTCGGTATGGCTCTGCTCAACAGTAGTTGGACGGCCCTCTCCGGCCCCCTGACGCTGCTGCTCCTGATCCACTTTCTGTCGCTCGCGCAGCAGGGGTTCTATTATGCCTTCAACAACTTCCTGGGGGCGGCCCTGGTGTTCGAGTTGGGGCTGTCCTATATTATCCTCAATTTTGCCAGCCACGAACGGGCGAAGCTGGAGTGGACCCCGGTAGGGACGCTGGACGGCGACCCGGCGGCGAAAGCGCGGCTGACCGCCTTGTTGCGGTTCAGCTTGCTCTGGTACGGCGTGGTCGCCTTGCTGATGCTGCTCGTGCTTCTCCCGGCGGGGCTGTGGTTCTTCGCGCATTACGAGCGGACCCACGGCCACATCGCTTGGCGGGGTGCCTGGTGCCTGGTCGTCTGCGGCGCGGCGGGCCAAATGCTGCTCACCCCGTTGCTGGCCTTGCTGGAGGGCTGCGGCTTGGTGGCCGAGATCTGGCTGCTCCGCACCGGCCTCAACGTCGTCACCAGCCTAGTGCTTTGGGCTGTTCTGCTTTTGCACGGCGGCTTGTATGCCGCCGCCGCCTTCGGCACAACCTGGACCCTGGGGGTCTTGGGCTGGCTGTGGCGGCGGAAGCGGCTGTTCCTGTGTGACCTCTTCACGCGACGGACGTCGACGGCGCGCCCGAGCGTGTTACGCTGGCGGGAAGAATTCTGGCCGTTCCAGTGGAAGATAGCGTTGACTAGCCTGAGCGCCTTCCTGATCTTTTCCTCCCTGCCGCTGATCTTGTTCGCCGCGCGCGGCGAGGAGGAGGCCGGGCAGCTGGGGTTGAGCCTCGTTCTCGTTGCGACCCTGTTCAATTTCCCTCAGGCGTGGCTGAACACGAAGATGCAGCCGTTCGGTACGCTGATCGCCCAGCGCCGCTGGAAAGACCTGGACCACCTGTTTTTCCCGACACTGTGGCGTTCCTGGGGCCTGGCGGCCTTGGCCGGGGCAGCGTTGTGGCTCGCTGTGGCATTCGTACATCACCAGGGGTATCCACTGGCGCATCGGCTGCTTCGGCCACTGCCGATGGGTCTGCTCGTTGCCGCCTCCATCATCAGCCAAGGGGTGGGTGCGGAGGGTCTTTATCTGCGCGCGCACAAGCAGGAGCCGCTCGTCTGGCTTTCTCTGACCGTGGCCGGATTGATCGGCCTGGGGGACTTCCTAGTGGCACGGCCTTATGGCGCGACGGGGATGATGCTGACTTATCTCGTCGTTTATCTCACCGTTGGCTTGGGCGGCGGGACCTGGATCTTTGTCCAGAAGCGTCGCCTCTGGCATGAGGCTGAGTAAGAGGCCGCAACGGTGCCGATATACTGTGCATGTTGGTGACTATGAATCCTGAAACGCCCCTGCTTTCTCTTTGCATTCCTACCTATAACCGCGCCGTCTTGCTCACCCAGGCGCTCGATGCGATCCTAACTCAGATCGGCCCGGAAGAGGCCCAGCAAATCGAAGTGCTGATTCTGGACAACGCTTCGCCGGATGGCACACCCGCAGTGATCGAGGAGGCCGCACGGCGGTCGCCGCATGTTTCGCTGCGGCGTGTTCGACACGCGAACAACATCGGGCCGGACGCCAACTTTTTGGAGGCGATATGTCTTGCAAGCGGCGAGTTCGTGTACCTGATTTCGGATGACGACGTCTTGCTGCCTGGCGGCGTCAGGAAATTGTTGGAGATGATCCAGCGGTACCCGGACTTTGACGCTTTCTCTTTGAACTGTCAGGGGTTTCAATTCAGCCCGGAGGAGCCTGGCATCCCCTATTTGGTGCTTTCCGAGGATCTGGCTACTCAGGACAAGGACGAGGTGCTACAGATGGCGCAGACTTCTATCGGATTCATGTCCATCATGGCCTTCAGAAAGGCCCGCATCGCGGACAGAATCGCCGCCGAGATGTACGCAGACAAGATCGGCACTTATTTCCTACAGTCTTACGTTTTTCTTGATGTTCTTTCGGGAGGCAATGGCTTCGCTGCGGCGGCGACGCCGATGATTGCACAGCGCGCAGAGAACTCCACGGCTTTGAATTACTTCCAGGTGTTCATCACGGAGATACACGCCCTGATGACCTACGCCCAGCGGATCGGTTTCTCGCGCTCGGTGGTCCGGAAAATTGAGGCCAAGAATCTGACACAGACACGCCATTTTATCAGCCGCGTTATGATCTACGGGCGTGAGCGGGAGATGTGGTCCTCGCGCCGGGACGCGATCTCGCGCCTGTTCGGCGTGTACGGGTTCCACCCGTACATATGGCTGGTCCTCGTCCCGCTGATGTTCTTCCCGCGCCCGCTGCGCCCGCTGGTGCCCTTGGTGCGCCGCCTGCTCGGCCGGCCCGAAGCCGCTGCGGAGAGGGCGGCGCGGGGAGGATGGGGGCCGGACGCAACGAGGCCTTGAATTAGGGTAATCTTGAGTTGGGGTAATACAGATGGACTCGCCGTTGCCTGTCATGCGGGGAAGGTATTGCCGCCGTCACCGCCTGGTCAACTCCGCCATGTGGGGCGTCGATGCGCTCCTCACGGCCTGCCTGCCGTTGCGCGCGCGGGGCGGAGAGATCGCCGTGCCGCGCCGCCTGCTGATCTCGAACGTCGCGCACCTGGGGGACCTGGTGGTGGCGACCTCTGTCCTACCCGTACTGAAAAGCGCGTTCCCCGAGTGCCGCATCGGCTTCCTGATCGGGAGCTGGTCCTTACCAGTGCTGGACGGTCACCCGCTGGTTGACGACATCCACATCCTGGATCACTGGTCCACCAACCGTGCCCCGCTCTCGCACGGGCAGAAGTGGCGGCAATACCGGGAGACGCGGCGGCAGGCTCTGCGGGAAGTCCGGGCGGCCCGCTACGACACCGCTCTTGATCTGCACTGGAACTTCCCCAACACACTGCCGTTCCTCTGGCAAGCGCGGATACCGGCGCGCATCGGGTATGGCAGCGCCGGGTTCGGGCCGCTTGCGACCCATTGCGTTGGCTTCGACGCGCGGCCCCTGTCCGTCGGAGCGCGTCATCTCGGGCTGGTGCGGCGACTCCCGGTGTGTGAGGGCGACCTGGTCCAGGCCGCCCCCAATCTGCCGCCGGTGGACGCGGCGGACATCGCCGCCCTGGATCGGGAATTACAGGCGGGCGGCCTGGCGGGGGAGGACTACGTCGTCTTCCACGTCGGAGCCGGGCTTCACTTGAACGTGTGGCCTACGGCGAAGTGGCGCTCTTTGGCGGAGCGGCTGGTGGCGGAAGGCCGGCGCCTGGTGTTCACCGGGGTAGGGGACAGAGACCAGGCGCTGATCGCGGAGATCACGGCGGGGCTGAACGGGTGCGTGAGCCTGTGTGGCCGCCTTTCCTGGGGCGGCTTCGTGGCGGCCATCGCACGGGCGCGTCTTTTGGTGTGCGTAGACACGGTCGCCGGCCACATCTCGGGGGCCGTCGGGACGCCATGCGCCGTCATCGTGACAGGGCGGCACCCCTACCTCTGGCATCCTCAGGGTCAGGGCTACCGGGTGCTGATTCACACGGTTCCATGCGCGCCGTGCCACCGTGGCCGGGGATGTGCGGACATGGAGTGCATCCGCGATCTGGAAGTCGAACAGGTTTATCGGGCGGGCCGTGACCTGCTGGACGGGCGGCGTATTCACGCGCGCCCCTGGCATGAGGAAGTACTGGACGCGACCGCGAATCAAGCCCCTCCGTGGGGCGCGGTCAGGCCGAATCCGGGAAGACCAGAATGACCATCCCCATCGCCCCCAAAGAGACATCTCCCGCCGAAGCTACCCGTCCACGCCTGCGGCTCGAGTTCCTCGATGGGCTGAGGGGCCTGGCAGCGTTCTACATCGTCCTGTTCCACGGCTGCCAAGGTGTCGTGTTGGATGACGATCACGTCAACAACGACATGATTTACCGGTTCGGCCATGCCGCAGTATCCATATTCATCGTCCTCTCGGGCTTCTGCCTGATGCTGCCGGTCGTCCGGTCGGGTGATGGCCGGTTACGTGGGGGGGCAGCGGAATATCTCAAACGGCGCGCATGGCGCATAGTGCCTCCCTATTACGCGGCCTTGCTGCTGGGCATGCTGCTCCTGGTTGGGGGACATCTTGCCCGGTTCCGGTCGTCTGCGGCGCTGCATGACAAGGTGATGGCAATGCACTTGTCAGCCGGCAGCGTCATCTCCCATCTGCTCCTGGTCCACAACTTCAGCAAGAGGTGGGTAGAAACCATCGACGTCCCCATGTGGAGCGTCGCAACGGAATGGCAAATCTATTTCCTCTTCCCGCTCGTACTGCTGCCGGTGTGGCGGCGCTTCGGCGGTCTGGCCGCGCTCACGTGCGGGTTCGCTCTGGGCCTGCTGCCCCACTACCTGCTCGCGCCCGGTCGTAACTTCGATTGGGCGTGCCCTTGGTACGCTGGCCTCTTCGCTATGGGCATGGTCGGGGCGTTGGTAGCGTTTTCACCGCCACCGGCAGCGGTAGCTTGGCGCGAGCGGCTCCCGTGGGTCTCAATCGCTATGCTCCTGTTCTCCCTGTGGGGCGTCTTAAACGTATTGATGCCGAACGGCTGGGTTGACCCTCGCATCTGGGTAACGGACGCCTTGATGGGATCTGCGACGGCCTGCTTGATTCTGCACGGCGCGGTCCATGCGACGAAGTCCCCGACAAGTCCGCGCCCATGGATGTTGCAGGTGCTGGAGTCTCAGCCGGTGCTGCAACTGGGAATGTTTTCCTACAGCCTCTATCTTGTCCACTACCCGATCCTGAATAAGATCGCCCTGCTGCTCTGGGCACGACATTTGCCCCTGGCTGAAAGGCTGATCGGCATCTATGCCCTCGGTGTCCCGCTGGCGGTCGGGCTGTCCTACCTGTTCTACCTAGCGTTCGAGAAGCCGTTTGTAGTGCGCCTTACCTCCACCCGCCCCGCCGAGACCGTCTTAAGGTAAATAGAATGGACACGCCTCTCCCCGCCATGCGCGGACATTACAGCATCAGAAACCCGCTCGCGAACGCGCTGCTTCGCGCCCTCGACTCGGGCCTGCGTCTGGTCGTCCGCGCACGTCCAGTGGAGAAGGCGGCGGCCCCGCGGCGCATCCTGATCTCCAACATCGCGCACCTGGGCGACGTCATCGTGGCAACTTCGGTCCTGCCGGCGCTCCGGGCGGCGTTCCCGGAGGCCGAGTTCGGCTTCCTGGTCGGGAGCTGGTCCCTGCCGGTGCTGGATGGTCACCCGCTGGTGGCGCGCTGCCACGTCTTCGATCACTGGATGCAGAGCCGCGCCTCGGCCTCGCGCCGGGAAAAGTGGCGCATCCACCGGCGGACGCGGGCGCAGGCGCTCCGGGAGATCCGGGACGTCGGCTATGACATGGCGGTTGACCTGTACTGGAACGTGCCCAATACCCTGCCGTTCCTGTGGCAGGCGCGGATTCCGACGCGCATCGGGTACGGCAGCGCTGGGTTCGGGCCGCTCGCGACCCACTGCCTGACGCTTTCCGAGTCGCGGCATCACATCATGGAGCGGCACCGGGCGCTGCTCGGCCTGCTCCCGGTAGACTCGCGCTGCCTGTCGCAGATGAGGCCCACGCTTCCTCCGGCCTCTTCGCAGACACTGGCGGACGTCACGGCTAGGCTACGGGAAATGGGGGTGAACCAAGAGAACTATGTCGTCTTCCATCCCGGAGCCAGCGCCCGCTTCAAGGAGTGGCCGGAACAGAAATGGAGGGCACTGGCGGTGGGCCTGACAGGGGCGGGCTATGATATCGTCTTCACCGGCTACGGGGCTTCGGAAGAAGCAATGATCCAGCGAATCATCGGAGGCTTGTCCAGGTGCGTCAGCCTCTGCGGACGCATCTCCTGGCCAGGTTTCGTAGGCGTCATCCAGCAGGCACGCCTGCTCGTCTGCGTGGACACCGTGGCGGGGCACGTTGCCGGCGCGGTCGGCACCCCCAGCGTGGTCCTTACGGCAGGCCCCAACCCGTACCTGTGGGAGCCGACGGGCGCACCATCGCGGGTGCTCATGGTACCCGTTCCCTGTGCGCCCTGCCACCGCAACTATGGCTGTACGGGGATGGAGTGCCTGCGGGACCTGGACGTGGAACAGGCGCTTGATGCCTGCTCCCGGCTCATCCGGCCCCCGAGCGCCGCCGGCGAGGCCGCGCGATGACCGGCCTCCTGTTCGCCCTGCTCGCGTCCAACATCCTGGTGCCTCTGGCGTTCGTCCGCCGCCGCTGCCTTACGCCGGAGGGCATTGAGGTCAACCATGTGCTGCTGTTCAGCCTCGGATTTTTTATCTACTGGGTGCTGCCTATCGTGATCGGGCTGTTGCGCTTGTTTCAGGATGCGCCGGCGATGGCCCTCTGGTATCAGATATTCGATGCCATCCCTGAGACAGTTCTGGCGGTCTATCTTCTTATCTGCCTGCTTTGTTATTTCTGCTTCGGCGCGGGAACCGTTGCCTGCGGGGCGCTATTCGTCAACCGCGCGGCAGAATACCGGGAGATCATTTTCGACCGGCTACTGCTGAACATCCCCCTGGTGTTCTTCCTGTTCTCCGCCGGCGTCTATGCTTTCGTGCTCCGCGACCAGCTCTTCAAGGGGTACACCGAAAGCGTCTATTCGGATGCCGGCACGCGCGGCGCATTCACCGGCTCCAGCATCTTTCTGTTGTCGACGGCGATAGTATACACAGTCAAGTGGGAAGAGATCAGCCGGGCGAGGCTTCCTTTTTTCAGAATAATCCTCAACCGCTTCTTCGTTGCCTATTTCGTCGTCGCTCTGCTGGTCCTCTCCCTGGGAGGTCGCCTGTATCTGTTGTCCGCGGTGCTGATGCTGCTGGTGTACCGGACCGTTTATTTCAGGCGCTTCCGGCCGCAGGCCGCGCTCGGGCTGGCGGCACTCGTGATCGGGCTGATCGGATTGGCCGGGCTGGGGCGGCAGGGGATCAACGTCAGCCTCGGCGACCTGGTACTGAACCTGTTCGTCGAGCCGCTGTTCAACAGTTTCTCCCTGATCCACTTCCTCGCTTACGGCTCACTGGAGCTGCTGAAGTTCCCCATTTTTCTGCTCAGCAGCCTGGTCAACCTGGTGCCGACCGCGCTGTTCCCCGGAAAGCTGGGCTTCATCGCGAATCCCGAGGATTACGGGTATGTGGCCTTCTCCCCTGTCGGGGCGCTCAATTCGTTCTTCTCTTTCATGATCAACTTCGGGGTCATCGGAACGATGCTGGCGTTCTTTTTCTTCTCTTTGTGGCTGCAACGCCTCAAAACGCAGCGTCAGACGGTGTTGTCCAAGACGGTCTACGTGATGGTCTGCGGCTGGCTGGCGACCAGCTTTTTCCGAGACAACTTTTCCATCTCACTGGTTAAAGTGATCCTGCAATTCTCCATCCTCGTGCCGGTGCTCCTGGTGGTAAGCGCGAGTCTGGTTTCTCAATCTCTACGCGGGCAAAGAGCCGCGCCCGATCCCGCCGCGCCTGGGAACCCCGCAGGGTGATCGACTCCTGCAATCCTTGGTGCTGGGCAGGGCGGCTCCCCGAATCGGACAGAAGCATTAACAGAAGCATTAGATGAACGCTGAACGACCTTCTCGTAAAACTTTGTTTGTCTGGAAACTGCTCTCGTGGGCTGTCTGGGTGCAGGCCGTTGTAACATCCAGCCTCGGCGGCCTCGTCTTCGGACGACCGGGAGCAGCAGGCGAAGAGGGCGTTGATCTCTCGCAAGTGGAAGCCGTCCTGATCGTGCGTCTGGACGAGATCGGGGACATGACCATGTTCTCGCCGTTCCTGCGGGCACTGCGGCAACGTCTGCCCGACGCCCGCATCACCCTCGTGGTCAAACCGGCCGTCCGAAACCTGATGGCGCACTGCCCGTATGTCGATGACGTTTTGACGTTTGACCAGAGCGGCGGGCGCATCCAGCGTTTTCTCACCCTGCCCTTCCGGGCCTGGCGTTTCGCGGCCCGCGAGCTGCGCCCGCAGCACTTCGACCTGGCGATCCTGCCGCGCTGGGAGGCCGACTATTACTACGCCGCGTTTGTCGCCTTTTGGAGCGGCGCGCACCGCCGGGCCGGCTACGCGGAGCGGGTGACCCCGTACAAGGCTGTCGTCAACTGCGGCTTCGACCGGCTGCTGACGGACGTGCTGGATGACCCGGCGGTGCGGCATGATGTCGAGCATAACTTGGAGATGCTCCGTTATTTGGGCGTTGAGCCGGACGGTGACGACCAGGAAGTGTGGACGGACGAGGAAGACCGGGCGTTCGCGGAGGAGACGCTGCGCGCGGCGGGGGCCGGGCCGGATGAGACCTTGATTGGGATCGGGCCATCCGGCGGCCATTCTGCCCTGAAACAGTGGCCAGTGGATCGTTTCGCCCAGGTAGGTCGGCAGCTTCAGGAGACGCATCGGGCGCGAATTCTAGTCTTTGGCGGTCCGGGCGAGGCTGCCCTGGGCGATGATTTGGCCGGGGCGCTGGGGGCGACCGCGCTGAACCTGGTGGGCCGGACGACGCTGCGCCAGATGGCAGCGTTGATGTCGCGCTGCTGTGTTTATGTCGGCAACGACTCGGGGCCGACGCACATCGCGGCGGCAGCCGGGGTGCCGGTCGTGGCGATCTTCGGGTCGTCCTGCCGGCACCGCTTCCGCCCCGGCGGGCGGAGCGTCCTGGTCTGGCGCGAGCTGGACTGCGGCCCGTGCCGCCGCACCGGCCATGTGGAGAATCGATGCCACACCTGCATCTACGACGCGCCGCGCTGCCTGCTCGACATTCCCGTTGAGGAAGTCGTGCGCGCCGTGTCCCTCCAACTCATCGACCCCGTGCGCCGCTTGGTGCTGACGGCGGACGAGACACCGCAGATGAACCGCAAAGGAGCCGATCTTGACTGAGACGCTCACTGTGCCTGATGTTTCCATTGCGATGGTGTCGCTGAACTGCTGGAATGTCCTCAAGGACTGCCTGGACTCGCTGCGCGCGAGCGACCCGTCCGTCACGTACGAGATCATCATCATAGACAACGGCTCGACCGACGGCATCGGCGAACGGCTGCGGGCGCAGTACCCGGACGTTCGGTTCGTGGAAAACGGGCAGAACGCCGGGTTTACGCGCGGAACCAATCAGGGGATAGCCCTCAGCACGGGCCGCTACCTGCTCTGGCTCAATACGGACACGATTTTGCGGCCCGACTCCCTGGCCCGGCTGGTGGAATGGATGGACGGGTCGCCGCGTACCGGGATCGTCGGGCCGAAGGTGCTGAACCCGAACGGCAGCTTTCAGCCGCAGTGCCGCCGGGGACTGCCCACGCCGCTGGCATCGCTGGCATACTACCTGCACCTGGACCGGCTCTGGCCGAACAGTCCCGCGCTGGGCCAGTACCTGCTGACCTACCTGCCGATTGACCAGCCCTGCCGGGTCGCCGCCGTGTCCGGCTGCTGCCTGCTGGCGCGGCGCGAAGTGTACGCGCAGATCGGCCCGCTCGATGAGGAGATATTCGCGTTCGGCGAAGACATTGACTGGTGCGTCCACGCCGCGCAGGCCGGGTGGGAAGTCTGGTACGACCCGCACAGCGTCATTACCCATCTGAAGGGCCAGGGAGGGGTACACGCCAAGCCGTTCGGCAAGGTCTGGGGGATGCATCACGGGATGTGGGTCTTCTACCGCAAGCATCTGCGCGGCCAGTACCGCTGGCCGCTGTCATGGCTGGTGACGCCGCTGGTGGTGACGGGCATCGCCGCCAGTTTCGCGCTTTCCTCCCTGCGCGTCTGGGCCTCCCGCCTGCGTCGGGGCCGAAAGACGCCCGCGCCGAGTCCGACGCTCTCCGGCCCGGCGGGTTAATGGGGCCTCAGAGGTCTTTGCGGGCGACTGAAGTCGCGGCAACAAGTTCACGAAACCGGCCTGCGCCGGTTAAGAATTGAGTCCGCGTCTTATTCTGAGTCCGCGTCTTATTCTGAGTCCGCGTAGGCGGACTTTGTGCCTGTGTTGCCGCGACTTCAGTCGCCCGTTCCGCAAGTATTGAGGACTCGTTCTTGTACTACCCGCTGGTCCTGAAGAACCCCGCCCTGCCTGCCCTGAAGGTCTCTTACCGGGACTTCATCGCGCGGCGCGCGCGGCGCATCCTGCCGCCCTTCTACGCCGTCCTCGGCCTGTGCCTGCTGCTGATCGGGCTGCTGCCGGTCATGCGTACCGCTGGGAGGAACGAGGAGTGGCACTCCGCCGTGCCGGTGAGCGCCGGGGGCGTCCTCAGCCACTTGTTCCTGCTGCACAACCTGTCGCCGCTGTTCTGGAAGCAGACCGACTATCCCTCATGGAGCATCGGGCTGGAGTGGCAGTTCTACCTGTTCTTCCCGCTGTTCGTCTGGATGTTCCGCCGGGGGCACCCCCTGCTGACGGTGTTGGCGGCCCTGGTCGTGACGCTGGGGACGCGCGCGGTCGCCGCCCGCCTCCCCAGCGCGGCGGGCTTCGCCGTGCAGAACGGCCCCTGGGCGCTGTGCTTTGCGTTCGTCCTGGGCATGTACGCGGCCCGCTGCACGGTCGGCGGCCTGCACCCGCGACTGCCGCGCTGGCTCCTGGTCTTGCGGCACTTGGACGCCCGCAACGAGGTCGTCCATGCATTCTCGGACCACTCCAAGATCAACGCGGCGTTTGCGCCGCCGCCGCCGACCGACCTGAAGACGGGCATCGGGCGCATGGCGGCCTGGGTGCTCTCGCACGGCCCGGCCCAGCCGGTCGTCTTCGAGAACATCGAGATCACCCGCAACCTGCCGCCGAGCTGGAAGCCGTAGGCGCGGCGTGGAAAAGGCGTTTGTGTAGGAGCGGGGCCAGAAAGACCCGGCACGGGGCCAGAAAGACCCGGCACTGGAAGTGCCGGGCGTCCGCCCCCGCGACTGACTATCCCACAAGCATCCCGTCCGCTGCCCCCTGCTGCTGGCTGACCATGCGGGCGTAGCGGCCTCCCAGGCGCATCAGCGTGTGATGGTCTCCTTGCTCGATCAAGCGGCCCCGCTCCAAGACGAAAATGACATCGGCGTTACGCACCGTGGACAGGCGGTGAGCGGCGATGATCGTGGTGCGGCCCCGCATCAGGCGCTCGATGGCCTCCTGGATGACCCGCTCGGACTCGGGTTCCACAGCGCTCGTCGCCTCGTCCAGGAGCAGAATCCGTGGATCGGCCAGAAACGCGCGGGCGACGGCCAGCCGCTGGCGCTGGCCGCCCGAAAGCTTGACGCCGCGCTCGCCCACCAGAGTCGCGTAGCCCTGGGGCAGCTCGGCGATGAAGCCGTGGGCGTTAGCGGCGCGGGCGGCGTCCTCGACTTCCCCATCACTCGCGGTTGGCCGGGCGTAGCGGATGTTCTCGGACACCGAGGCGGCGAACAAAAACGTCTCCTGCTGGACCGCGCCGACCTGGCTTCGGAGCGAAACCTGCGTCACGCCCCGCAGGTCGTGGCCGTCCAGCAGGACGCGGCCCGCGTCGGGGTCCCAGAAGCGCGACAGCAGGGCGAAAATGGTGCTCTTGCCCGCGCCGGACTCGCCGACCAGGGCGGCGGTCTGGCCCGGCGCGATGTGCAGTGTCAGCGCGTCCAGCGTCGGCGGCGTGTCCGTCCGGTAGCGGAACGACACGCGCTCGAAGGCCACCGCGCCCGCCAGGTGCGGCAGGGCGGGCGCGTCGGCAATGTCCACGACCGAGACCGGCGCGTCGAGGACTTGGAACAGGCGGTTGGCGGCGGCGACGCCGCGCTGGACCGTGTCGTTGATCTGGGTCAGGTCGTCGATGGGGCCGAAGAAGTAGCGCCCGTAGCCTCGGTAGGCGATCAGGCCGCCCAGGGTGAACTGCCCGTGCAGGATCAGCCACGCGCCGTAGCCGATGGTGACGGTGTTGCCGAAGCCGGCGATCCAGCGGACGAACGGGAAGAACGTTGCCCGAACGCGGATAGCCTCCAGGTTGTCGTCGAGGTAGCGGCGGTTCACGCCGTCAAAGGCCCGCGCCTCGGCGTCCTCGCGGGCGAAGGCCTTGATGACACGGATGCCCGAAAGATTATCTTGCAGCCGGGCGTTGACCAGGCCCAGCTTCTCGCGGGCGGCCTTGTAGACGCCCTTGACACGTTTATTAAAAAGCTTCAGGAAAACGCCGACGACCAGGATAGGCAGCAGCGTCGCCAGTCCGAGCTTGAGGTTGAGGGCGCAAAAGATGACTGAGACGCCCGCGAGGCGCAGGAAGTTCGCGATCACCGAGTCAGTGCCCCGGATGACGACCTCCTGCACCGCATCCACGTCCGACGACGCCCGGCTCATCAGATCGCCGGTCCGGGCCTCGTTGAAATACGCCAGGGATTGATGCGAGAGCTTTTGGTACAGCGTGTTCCGCAGGTCATAGACGAACTTTTGGCCCACGGATTCGAGCAGCCGCGTCCTGACGGCGGACAGCAGCGCGCTGCCGCCCTGCATCAGCGTCAGGGCCAGCACGGCGGGCCAGAGCTTCGCCACCTGGCGGCGGAAGATGACGTCGTCTACGACGACTTTCCAGACCAGCGGCGGGGATAGCTCCAGCACGACCGACCCGAGCAGGCAGACGAACCCCAGGGCGAGGGTGAGCTTGTAGGGGCGGAGGAAGGATAGGATGCGGAGAAACGTAGACACGTAGGGGAAGTATACCCGCCCCTACCCCAGCGCCACATACCGCGCCAGCGCGGCCCGGCTGACCTTGCCTTCGCGCAGGAGCCGGGCCGGGTGGCTCGTCAGGTCCAGGACGCTGCTGGGCGTTCTGTCCAGGGTCGGGCCGCCGTCCAGCACCAGGTCAATCAACCCGTCCAGGTCTTCCAGGACATCCGAGGCCGACATGGGGGCGCGGCTGCCCGTGATGTTGGCCGACGGGCAGACGAGCGGCCCGCCGAAGGCCCGCAGGACGCCCAAAGCGACGGGGTGATCGGGCATCCGCAGGCCCACCGTGTCGGTGCCGCCCGTGACCGTCAGCGAAACGGACGGCTGCCGCCACAGCACCAGGGTCAGCGGGCCGGGGAAGAAGTCGGCGACAAGCCGGCGTGCCTCGTCGGGGATGTCTCGGGCGAGTGCGTCCAGCGCATCGACGCCCGCGATCTGCACGGGGAGGGGCAGGCCCGCAGGTCGGCCCTTGGCGGCGAAGACGCGCAGGACGGCCTCCGGCAGGAACGCCCCCCCCGCCAGGCCGTAGACGGTCTCGGTCGGGTAGACCACCAGGCCGCCCGCGCGGAGGACGGCCCCCGCCCGTTCCAGGACGGCGGGGTCGGGCGCGAGGGGATTGACGGTGATGATCTCGGTCATGGGAGGAGCTGGTCAAGCGTCGGGGCCGAGGGTAAGCCGGGCCGGGTGCCTACCCCGGCGGGATGACGAAGATCTGGCTGTCCAGATGCTTGACGCCCGGCGTCCGGCGCGCGACCTGCTCCGCCCGGAGCTTCAGGGATTGGGTGGGGACGCTGCCGATCAAGATCACCGTGCCGGCGCGGGCGCGCGCAGACAGATAGGCGGTCGGCACCCGGCCGTCCGCACGCAGAGCGGCCAGGACGTCCCGCGCGGCGGGGTCGTCCGGCTCCCACCCGCGCTGTGAGGTGACCGGCGCAAGCTGGACCGGCTTGCCCCCGGCGCGGCCCGGCTGCGTGTTGGTCGGCTCGGTGTTCAGCTCCCAAGAGTTGACGGACGAGCGGTTGGTGGGCGTCCCGGCGTGGTAGTCCGGCGTCTGCGTGACCGGGTCTTTGGCCGAGCAGCCCGTGAGAAGGGCCGCGAGGGGGAGGGTCAGGGCCGCCAGCATCAGCCGCGCGCGTTTGTCCATCGTGCCGATACCACCCGGCCGATCCCGGCCATGTCTTCCGTCACGGCGACCTCGCCGTAGCCCGCCTCCAGCGCCGCCTGCGCGACCGATTCGGCCTGCCCCTGCCCGACTTCCAGCAGCAGCCAGCCGCCGGGCCGGAGACAGGGCGGGGCCTCAGCCAGCAGGCGGCGGTGTAGGGCCGTTCCGTCGGGGCCGGTCGCGTCGCCCGCGCCGGACAAAGCAAGAACCGGCTCGTAGTCGCGCACCTCGGGCTGCAAGCCGGGCCTCTCTACCTCGGTGACATAGGGCGGGTTGCTGACGATCACGTCCAAGGCCAGATCGGACGGCAGCGGGCCGAGCAGGTCGCCGGGAGAGAGCGTAACACGATCCAAGACGCCGTGCCGGACGACGTTCTTGCGGGCGAGTTTCAGGGCGTCGGAGGACGAGTCTGTGGCCCAGACGCGCGCGTCCGAACGCTCACACGCTAGTGTCACGGCCAGGCAGCCGCTCCCGGTCCCGATGTCCGCCATCCGCGGTGCGGCTCTGTCGCGGGACTTCTCCAGGGCCAAAGCGACCAACCCTTCGGTCTCGGGGCGCGGGATGAGCACGGCCCGGTTGATCTTGAACGGCCGCCCGTAGAACCAGGCCTCGCCCGTGATGTACGGCAGCGGGCGGCGCAGGGCGCGCAGGGCGATAGCCTTGGCGAAGATGACCTGCTCGCGCGCGTCTAACAGACGCTCCGGGTCGCGCGCCAGGTCTTCGCGGCGGGCTTTGAGCGTCCAAGCCAGCAGCAGTTGGGCGTCCAGCCGGGGCGTGTCCACCCCTGCCGCCGTCAAGCGCGGCAGCGCCCCGGCGAGGGCGGCGGCGACGGTCATGTCGCTCACTTCAGGAACATCTCGATCACCGGCACCGTCACGAGCGGCTTCTTGATCGGGAGCTGGAGTGCCAGTACGCCCGTGCCCGCCGCGCCGCCGGGCTGGCCCGCAGCCCACTCGCCCTGGCCCCGCTTGATCTCCGAGGCGTCGTTCAGGAGCTGGGCGTAGGCCACGCGGCCCGCCAGCCCGTCCAGGTGCAGCTCGCCGAAAGGCCAGGCGAAGAGGTGGACGTACAGGCGGTTCGTGTCGGGGTTGAACGTCAGGCGGCAGTCCTGCGGCGTCTTGAACCCGTCGGGGGCCTGGGTGCAGCCGTAGATCGACCGTCCGTGCCGCTTCATCCACGCGCCCATGCCCGCCAGCCGGTCCAGGGCGCGGGCGTCGAACTCGCCCCGGCCCGTCGGCCCGACGTTCAGGAGCAGGTTGCCGCCCTTGGAGACGGTGTCGATGAGCATCTGGAGGAGCATCTCGACGCTCTTCCACGAGTCCTCGTCGCGGTGGTAGCCCCACGAACTGGAAAACGTCTGGCAGGCTTCCCAGACGACCGGCTGGCCGTCCACCATCACCCACGACCGGGGCTGGACCTGCTCGGGCGTCTTGATGTCCCACCCGACTTGCAGACGGTCGTTGAGGATGATGCCGGGCTGCATCTGCCGAATCTCGGCAATGAGTTCCTCGCTGCGCCACTCGGCTTTGCCCATGCCGCCGTAGGAAAAGTCGTACCACAGGATGTCCACGGGTCCGAACCCGGTCAGCAGCTCGCGCGTCTGGCCGTGCAGGTAGTCCACGTAGCGCCCCAGGTCGCGCCCGGCATTCGCGGCGCGGGCAGCGGGATCGTCGCGCAGCGGGTGCAGGTCGTCCACCGGGTAGTCGGGGTGGTGCCAGTCCAGGAGCGAGTGATAGAAGCCGACTTTCAGGTCGCGCGCCCGGAAGGCGTCCACCATTGGGCGCAGCAGGTCTCTGCCGCAGGGGGTGTTGGTGGCCTTGTAGTCGGTTAGGGCCGAGTCCCACAGGCAGAAGCCCTCGTGGTGCTTGGTAGTGACCACGAAATACTTCATGCCCGCATCCGAGGCCGCGTCCGCCCACAGGCCGGGGTCGTACAAGTCGGGGTCGAAGTGCTTGAAGTACACGTCGTAATCGGCGTCGGTGATCTTCTCGCGGTTCTTGACCCACTCGTGCCGGGCGGGCAGGGCGTACAGGCCCCAGTGCAGGAACAGCCCGAAGCGGGCCTGTGTGAACCATTGGGTGTCGCCTTCGGTAGGCGCGGGCTGCATCATGTCTCGACCTCGTGCTTGAGCTTCTCGGCCTGGTCGGCGCTGACCAGGGCGTCGATGATCGGCTGGATCTCGCCGCTCAGGATGATGGGCAGGTTGTGGACCGTCAGCCCGATGCGGTGGTCGGTCAGTCGGTCCTGGGGGAAGTTGTAGGTGCGGATCTTCTCCTCGCGGCCCCCCGACCCAATCAGGCTCTTGCGCGTGCCGCCGATGGCGTCGTTCTGCTTCTGCATCTCGATGTCGTACAGGCGCGACTTCAGGACTCGGATGGCTTTCTCGTAGTTCTGAAGCTGGGAGCGCTGGTCCTGGCAGGTGACGACCATGCCAGTCGGCAGGTGCGTCAGGCGCACCGCCGTCTCGTTCTTCTGGACGTTCTGACCGCCCGCGCCCTGCGACAGCGTGTGCTCGCGCTTGATGTCCTTGTCAGGCACCTCGATCTCGACGTCCTCGGCCTCGGGCATCGCCAGAACCGTGGCCGTGCTGGTCTGCAAGCGCCCGCTGGACTCGGTGACGGGGACGCGCTGGACGCGGTGGACGCCGGACTCGAACTTCAGGGCCGAGTACGCGCCCTGGCCCTGGACCTCGATGACGGCCTCTTTGTAGCCGCCGATGCCGGTCTCGTTGGACGTGACCAGCTCGAAGCGCCAGCCGCGCTTCTCGGCGTAGCGCATGTACATCCGCAGCAGTTCGCCTGCGAACAGGGCCGCCTCCTCGCCGCCCGCCGCCGCGCGGACTTCGAGGATGACGTTCTTGTCGTCGTTGGGGTCCTTGGGCAGCAGCATGACCTTGAGCGACTGCTCCAATCCCGCGCGCCGCTCGCGCAGGTCGTCGAACTCGGCCTGGGCCATCTCGCGCATCTCGTCGTCGAGGGACCCGCGCAGCATCTCCTCGGTCTCCTCGCGCTGCCGCTCGGTCTCGCGGTAGAGCCGGAACAGGGCGACGATCTCGGTCAAGTCGCTGTACTGCTTGTGGACGCGCCGGTACTCGTCCATGTCGCCCACCAGGTCCGGGTCGGCCATGCGCCGCTCCAGCTCCTGATACAATTCTTCGACCTCGGCCAATTTCTCGAACATCGGTAAAAACCTCACAAGCACGGCTCAAGCAGCAGGCTGTCTCCCCGCTACGCGCCGAGGATTTCATTCAGGCCTTCCAGCACGGCGGCGACCTCTTGCTCCGTCGCCTCGCCGAGCTTCGCCCCTAGCCGCTGGATGGACAAAGTGCGTATCTGGCTGATCTTCACCCAGGATCGTTTGGGGAAGCCGGTCCCGGTGATCTCCAGCGTCAGTGGGAAAGACGCCCTTGGCTCTTGACTGGTCAGTGCGACGGCGATCACCGTGCCGGAACGCGCGTTGAAAACATTCTCGCTCAGCACCAGGACGGGCCGGCGGCCGGACTGCTCATGGCCCTGCGTCGGGTCAAGGTCGGCCCAATAAACCTCGCCCCTCAGTACGGAGGCCATTGGTCAGCCTCCGCCGCCAGCCCTTCCTCCGCCATCGTCTGCTCCTCGGCGGGGTTGAGCTTGTCACACTCCTGGGCCAGCCGCGTCTTGCCGATGCGAGAGACCTTTTCCTGCACCGCTGTTTGTACGGCGTGGCTACGGCTCGTGAAGACACGGGACTGGACCATGAAGTCCAGCCGGTTCAGGAGTTGTTCGTCAATCGAGATGGTGATTTTGGCAACGCTCATGCACAGGTAATACCCCAAGTCATACCCGGTTGTCAAGACAACCGCGTCTCCTAAGCAGAGGCCACCGATGCGCTGCTATGCCGCGAGTGCCAACACCCGCTGAACCGGCTGGGGCAGGTCAAGGCTGTGAATGTCTTCCGCTCGCCTCGGAAGCCGGAACCACTGCATTGTTCTCTCCTGACGGGCGGCCTCATGCCTACGCCACTGCCGCCGCCGGCTCGGCTTCGGGGCTGTCGGGGGCAAGGCCTACGCCGCTGTGTTCCTCGGCCCACACGGCGTCCAGGGCGGCGATGGCGACGGCGATCTGCGAGTCGTCGGGGACGCGCGTGGTCAGGTACTGCGTCCGCAGGCCCGGCGCGATCAAGGCCTGCGCCCAGGCCTTGTCGCGGTTCGCGCCGGCCCACTTCAGAATCTCGTAGGCGATCCCGGCCACGACGGGCAGCAGCAACAGCCGCAGGCCGACGGTCTCTAAAACGGGCAGGATGCCCTCGTGGAACGAGTGGCGCGGGACGACCGAAAAGACGACCACCGACGTCAGCAGCACGATGAAGATGAAGTTCGTGCCGCAGCGCGGGTGGATGCGGCTGGCCGCGCGGGCGTTCTCCAGCGTCACGGGCAGGCCGGATTCCAAGGTGTTGATGGCCTTATGCTCCGCGCCGTGGTACTGGAAGACGCGCTGGATGTGCGCTAGGCGCGAGATCAGGCCGATGTACAGGAAGAAGATGCCGAGCCGGATCGCGCCTTCGGCCAGGTTCGAGACCAGACGCCCGTGGGCGGCCCCGTGGGTCGGCAGGAGGCGGTCAGCAAGCAGGGCCGGGAAGGTCCAGAACAGGCCGAAGCCTAAAACGAGCGACAACACCGTGGTCAGGCCGATGGCGATGCCGTTGATGGTGCCGTCGGGGGACTTGGTCTTTTCGGTCGTCTTCTCCACGACGCCCTCGCCCAGCGCGAGGTTGAGCGAGGACGCCCCGTCCGTCTCGCTCGAAGCCTCCGGCGCGTCGCCGGCCTGGACGTTGGCGGCGTAGGTCAGCGCCTTGATGCCCAGTGCCATCGCATCCACAAGGGCGAGCGAGCCGCGCAGGAAGGGGCGGTTGAGCCACAAGAAGCCACGCAGGTGCTTCTCGACCGGCTCCAGGCGCACGACGATCTCGCCATTGGAGAGCTTGCGGCAAGCGACAGCAAAGAAGCGCGGGCTTCGCATCATGACGCCCTCGACCACCGCCTGCCCGCCGTACTGCGTCGTCTCGTCTGCCATAGACCGCCCTGCGCTTTCCTATAGACGTAAAAACTAGACGTAAAAAGAGGGCGGGGCAGACTCTGCCCCGCCCTCCTGTGCTGCTATTTCTTGAGGCCGTACTTGGACAGGAACTTGTCCACGCGGCCCGCGCTGTCGAGCAGCTTCTGCTTGCCGGTAAAGAATGGGTGGCACTGGGCGCAGATCTCGGTATGCAGGTTCTGCGACGTCGAGCGGGTCTGGTAGGTGTGGCCGCAGGCGCAACTAATGGTCGTGTCCTGGTAGGTGGGGTGGATTCCGGGCTTCATTACTTTTCGTTTCCTCTCGTGCCGTTGGAACACCAATCGGCGGGCCTTGAAGCGGCCAACTCGGCATTATACACCAAGAACACGCCCGATGGCAAGCGGGTTCCGCGCAGGGGAGGCCGGCAGCCGAACCCCCTCCGGGGTTACAGGCTGATTGCGGGTATACCCGTGTCTATGAGCACCCTTCCAAAACCCCCCAGCCTCGCCCAAAAAGTCCGGCAGACCAATGACCGGGCCAACCAGACGCAGCCCGCCTCCGGCGTCGTGCTGCGCCACGTCGTGCTGGGCATCCTCGCCAGCATCGCCTTCACCGTCATTTTCGGGCGCATCTTCGATTTCGTCAAGGACGCCGGCAGGGACGTGACGCCGTTTGACCGATCACTGCTGTTTTGGATGTACCACCACCGCTCCCACGCCGCGACCGTCGCGGCGACGTTCCTGGCGCGCATGGGGTCGCCTCCCGTCGTCGTCGGGCTGGCCGCCGTGGCCGCACTGATTGGGCTGGCCTGGCGCAAGGTGCGCGGGGCGGCCTGGACCTTGCCGATCGCGGTGATCGGCTCGGGCGTGATCATCCAGGGCGTCAAGCTGCTGATGCACCGGCAGCGCCCGGCCTTCTTCACGCCGCTGCTGCACGAGGCCGGGTACTCGTTCCCGTCGGGCCATTCACTGATTGCGATGGTGGTCTACGGGCTGCTGGGCTACTTCGCGCTGCACCTGTTCAAAAACCGTGCCGCGCGCCTAGCCGTGCGTGTCATCACCGTGGCCGTGGTTTTTGCCATCGGCGTCTCGCGCATCTACGTCGGCGTCCACTTCCCCACGGACGTGCTGGCGGGCTGGACGGCGGGTGCCCCGTGGCTGATCACCTGCCTGGCCTTGCACGAAGTCCTGGCCCGGCGCTGGCCCTCGGCGGGCGAACCTGTGCTGACGCCGCAGGCGGACAAGGGCGGTGACCCGCATTCCGCCGGGTCGGACGCCAAGACGCTGCTCCGGGGGTGACGCTGGGGGAGGAACAGCAGGGAGCAGGGGCGAAGGGGATTTATCCCCGCGTCTCTGTCCCCGCTATCACCCTCCCCCCAAGCTCAGGGCCGCCCAGCCCGCGTAGGGGCCGTAGTCCCTGTAAGCGAAACCTCCCGCCGCGTCCAGGCTCCAGAGTGAGGCCTCGCCGCCCGGATGCGCCCACAGGAGGCGCGTCACGCCGTCCGCACCCACGTTTATCCCCGGAGTCGCCCAGGCCGGGTAGGGGCCGTACTCGGCATGGGTGAAGCCTCCCCCCGCGTCCACATGCCACACCGAGGCCTGGCCGCTCGTGTGCGTCCACAGCACGCGCCGTGTGCCGTCGGGGGCGGCCGCTAGTCCCTGCGGGGACCAGCCGCTGTAAGGTCCGTAGTTGGTGTAAGAGAAGCTTCCGTCCGCGTTCACGGTCCACAGCGAGGCCGCCCCATCCCCCCGCGCCCACAGCACCTGAGTCCGCCCGTCGGGTCCGACGGCCAGGCCCCGCGCGGCCCAGCCGTCATAGGGTCCGTACTCGGCGTGTGCGATGCCGCCGTCCGCGTTCACGATCCAGAGTGAGACCTCGCCGCCCGGCTGAGTCCATAGAACGTGCGGCGCGCTGTCCGGGCCGACGGCCAGACCCCGCGTGGTCCAGCCCCCGTAAGGCCCGTACTCGGCGTGTGCGATGCCGCCGTCCGCGTTCACGGTCCACAGCGAGGCCGCGCCGCTGCTATGGCCCCAGAGGACGCGAGCGCGTTTGTCCGGCCCCGCCGCGACAAACCGGGGGGTCCAGCCCGCATACGGGCCGGCCTCGCGGTGCGTGAACCCGCCGGCGGTCACGTCCCACAGCGACAGCGTCCCGCTCCCGTCGCACCAGAGCACATGGGCGAGCAGGGTCGCAGCGGGAGCCGGAGGCGGGGCAGCGGGCGGGCCGTACAGGGCGGCCATGCCGGCCTTGTCGCCCGCGCTGAGGTGGGAGTGCTGGCCGAGGGTGCCGCCGGCGGCCGCGTAGGGCGCGTTCACGACGATGGTCGGCTGGCCGTTGGCCGAGAAGTCCCACGCGCCGTAGTGCATGACCGAGTCGAAGTCATACGCGCCCTGGTTGAGCGAGCCGGGGACGATGGCGAAGTTGCGCGCCATGCCGGCTGCGATGTTCTGGGTCTCGATGGTGACGTACTGGTCGCGGTCGGAGCGCCCCTGCTCGTGGATCAGGCCCAGCGCGTGGCCGATCTCGTGGGCCATGACGAACTCGTAGTCGAAGTTGTAGAGGTTGATGTCCTGCGCCCCGCCGACCCGGCCGACGTAGGAGTTGTTAAAGGCGGCGGCGTGGACGAGGACGAAGTCGGCCTCGGTCGTGCGCGGGAAGAAGTGGACGTTTGCGGCGGCCTCCCAGTCCCCGCAGGCCTTGACGAATGCGGCCCGGTTTGCGGGGGAGACGTTGGCGTCGAAGGCGTAGGGCACGTTGCCGCCGGGCCACCGGCTGAAGGCGGGAAGGAACGACGAGCGGGGCGCGACCCGCCCTGCCAGCCGGTCGGCCAGCCGCTGCCGGTAGAGGCGCAGGGCATCTACGCGCAGGCCCATGTCGCCCACGAAGACGGCATCCCGGCCCGGCGCGGCCTGGGCCAGGATCCGATCCAGGTCGGCGATGTCCTGCGCCGCCCCACGGGAAGCGGCGTCTGCCGCGCGGGCAGGCGGGGCGGCCACGGCCCCGAGGAGGGCAAGCAGCAGGGCGGGCAGCAGGGTCGGCAGCGCGAGGCAGAGGCGCGAGAGCGTGTGGCGGCGATTCATGTGGCGGCGATTCATGCCGTGATTATCGGTGCCCCGTCGCAAAAGCCACCCGGTAAGAGGACGAGGGCGGCCCCTAGACATTCGGCCCGCGTTTTGTTATAATAGGTGCAGATGGCGGAACAATATAACACACCAGACACGGACGGCGCGGGCAAAGAACAGGCGCGTGCCCTGACGCTGGTCGCGCTCCCCGCCAACGCCTACGGGCCGGCGGGCGAGCCGGCGCGCGCGCACATCCTGTTCGATGTCCGGGCGCGCGGGGCGGGGCACGGGGCGCGGCTGCCTCTGAACCTGTCGCTCGCCCTGGATCGCTCCGGCTCGATGGAGGGTGCTCCGCTCGAATATGTCAAGCGCGCCTGCGCCTACGTGGTGGACCTGCTGGAGCCGGACGACTTCCTGAGCGTCGTCGCCTTCGGGGAAGACGCGGACGTGGTCCTGCCGGCCCGGCGCGTGACGAACAAGGCGCTGCTTAAGGACTACATCCAGCGGATCCAGACCGGCCACACGACCAACCTGTCGGAGGGCCTGCTGGCGGCCTGCCGGCAGATCGCCTCGGTGAAGACGGCGGGGACGCTTAACCGTGTCCTGCTGCTTTCTGATGGCGGTCCGACGGCGGGGGACCGCGACTTCGCCTCGATTGTCGGCCAGGCGGGGGAGCAGAAGGCGCGCGGCATCACGGTCACGACATTGGGCCTGGGGCCGGATTACGACGAGGAGCTGCTTTCCGGCATCGCGCGCCGGGCCGGCGGCAATTTCTACGATGTCGCACGGCCCGAGCTGATCCCGGACACTTTCCGGCGCGAGCTGGACGCGCTGGCGCGGGTCTCGGCCCGCAACCTGCGCCTGCGGCTCCTGCTGGCCCGCGGGGTCTCGGTGCGCCAGGTCTACGGCCGGCAGCCGGTCCTGGGGCCGCGCACGGCGGAGGCGTCCCTGAGCGACTTGGAGCAGGGGGCGGGCCTGGCGTCCCTGTGGGAGCTGGAGGCCGCTCCGCGCCCGGCCGGGACCTACCGGCTGGCCGTGGCGGAGCTTTTGTATGACGACGCGCTGACGGGCCGGGCCGAGAGGGTCGCGGCCGACGTGGTGATGGAGTTCACCGGCGATCGGATGCGGCTCGGGGCGGGGGCCGAGCCGCGCGCCGAGGCCGAGCTGGCCCTGGCGCGGGCCGCCCGCATTTTAGACAAGTGTCTGGGGGCCTCCTCCGGGGGGCCTTCCGATGAGGCGGGCCGGGCCGCCGCCCTGCGCGAGATGGACCGGACCAAGACGCTGCTGCTGGAGCAAGGGCGTCTTGCCCAGGCGCAGCAGATCACGCAGGCGATGCAAGACATCGGGGGCGGCGGCTCGGTCGGCAAGACTCTGTCCGGCGTGATCTTCGCGCTCGATCAGGGCCGGATACGCTAGAACACTCGCGGCAGCTTTCAGTGGGAAACGCTTGAAAAATTATTACGCCATCCTCGAAGTGCCGATCGGCGGCGGCCTGGAAGAAATCCGGCAGGCCTATCGCCGGCTCTCCCAGGAAAACATCGACAACGAAACGGTCTTTGCTGATCTGCGGGAAGCCTACGAGGTTCTGACCACGCCGGCCCGCCGCGCGGAGTACGACCTGTCCGCCTGGGGCGAGACGTTCGTCGCGGGCGAGCCGGTGGCCCCGCCCGATGCCGTGCCCGGCCCCGTCGGGCGCTGCCCCATGGGGTCGGAAGGGCAGTGCCCGGTGGTGCAGGGGCGCGTGGCCCATGCCGACAAGTTCTGTCCCGAGTGCGGCTTCCTCCTGGCCGGCCTGGCCTCCGCGGCCCAGCCCGGTGGGGTACTGGATGCTGCCGGGCAGCCGCGTCTGGAAGAGCCGGGCGGGCGCTCCCACCGCCTGCGCCCCGGCCTGAACATGGTCGGGCGCGAAGGCACGGACGTCCTGCTGCCGGACAAGACGGTCTCGCGCCAGCACGCCCGCCTGGAGGTGAGGGATGACCGCTCACTGACCGTGGAGGACTTGAGCAGCACCAACGGGACGCAGCTCAACGGCGAGCTGCTCGTCCCGCACGTCCTCCGGTCCCTGGCGGACGGCGACCGGGTGCGCTTCGGCAGCGTCCTGACCCATCTCGTCCTGCCCCAAGCGGGGACACACGCGCTGGGCAAGCCTGCGGCCGGGGTCTCCGCGGTTCCACCCGCGTCCCCCGGTGCCCTGGCATATCCTGCCGCTGATGGGGCGACTGCCCCCGGCGGCGCAGCCGCCGTCCCGGATGCCGGCGCGTCACCTGCCGGCGTTTCCTCCTCGGTGCCTTCGGCGGCGCTTGCCCAGGTGGTGGAGATGCGTGACGAGGCCGCCCGGACTTATCCCCTGGTGCCTGGCGTGACGACGTTTGGGCGGCGCGCGGAGAGCAGCGTGGTCATTCAGAACGACCCCTATGTTTCCGGCAGCCACGCCCAGATCATCGCCGACGGCGACGAGTTCCGGCTGACCGATTTAGACAGCACGAACGGGACTCTGCTGAACGGCGAGCGGCTGGCCGCCAACTCCCCCGCCAGGCTGACGGACGGCGACGTGCTCTTGATCGGCGGCACCCCGCTGCGCTTCGAGCGGCTGGGGTCACGGGCTGAGGCGGACCCGGCCGCCGCCCCGGAGGCTTCCGCCGCCGAAGCCGAAGAGGAACCCGAGCCGGAGGCCGCCGGGGAAGTGGAGACTGCGGGCGCGGCGGCTCCCGCCGGTCAGGACCCCGTGCCCCCCGTGCAGACCGCGACTCCGACATCGACCGAAGGGTAAAGCAGAAACGCTATGCAAGACGCCACGGCCATAACCGAACATTCCGGCCTTTCCGATGCCCCCTCCCCCGAGTCCGGGCCGCCCGGCGGCGCAGCCCAGGAGAAACCTATGACCCAGGAGAAGACCGCGCGCCTGGATCGGGACACGCTGAGCGAGGGCTGGGCCGAGGCGGGGCGTGTGCCCCGCGTCCTCGCCGCGACGAAGCTGGGGGCGAAGACGGACCTGGGGCGCGTCCGTGACAACAACGAGGACAAGTTCGACTTCTCGGAGCCGGACGACCCGGCTGTGCTGGTGACCAAGGGGTGCTTTTACGCCGTCGCCGACGGCATGGGCGGCCACTCGGCGGGCCAGGTTGCCTGCGAGCTGGCGCTCAAGACCATGATCCAGGCCTACTACGCCGACCCGTCTTCGGACACCGAGGGCAGCCTGCGCCGGGCGGTCGCCGAGGCGAACGCGCTGATCTTCGAGACCGCCCAGGCGGTCCCGGATCGGCACGGCATGGGGACGACGCTGACCGGAGCCGTCGTCCGTGAAGACCGGCTGACATTGGTGCAGGTCGGGGACAGCCGGGCCTACCTGCTGCGCGACGGGGTGATCACGCAGGTCACCGAGGACCACTCGTGGGTCGCCGAGCAGGTGCGCCTGGGGACGATGACGCTGGCCGACGCGCAGGTGTCGCCGTTCCGCAACATCATTACCCGTGCTATGGGGACGGCCGCGTCGGTCGAGCCGGACATTTTCACGCACGAGCTGCGCGTGGGGGACACGCTGGTCCTCTGCTCGGACGGCCTTTCGGGGCACGTGGAGCCGCCCGAGATCTTGACGACGGTCCAGGCGCACAGCCCCTCAGGGGCCGCCGGGGCGCTGATCGAGGCCGCCAACGCACGGGGCGGGCGGGACAACATCACCGCCGTCGTGCTGGCCGTGCGCGCGCTGACGCCGGCCGCCGCCGCTGAACCCGCGGCTGACGATCCGGCGGGTGCCGTGAAGGAAGAAAAGGCCTCGCGCTGGGGTCGGCGCAAGTAGCGCCGCGCCCGTCCGGGGCCTTCCAGGAGAATCGCCGATTGGCCGCATCCACCACACCCATCCTCGGCAAGTACCGCATCATCCGCGAGATCGCCCGCTCCAACGACATCGTCTACGAGGCGCTGGACCCGTCGATGGCCCGGCGCGTCGCCGTGAAAGAGCTTCAGCTCCCGCCGCACCTGGCCGGGGCGCAGAAGCGCGAGCGGATCGAGCGATTCTACCGCGAGGCCAAGGCGGCGGGGACGCTTTCGCACCGCAACATCGTCACCATCCACGATGTCGGCCAGGAGAACGACCGGCACTTCCTGGTCATGGAGTACCTGGAAGGCCAGAGCCTGCGCGACATCCTGCAAATGCAAGGCGCGCTGCCCCTGAAGGAGACCGTGGAGATCACGCTCCAGCTTTGCGACGCGCTGGCCTACGCCCACTCGCGCGGCGTCGTCCACCGCGACGTCAAGCCCGACAACGTCCACATCCTGCCCGGCGGCGTGATCAAGCTGACCGACTTCGGCATCGCCCGCATCACCGCCGAGCCGAGCATCACGTCCCAGGGCCAGGTGTTCGGGACGCCCTCCTACATGTCCCCGGAGCAGGTCGCCTCGCACACGGTCGATCACCGGACGGACCTGTTCTCGCTCGGAATCACGCTGTATGAGATGCTGACCGGGCGCAAGCCGTTCATGGGCGACAGCGTCATCACCATCACGTACAACATCATGAACCTCCAGCCGACCATGCCGGTCGGCGTTCCCCTGGCCTTGCAGCAGATCCTCCAGAAGGCGCTGTCCAAGGACCCCAACCAGCGCTACCAGAACGCCGGTGCCATGGCCGCTGACCTGCGGGCCGAGAAGTTCGCCCTGACCGCCTCGTCGCCCGCCGTGCAGGCCGCCCACGTCGGCCGGACTCCGCCGCTGACGTTCGCGCCCGGCCCGCCGCTGACACTGGACACGGGGCGGGTCCCCGCCCACATCTCCGGGATGCCTGTTCAGCCTGCCCTGCCCGCCGCGCCGCCCGTCCCCCCTGCCGCCGCCGCGACTCCCGCCGCCGCCCCGCTTGAACCCACGCAGGCCCTGCCCAATCGCGGGGCCGCGCCGCGCCGCGCCGCGCCGCGCGTCAGCCCCCGCGCCGAGAAGCTGCTGCGGGCGGCCCTGCCGACCCTGGTCCTGCTGCTCGCGCTGGCCGTGCTCGCCTGGGGCGTCACCAGCATCGTCCGTGCGCTGGTCGCCCACAGCCACCGGCTGCGTGCCGCCACCTCGTCCCAGGAGGCAGCCGATGCGCTCGGGCATGGGAACTACACCCTGGCGGCGGGTTTCTACGCCCAGGCCGCGTCGCTCGCCCCGTCCGGCTCGGACGAGGCCGCGCGTGCCCGCGCGGGCCAGTCCCAGGCCTACACGTCCCTGGGACAGGAGGACGCCCGCACCGGCAGCCCGCGCGCCGCCCAGGACGCTTACCAGACCGCCGCCCAGCTCGACGGCCACAACGCTGCCGCCTGGGACCGCCTGGGCGACTTGCAGTGGCAGGGCGGCGAGACGTCCCGCGCCCTGGACTCGTGGGAGCACGCTGCCCATGCCGACCCCGCCAGCGCGCCGGGCCGGGAGGGCGAGGGCAGTGCGGTTCGCCACGAGATGGACCTGGCCCAGTCTGCCTCCAGCGCCGGGCGCGTCAAAGACGCCCGCGACCTCTGGCAGCGCGTCTCCCTCCTCGCCCCCGGCAGCAACGAGGCCTTCAAGGCCGCCCAGAACCTCAGCCGCACCGAACCCTCCGCCACCGTCACCCCCGGCGTCGGCCTCCCGCAGTAGCCAACGAGTCTCTCCTGCCACACATAACATTCATGTTCGTGATGAAGCGCCTCGCTGCTTTAGAAGTGGACCGCTACTGCAAAGGCGAAGACCCCTACGGCTTCCTTTGGGGGACGCTGACGTTCTACACCGACTTCGAGCCTAACCCCGCCGAGTGTAATTCCGAAGGCCACCCGACTACTTTGCGAGAGGCCAGCAAGCGACTACGGGCTTATGAGCCGACGAGCCGGCAAACGGACCGCCTGCTTGGTTATGCGGACTGGATACAGGTACATGGGTGGGAGGCTGTGGACCCAAGAGTTGCAGAAGAGTTGCAGAGCGAGTATCGCAACGCCGGCGTAGACCCCCTCGCCATTGATTTCCTCTCGTAGCCAGGTCATTGGGGTCGTTTACCTCTCACGCCTCAGCGGGTAAGTTTTTCCGTGACCAACCCTCTTTCCCCTCCCCAACCTCCCCTGCGAGTCGGCCTGATCGGGCCGCGCGGCTTTGGCGCGTTCTGCGCCGGGGCTTACCATGATGCCCATGTCGCCCAGGTGGTCGCGTTTGCCGGGCGTGATGCGGCCAATGTGGAGATGCTGGCGGCGCAGCACGGCGTCGCGCGAACTTATACCGACTGGCGCGCGATGCTGGCTGACCCCGCCGTGGATCTGGTGCATATCGTGACGCCGCCGGACAAGCACGCCGAGATGGCCGTGGCCGCATTGCGGGCGGGCAAGCACGTCCTCGTTGAGAAGCCGCTGGCGACATCGAACGCCGACGCCGAGGCGATCTTGGAGGCGGCACGGTCGGCGGGTAAGATCGCCGGCATCAACTTCGTGATGCGCTATGACCCCCTGTACCAAACCGTCCAGGCCATCGCCCGCGCAGGCTGGCTGGGGGCGCTGACGCACGTCGGCTTTGAGAACTACGCCTCGGACGAGGGGCTGGGCGACGACCACTGGTTCTGGGACCCTGTCGCGTCGGGCGGCATCTTCGTTGAGCACGGCGTCCACTTCTTCGACATCGTCCAGGCCGTCGTCGGTGCCCCGGCGCGGGACGTTTTGGGGCGAACGTGGACGCGCGGAGACGGCACCGGCAAACAGGACCGCGTCATGGCCCTGGTAACGTATGCCAACGGCGTCGAGGCGTCGTTCTATCACGCCTTCAACCGTCCGGGGGCTTTGGAGAAGCAGACGGCGCACTTCGCGTTTGAGCGCGGGCACGTGACGCTGCATGGGTGGATACCGACGTCTTTGGACTTGACGGCCATCGTGGACGACGCGGGCCGGGCGGGCCTGGCAACTTTGTTGCCCCTGGAAGTCGTGGCCGATGACGATACCCCTGCCACGGTCCGGGGCAACGGCAAAGCGCTCGCCGTGACGGCCCGCGTCCGCGCCCATCAGACTCTGGGCGGGCCGACGCCGGTCTACCTCCGGGCGGTGCAGGACGCGATGGCGGATCTGGCGCGGGCCGTCCATGACCCGTCGCACCGGCCTCGCGTGACAGCGGAGGACGGGGCCGCAAGCCTGCGCGTCGCGCTGGCGGCGCGGGAGGGCGTTCCCGTAACACTCCGCTAGGGCGCAGGAACCCGGCACTGGAAGTGCCGGGTCTATCTGCCCCGTCCTAGCATCTCCCTGATCCACTCCGCCACCCCGTCGGCGTCTTCCAGCGGCAGCAGATGGCCCGCGCCCGGCGCGACGGCCAGCGTCGCGCCCGAGATATGTGCTTGCACCTCGCGCCGCAGCAGGTCCGGGGATAAGACCGGGTCGCGTTCGCCCGCGAGGATGTGCGTCGGCACGGCGATCTCGGAGGCCAGCGCGGACAGGTCCTCGCGGCTGCCCGCGTCCGGCCAGGCCTCCCAGGCGGCGCGCGCCCCGCGCAGGTTGTCGGCGATTGTCTGCTCGGCAAGCTCCGGCGGCAGCGGCAGGCGCGCGATGTGGGCTAGCGTCGCGTGGGCGGCGGCTTCGCTGCCCCACGCCGCCCGCAGGTCGGCCCGGCCTCCGTCCGTCATCGGCTCGGGGGACAGCGGGGATGGGGCGACGAGCAGGAGCGCCTCCAGCCCCGGCGGCTGCCGGGCGGCCAGGGTCTGGGCGGCCTTTCCCCCCATCGAGTGGCCGACCAGGGTATAGCGGGCCAGCCCCAGGGCGGCGGCGATACCCGCCGCGTCGTCGGCCATGTCCGCGACCGCGTAAGTCCCCGCCGCGTCCGAGTCGCCCCAGCCGGTGAGGTCCAGGGCCAGGCACCGGAAGTCCCCGGCGAGCAGGTCCATCACCGGCCCCCATGTCCGGCTGGAGCCGCCGAAGTAGTGCAGGAGCAGCAGTGCTTGTTCTCCCGTTCCCCGCTCCACAAGGTTCAAGCCGCGTCCGTTGATGGTATATCTCATGGACCCGATCCCCCGATGATTTGTACCCGACGGTGACGGAACTTTCAAGACGCAGAGAGGCGAGACTTTATGGCAGGACAGACGGCGGAACACTTTGACGTGGTCATCATCGGCGCGGGCCAGTCCGGCGACCCGCTGGCGCGGGCCTTCGCGGCGAAGGGCAAGCGCGCGGCCCTGATCGAGCGGGATGCAGTGGGCGGCACGTGCATTAATAGAGGCTGTACGCCGACGAAGACGATGATCGCCAGCGCCCGTGTGGCGTACCTGGCCCGGCGGGGGGCGGACTACGGCGTCCACACCGGGCCGATCTCTATCGACATGGCAGCCGTGCGCGGGCGCAAGCGCGACATCGTGACCGAGTTCCGCGAGGGCGACGAGAAGAAGCTGGCGGACGCGAACGGTGTCGCGCTGATCTACGGCGGCGCGACGTTTGTGGACGGGCGCACCGTGGAGGTGTCGCTGCGGGACGGCGGGACGCGGACGCTGACGGCCCCGCAGATCGTGATCAACACGGGGGCGCGGCCTCTGGTGCCGCCCATTGCCGGACTGGATGCCGTCGAGTTCCTGGACTCCACCTCGGTCATGGAGCTGGGCGCGGTGCCCGAGCACCTAATCATCCTGGGCGGCAGCTACATCGCGCTGGAGTTCGGGCAGATGTTCCGCCGCTTCGGCAGCCGGATCACGGTGGTCGAGAAGTCGGGCCATCTGCTGGGCCATGAGGACCCGGATGTCGCCGACGAGATGGCAAAGATTTTAGCCGAGGACGGCTTGGACATTCTGCTGGGCGCGACGGCGACGAAGGCCGAGAAGACGGCGGGGGGCGTGACGCTGACCGTCGAAACCAGATCAGACGGAACGAAGACGATTGCCGGCTCGCACCTGCTGGTCGCCGTGGGGCGGACGCCCAACACCGAAGACCTGGGGCTGGACGTGGCGGGCATCGAGACCGACGCGCAGGGGCACATCAAGGTCAACGAGAGGCTTGAAACGACCGCGCCCGGCGTGTGGGCGCTGGGCGACGTCAAGGGCGGCCCGCAGTTCACGCATATCTCGTATGACGATTACCGGATCGTCCAGGCCAACCTGTTGGGCGGCGACCCGCGCACGACGACGGGCCGCATGGTCCCGTATACCATGTTCACCGACCCGCAGCTCGGGCGCGTCGGCCTGACCGAGATGGAGGCGAAGGCGGCGGGCAAAAATATCAAGGTCGCCAAGCTGCCCATGTCCGAGGTGGCGCGGGCCATCGAGACGGACGAGACACGCGGGTTCATGAAGGCGGTCATAGACGCCGACACGAAGCAGATCCTGGGCGCGGCAATCTTGGGCGTGGACGGCGGCGAGGTCATGGCCGTGCTGGAAGTGGCGATGATGGGGCACTTGCCCTACACGGCCCTGCGCGACGCGACCCTGGCGCACCCGACACTGGCCGAGTCGCTGAACAACCTGTTTATGACGGTGGAGTCATAGACCCCAGCCCTAAAGGGCGGGGCTTGTCCCTAGCACACTCGCCTACGCATTAAGCGGAGGCATTGGCTGAGACCATAGGCGGAATGACTGCCGCCCGTGCTTCCAGACCTTTGCGGCGGATATTGCTTGCGCCTATCCAGTCTGCATTAGCCCGGAAGCCACATTCAACGCAAAGGAACTCGCTCTGGCTCCGACGATTTTCTTTGGCGCAATGCTCGCAGGCAACACAGGTTCTACTTGTGTCGCGCGGGTCAATGACAAGGAGAGAAACCCCTGCCGCTTCGCACTTGTACGCAAGAAAACTGCGAAGTTGCGCGAACGCCCAAGAAAGTCGCTCGTAGCGATGGGTCTTTCGTACCGTTGCTTGCGTTCGCTCTCGGATACCCGAAAGTTCCTCGATTGCAAGTGCCTTTTGCCC
>JAABUQ010001831.1_pt1 | contig 43982 bp, 53 predicted proteins | sample 5560001 | NCBI WGS metagenome assembly JAABUQ01 (sample SAMN10711888, study PRJNA513371) | rock metagenome | isolation source: Antarctica rocks | place: Antarctica: Victoria Land, Finger Mt nord | collected 2015-12-18 | reverse complement strand
ACAGCGTTATGACCCGAATCGTGCGGACTTGCATAGCTACCTTGCGATGGCGGCGTATCACGATTTCCAGAATGCTCAAGCTAAGGAAGAGCGCATAGCGAAGCACGTTATCCAACTCTCCGATCCTACTCTCCAGGAGCAAGATATCGTCGCGCCAAAAACGATGGCAAGCCAGGCGCGCGAGGAAGCATTGTGGCAGATCATCGACGCCACCTTTCCTGATCCTGTAGAACGGCAAATCGTCTTACTCATCCTCAATAAAGTGCGTCCAATGGAGCCGTATGCTCGTTTGCTTGAATTAAGCGACTTAGCACCAGGTGAACAGCGCGCACATGTTGAACGTGTCAAAGAGCGTATTACCAAACGTTTACGCCGTAACGTTGCCCACCACCTTGATCTTTAGGAGGCACCTGTAATGAACGACTATACTCCTTCTCTGCGGCGACTTGCATCTCTAGCGCGAACGCGCCCGACTCTGCTCGCGGGTCCACTCGCACTGTATAAAGAGCAGGAAGGATTGAGCGATGAGCAATTGGCGACACTGCTGCATTGTGATATCGACGCACTGCCTAAACTTGCTCTTTGCGAACGCCCCCGCGAAGCTCCACATTTCCGTGCGGACGTTGAACGTATCGCGGCATACATTCATGCTGATGTGACGCAACTGGCGCGTGTCATTCGTGCCGCCGAAGCGCGAGCGGCACTGCACCAACGCTCAGGCTCAAATACACCGACACTTCTCGCGGCTCGTGACCAGGAGGGGGACGAGGACAACTCCAATGACGAGTAGCACGGTTTACATCGAGAACGTGGCACAGGAATTCTGGGCGCTCGCGGGCGGCCCACCAGATTACCCTTGCGACATAGAGAATGCGATTACCTTTACCTTACCGTTAGAGCTGGTTGGTCGGCCCAAATTGCGTGTACATGATATCCAGGCATGGACGTACCGGACCACAACCGCTCACGATATTCGTGGACGTGATCGCCGTCTGCACGGATGTCTCCTCGCGGATAGAGGCGAAGGGGTTATCTTTTACGATGCGGATGATCCACTTGATGAGCAGCGTATCACACTCACACATGAACTGGCGCATTTCCTGGTCGATTACCAGGCACCACGCGAACGCGCGGTCAGCATTTTCGGTCCCGCTATTCTTCCCGTTCTCGATGGAGAGCGCCCTGCAACCGATGTCGAACGACTACACGCGGTCCTGAGTACGGTTCACCTGGGAAGGATGAGCCACATAATGGAGCGACCCGATGAAGGTCTGCCTTCCAATGCCGTGCTTGATATCGAAGAACGCGCGGATCGCCTCGCGCTAGAATTGCTCGCCCCCGCCTCGCTCTTGCAGGCACAGATGCAGCAGGCAACCGCGCATGGGTTCAAAGAACGCATGGCATTTTTAACACAGCATTTACTTACGATACATGGATTGCCAGAACATATCGCGTCCTCGTATGCACGCTACGTATTGCATCAGATGGGTGAGCCAACCTTCCGTGATCTGCTTTTTCACTACGCGGATTAACCCGTTTCGCTCTACGTGTCGAAGTAGGCATCTCAAACGGGAATGAGCAGTAGGGAAGGTGTGCCATGAAGCGTTACTAAGTCAGAAAAATAGCATGCAAGATGGAACACGCAGAAAATGTACAACCTACTGAACCAGATATCGACGCGCTTTCTCATGATGTAGATGCTGTTCTCTCGTTACAGGACAATGAGTTTCAAGCCGCGTTCGGCGAAAAGGTGGGCGAGGCTCTTGACATTGAAGGGTGGCAGGAAGGCGAGAACCTGGGCGCAATGTATCAATCGCTCGAACGGCAGGTCGTGGAGGCGGTTGAGCAGGGAGGACGTCTTCGTGAGCGTACGCGGGCCGAACTGTTTCATCGCGTCTTCGAGCATCCGCAGGCACCCAAACAAGCCGGTTGTTATCAGGTCGATACAGCCACTATTGAACATATTCATCGTGGCCTGCTATTCAATGGTGGTGTAGAGGCGTGTGATGGCACAAGCCTGGTACACGATACTGTACCTGTCACTATCGCGCAGATAGGCGTCTCGTTGGTTTCATACCAGGGAAATCATGGGACCTGGGTACATCGCCTGTTTCGACGTGACCTCCGGGTCAGCGGTCTCGACCCCATCGCGGAGGCTATCGCATTGCTCGAACGGCGGCAGTTGCGTGGTAGCACGGATGCTCAAAGCCCACGTGATCGCCTAAGCGATTTTACGCAGCGAGGCATCATGGCATACGCGGAGCGCGCCATCTTGCTGCACAAATCACAGGCCAGTTGGCGCATGGGACATGGACACCCTGTACCCTATGAACTCCTGACAGGTGGCGGCCTCGTGCTTGATAACGATATGCCGCTATTGCGCCGCAGTATGGAGATGTGGCGCGCATTACTCGCGCAACACCAACGCTGGGTATTTGTGACAAGCGCACCCGCGGATCGTGTCCTGCTCACACTTGGTGATGCCCTCTACCCGTTGGAATATGCCCTTGTTGGCACTCCGCTTCAGTCGATGCGCGACATCGCTAATGGACATTTACCAGAGAAAACGGGTCTCAAGGCGGACACGAAAGCATTTGTGGAGGAGGTAGGGCCACAAATTGTGACGGGCGTCTACCGCGCCTCGGCTCAGGCTCCCGTGCGACTCTTCTATGCCCATCGCGATTTCGCACATATAGCCGCCCTCATTGCGTTGGCGGATAGTGTGCTACAAGAGCATCGCGGTTTTCCTATGCTGATCGACCTTGCCGACCTGACCTGTCGCACAACCTTCGGCGCGGATACCTTCAGAAACATGATTCAGCAAGCCTACACCGAGGCGGGTACACCATTCCGCTATCTCGGTGAGCGTGAGACAAGAGGATAAGGAGATGTACTATGGCGGATCAGATGAACGTAAACGGTACGCGGAAGAACCAGCAACAGATGAACCTTGTATTGCCACAAGAGGTTTTAGAGCAGATCAGCCAGGAAAGTATGCGCGCGGGTGGAGAGTGGAGTGAACCACCAGAATATGATGGCGCGGTGGGTCGTACCATGTTCGACTTACCGAGCAGTGAAGACAATACCGTCACCGTCCTGCTTCCCAAAGAAGATATTCAAAAAGCGCCCTCGCAATCACTGGTGCGTATCAAGAGTGTCGATGGGAACGATAATCGGCGCTACCTGGGTATCGTTGTCAAAGGACCGTTCGCCGAGCCAGATGGACTACGTGGTGATGCACCTATTATGATTACGACGGCGGTGCGAGGAGGCATCTTCATGCCCCATTATCACGGGCGCGTACAGGTTGAACTGCTTGGCGAGGAACTCGACGGCGTGCTGATCCCGCCACGACTCCGACCACTGCCCAACAGTCCCGTTTTCATCCTCGATAGCGACGAAACCGAACGCACTCTGCGCCTGGATGGAGACATCACGCTCGGCGTTCCAGTTGGATACGAACAGATCACCGCCGCCATCCCTTCTGACAAGAAATCGGTGTTACCCCGGCATCTTGGCGTGCTAGGAACAACAGGCGGCGGCAAATCAACAACGGTCGCAGCACTCATCAGTGGTTTTCAACAGGCGGATATCGCTACGATTGTTATCGATACCGAGGGCGAATACACAGAAATCTACCAGCCGACGCAAGACCAGGTGATGCTAACGGCACTGGCAAAACGCGAGAAATCGGCGCAAGGTGTCAAGCAGGTGAAGATATATCACCTTGTCGGGCGCGAGACGACCTGCCCGGACAAGAATCGGACAAAAGCCTTCTCGCTCCAATTCTCTCAACTCTCCCCCTATCTTGTGATGGGCATGCTCGAATTGAACGAGCCGCAGCAGCAGCGTTACCAGAAAGCCTATGATATCGCCAAACGTCTCCTGTGGGATTTGAGGATTTTTCCCGCGAACGACGAGGAGAAAACGCAGGTGCTGGAATTGGACGAGATGGAGACCGGCTATCCAAAGATGACATTGAAGCACATATACGACGTTGTGAAAGCCTGTGGCGACATCGCCGCGGGCGAGAAGAAACTTGACGACCCGGAGTACCGTTTTTACAGTCCGAATTTCGCGCAACATAAGGCGCAGGTTATAGAGTCCTTCAAGAAGAATACAAACGACTCAAAGGAACAACTGACACATCCAACAAGTTGGCGCGTGGTGCAGGGGAAACTGGGACAATTTATTCGACTCAACGTCTTCGATCATGAAACAGTTGGTTCTCTCACGTACAAAGACCTTACCAAAGCAGGGACGGTGAGCATCATCGACCTGAGCGATACCGACTCGCCACAGGTAAACAATCTGGTGATTGCTGAGTTCCTGCGCGGCTTGATGGAGGCGCAAAACGAAAATTATCGTGAGGTCGAGCAGGCAAAGAGGGAAGGCAAGGAAAAGGCACAGCCGCGCACGATGATTATTATTGAGGAGGCGCACGAGTTTCTGTCTACCGAGCGCATCAAGCAGATGCCCATCCTCTATCAGCAGGTAGCTCGTATCGCACGCCGTGGACGTAAACGCTGGCTTGGCCTGACATTTGTTACGCAACTCCCACAACACCTGCCCGATGAGGTCCTGGGTCTCATCAATAACTACATCCTGCATAAGATCGGCGACTCCAACGTGATTAGCCGTCTCAAGCGTTCGCTTGGTATTGTCGATGACTCGCTATGGAACCGCCTTCCAGGTCTTGCCCCGGGACAGGCACTCGTCTCGATGAGTAGTTTCGCCCGTCCATTGCTCATCAACATCGACCCGACGCCCTGTAAACTGCGTATGGTGGAATAACCAGCGTTTCAACCTTCAGCAACGGAGGTGCTTCCATGGATCGTCACACCGCACCTGATGTGCTTCCCATCTCAGCTCTCAACACGTTGGAGTATTGTCCGCGTCGCTTCTACTATCAGTTCGTACAGGCAGATATGCAGGTCAACGAACTGGTGCTAGCAGGAACGCTCCTACATCAACGCGTCCATCAACCAGGCACGCACACCGTCGATGGACTCCCACAAACGACACGCCTGTACCTCTATAGTGAAACTCTACGACTTTCCGGCTTTGCCGATGTCATCGAAGAGCGAGAAGCTCTGCCTATCCCTGTCGAGTACAAGCACGGCAAACAAGGCATATGGCTCAATGACAACTTGCAACTCTGCGCCCAGGCACTCTGTTTGGAGGAACGCCTGGCAGAGATGCACCCATCGCGGAAGCTTTCTCTGTCTCACGGCTACATTTTTTATATCGGTTCACGTCGTCGCATACACGTGCCCTTTACACAGGAACTCCGCACGATGACATACGCCGCCATAGAGCGAGCATTTCAGGTAGCAGTGATGGAACAACCACCGCAGCCGCTGAATCCAGCACTGGCGGCACGTTGTGAAAAATGTAGTCTACACTCGCTTTGTCTACCCGACGAGGTGAGGTTGCTACAAGCCCAACAGAAGGGAGCGTAGTCGTTATGCCAACACTCTACCTGACGGAAGAGCGTGCGCTTGTGCGCCGCGATAGCAAGGATTGTCTGCTGGTGCAGATTCCTGAGAGACGTGAGCCTGGTGGCGACGTTCTTACGCCCGCGCGCAAAGAATACATCCCATTGGTCAAGATAGATGACGTGGTGGTCATGGGCGAGGTAACACTTACCGCCTCGGCCCTTCACTTGTTGTTAGAAAACAACATCGAAGTGACCTTCCTGGGCCACTATGGACAATTCAAGGGCAGACTATCGCCTCCATTTTCCAAAAATGCCCTCTTGCGACAGGCACAGTATCGCGCCCATCAAAGTATGGAACAGCGTTGCCGCTTGGCACGTCAATTCGCCGATGGCGAATTGACCAATCAGCGCACCCGTCTATTGCGCCATCAACGCGGTTCTCCTGGCGCGAATGCAGGTCCGACCAGTCAGGCAATAGAGCAAATCGCGGGTGTTCTTCAGCAACTGAATGCCCTGTCATTCGAGAACGTGAAGACGACTTTACCATTAGCAAGTGGCGATAATCGGGTCGAAGGAACGCCGCTGGAAACAATACTGGGACTAGAAGGAGCGGGTAGTGCCGCGTACTTCCACTGTTTCGGCGATCTGCTCACCGACCCGCAATTGTGGCCCTTCGCGCAACGGGTGAAGCGTCCTCCAACGGATGCCGTCAACTCGCTGCTGAGCTTCGGCTATTCGCTCCTCAATAAACAGGTGGCGAATGCCGTACAATTGGTCGGCTTCGATCACTTCGTCGGCTATCTGCACAGTTCCGTCTATGGCCGTCCTGCCCTCGCGCTGGACCTCATGGAGGAGTTTCGGCCTGTTATCGCTGACTCGGTAGCTCTCTCGCTCCTCAACAAACGCATGCTCACGCCGAACGACTTTATTGTCGAGTTGGGGGCGTATCGCATCAAACAAGAGCGGCGTGGGGTCTTCTTTACGCAGTTTGAAGAGCGAATGAACGAGGAGATTACGCACCCCACCTTCGGCTACAAAGCAACATATCGACGATGTATCGAACTGCAAGCGCGGCTCCTTGCGAAGTACCTCATGGGAGAGATTGACGAGTATCCTCCTCTACTCATAAGGTAAGCACAATGAGAGCAGGCACAAACAATACATGTTATGTGATGCGGTATTCTACGATGAAAGTCATGGGGCACTTGTTCAATGAGAGCAGGCACAAACAATACGTGTTATGTGATTGCCTATGATATTCCCAGCGATAAGAGGCGGACAAAGGTGCATAAACTCCTGCTCGGCTTCGGCAAGTGGACGCAATACTCGCTGTTCGAGTGTTTCCTGAGCAAAAAGGAACTCGTCCTCTTGCGCTCGAAACTGGCGGAGCAGCTCGTCGAGCGGGAAGATAGTGTGCGCCTCTATCCCCTGTGCGCCACTTGCATCGACGCTGTAGAGACCATAGGCAGTCCACCTCCCAGCGAAGACATCCTGTACGTCGTCTAAACTGTCCAGCTTAGCGCGGATCGCGGCACCGTTCCCTTCAAGCTGCGATCCGCGCCAGGCTCTACAAGCCACTTCACGCGCTTTTGCGCTCCAGATTGGCCCTTTTCCGCCGCTCAAAACCGCCCCAAAATCCCGATCCGCGAAACCCCTTGTCTGAATCGGCCTCCCGTGCTATACTACAAGCACGGCGGTCGGAATGACCCGTGGCTCGTGGCAGAGATTGAAACCAGTACGACCAGATGTGAGTCCAAGTGTACAGTGATAGTCGGAATGACCCGTGGCTCGTGGCAGAGATTGAAACAACTACCCAGTGAGTGGTGTACCAGATAGCATCTTTCCGTCGGAATGACCCGTGGCTCGTGGCAGAGATTGAAACACACCGTATTTGTCGAAAACAGGAAGTATTTCAGCGTCGGAATGACCCGTGGCTCGTGGCAGAGATTGAAACGCTAACACAATCGACCAACTGAAGGAACATGTAACAGTCGGAATGACCCGTGGCTCGTGGCAGAGATTGAAACATCTGACAACGTGTGTTATTATACCTGATAGTTATTGTCGGAATGACCCGTGGCTCGTGGCAGAGATTGAAACTACAAGTATACACGGGACGAGGAAAAAGAGGTGAACGTCGGAATGACCCGTGGCTCGTGGCAGAGATTGAAACACCTCCGACAACCAGCACCACGTACAGCCTGGAACGTCGGAATGACCCGTGGCTCGTGGCAGAGATTGAAACGCAAGTGTGATTTGCGCCATGATGAGTTTTTGCTGTAGTCGGAATGACCCGTGGCTCGTGGCAGAGATTGAAACGTATCAATGAGAGACGGTGCCAGTGGTTCTACGATAGTCGGAATGACCCGTGGCTCGTGGCAGAGATTGAAACTTGTGGTACGCCTTCGCACAAGCAAAAGTTATCCATGCCGTCGGAATGACCCGTGGCTCGTGGCAGAGATTGAAACTTGTACAAGGTACCTGTATGGATACGGGTATCACAGTCGGAATGACCCGTGGCTCGTGGCAGAGATTGAAACAACCGTATACGCCCTGTGAACAGGAAAAGCGTTAATAGTCGGAATGACCCGTGGCTCGTGGCAGAGATTGAAACAAAATTGAAAGTTTCGCAACCTACCCAAAACACGATGTCGGAATGACCCGTGGCTCGTGGCAGAGATTGAAACATGTAGACTCGCATCAGGTGGGCGCGTTTGTAAGGATGTCGGAATGACCCGTGGCTCGTGGCAGAGATTGAAACACCCATTTTATCCCATTGTTTGGCAAGAGTAGAGATAACGTCGGAATGACCCGTGGCTCGTGGCAGAGATTGAAACTGAAGCTTCTCCAAGTTGTAGTCACAGGCCAACAGGGTCGGAATGACCCGTGGCTCGTGGCAGAGATTGAAACTGGGCGTGTGCAGATAGTCACGCCAAATTATGCTCTGGTCGGAATGACCCGTGGCTCGTGGCAGAGATTGAAACACACTACTACAGTTGCTACAGTTGCTACTCTGCTACAGTTACAGTATTGGAATGACTGGTCGCTCGAGGCTGAGATTGAAACTGGATAGAGAAGCGGTACAGATTGAAAAGGAGCGTTGTCGGAATGACTGGTCGCTTGGGGCTGAGTTTGAAACGGTCTGGAAATGCAGCCTTACGACGCTCATTGACGATGTCGGAATGAAGTGTGCAGATCAACCAGACCTTGTAGAGGTGGTTTCTTCGGAAACAGGCCGCACTGCACACATTGCTTAGAAGCTCATACCGTTGTGTCACCTTGTAATGGTTGTTCCGACATGAGGGTGGTCCTCCAATTCATAGAGCAGCACATGTGGAGTACTTCCATCAGCAATATGAACACGGGATACGTCGGCCAGGGCATTTATGCACGCACTGATTTTCGGAATCATCCACGTAAATGGTGCCATTCTCAATGAAGGTGAGGGCTTGTTCTTTGTTGATTTCGGAAAGGTGAGCACCATCAGCGCCACTTATACCTTTCACATCACGCAAAAAGTCTCTTGAATAAGCCCTATAGTCGGTATCTCATGTGACAAATATGCTTCAAATCTCTCACGAAGAACGTGAAAATTCTTTGCCGCCGCCGGAGTGATGTTCCAATACAGGCTCTGAGATTCAGGAGCACCGAAATGAGCGCATCAAAAGAAGACAAAAAGTTTGAACAAGTGGTTCAAAAGATGGATCCCCAAAGCACGCTGCTTCACACATGGAAGTTGAAAGGAGGGGTCTCAGCGCAGATAACAGCACTCGAGATTGAGCGAGGTGATGGTCAAACGAAAAAAATGCTTGTCCGTCAGCATGGAGAGGGAGACCTCAAACACAACCCGCACATAGCAGCAGATGAATTCAAGCTCTTGCACCTCTTGCACTCTGTAGGAGTAGCTACACCGATGCCTTATCATCTCGATCAATCCGGCGAGATATTTTCCACGCCGTACATCGTCATTGAATACATCGAGGGAGAGACAGAATTCGCACCCTCGAATGTCCCCAATCTCCTTCTTCAGTTCGCCACGCATCTGTCCAAGATTCACCACATAGATGGCTCGAAGCTGGACGTGTCCTTTCTGCCGAAACTCGAAAAAAGATATGCCGAAACGTTGAGAGAACGACCGACAAACGTTGATGAAGCATTAGACGAAGGGCGTATTCGGGATGTTTTGGAAGCAGTCTGGCCAATCCCTCAACGCAATGCTGAGGCATTGCTCCATGGAGATTTTTGGCCCGGAAACGTCTTATGGAAGGATGGACAGCTTGTTGCTATCATCGACTGGGAGGATGCGGCCTTAGGTGACCCCCTTGCTGATGTTGCCAACAGTCGTCTGGAAATCTTGTGGGCATTCGGCGTCGGCGCCATGCAGCATTTCACTCATCAGTATCAATCCATGACAACCATCGATTTCACACACCTCCCGTATTGGGATCTCTGCGCCGCTTTGCGACCCATTGCTCAAATGGCCCAATGGGGCCTAGACGAAACTACAGAAAAAACCATGCGAGAAAAGCACCGATGGTTCGTCACCCAAGCATTTAAAATGAAAGCATGAAAGTCCCCATCTATGTCAGAGCCTTGGGTCCAGTCGAACAAGCAGGGATCGAAGCAGGATTGCGCTCCTCGAATGCCTTTACTCTGCGCCGAAGTCAGATTCTGCTAGCCTCCAGTCGAGAACGACGTTCCAAAAAAAACCCATACTTACGGAAGCACAGAAGAGACGAAGAGGGGGGTGACCTCTGGCAAATGCTTTTCTTTGAGTCTCCTTGGGGAGACTCAAAGAAAAACCTGTAAGGCTTCGGGTGTCTGCCAGCCTTGCCGCGATAGCCACAGAACGGCTTCGCCTACCCTTCTGTCTTCGATTCTATGGATTGGTTGATCTCCCAGAGGTTGCCTTCTGGATCGGTAAAGTGCGCCGTGCGCAGCCCCCAGGGCTGGTCGATTGGGGGTCTGAGCAACGTGACTCCCTCTGCCTTGAGCGCCTCATATGCGGCGTCGACATCCTCAACACCAGCGGCCAGAACTACGCGAGGAGCTCCATCAATCTTGAGCTCATTGGGGTCCGAGCCTAGCAGCTCTGCGGCACCTGAGACCGAGAGCAGGATCAGGTGTCGTTCTTGCAGAAGGAAAGTGGAAGAATTGGCATCGCTCCCTGCATACGGAAGTTTGAGCGTGTCCCGATAAAACGTCGTACATCTGGCCAGGTCTCGAACGAACACTACCGTCGCCATTATCCCGTTAATCATGGTTTATACCTCTTTTACTTTTATTCTCTGTCGAGTCAGAACGGGGCCAGTGGGCGGGCGTGAGTCATGCCCCTCTCCACTCGGGAGAGGGACTGGGCGCGTCTGTGCTCGACAAGAAGAGTCTAGCAGAAAAAGAGGGACAAAACTTCTCCAATCTTGCTCTTTTTTATTTCCACCTCTTAGGAGAAGTAGACCAGGTGTGGAGCGGTCTTCCCAGGTGACTCCACACCTGTGCTCACTTTTCACCTTATTTACCAGCTACCTGGATGAGGTGTGGTGGAGCAGAGTCAGCCAACCAAATATGCACAGTTGTCCTTTCTACTCCTAAATGTTATTGCCTCTGTCGCCACTTTTCTACGAAAAACTTGAGTATCGCAGCGAGAGAAAGCGCGGCAACGCATATAAAAATCAGCTTTGCGAGAAGAGATGCGACAGTGAACACTGGCTCATTGAGAAGATACACCCCATTCAAGTAGACGAGGGCGGCAACGATCAGGCCCACAGCGAGCAGTGCAAAGGGATACCACAGAGGAAAAGCTTTTTTCCTCTGTGGAGTCGCGAAGTTTTTCCTGCTCTGAAACTGGTGAGAAATCCATGCTGATGGAGAAGATGCTTTCTTCTTGGGTATCAGACGAACGAGAAAAGGCAGAATGATGTGTTCATGCTGGATCACGTATTGCACTTCATTGGAAGCAAGCAAGATGCCTTTTCCCTCACGGACAAAAAGCAGGATGCCTGAACAATTCATTTCTTCAGCGAAGACATGAATACTGCGTCCAGCATCATGGGTAGATATCTCGAACCATTCAATAGGTACCTCCATGATTGTCGCCTGATGCTGTACAATCTCCAAGAAATCGTGTTGAGACAGTCGAGATGCCGACGACTGTACTGCTGCTCCCGCTCCCTCTGTCTTCAACGTACATCGTAGCGACAAAGGCACGAGGGTTGCGCCACAAGAGTGAGCTACCTCGATTGCTGCATCAATGGCTCCTCGGTCTGCATTCGCAGTGCAAGGAAGCAAAAAACGAATCATCATTTCTGTACCTCTTACGAATACCTATCAATGCCCTGGCATACGTAAATGTTCTACGACTGGCCCTGGTGCAACGGCCGGGAGATATGTTAACGCGACGACAATAATTGCGGTGCCAACGACAACGGTTGAAAACAGAAACGTGTCAGTTGGCAAGGTTCCGGCTGTTGCGGCCCTTTGCGGTTGTAACGCGAAGAGCTTCGCTAATGCCAGTGCGGGAATAGCCAGTGCGTATAGGAGTAGTGTTCCTACCAGGCTGAACAGGAGAAACGCGATAGTGTAGTGCTTTGCACTCATCTGACGCGAGGCGTTAATACCTGTGACTTTGTAGATAAAACGTTCTATCGGCACCAACACAGGATCTAGAAAGGTCTTCCCACCCGTAAAGACGCGTGTCATGTAGCCGCCAAGCGGTTTGACAAGCAAGACAACCACGATATTCTTCCACTGCCTTGAGTGTAGCATGAAGATGCTCAAAATTTCGTCAGGGTTTCAGGCATACACGTAAATATTTCCTGACACTGCTCTTTTTTTGTAGATTCTTGTCTTACGAAGAGCCTCATGCTATACTACCTACGAACGTTTCTATCAAGTGATAGAACAGAGAGAGGAGCACCGGGAAGTCGGGTCGGTACATGGTGTCTTTATGGGTAGCTTCAACAAGGTGTTCAATGATTATCGCAGGGCCCTTTTCAACACCTTCTGGTTCGTTCCTGCTCTGGTCTCGCTTATGGGTCCACTCCTGGCCTTCCTTTTTTTAAGAATTGACTCTAGCCTGTCGTTTATGCAGGAACGCTTCATTTTTCATGGTGGAACGGCGGAAGCGAGTACCATCCTCTCCACTATCGCGGGTTCACTCATTACCGTTGCCGGGCTTGCTTTCTCAATCACGATTGTCGTGCTGCAACTTGTGTCGAGTCAGTACACACCACGCGCGCTACGGGGATTTCTACAAGACCGTGTCACTCAGGTGATCGCCGGAGGCTTCTTCGCTATTTTTGCATATTCTATAATTGTGCTTGCGTCTATGAGTGAACCTTCCGCCGCCGATCACGGATTCCTTCCCGCACTCAGTATTCTCGTTGCCATTGGTCTTGGTTTCATGGGCCTGGCATTCTTATTGATCTTTGTTCACCATACGGGCCGTATCATCCAGGTCTCAGATATCGCGGCACACCTTGCGACGCAAACGCTGCAGGCCATTGAGCATCCGTATCCACAGTGGGAAGGAGAGGAACCTGTGGAAGAAACCACATCATACAAGATTCAGACGTGGCTCAACGAGGAAGAGCCTGCCCGTATTCGAGCGACGCATCCAGGCTATGTGCAGAGAATAGAACTTGCCAGCCTCATGAATTACTTGCTGTGCCCTGGCTTTCATCTCCATTTGCTCGTCTGCCCTGGCGATTTTGTCACCGAGGAGACGGTGATTGCCGAGGTCCGACCCATTAGCATGGCTGATATCGGCTGTGTGCATGCCGTTCACGACCATATCGCGATTGAACGCGAACGGGATATTGCTCAAGATGCACGCTTTGGTGTGCGTCAACTGGCTGATATTGCGTTACGTGCCCTTTCACCTGCAATCAATGATCCGACAACAGGAATACTCTGCATTAAGTATCTACAAGCGGTCTTTGAACAACTTGTGCATCATCTTCCACTTTCAACCACCTATCGCTTCGCGAATGGGACGAGTAGCCTGGACATTCGTCAGCCAGCGTTTGAGGAGTACCTTGAGGTGTTTGCTGAAATTGGACATTACGCAGGCGGAAATGTGCGCGTTATCAATGCCCTACTTACTTCTCTGGAACGCGTTACAGAAATCGCCGCCTTCCTCAAGATGGAAGAGCGTCAGGACCTCCTCGTTGCACTGCGAACCACTCTAGCCGCTGTAGACACTACAGCGTACCCTTCATGGAGCAAGGACGCAACCGTGTAGAGAATATGGACGCAAAGCCTACTCTTCGCTTTCGCGTGGCACAAGATGGATATCCATTGCGGTACTTAAGCGCAACAAACGGTTGACGATAGAGCCGCGCAAGATTTCTTCCCACCAACTGCGTGCAGGCTGGCCCAAAACAATTTGTGTCACCTGATGCTCTTTTGCCACCTGCACGAGTGTTTTGGCAATATCGCGACTGCTCATGCGTACAACCTCGGCTCCAAGGTCCTCTGCCAGCCGAGCATGATCCTCTATGCGGCGTAGCGCAAGTTCGTATTGCCTGGAGGCATCAGAGCCAAATTTGAGAAATCTAATGAGCTTACTCGTGAAAGCCAAATACCCTTCTGGTTGGATGAAGACAGCGATCAGTTCTGCATGCAGTCCATGAGCCAGGCGCCATGCATCACGGATCACCTGCCGCGTATGTGGGCGAGCATCAAATCCTACCAGCACTCGGTCGTTAGCAGGCCATAACTTGGTGATCTTATGGTCCGTCATATAGCGTTGCAGTTGGGACTCGGTTTTCTCAGCAGTTCGTCGCAGTGCAAGTTCGCGCAGCGCGGTTAAGTTTCCCTCACGGAAGAAATTATTGAGTGATGGTTCAACACGTTCGGGTGGGTAGATATTGCCATGACGCATACGTTGGCGCAGGGCGCGGGGGGAAATATCAACGAGTTCAACCTCATCGGCATCGTCTAGTACACGATCAGGCAATGTTTCGCGCGTTCGCACACCTGTAATACTTGCGACGACATCGTTAAGACTCTCCAGGTGTTGAATGTTCAGCGTTGTCACCACATCGATGCCAGCGTCAAGAAGGTCTTCAACATCTTGATAGCGTTTGGTATTCTTGCAACCAGGCACATTTGTATGGGCCAACTCGTCAACCAGCACCACCTGGGGATGGCGTGCGATGATCGCTTCGGTATCCATCTCCTCTAGTGTTACCCCGCGATATGTGATCTTTTTCAGTGGTATAACTTCAAGATCGCCCACCATCGCCTGTGTTTGGGAGCGTCCATGCGTCACAACAATGCCTATAACAATATTCGTTCCGCGTGCCTCGCGCCTATGACCTTCTGCAAGCATTGCGTAGGTCTTGCCAGAACCAGCAACAGATCCCAGATAGACACGAAGGCGACCACGTCTGTGGTGGTGATCGCTCGTTTGAGGAAGAGTTGAACTTTCTTCCTCGTCTTCTTCGTCCTCTGTATCATGTAGATTGTAACGCGTGAGGAGCGTCTCAGGGTCGGGACGCCCCTCCTCGCGCAAGATTTTGTCAGGTTTTTCTTGACTCATCCTTTACCAGACCACTCCTATTGCTTCCCATCAAGTGCTAAGTTCAATTCTAGCACATTGATGTACGGCTCACCGAAAATGCCCAGAAAACGTCCATGAATATGATCATTGACCATCTGCTGCACCTTACTGACGGACATACCGCGCACTTGTGCGATGCGGTTCGCCTGCAAATTCGCGGCATCGACAGAGATATCCGGGTCCAACCCTGACCCCGATGCCGTGACGATATCAGAGGGCAAAGGCGTGTTAGCTGCGAGATTGTTCTCTTTACGGAACTGCTCAGCATAGCTCTTCACACCTGCATACGTACCAGGGATGTAGTAGGTGTTCTTCTGTCCCGCAACAGGCGTCGAACCAGTAGGTGCAGGAGTTCCTGCTGTTACTGTGACTTGCGTGCCGTTGCCGCCAGTGAGATACCCATTGGTCGGTCCGATGTTCGAGGCCGATGAGTTATCCGCGGAATATGGAGCTGGTGAGCTCGTCACGGCACTCAATGTCGCCGATGGGCGCCCATGGAAGTACTTGGATGAGGTCCAGTACTGACCAATAAGGTCAGAGCCGATCACCTTGCCATTGACGGTATGCAGACTTCCGTTCGCCTGATATGGAAAGATCAATTGCGCTAATGCAGTGACGATGCCTGGATAAATCAGTCCGGTAATAATTGTGAAGAGCAGCATCATAGCTATTGCTGGTCGTAAGTATCCCACAAGCCCAACACGACGCGGTGCTGGTGTCGTTGAAGCATCTACCTGAGCGGGTTCTATTGTTTTCATCTCTTCTTGTCTACTTCTTTCTTTCTCACAAGAGCGTTTCCCCCATGTATCGGCCCCGCTCTTACACAGGACTGATACATGAGAAACTCCTGTCCTTCTGCTTTGCTTACAAGGTTAAATGTAAAAGTTGCAGGATCACATCAATAATCTTAATACCGATGAAGGGGATAATAATCCCTCCCAGGCCGTAAACCAGCAGGTTATCGCGTAACAGTCGCCCCGCACCAACCGGACGATATTTGACGCCGCGCAATGCCAGTGGCACCAGCGCGATAATAATCAACGCATTAAAAATCACGGCTGACAGGACCGCGCTATGAGGCGATGCAAGATGCATCACGTTGAGCGCGTTTAACTGCGGATAGGTCACTGCGAACGCTGCTGGAATGATGGCGAAGTACTTGGCAACGTCATTGGCGATACTGAACGTTGTCAAGGCACCGCGTGTAATCAAGAGTTGCTTGCCGACCTCGACCACTTCAATCAGTTTCGTTGGGTTCGAGTCCAGGTCCACCATGTTGGCCGCTTCTTTGGCTGCTTGTGTCCCTGTATTCATCGCCACACCGACATCCGCTTGCGCGAGGGCGGGTGCGTCATTGGTGCCGTCACCAGTCATGGCAACGAGGCGGCCCCCGGTCTGCTGTTCCTTGATGAGCTTCATCTTGGTTTCAGGGGTTGCCTGTGCCAGGAAGTCGTCAACGCCAGCTTCTTTCGCGATAGCCGCCGCAGTGAGCCGATTGTCGCCCGTAATCATAACGGTGCGAATGCCCATGCTGCGCAATTGATCGAAACGTTCGCGCATCCCACGCTTCACAATGTCTTTGAGTTCGATCACGCCCAACAGACGCGCTCGCCCACCCTGACCATTGGATTCACCTACGATCTCGGCGACAACGAGCGGTGTGCTGCCCAACTTGGAGATTTCCTCAACAGTGCCTTTCAGCTCATCGCTCGTTGCGCCCCCGTGTTCGGCTACGTAAGCCGCGACAGAATCGCCTGCGCCTTTACGAATCGCCGTTCCATTCTCCAGGTCAACGCCGCTCATACGCGTTTGAGCACTGAAGGGAATGAAATTGGCTGACGGTGTAGCCTCATCGGATAAACCATAGCGTTCCTTCGCCAGGGCCACGATAGAACGTCCTTCAGGTGTCTCGTCTGCCAAACTTGAGAGCAGTGCTGCCTGCGCCAAGTCACGTTCATTGACTCCCTGTAGTGGTACAAAGCGTGATGCCTGGCGATTGCCAATCGTGATCGTGCCTGTCTTGTCGAGAAGAAGCACATCCACATCCCCTGCTGCTTCTACCGCGCGTCCACTCATTGCCAGCACATTGCGCTGCACCATGCGGTCCATGCCTGCGATGCCAATAGAGGAGAGCAGACCGCCAATCGTCGTCGGGATGAGACAGACCAGCAGCGCGATCAAGACAGTAATGGAAACCGCTTGACCAGAGTAGATCGCATATGGTTCCAGCGAGACGCACACCAGCACGAAGATGATGGTCAAGCTCGCGATCAGGATATTGAGTGCGATTTCGTTTGGTGTCTTCTGGCGGTTCGCTCCTTCGACCAGTGCAATCATACGGTCAAGGAAGGTCTCGCCAGGATTCGCTGTAACCTGTATTACGACCCAGTCTGACAGGACGCGCGTGCCACCTGTAACAGCACTGCGGTCTCCGCCGCTCTCACGAATGACTGGCGCTGACTCACCAGTGATAGCTGACTCATCAACCGAGGCCACACCATCGACCACTTCGCCATCACCAGGGATAACCTCGCCAGCCTCAACCAGTACATAGTCACCTTTGCGTAGTTCAGGGGCGGCTACCTCTTGTACTGCTGCATTACGGGAACGACTGGCTAAACGCCGCGCCATTGTCGTGGTGCGTGCCTTACGGAGTGTGTCGGCCTGTGCTTTGCCACGTCCCTCCGCCATCGCTTCGGCGAAATTGGCGAATAGCACGGTGAACCACAGCCAGATGGCGACAGACAGCACGAAGACTGTTTCAGCCGTTAAAGCGGAGCGTGTGAATGCTCCACTCGGTTGGGTAAACAGCAGGCGCACAAACTCGATAGTTGTAACCACGCTGCCTACCTCGACGACGAACATCACCGGGTTTCTGAGCTGTACGCGTGGGTCCAGTTTCACAAAGGAATCAATGATGGCTTGCCGAATAATTTTGCCATCAAAGATGGACATATCCCCTTTGCGACGCGAGGGCTGCATTACATCCGGCTCCTGCGGCTGTTGGGGTGATTGTGTTTGCATTTGTGTCGTCATGTTAGAACGTCTTTCCTTGAAGCATCAACAAGTGCTCAACAATCGGTCCCAGTGCATAGGCAGGGAAGTAGGTTAAGGCACCGACAATGACCACAACGCCGATTACCAAAGATACCCACAGAAACCCTGTGGTGGGGAATGTACCCAGCCCTGCTGGTATCACACGCTTGCGCACCAACGCACCTGCCAGGGCCATAATGGGAATAACGAACGCGATACGACCGATCAGCATCGCCATGCCCAGCGTCCAGTTGTAGAAGACCGAGTTCGCCGTTAAGCCCGCAAACGCCGAACCATTATTGCCATTCGCCGAGGTATAGGCATACAGGATTTCCGATAGACCGTGTGGTCCCGCGTTTGCAAGACCCGCAAGTCCTGCTGGCGCTACAACTGCGACTGCCGAAAAGCCCAGGATGGACGCGGGCAGGATCAGGATAGCCAGCGCGGCCATCATCATTTCCTTACGCTCGATCTTCTTGCCCAGGTATTCGGGGGTACGTCCTACCATCAGACCAGCGATAAAGACCGCGATGATCGCAAACACTAACAAGTCATAGAGGCCCGACCCAACGCCGCCAAACACCAGCTCACCTAATGCGATGTTCGTGAGCGGGACCAGTCCGCCGATAGCGGTGTAGCTATCATGGAAGCTATTCACCGCTCCACAGGAGGTATCGGTCGTCACCACCGCGAAGAGTGCCGAGTCTGTGATGCCGAAGCGCACCTCTTTGCCTTCCATATTGCCACCTGCCTGGGTATCCGTTGGCTGTTGGTTGATATGGTACTGGCTGAGTTGCGGATTGCCAAGTTGCTCAGCAGGCAGTGCCACACCAATACCGACAAAGAAAAGGATGGCTCCGACAATCCAGAGCGTCCAACCCTGTTTCGTGTTGCCAGCCATTTTGCCGAAGAGGTAGAAGAGTGCCGCCGGAATGGAAAAAATCGAAACCAGAATTACAAGATTCGTAAAGGCATTTGGATTTTCAAATGGGTGTGCGGCGTTGACATTGAAGAAACCACCGCCATTCGTGCCAAAATCCTTGATAAACTCTTGCGAAGCCACCGGCCCTTGTGCAATTGTTTGTTTCACGCCGTCAAGAGTGGTGACGACGTCATAGGGTCTGAAATTCTGTACCATCCCTTGTGAGACGTAGAAGAGTGCGCCAATGATCGAGATGGGCAGCAGGATGTATAGGATACACCGTGTGATGTCCACATAGAAGTTGCCCAGGTGCTGTGCACTGCGGCGGGTGAGTCCACGAGTGACAGCCAGGGCTAACGCAATGCCAATCGCCGCAGAGGTAAAGTTGTGGACGGCAAGTCCAGCCATCTGCGTGAAGTAGCTCATCGTCGTCTCGCCTCCATACGACTGCCAGTTTGTATTTGTGGTGAAACTTGCAGCCGTGTTGAAGGCCAGGCCCGGTTCAACACCAACCTGCCCTTGTGGATTGAAGAACGGGCCATGTATCGCCTGTGTGCGTTCAATGAGATATAAGAGCAACATGCCAACAACGCTGAAGACGAGCATGTCGATGGTGTAGCGTAACCAGCCATGTTCTTCCTCACCATTCACACCAGAGATGCGGTAGAGCACGCGCTCGACCGGCACGAGAGCGGGAGAGAACCAGGTACGCTCCCCCGCGAAGACATGGTACAGGTACAGGCCAAAAGGTTTCGTAAGCAACAAGATGATGCCTATGAAAATCAGGACCTGCACAACTCCGTTAACGGTAAGAGCCATTGCATTTTCCTCGTGTATTTGAACAATAAATTAAAAACGCTCTGGTGCGAGTAGAGCAATCACCAGATAGATCGTGATAGCCAACGTGACAATCCCTATCAGAATATATTCGAGTGGGGTATTCATAACAATTCCTCTCTTTCTCATTAGAGCTTGTTGCACCCAACGGCGAAGGCGATAAGTGCTAAAAAGGATAAAATGGTCACGGTGACCGCAAGCAGATCAAGCAAGATAGGCATACATTTCCTCCTAGCATGGATAGTGCTGCACAATAGCAGCGGTATCTGGAAACTCTTTCTCATTCCTGCGCTGGGCAGCCTCAGTAGCGAGGCGTAAGAGGGCATCCATTGGGAACGGCTTGGGAAGGTACGCCAACGGGCGAAATTCTGCCAGGCGGCGAGAGCTTACGCGCACCGCAGAGAGTACGACGACAGGCAATTTTTGCCCGTCACCGTCAAGCTCCTGAGCATGAAGAATTCCCTCCTCCTGACCAATCCGCAAAATGTCCCATCCGGTCTTGTCAGGCAAGTTGATATCCAGAAATGTGAGGTCGAAGGAACTCACACGTAGCTGGTTCAACGCTTCTTGAACATCTCCCGCGATACGCACATCATGACCACGAATTCGGAGATTCTGTTCAATCAAGTCGCGTAGAACGTCATCGTCCTCGACAAGCAAGATGCGTGCGCCAGGCATAAGCGCTTCTCCTTCGGTCATCCTCACAAAGATCGTCATGTTACCGTTTCTTTCCCACTCTTTCTTCCTTTGTGCGTACCGCCTCTTCTGGAACAGTGTGCATCTGTGCAACTGGTACAAGAGGCTTCCGACCCTTGCGAAACCAGTGGAAAAAGCTCATAACGAAATTGGATCCAGGAGCTCTTTCTTTGTATGCAGGCAGTCGAACGAGTACGAGCGACGAAGCGTGTTCTTGAAGAAGCAACTGTCGTAACTCTTGTGTAGACAACAGCACGCCTTGTTTCTCGCTGATCACAACCACAATGCTTGTGCAGTGAAGTTCATGGGTAAGCATGTTGATACTTTGCAATACGTCACATGTAAAGACTTGATAACGTTCGACTGAAACCTGGTACCGTTCGGCTTCTCGCTGCACCATGTCCAAGAAAATTCTTGTTTGAGCGTCTTGCTCAAAAGGCGTTTGCACCTGTGAAGCAGTACATAGTGAGACTGCGACAATCGTTGCGCCGCAGTGTTTCGCTAGGCGTAAGGTAGAGTCGATGGCTCGTATATCTCGTTCTTGCGTACAGGCTAGGAGCCAACGGGCATCCTTCATCATACACTCCTCAAACCTGAAAAGAGGGTATGTACCATCCACATGGTACTTCTTCCCTTACCTCCAACTAAAGTGTAAAGCAAAAGGAGTAAATGTGCGTTCCGAAGAACCAGTATTGTTCTCAAGAAAAGCTCAAGATTGGTTCTTTTCTTGACCCTGGCTTGCAATTTTATCAATAGCAACGCATTTGCAAATTGACCAACTAGTCGTTGACGTGGTTTGCATGGGTGGCTTGAATGGAAATCTGCTGATAGCAAACGACCCTATGAGGGTGTGAAGGTGGAGCATGGGAAATTGGTGTTGCCAGGTAACTGGGTGTAAGAAGAAAATAATGAGCTAAATAGCAGAGAAGGGCTGTCTACGTGGACAGCCCTTCTCTGCTATTTAGCTCATTATACAGGTTGACGCGTGCGACGCTGTTTGCGGCGCTGCGCTGCCGCCTTACGCTTGCGACGAGCCTGGGGACTTTCGTAGTAGGCGCGGCGGCGGGCCTCTGAGAGGATACCATCCTGCTGCACCTTACGATTAAATTTTTTGAGGGCGATCTCAAACGAATCGCCGGGATTCACGCGTACTTCGCTCATTGTGACTACCAGCTCGATCTGCGGTCACTAGAACGACCACCGGCTGGACTCATCGTCTGGAAGCAATCGCTGCAATAAACGGGCTTGTCGCCACGAGGTTCGAACGGCACCAAAGCCTCGTTCCCACAGTTGGAGCAGGTTGCAGAATACATCTGGCGGGGTTCACGAGAGCCACCGCTACGACCTCGAAAGTCGCCAGACTGGCTTTTGCGTGCGGCTCGGCAGGAAGGGCAGCGGCTCGGAGTGTTCGTTAATCCTTTTGAAGCGTAAAATTCTTGTTCGCCTGAGGTGAAGACAAATTCCTGGTTGCAATCGCGGCAAGCCAGAGTCTGATCAGTATATGCCATGTTTCTCCTAATTCTCGGACCTATGCATGAGGTTCCTCGTATATTTGCGTGTATCGCGCCGCTTGCAGCAGACAATTCTTTCCAAGCAACTCTGCACTTTACAACGTCTAACGATTATATCACACTCACTCATAAAAAGCACTAGCTAGCAATTATACAAACTTTTTACAAATCCCTCAGAGTCTTTTGAATATATTGCGCTATAGTATACACAGAACGAAGACATACGTGTTCACTATATACACCTGTGAATAAGAAGCAGCATGAATGAGGTTAGAGCTATGTTCAATCCTGATATCCATGAAGATACGACTGAGCGCGAGAATCCCAACAAACGATTTGAGCAAGACCCACACAATGACACAACCGAGCGCGAGAATCCGATGAAACGGTTGGCACAAAATGGTCGTCCCATGAATGCACAGCAACCACCTGACGCCTATAGTAACGCAGTACCAACATATTCACAAACAGAATGGCACGGCACACCAACAGGAGTTCCTGTGCAACCACAAATGGCCCATACGACGTATAATCCGCAAACTGCACCTCATCTTCCAGTTCAGGGAGTGCAACCGCCTGTACAGCAGCGACAGTCACGCGGCCTACGTACAGGAGCAATTCTGCTCTTAACGACTCTGCTTGCTGTCGTGTTTGGTACGGGTCTCTTCGCGGGTTGGCAGTTTGGGCGGAGTAGCGCAGCGCCTGTTTTGACGACAACAACGCAGTCGGCAAGTGTTCCCACAACAACGACGAATGGAAGCAGCACAGAGCGTGAAGCAGCAATTGCAAAAGCGCGTGCGGCAATCGTGCTGATCACAGTAACAACTGCTAATGGTACAGCACTTGGTTCAGGCGAAATTGTCAACAAGCAGGGCTATGTCGTCACGAACAATCACGTTGTGAGTGGCGCAACGAGCATACAAGTGACACTCTCTGACGGTACACGTGCAACGGCTCAACTCACGGGTGCAGACCCTGCTGATGACCTTGCAGTTATCAAATTTACTCCATCCTCGTCCAATCTCGCGGTTATAACCATCGGCGACTCATCGCGACTTAAAGTTGGGCAAGAGGTTCTGGCTATTGGCAATCCTTTGGGTAATACACAAACCGTCACCAATGGCATCGTCAGTGCTTTGAATCGTAGTGTTTCTGAGGGTCAGGGCGGAGCGACTATTCCTGACGCTATTCAGACTGATGCACCAATTAATCCTGGCAATAGTGGCGGTGCGCTCGTTGACCTGCAAGGCAACTTGGTTGGCATTCCAACACTAACCGCAATTGACCCTCAGTTCAACACACCAGCGAACGGTGTCGGCTTCGCAATTCCTGCCAACCGTGTCAAGCTCATTGTGCCACAGATCATTCAGACAGGTAAGGTGACACATACAGGCCGTGCGGTACTAGGTGTAAGTGTTACCAGTGTCGATGCGGCACTCGCATCTCAGTACAACCTGGGTATCGATCACGGTGTACTCATTACCGGTCTCACTAACGGCAGTGCTGCCGCACGTGCAGGACTCAAAGCTGGAGATGTAATTGTGAAGATAGATAATACGACCATCAACGACACGTCAATGTTGGGCAATGCGCTCATCACCAAAAATCCCGGTGATAGTGTCGCGGTTACATACTACCGTAGTGGACAACAGCAAACGACTAACATAACACTTGGTGAGTTACAAGCTTCCTAAAGAAACACTGTGTCCTGTGGCGGCATGCCGCCACAGGACACAGTGTTTCTATTTCTATCCTATTTTGAAGATGCCAGGCGTTTCTCCACGTCCTCAAAGTCCTTCGCGGGCACAACCTTTGTAGTTGAAGACCGCCGACTGGCGAGTAACACACCGACAAAAAAGATACCCCAACCAAAGGCCATCAGGACCCAAAAACCGCTTTCAACGCCTAGACCACGTGCAACCGTCCCTGCTCCAGCGTTAATCAGATCACCTAAGAGAATAAGCACATTTGCCCAGAGAATATTGCTCGTACGCAAACCCGCTATATTCTGCTGACGACGATACAATTTCAGACCCGAGTAGATCGCCACGCCTACAACCGCGACGACACCAAGCGTGTTCACAACGATAACGGCTGCAAGCCAGGGACCCCTTTGTAAAATGCCTGTGCCTGGACCAACGATTTGGCTCAACTGATGCATATCAATTCTCGCCAACAGGACCAGTGCAGTCGTCACACCACTGAGCAAATAAAGAAAGGTCAAACAGAATGTCGTCACACGAGGACTGCTTATCAATGCAACACTACCCAGGCCCAGCCATGCAGGTGTTAGCACACCGAGAATGTAGTAAGTGTGAAAGAGGATGATGCCATCGTAACTCGTGGGCTGTACACGCAACATAAACACATAGGCCAGCGTCGCGATAAAAGCCATCAGCAGCCCAACAAACCAATAGAGTTGATAGGCACGATGACGCCTGAGATATTGACGTAGCACAACAGCGGCGAAAAGCCCTGTTACTCCCACATTGACCGCGGACGAGAACAGCGCAAAAGGAGTATCCATATATGTTCCTTGACTGTATCTAAATATCTAGCAAAACATGAAGGAAAGAAAAGTAGAAATGTTCTCAACAAAACATACAAAAAACTACGCAAGATTGCAACTACGACGCACCCATTAAGAACATAATTATTACGCCCTATGGTACGTTGCTCCTCCACAACCCCCATCTTTGGGCGTAATAATCGTCTTTAACAAATGAGTATGGATATCTGATGAACTTTGACAACCAATTACGGTACAGCATAATTAGGCCCCTACTAGTCTCCCAATCTTCAATCGAGAGGAAATCACCGTTTGCAGAGGGCAGGGAGACCGCAAGGGTCTCCCCTACATCTGGCAACGGCGCGACATGTAGGGGAGACCGCAAGGGTCTCCCTGCATGTCGCGTCCCATCAAATGACGATTGGTAGACTCCTACAGGCGCCTTACCATAATAAAACCAATAATTCCCAGCACCAGGAGAACGATTCCAATAATGGCGCGGGTTCCTCCCATGCTCACATCGAAAAGCGTTAGCAATGACTGTAGCGGATTTTGTTGTACGGGAGTATGCCTGCTTTTATCAGAACCTGTCGCCGCTTGTTTGGTTGCGGGCGTAGGCGAAGGCGTCATCCCCCGATACTCGGTTCCGACAACATGAGGCACATTTTGTGGCAATGTCGTGCTTGATTTATTGTCAGAGGGGGTGCTTGCACCATCAGTAGAAGTAGTATGACCACTACCACCAAGCTGTATGACGGTGCCAAAGAGACCAGAGAGCAAAAAGGCAATACCAATAACAGCCGCAAGCGTACTTGCATACCTGACCGCGCTAGTAACATAGGCAGGCCATCCATTACGGTGTGGCAGAGACGTAACCGGAGCTAATGGGCGTGCGGTACGCGGAACACGTGGAGCCAGGGCAGGTTCAGTTGTTGGTAGCGTAAATGAGCGGGGCAACTCAGGTTGGGGCAACGCATGGAGAAGAGAGACAGTTTGTCGTAGTTCTGCCAGTTGCTGTTGACACACCGCGCAATCGTGAAGATGTGTTTCGCTCTGCGCCTGCTCTTCTGGCGACAATTGCCCATCAATTAAGGCCGAAAGCCGTGCTGTTGTAAGGTGTTGCTCTTGTTTTGCCACGCGTATGCTCCATAGTAGACCGTCTGTGGTGCGGGTGAAATTTTACTCTTTGGTAAGACGATAATGACGCGGTAAAAGTTCCTTATGCTCTTGTAAATAACTACGCAAGCGGGCACGGCCTCGTGAGATACGTGAGCGCACAGTGCCGAGTGACGCCTGTGTCGTTGCCGCCACCTCTTCATAAGAAAGTCCTTCAATGTCACAGAGTACAACTGCCACGCGCTGTTCCAGTGGCAACTCCTCTAGCCCACGCTGTATTAGAGTCTGTAATTCTTGACTGAGTAGCGTTTCTTCAGGGTTGCCCTCCAGTCCAGTTGTTGCTAATGCATTGAGTACACTTGCAGCATGCGCCTCGTCATCTTCGGTCAGGGCCTCTAGCGACTCGGCTGGTCTGCGTTGTGTGCGTCGCCAATAGTCACACGCCATATTTGAGCCGACACGCAATAACCATGCACGAAACGAGGAGCCACCACGATACGACCCGATACCCTTAAACGCAGCAATAAATGCATCCTGTGTCACATCTGCGGCAGTATCAGGATCGCCAAGCATGCGAAAGACAACACCATACAGCGTCTGCTGATAATGTAGCACTAGCTGATTAAACGCATGCACGTCTCCGCGCTGGCTACGAGCGATGAGTTGCTCTTCATCGTCTCGCATAGCCTTACTCATTAGACCCGCCTCACTTTTGTCTCGCTGTTTGCGCCAGTGTAACATATTTTTTAGGGCTAGGCTAGATAGATATCGTTGACACTATTTGGTATACAGGTCTATAATATTTTCAATAGACACACAACATGCTAGTGTGCTACGCGTTTCTGCTTCGCCGAGGAAGCAGAGGTTGACCCAATTGCCAGGGCCATCCCTCCCATGACGAAGCGTATATACGGAGGAGTGTTTATGTCCACCAATACTGGCGCGGGACTGGAAGATGTTGTTGCAACAAACTCAAATATCTGCGATCTCGATGGCAAGCTAGGGAAGCTTACCTATTTCGGTGTTGATATCCACGATCTAGCTCAACATTCATCGTTTGAAGAGACCGCGTATCTGCTCTGGCACGGCACACTTCCAACGCAAGCGCAACTCGAAGAGGCGCGAAAGCAATTCATCGTTCAGCGTACACTGCCTGACCGCATTATCGATATTATGCGACTCCTGCCCTCAACCACCTCACCAATGGATGTTTTGCGTACCTCCGTCTCCGCCCTCTCCGCCTTTGACCCTGATATTAGCGATAAATCCGATGCCGCAAATTATCAACGCGCCATACGCCTTACCGCAGGGTTACCTACCATTGTAGCAAGTTGGGAGAATATTCGTAATGGAAAAGACCCTGTTGCACCCCTACAGGCTCATAACCATGCGACCAATTTTCTTTATATGCTGACTGGCAACATGCCCGATGACTACGCCGCGCACGTGCTGGCGGTCGCCTTAATCTTGCATGCCGACCATGAATTAAATGCCTCGACCTTTGCCGCGCGTGTGAGTGCGGGTACCAAAGCGGATGTTTACGCCTCTGTGACCGCGGCCATTGGTGCGCTCTCTGGTCCACTTCATGGTGGCGCAAATGAGCAGGTTATTCGTATGCTGCTACGCATTGGTGAGCCAGAGCGTGCCGAGTCGTACATCCACGATGCACTTGAGCGCAAAGAACGCATTATGGGCTTTGGACACCGCGTCTATCGCACAGATGATCCAAGAGCTACTCATCTTCGCGCCATGTCGGAGGAACTAGGCAAGCGCAACAACGACACACGCTGGTACGAGATATCGCGTATCATCGAGAAATCTGTCATGGAACACAAGGCTCTCTATGCAAATGTCGATTTTTACTCTGCCTCGGTCTACTACTCGCTCGGTATTCCCATTGACCTGGATACGCCCATCTTCGCCTGTAGCCGTATAGCAGGCTGGACTGCACACATTCTTGAGCAATACGCCAACAATCGTCTCATTCGTCCCCGCGCCGAATATAGCGGCCCTAAGGTAACCAAATACACGCCGCTCTCTGAGAGAGGACGATAATACATATCTTCTCAAAGAGTATGCGCCTGCCTGGTGATTTTTACCAGGCAGGCGCATACTCTCTAAAATATAGACATAAAGTTTTTGCAGGGCTATAATGAGAGCAAAAGGAACTGTTCAACGACGAGCAGGAGGGTATACATGCATATTCGTATCATTGGCGCACCAATGGATCTAGGCGCGGACAGACGCGGCGTTGATATGGGTGCAAGTGCGATTCGTTACGCTGGACTTAGTGATCAACTACAACGGCTTGGGCATACTGTTCATGACATAGGCAATCTTGCCATTCCTCAACCAGAGAGCCGACCAGAGGGTAGTCCACACCTCAAATACCTTGAACCCATTGTTTCTGCATCCGAAGAACTGGCAACGATTGTTAGTACAGCACTACAAGAGCAAGAGTTTCCGCTTCTCCTGGGCGGCGATCATAGTATCTCACTTGGTTCTGTTAATGGTGTTGCGAATGTCTATAAGAACATTGGCGTTATCTGGGTTGATGCTCATGCGGATTTCAATACTGGTGAAACAACACCGTCAGGGAATGTTCATGGTATGATTCTCGCGGCCCTTGCCGGAATTGGCGATACACACCTTACTCATGTTGGTGGTTGGACACCAAAAATCAATAAAGAGACTATCGTGATCCTGGGTGCACGCGACCTCGACATACAAGAGCAGGAATGGTTGCGCGCTCATAACATTCATGTCTTCACCATGTCGGATATCGACCAGCGTGGTATGACCAACGTGATGCAACAAGCTATCGCTATTGCGGGACAATATGATAACCCTATTCATCTGAGCCTGGACCTGGACTCGCTCGATCCACGGGAGGCTCCCGGCGTCGGTACCCCTGTACGCGGCGGTCTTAGTTATCGTGAAGCACATTTAGCAATGGAGCTTGTCGCAGCCTCACACCGTCTCGTCTCAATGGATGTGGTCGAGGTCAACCCAATTCTTGACAGCGAAAATACGACAGCCAAACTTGCTGTCGAACTCATTCTCTCCGCACTCGGCAAAAAAATTTTGTAAATAGTCATACGGACACCGATGAATACAGCCAAGCTGTGCATAATCTACGTCTTGGCTGTATTCATTGCTTCATCATGTATCGTATACTATGCTTTATAACAGAAACTACCAAGAAGGAGGCTTTGCGATAAGTAGCTAAGACGCCGCTTATCCCTACACATTATGAACGCAAAAGAACTGTTTATGAATGGCGAGTTTATTCCCGCCGAACGTGGCGTCATCTCTGTACGCACACATGGTTTTGCCTATGGCACGGGCTGCTTTGAAGGCATTCGTGGCTACTGGAACAAGGAACATGAGCAAGTGTACCTTTTCCGCCTTCGAGAACATTACGAGCGGCTACTTCGTTCATGTAGAATTTTGCAAATGTCGTTGCCCTATACAGTTGACCAGTTGATTGACATCAGTAGAGAGTTGGTTCGGCGTAACGATCAGCATGAGGATGTTTACCTGCGTCCCGTCGTCTACAAAGGTGATGAAATACTTGGTGTGCGCCTGCACGATCTCGCCGATCATTTCATCTTGACCTCTGAGCCACAGGGGGATTATGTTGCCATGTCAGGTCTACGCTGTGGCGTCTCGTCCTGGCGTCGTCTTGACGATAACGCACTTCCTGCGCGCGCGAAGGTCACTGGTGGCTATGTCAATGCAGCTCTGGCGAAAAGTGAAGCGTTACAAAACGGCTATGATGAAGCGATCATGCTTACTCATGAGGGCAATATCTCCGAGGGCAGCGCGGAAAACATTTTCCTGGTCTTCAATAACGAATTGGTCACTCCAGGAGCAACCGAGAACATCCTTTTAGGTATCACGCGTGACACAGTTATGAAGCTGGTACAACGCGAGTTTGGCTATGTTACTCGTGAACACGCCATAGATCGTACAGAACTTTATATTGCTGACGAAATTTTTCTCTGTGGGACTGGTGCTCAGATCGCGCCTGTAGTGAGCGTTGACCATCGTCCGATTGGCACTGGTGAGGTTGGTCCGATTGGACGCAAACTGCAAGACCTCTACTTTGATGTAGTACGTGGCAAACATCCTGACTATCGTGAGCAGTGGTGTACTCCCGTGTATGCTGAAGTAGCTCAGCATAGCGAGGCTGTTGATTAGATTCTTTGCTACAAAAAATGGATATGAAGAACAGTTCTTCATATCCATTTTCTCTATACCTCACCTTCGGCATCGTCTGTTTCCTCTGATACTCCAGAATTTCTATAGCATGCCGCAAATGATACACGTATGCCAAGACTTGTTAGCTCTATCTCTTCTCCTGGTCCATAGACTTGATAGGTCCACAATTGTGATGTACGACGGAAAACTTCTATAGCTTGATACTCTGTGTCGATGAGTACATACTCTTGTATGTGTGGACAAGCCTGATAATAGCCAAACTTCTTTCCTCTATCATAAGCTTCAGTAGACTCTGAGAGTACTTCAACGATAACGCGAGGAAATTGTACCTCTTTTTTTCCAGTTGGCTGATCTTGCTCGTTACATGTCACTGATGCATCCGGGTAGGTAAAGCGTTTAGATGAGAGGCGTGCCGCCGCATCCGAGTTGTAGACGTAACATTGCTTTCCTGCCATTAAGAGTGCGTTCTCAAGAGCAAAGCAAGTATTCAAACCGATGCGGGAATGACTAAGGCTCCCACCCGACATCGCATAGACGCGGCCGTCTATATACTCATGCTTCACATCATGGCTAGTCCGTTCCAATTCTCGCCATTCCTCCACGCTCATGCGTTGCGGCGCTGGTTGGGCTATCATTGTACTCTCCCCGCTTTTTACAGCAATGTAGCACACAATTTTTATTCGTTACACATAGTATAGTGCAAGATAAATTCATTTGTCTATCTTGCGCAACAAGAAAAAAGGGTTGTGACATAGCTTCAAAACTGCCATATCACAACCCATTTTTTCTTGTTGCACAAAAGATTTTTAGCGCTTCGTGTACTGGGGAGCCTTACGAGCACGCTTCAAACCTGGCTTCTTACGTTCCTTCATACGTGGGTCACGTGTGAGGTAGCCAGCTCTACGCAATGCCTGCTTGAACTCAGGGTTCATACGTAGCAGAGCACGAGCAAGTGCATGGCGAATGGCCCCAGCCTGTCCAGCAGTGCCACCACCAAGAACTCGAATCGTCATGTTATAGGTGTTATCAATATCAACAGCACGAAGCGGCGCGGCAACAACGGCTAGAAGCGCGTCACGCTGCCCAAAATACGCTGCGGCAGTCTTGCCATTGACCTCGATGTTACCTTCGCCATTTGGGAAGAGGCGCACACGAGCTACTGCCGTTTTGCGTCGTCCCATCCCATAGTAGTATTCACCTCTAGTGGTATTGACCAACGTGGTCTCTCCTCTTCGTTATTTCGCCTCGGTGGTCTCAACCGATGACTTCTTCAACAATCCCTCTGGTCCTGTCCACATCACAGGCTTTTGAGCCGCATGTGGGTGTTCGCTGCCAGCATAGACCTTCAAGCGTTTCATGATGTCTGCACCCAAACGGTTGTGCATTACCATACCGCGCACGGCATGAATGACAGCACGCTCCGGGAACCTACCCTCGATGGTCTGGCGGAGTGTTGTCTTCTTCAAACCACCGGGATACTGGCTATGGCGATAATAGATTTTCTGCTCCATCCGCTTGCCTGTTACAGCAATCTTGTCAGCATTGATAACGATCACAAAATCTCCCGTTGGAAGATTAGGTGTGAATGTTGGCTTGTGCTTACCACGCAGAATCTGTGCGATCTGCGAAGCAACACGACCAAGAATCTGCCCTTCAGCATCGATGATATACCACTGAGGATTCATATCACCAGCTCTTGCGGTATATGTCTTCATGTGTTTGTTACTCCAAACTCTTCAGGATATTCAACCTGTACCAGGCACAGCCCGTGTGCAGGTGCTGCTGACCCTGGATGCGTTTTTTGCGCACGTTGCACAATATTCGCAAATTCATCAAGACAGAGACGGCCCTGTCCGACTAATAACAATGTTCCAACCATCCTGCGCACCATTCCTGTCAGGAATCCGTCCGCAGTGAAATCATAATAGATAATGCGCGCGTTTTCTTCTGATCGAATGCAGCGTGCCTCTATCATTGTCCGCACACAGGAGTGCGGTCCTGGTCGCATTGGATTTGTCTCATCAGGACTACGTCCAAATGCACCAAAGTCTTTCCGCCCTAGCAAGAACTGACATGCTTCCTGCATTCGTACCATGTCCAACATTAGTGAACGATAATAACTATATCGTGCTAGCAGTGGCCTTGGTGCTATATCATTCCAGACGGTATAGCGGTATGACCTACTCTTTGCGCTAAAGCGAGCGTGAAAACGATCTGGAACCTCTTTTGTCCAACGTACTGCCACCGAATTCGGTAACACTGCGTTGAGTGCTCTCTGCCACACCTCTGGCGACATTTGCGAGTGGGTATGAAAATTTACCACTTGCCCACTCGCATGCACACCAGCATCAGTACGACCTGCTCCATATATTACCGACATCTCGCCCGAAATTTTGACGACTGCCGTCTCTAACGCACCTTGCACGGTAAGGCCATGAGCCTCAGGTTGACGTTGAAAGCCATGATATTCAGTGCCATCATACTCAATACCACAAGCTAGATTCATTTCAACGCCTCTTGCATGGTCCTGATAGATTGCGCCTTCGTAGGCATCAATTGTCAAACAGGACGGAATAAATGCTCTCTATACCAGTGCTATCTGGGCAATATCAGCGGCATCACCTTTGCGCTTGCCTAACTTTGTGATACGAGTATAGCCACCTGGACGATTGATATAGCGTGGTGCAAGTTCGTCGAACATCTTCTTCACAACCAGTTCGTCTGGTAGTGCACTCAAGATGATACGACGAGCATGCAACTCAATCACCATCGCGCGATAGGCAGCTTGTAACGCCTTCTCCGCATCGTCCTCGTTGGAGATAATGCGTAGCAACTCCTCACGCCGTGCTTTCTGCTTATCTTCAAGAAATTTGCGTCCCTTATCGGTGAGTGGTGCTTTCTGCTGCTGCAAGCGCTCTTCGTTTGTGGTAACTCTCGTCTTAAGTGAGAAGCGACCACGGCGCGCGAACGCAAGAATTTTCTCAGCCATGTCGTCGTCATTGACGATGGACTTCAAATGTGCCTGGGCCGCGATGTGGCCCTTTACAGCGGTATCGATCAGCTTCTCAACCTCGGCGCGAATGGCACGCGCGCGCGCCTCAGTTGTTTGAATGCGATCATAACGGATAAGGCCAGCCATCAAGTTACGACGTGCGGAACGACGGCGCGGCTCTGGCATACTTAATCGATTGCCAGCAATTCTGTGCCTCAACTTAATCCTCCATTTCGCCGTCGCCGTCTACAGCAGCTCCGACAGGGCTTTTTCCTGGACTGGGTAAGAAGTTACGCTGGAGTAACCGCTCCTGTAGCTCTTGTAGGCTCTTCTCACCAAAGTTTCGCACACCGAGGAGGTCTTCCTCATTCATTGAAAGCACTTGTCCAACCTTCGTGATATTACTGCGTTTGAGACAGTTATAAGCACGAACTGAAAGGTCAAGTTCCTCAATAGGTGTATCATAAATCTTTGGCGGAATGGGCAAGCTGCTCAGAGGTGGTTTCTCTATCTCTTGCACCGTAGCACGATAGTTGGCGAGCAACGTGAAGTGCCGCACCAGAATATCAGCGCTCTGACGTAACGCCTCATCTGGTGTGATAGTACCATCAGTCGTCACGTCCATAACAATCTTATCAAAGTTGGTCATTTGCCCAACACGTGTGTGCTCGACTGTATAGTTAGCCTTCTGCACAGGTGTATAGATAGCATCGACCGGAATGACTCCAATAGGCTGGTCATCTTTTGAGTCGGCAGGAATATATCCTCTACCGGTCTCAACTACCAGTTCCATTTCGAGTCGCGCATTCTCGTTGTCCAACGTAGCAATGTGAAGTTCGGGATTAACGATCTCCACCGTGCTTGGTGCAACGATATCTGCAGCAGTTACTTCGCGCTCACCGACCACTTCCAGACGCATCGATACGGGATGGTCTGAGAAACAGCGGAGGCGCAGATTCTTCACGTTCAACACGATATCGGTCACGTCCTCCACTACATTTGCAATGTCCTGAAACTCGTGTTGTACGCCCTCGATCCGAATAGAGGTTACAGCAGCACCAGGAAGTGACGAAAGCAACACGCGTCGTAACGAGTTGCCGAGCGTCATTCCGTACCCCGCCTCTAACGGCTCAATATCATAGCTCGCATAATTTCCCTGTGTCTTTGTGTTTTTAATGCGAGGCAGAGCAATATCTAGCAAGGTTCTAACCCGCCTTTCTTTTTCTACCGCTCTCTATAGTTCTCTGTGTACGGGTCCGATATATTACACCCTAAAGAAACGCTGGTAGTCCAAGAGTTCTTCGCCTAAGACCAACAAGATTATCGCTGGTAGAATTCGACCACCATCTGCTCATCAAACGGCAGCTCGAGGTCTGTGCGTGAGGGTATGCTAATCACACGACCACTCATTGCGTTGATGTCTAGGCTCAACCATGCAGGTACGCCCTTTTGCGCCAACAGCAATGCACGCGTCTTAAAGTATTCCAGGCCCTTGCTGCGATCACGTACCGTGATTACATCATTAGGCTTCGCGATAAAGGATGGAATGTCTGTTTTGCGACCGTTGACCGCAAAGTGTCCATGATTAACAATTTGACGAGCCTGTGCACGCGAATCCGCGAAGCCCATGCGATACACCAGATTGTCCAGGCGCATCTCAAGGATCTGCAGCAGGTTCTCGCTGGTCTTACCAGGACGCCGTGCAGCAGTACCAAAGTGCTTGCGGAACTGACGCTCTAATACGCCGTAGGTACGACGCACGCGCTGCTTCTCACGCAACTGCTTTGCGTAGCCGGACTCTTTACGCGCACGGCTCGCACCATGCTGTCCAGGCTTGGTATTACGACGTTCAAGTGTACATTTTGTTAAACACTTGTCGCCCTTCAAAAAAAGTTTAACCCCCTCACGCCTGCATAGCTTGCAGACGGGGCCGGTATAACGCGCCATCTAGTTGAATCCTCCTCACACGCGTAGTGTGTGACACAATGACTACCCGGCTCACCAGGTTATACACGCCGTCTCTTTGGTGGGCGGCATCCATTGTGTGGAATAGGTGTGACATCGGTAATTGAGGTGACAGCGAGGCCAGAGGTTTGCAAAGAGCGAATCGCTGCCTCACGACCGGAACCAGGACCCTTGACATATACATCTACCTGGCGCAGACCGTGCTCCATTGCCTTGCGTGCCGCCACTTCCGCCGTGACCTGCGCTGCGTAAGGAGTGCTTTTACGAGAGCCTTTGAATCCCTGGCCGCCAGCACTACCCCAGGAAAGTACGTTTCCGTTGGGATCGGTGAGAGTCACAATAGTATTGTTAAATGTTGCCTGAATGTGGGCACGTCCACGCGGAACAGACTTGCGTTCACGCCGTCTCACTTTGCCCGCGCCCGTTGGTCTCTTCTTATCTGCCATGCTTACAAATCCTCTCCGGCGTTACTTCTTCGCTGCGGCCTTCTTCTTGCCAGCAACCGTTCGTTTTGGCCCACGACGTGTACGTGCATTTGTGCGGGTTCGTTGTCCACGCAACGGCAAGTTACGACGGTGGCGCATTCCACGATAGCATCCAATTTCAATGAGCCGCTTGATATTTAAATCTACCTCGCGGCGCAGGTCGCCCTCAACCCTGTGTTCGCGGTCAATGAAATCACGAAGGCGGTTAACCTCTTCCTCGGTCAGGTTCTTTACCCTGGTATCAGGGTTAATGCGTGTTCGTTCCAGGATTTTGCGGCTCGTGGTTAGCCCAATCCCAAAAATGTAGCACAGCGAAATTTCCACGCGCTTCTCTCGTGGAATGTCAACGCCGGCGATTCTAGCCATCTTTTCCTCCAGCTTTCAGTCCATAGAACGATAGAAAACGTCCTACCCTTGTTTCTGTTTATGCTTCGGATCCTTGCTACAGATCACCATCACAACACGGTTGCGGCGGATCACCTTACAACTATCACAACGCGGTTTTACTGAGGCTCGCACCTTCATAGCTTGCCCTCCTCTTGCACAACTCTACCAGTCACACAGATCGTTAAAAAAATTATTGCGATCAATTAGACAAAACAAATTACATATTTAAGAAGAACGAAAGCCAAAGAAAACGTTCTCTGTGGACTTCCTTCCTCTCGCGGTCTATTTCCAGTTAACGGATGCTTCTTCAGGAGAAAAGGAATAAAGAAGGATGCTCTACTTCCTACCTCACGATCCTCACGGACACTATGATCGCGGACGATAGGTGATACGTCCTCGCGTCAGGTCATAGGGGGATAACACAACCCGCACCTTGTCACCTGGCACTATGCGTATAAAGTTCATGCGCATCTTTCCTGAGAGGATTGCCAGAACTTCATGTTCCTCGTCGATTTGAACTTTAAACATAGCATTGGGGAGGGCTTCAATCACTTTACCCTCTACCTCGATCTCATCCTTCTTTGCCATTAGCATCCTTTCCCTCATAACGGGGTCAACAGAAAGTACAAAATGGCAGCAGTTGACACTGCTGCTGCCAACTATGAATTATAACATACTTTTCTAGAGAAGTCGAGAGGGGAAATTTATACATATGTATCTTTTCTCTTCACACTTCTAACGTGTTAGAATATCAGCATCACCCTCTGTGATTGCTACAGTGTGCTCAAAATGTGCTGCATACGTTTTGTCAGCCGCAATGACCGTCCACTCATCCGCAAGCACCCGTGTCTTCTTCTCGCCCATGATGACCATTGGCTCGATAGCAATCACCATTCCAGGCTTGAGAACAGAGTTAGGGTAGCCCGCCTCGACATAGTTGAGCACCTGTGGGTCCTCATGCATGCTGCGACCTACACCGTGTCCACCGTAGTTACGCACAACTGAGAAGCCCGCCGCCTCTACAAACTGCTGCACCGCTCGCCCGATATCGTGCAAACGGTTTCCTACACGCGCAACTGCTATGCCTCGATACAATGCATCTTCCGTGACTTTCAGGAGCCGCTGCACATCAGGAGACACTGTACCGACGGGAACAGTGATCGCCGAGTCGGCATGCCAGCCGTTGTAGTTCGCGGCAAAATCGAGCGTGATAACATCTCCCTCTTGTAGCACGCGCGCCCCTGGAATGCCGTGTACAACTTCTTCATTTACTGACGTACAAAGCGAGGCAGGATAACCATGATAGCCCAATGCGCTAGACTTGGCTCCATATCGCTTCAACAATGCAGCGCTCAATGTATCAAGTTCTTGCGTTGTTATCCCTGGACGAACTGCATTACGAAGTTCCGCTAGCATTTCTGCAACGATATGTCCAGCAGCGCGCATCTTCTCGCGCTCTTCTTTTGATTTTATGATTACAGCCATGATTTACTCTCTCGTTACTTATTGCCGTGATTTCGTACAGCACTAACGAGGTCTTGCTGCACCTGCTCGATACCCTGGTTCCCATCAACCTCTGACAGCTTTTGCTGTGGTCGATAGTAGTCAAGCAGACGGATTGTTTCATTGAAAAAGATGTCTAGTCGCTTTTGTACCGCGTCACCAGTGTCATCAGGGCGTTGGTACAATTCGCTACCATCCTTATCACACTTCCCTGCTACTTTCGGCGGGTTTGTATTTATGTTATAAACGTGTTGACGCGCTCGGCAAATGTATCGCCCGGAGAGCCTACTCAACAAAATGTCGCGCGGCACATTCAGATAGACAGCAACATTGATATGTCTACCGTTCGCCTCTAATCCTTTATCTAGTGCTTGGGCCTGTGCGATTGTGCGAGGAAAGCCGTCGAGCAACACTCCTTGTACACAATCTGGCTCTTGGATGCGGTCAAGTACCATTTTGACGGTAAGATCATCGGGAACCAGTTTCCCTTGCTCTATGTATTCTTTCGCCTTGCGTCCCAACTCGGACTCGGCTTTAATCGCATCGCGGAACAGGTCCCCACTAGCAACATGGGGAATACCTAACGCTTCCGCAAGTCTATCAGCCTGTGTTCCCTTCCCTGACCCCTGCGCACCAAATAGGATAATGTTCACGTTTTTTCTCCGCGGAATATCGTGGGAGCGCGTCATTGCACTCGAAGCTATCCTTGCAAGGTTACCACAATGAAGAAACTCCCGATAGGACGGTACGAGCATAGGGCGCACTCATTGGCGCCCCCTCATTATGACAAGAAGCCAGAATAGTTACGCATGACCATCTGAGCTTCAAGCTGCCGAATCGTGTCCAATACCACACCAACAGCGATGAGGATCGAAGCACTACCCAGTAATTGATTCGCGCCGACACGCGAGACAAATGGCAGAACCGCAATAATGCCCAGGAACAATGCCCCAGCAAGCGTGATACGATTGAGAATAGCATACAGATATCTGCTGGTTGGTTCACCAGGACGATAGCCTGGAATAAACGCACCCTGCTTCTGCAAGCTCTCCGGTATGTTCTGCTGCTGCCACACGACGTAGGCGTAGAAGTACGTAAAGGCTACTACCAAAACAAAGTAGATAAGCCAGTACCACCATGTACTTGTATTAACAATATACGTCCCAACAAACGATGCAGCCGCGCTCAACCAGGGTGTTGTGTTTGCGGCAAGGTAGCGCGAGAGTACCGCAGGAAAGATCAGCATGGACTGCGCGAATATGAGCGGAATCATACCCGCACTATTCACCTGCATAGGAATGTACGTCGTCTGCGCTGAGCCAACCAACATTCCACGTCCTACCTGGCGCTTTGTCGGATACTGTACAGGAATACGTCGCTGTCCTTGATAGATGTAGACAACGCCCAGGATGGTAATCAAGCCAATCAACAGAAAGACAGCGATGCTGATAACTCCGCCACTTGTGCCACCACTCGATGTAGCTGCAAGGTAGCCTTGTTGCACAAAACTTGGCAGACGACTTACAATGCCGGCAAAGATAATAATCGAGATACCATTGCCGATACCTTTCTCTGTAATTAACTCGCCAATCCATACCAGGATCATTGTTCCGGTGGTTAAGGCAATCAAAATGGAGAACGTCTCCAATGCATATCTGGGATCAACAAGACTGAAATTGGTCAGCACACCCGCTTGTTGGAAGATCGCACATTGTCCCAGAGCTTGAAGTAAGGCTAATGGAACAGTAATAATACGTGTGATCTGGCTAACGCGCAGGCGTCCGGCCTCGCCTTGAGTAGACAGGTTTTGCAAAGCAGGAATGATCGGTTGCAGCAACTGCATCACAATAGTTGCCGTGATATATGGATACACTCCAAACGCGACAATGGAGAACGTCTGCAATGACCCACCTGAAAAGACATCAAGCAAACCAAGCAATTGACCCAGGTCCTTGCTCTTGCTACTACTAGAAAAGAGATTGAGTAATGTACTCTTCTCCGCCGCCGTCAATGGTACTGTGATGTGCGCGAGAATGCGGAACACCAGCAGCATCGCTAACGTGAAGAGAATCTTATTGCGTAGATCAGGAACGGTCCAGATACTTCGCAGTCGTTCCCACATAGAAGACTCCTTCTACAATCGCATTTGACAAAGTTTTCTTCGCTCCATATCCAGATAATGGTAGAGATGAAGACATAGAGAAAAATACTACAACGAACTACAGGAATGTATACAATACATACAATATATACGATACGAGCCAAGTGCCAGAGAGTTCTACTCTCTGACCTCTTGACTACTTCATTAACTCTCTTGCTGCCGAGCGGTTGAGGCTGCTGCCTCACTTGCTTGAGCGGCAGGAGCATGCTTGTCTTCCTTCTTACGCTTGGTCTTCTCGTAAGTCCGCACTGGAATAATCTCAATTCTGCCACCGGCAGCTTCGATCTTCGCGCGAGCACTCGCGGAAACCTTGTGTGCGTGAACCGTTAGAGCGCGATCCAATTCTCCATCGCCAAGCACCTTGACGAGTCCGCGCCCCTTAGCAGGCGTCATTAGACCGACTGTTACCAGGTCCTCGGGCTTGATCTCCGTTATACTAGCGTCGAACAGCTCGAAATTGGCAATGTTCACAATAGCGTAGTTGTCACGGAAGGCAGTATTGCTATTGCCGAGACCACGCCTGAAGCCCAAACGCTTGGAGAGGCGCGTCTGACCACCATTAAATGCACGATGCACTTTACCGCCAGTACGCGCCTTCTGTCCTTTTGTACCGCGTCCTGCCGTCTTACCACGACCAGAGCCGTGTCCGCGACCAAGACGCCTTTCATGCGTGTGCGAACCAGGAGCGGGTCGCAAATCAGAGAGTTTCACTGCTGATCTCCTCTACTTGTAACAGATGGGTCACTTTACGAATCATCCCACGTATAGCGGGATTATCCTCGTGTTCAACTGTACGCTGAAGCTTACGTAAGCCCAGGGCTTTAATTGTTTCTTTCTGGTCCTTTGGGTAGCCGATAGAGCTTCTCACCCATTTTATACGTAGTTTTGCCATTGTCCTGCTCCTATCGACGGCGTTCGCCGCCACCACCGCGACGGTCTCCACTACCGCCACCACGACGGTCATTCGAGCCACCAGCGTTACCACTTCCGCGCCGCTCACCACGCTCTCCACCAGACCTGCGGTTCGAGGTTGCACGAGTCTCCCGTGCCTCTTCTTCTCGCGCGGCACGCAAAGCTGCTGTCTGCTCTGCTGCGTTAGCGGTTGCTATCGCGATACGCTCTGCCTGCTTCTTGCCAACGATATCCGCGACGGTTTTACCACGGCGTAATGCCTCGGTATCCGGTGAGCGCAGTTCGCGCAATGCTTTGACGCATGCCTGCACCGTGTTCGCTTTATTGGTGCTACCAAGGGTCTTTGTGAGAATGTCTCTGACACCTGCCGATTCCATAACCGCACGTACTGCTCCGCCCGCGATAACGCCTGTACCAGGAGCGGCAGGCTTGAGCAGAACCTCAGAGGCTCCAAAGTTTGTCTTCACCATGAACGGAATCGTTGTTCCAGCTAAAGGTACCTGCACCAAGCGCTTCTTAGCATCCTCAACACCCTTACGAATAGCCTCGGTGTACTCGCTTGCCTTGCCAAAGCCGAAGCCGACATAGCCATTGTGATCACCAACTACCACCAGGGCACGGATGCTGAAGCGGCGCCCGCCTTTGACCACCTTGGAGACCCGGCTGACTTCAACCACTGTCTCTTCCAGATTTAGTTTTGTAGCGTCTATTCTTGCCATTAGTTCTTTTTCCTTTGCAGTCCTAGAAGTCCAGGCCCGCTTCACGAGCACCTTCAGCTAACGCAGCAACACGTCCATGAAATGCGTAACCACCACGGTCAAAAACAACACGACTGACGCCCTGTTCTTTTGCACGTTGCGCCACAAGTTTGCCTACTTCACGTGCCATTGCAACTTTTCTGTTGTTCGCAATTGCAGCAAGTGCTTCAACCGGTGTTTTTGCCTCACCCCTTGGAGCGGCAGGAAGGTTTACTTTTGTAGCAGTCTGTCCACCAGCCTTACCACCTTTTTGGGGTGCGTTTTTCGGCGCTGACCTCTCGGTTCTAGCACTTCTTGTGTTAATACCAGGAATGACATCAGTTGCGGCTTCAACTACAGACTGTACCGCACCACCAACACGTTCAAACAACGTAGGCTCTTTTGTCTCTTCTTGCTGCTGTTGCGACGGTGCTGGATTAAAGGCACGTAAGCTCTCATCAAGTGACGAGGCTGCGACAAGTGTTGTGCCAGTTGTATCATCGATAACCTGGGCGTAGATATGCTGCACACTTCGGAAAACATTCAAACGTGGTCGCGCCTGTGAGCCTTCCAAATGGCGTCGCATACGCTGGTGCCGCCGCAGCCGTGCTTGATTTGCATGAAATCGTTTAATCATAGTTCAAGAAGCAAAAGTTTGTTAGAACAACTTTCACTTCTCCCCTTTCGTTTACTAAGCGATGAAGGGAGGATTATGCTGAGACACGTGGTCGGCACTACGTTTCTCCTGACCTCCCTACAATATTTACGAGGGCATAATACATTAGCCCACACAGAGGGCACAATGAATTGAACCCCTACTTCTTTTTGCCGCCGACTTTACCAGCTTTACCAGCCTTACGACGGATAGCCTCACCTGTATAACGGATGCCCTTTCCCTTATAAGGTTCGGGTTTACGCACACTACGAATAACCGCAGCAACTTGTCCCACCAGTTGTTTGTCAATACCGCTAACACTGACTCTTGTAGCCTTCGTTGCCGCATCCACACCATCGACGGAGAGTGAGATACCATCAGGTGGTTGCACCTCTATTGGATGAGAGAAGCCCACCTGGATGACCAAATTTTCGCCCACTTTAGCAGCACGATAGCCGACGCCGTGGATTTCTAGTTGCTTGGTAAATCCTGTTGTTACTCCAACAACCATGTTGTTGACCAGTGTACGATACAAGCCGTGCTTTGCCTTGTGCTCTTTGCTATCCGATGGGCGTGCCACAGAAAGTACGCCATCTTCAAGCTTTAGTGTTAGGACAGGATCAACCTTCTGAGAAAGCTGGCCTTTGGGTCCCTTCACTGTGACCAGGTTGTCTTCGGTCCAGTTCACCTGTACCTTTGCTGGCACGGCAATTGGAGCGCGTCCAATACGAGACATGCAATTCCTCCTGTCTACCAAACGTAGCAGACGACTTCTCCACCAAGACCCTGATGATAAGCACTGCTACCAGTCATAATGCCCTTTGGCGTTGATACGATAGATATCCCTAAACCACCACGGACTCGCGGGATATCGGCACGCTTCGAGTAGACGCGCAAACCTGGCTTGCTGACACGCTTTAAGTTTGTCAGAACCGGCGACTTTTCTACATAGCGCAACGTGATACGAATTGTTCCTTGTGGGTTATCTTTCAGGATTTCGATATCCTTGATGTAGCCCTCTTCTTTTAGCACACGTGCGATAGCTAGCTTCATTTTCGATGCAGGAATCAAGACGCGTGTGTGTCGTGCTGTGACCGCATTGCGAATGCGCGTAAGCATATCCGCAATTGGATCAGTCATATTCATGGATGCCTCCACAGTCCGAAGTACGAAAACAACGCAGAATGTTCGCGTTTTCGCCTTTTCGCTTTCACCTTTTCACAGGGCAAAACATTTCATCTTGAAGCGTTTTACCCTTCCCCGTCACCGGGCTTACCAACTCGATTTTGTTACACCTGGTAACTCGCCGCGAAGCGCACGCTCACGGAAACAGATGCGGCATAGACCAAACTTGCGTATATATCCACGTGGTCGTCCGCATAGATGACAGCGATTATGCTGCTGTACCTTGAACTTTGGCTTGCGCTCAGACTTTACAATCATTGATGTTTTTGCCATTGTCGCCCTCCAGCGTTACTTCTTAAAGGGCATGCCCAATAGTGTGAGCAGCCGTCGTCCTTCTTCATCGGTGCGAGCCGTTGTAACAATGCTCACTTCCATACCCCGAACTTTGTCAATCCTATCGTAGTCGATCTCTGGAAAGACCAATTGTTCACGCAAGCCAAGCGTATAATTGCCACGTCCATCGAATGCCTCAGCAGAGACGCCTTGAAAGTCACGAATACGTGGCAAAGCGGCATTGATGAGTTTATCGAGGAACTGGTACATACGCTCTCCTCGTAACGTTACCATACACCCGATTTGCATACCTTCACGTAATTTGAAGGTCGCAACGGAACGCTTGGCACGTGTGATGACTGGACGCTGGCCCGTGATGAGTGAGAGGTCTCCGACTGCTGCATCCATAGCCTTGGCATTCTGGATGACCTCACCCATACCAATGTTTATCACCACCTTGTTGAGGGTGGGTACCTGCATCGGATTGGCGTAGTTAAAGTCCTTTCGCAGGGCAGGCACGACCTCTTGTCGATACTTCTCTTTTAATCGTGATACCATGACGTTTAACTACTCCTCGTCCGATCCGCAATAACTCTCTCGCATTTCTTGCATACACGCACTGAACGAAGCTTCTGATCGGCCCCAAGAGGGCGGCGATCATGACCAACACGTGTAGGCTGACCACATTCGGTGCATTTCAGCATGACATTGGAGACATGAATTGGCATTGCCTTCTCAATCACGCCCCCCTGACGGGTCCGGCCCTGCGGACGAATGTGCTTTTTTACCACGTTCAGACCTTCAACAATCACTTTGTTGGCCTGTGGCATCGCCCGCGAAACGGTTCCTTCCTTCCCCTTATCTTTGCCTGTGA
>JAABUQ010001830.1_pt1 | contig 43986 bp, 43 predicted proteins | sample 5560001 | NCBI WGS metagenome assembly JAABUQ01 (sample SAMN10711888, study PRJNA513371) | rock metagenome | isolation source: Antarctica rocks | place: Antarctica: Victoria Land, Finger Mt nord | collected 2015-12-18 | reverse complement strand
TGGGTGCAGGTTTGAGGATTGTGAGCTTTTTAATTGTGGGAGGGGCGCGGTGAGTTTGGTTTTCTTTGTTTTTCTTTTGGGGGTGGAGGGCTCATTTGTGGGGGTTAGGTCTTTACGAGGGATGGGACTATTGAGTTGGAAGCTTCGGTGAGTGGATTGAAGAGTTTCAATGTAGTTGTGGGGGGGGGGGTTGGTGTATCTCTTTTCGTTGCATGCTGTTATTTGGTGTTTGTTTGGGCATCTGTGCTGTGGCTGCTGGAGATTTCCCTTGATTTCAATGAGAAGTTTGTGTAGACTGTGGCTAGTGTGTTTTTGATATGTTGCAGTGAGAATTTGTACCATATTTGTGTGTTTGCTTTGTGATTTCTGTCTAATGTCTGCATAAAGTCTGTGTGAAGTCTGTACAATGGCTGTGTAAGACTTGTGTGACGCTTCAGTATTCGGAGTTCTGTGTGCAGCGTCTGTGTAATCTGTCTGCCATCTATGCATTGTCTGTTCAACATCTGATTGACCTTCAGTCGAAAAGCCTTGTGGGATTTGACTGCTTTTGGAAGAATTTGTTTGCCACATTGCTATTCTTCCCTGCCGGCTCATCTTTTCCGTTCTAGTAGCTTCAAAAGTCTTGACCTGACCTCGCGCAGGTAATGGTAACACGCAATTACCGCAAACGAGCCTGCGGTGTAGTCCTCGTCAAACGAGTCAAGAACCCCATCAAACTAGCCCGCGAGATGTTGATTCGCGGCGAATCAGACGGCAGTGGAGGTGGCAATGACGGTGGGGATGGAGACCCAGCAGGTGGAGCGGGAGGAGCACAGGGACATTGCTGTCTAGGCGGCGAAACAGTCGAAAGACTTGCAAAGGAGTGGGGACTGGATATGGTGGAGGAGAGCTATTTTTGGACGAAGAAGAGGTGGGATGAGCATCGAAGAGGCTTGGTGAAAGAGGCTGGAGATGCCGCACTTGGGTATGTGTTGGCGGACGGGGATGAGGGCTGGGATGGGAAGGAGTATCTGCCCCAAGGGACTGTTGGGTGCGTAGCCTTGGATCGCTATGGGACGATGTGTGTGGCGACTAGTACGGGAGGATTGACAAACAAGCTGCCCTGCCGTATCGGGGATACACCGACGATTGGCGCAGGGTTTTGGGCCGAGGAATGGGATGAGACACCGCTCGCGCCGCTGATACCTGGACCTGTGAGCCCAATGGATGCAATGATGGAGAAGATCGTTGGAGGCCTGAACGGTATCTTGACGGAGTGCATACCAACTTCCTCTGGCTACACCAACATCTCCAGGAACGAGGTGAGCGACGAAAAGAGACGACAGCGGCACGAAAGGAAAATGAGGGCTGTTGCTATATCGGGAACGGGCAATGGCGACAGCTTTCTCCGGCTCGCAGCCGCTCGCACTGCAGGAGCTATCGTTCGCTTTACCTCAGAGGGTATGTTGCCGCCTACGTACTCTGGGCGGTGTTCGGGTCGTACCCTTGCGTCCGCAGTCAACCAAATCGCTGGAATTGGAGGAGAGTTGCAAAGATCTGCTGAAGATCGGTGGGGAAGGAATGGTGAAGGGGTAGGGGGAATGATAGGGATCGAGCTGAGAGATGGAGAAGGAGAGGTAGTGTTGGATTTCAATTGCGGGGGAATGTTTCGGTGTTACATTGATCGAGGTGGGCTTGAGAGGGTGATGGTATTCAAGGATGACTATTAAGGGGAGTGCTGAAATGAGGGATCATTGGACTAGTCGAAATGACTCTTCCCATGAAAGCGATTGAGATTGATATGGCTGTCGAACTGCGCTGCGCCCTCGCCATACATGCTCATTCGCCTTTCTCTTGCTTTGAGGGGTTGTTGGAACAAGGGTGAAGCAAGGAGGATACATTCGGGTCGGTTGCATTCCGCATGGTGTACCGACAGAGGGGGAATGGTAAAAGCCTAATTGCGCTTGGGCATCAATGTGAAACCTCAGTGTGACCTCCTCTTGTACGTTCCGGCCGTATGGTCCACTCCACTGGGAGCGAGCCGCAAGTATCACCAACGAGACAGAGCGACAAAGCAGCTTATCTGCCTTGTTCGGACCTTATCCCGTCTCCACTTGACAGTCTCCCCTCCATTTGAATCGTCACTGCATATCGGCTTCTGCTTTCCAAATAGCGTGCATGAAGACCCGTCAGTCAGATGACAATCAGGATCTAATCCCATTGGTATATCGATGGGAGTAGTAGTCTCGTGCATAAGAAGGTGCATGGGGATGCCAAGCTAATGGTTCCCGTGATACCCCTTACCCTTTTCAGCCAAGTCTGTCGATCAAAGCGGGCACCATCTGGCGCCAGAGCTTTGGGTCAAAGCATGTGCCCTCGTGCACTATCGCACCCTGGGCCTGTGTAGGAGACGACATAACATCTAACATTCTTTAAGTAAAATGTGTTGTTAACGATTCAGCAACTGTAGAAATCCTGTTACATTCTAAAAACAGTTCTTCACACCTCTCTCTGCGCGCGGCTACCTCGGAGCACCGAGACACGTCCAATACCTCAGCCATCCAATTAATTTAATTGTTGGTGTCCATCCTGCCCACTTTCTGCACCTGCAGGTTTCCGGGCCCACACCCCCTACATTGGAACCCTCATTGAGGCACCAATATCGACGTCACCGCCGCCTGTAGTTGCCCACGACTCGCCGTGCTTCGCTTCACGTCCAATCATCATCCTCCTTGCGAGTCAGACTGCGGGACTCGAGCCTGTCGAGGCTCTAGGAACTACACCAGTTTCTAATTGGGCATTTGTTCACATTGCTCTCCTTGGAAAAAGACTTTTGCCCATCGTTGTGATTGGCCTCACCTCTGGATCTACAGCGGCCATACTGTGCCCGCCCCTCGCCCACACACTAGCAGGGCTGCACAGGACCTGCGACCCCTTGCACCTCGGTCACACTGCCAAGTTTGAGCATCTTGACTGGGTACAGCGCGAGGCTGAGGCATTAGTGGTCTCGGCTATCGTTGTTGCCGTCGCGAGGCAGCCGGGATAAGCAGCCGGGGTAGCTGTGTAGCTTCATTTTGCCCTCACCTATATAAACATGGCGTCCGACAATGAAGACGCTTCCTCCTCGAGGTCAGAGTCGGATTCTTCCGACGAAACTGATAGCCAGCATTCTGATAGCATGGCTCATACTTCCGAAACCACTGGTATTCGCAAAAAACCTCAGGCCAAGAAGGGAGCAGGAGATCCCGTCCGACAGAAAAGGAAGAAAGCTAAGAGGTGAATGGTTTTTCGATCCGATTCTTCCCAGTATTCCTTTCTGTATAAAGACATGAGTCTTGAGACATGCGAGGAGGGCCGTCTTACGTTGGAAGAGCAACGCTGATTTCGAGTTTGTATCAGAGCTTGTCGTCCGTGCCAAGTCGCGCACCTTACCTGCAGTCAGTATGCCTGGTATTAAATTCTATCGTGTTTGCCAGACGTTTAACAGATACGACAGGTGATGAACGTCCATGCTTGAGGTGTCAGAAACGAGGCTGCGCGCCCTCATGCAAAGATGGAGTGCGAAAAAAAGCAAAGTACTTGGAAGGTACACCGGCTGAAGCGCTTGAGCAGGAACTTGGCTCAAGAGGTCGTCCCCCAGTGGGAAGTTCCCAATCGTTCCTGACGCGGTCGCAACCTTTTCCAGAGCTGCAGGACCCAGCAGCTGGGAGTTTGTATGGAGGCCAGCAAGCAGGCCCATCCTCTTACTTTGCAATAGGTGGTCAACAAGGCTCTATACCTTCCACACCATTGAGTGCTACCGGACCGGGATTTCCTAACCAACAGACTCTAATGCCCACCCGCTATGGAGTTGGTACTGACCAGCAATCACTTCCCTTGTCGAGTTATCCTACTTCTTTAGCCCAAAGCGCAGCAATATCATCTGAACCAGTCTTCACTGATGACCTTTTCGCCCTTGCTCCGTTCGACATGGGCCACCTGGATAATTTGAATTTCGACAACCGTTACGGTGCCGCAGAGTTCGGCATGCTCGGGCACATGTCATCAGGAGTGGCCAACAGTCCTCCAGGTGACGCTAGTGCAGCTTTCGGTCAAGGCAGCGGAACCTACTCGTCGACGTCGATGTTGAACGCCTATAACCAAAGTCCAATGGAGGTGTCGCATTACTCATACCCGCATAGTCAGAACAGGCCATCTTGGCAGACCGATGCCCAACAGAGCGTCAAATCCGAACCTCTCACCTCGCAGCCAAGTGGACGACATCAGGATTCTTTGGATGGGGTCGCGAAACAGGAGGCTCTACCAGCCTTTGCGATTGGATCAAGCGCATATCCCAGTCCAAGTTCCGGGTCGAGTCCGCAAGGTATGATGGGAGGCTACGAGGACAATCCAACTAACAATCACGGGTATACTAACAAAAACGTATCTCACCAGGCACAGGTACGCCAAGAACAGTCTGCTCACCGCCAAACGCAATCTGGTCCCGCGCCAACCTCAGCGACCTCGGACTCCACGACCAAGAATCAGACTCTTCCCTCCCGCCGGCACCGAAACCCTTCGACAGTGTACGACAGCGTGAAGCAGCCTTATTCATACACCCAAGCCTTTCACAGCTTGACCGCTCTCATCCAAGGCCGCTTCTCGCCTCAGAAAACTGCTCATATCGCCAAGGCTCTCGCGGCAATCCGACCCTCCTTCATCTCATGCACGATGAAGCTCACAGAGAGGGACCTCATTTTCATGGAAAAATGTCTCCAACGTACTCTCTGGGAGCTTGAAAACATCATCAGTGCCACCGGCACTCCAACAATCATCTGTCGCCGCACTGGAGAAGTCGTTGCTGTTGGCAAGGAATTCAGTTATCTCACCGGGTGGAGCAAAGAGGTTTTGCTTGGCAAGGAACCTAACCTGAACGTGAATAAAGGTGGCGAAAACTCCGGTCTCCCTGGCACTGGCACTTCTCCTCGAGGCGGCACCAATACCCCTCGAGTATCCGAACCAAAACCAGGAGCGCCGGTGAATATTGTGAATGTTCTTGATGACGACAGCACGTGTGATTTCTTTGACGACTACGCTCACTTAGCTTTTGGAGACTCTCGAGGAACAGTAACGACGCCATGCAAGCTTCTCAAATACAAAACAGCAAAAGATATGGACTTTGCCGACAATTTTGACAACGAAGTCGGGTCACGGCTCAAGCGGAAACCCAATACTGATTCTGCAGGCACAAGCGGTATTCGGGGTGAATCGGGCATGATTCGGTTGGGTCACGGGATTGGAAAGGTGGAGTGTATGCTTTGTTGGTCGGTCAAACGGGATGTCTTTGACATCCCTATGTTGGTTGTTATGAATGTAAGTTGCCTCATCAATAGGCTGTTAGGATCGCCACTAATGGATGTCGATAGGTCTTACCGTGCATATGATATATTACAATTTCTATTAGCTCTGCATAGCGTATAGTAAGCGCTCACTTTTGTCGCCAGCGGGTCTGGCTTTGGAAACGCTCAATAAAACCAATCTTGGGACCTCGTACCTTCGTCATACCTCTTTCCTTAGCATGGCGTCGTACTCTATCATATAGTTCGAACCGGTCTATCGGAGCCTTCCAAACCTACAAAAAATGGTCCCACACCTTTTGCCATGCCATCAAACCATGTCCTTCTCTATTGGTCCTGAGAGAGCGCCTCCTCTACCGTTCCCTCTCCACATTTATGTCGCCACCACCGTCTCATGCTCCTCCCCTTCAAATTCTCTCAAATACGTCTCCCCTTTGAAACGCAAATATTGGTCCCTCTCCAAACTCCTCCTCGCAACCTCGATGTCCACTTTGATATCCTCAATCAAGCTCTCCTTGCTCACATAATCGTATTCGGGCCGTATAAACCCCAAGATAAGCAGATTCATATGGGCGCCGTAGAAATCTTGTTTAAAAGAGTGGAGGATATGGACTTCCTATCGAGTATTGAGTTAGATCTGTTCGTTCACAGGGGTGGGATCATGATGCGAATAGAGATGGTTTGAAATGGTACTAGGACATACCACACTGCGCACAGTATTTTTGTAAAAGGGATTCCATCCAATACTCATGACCATAGGCCATACGGCCCCTTCATCTTGCCCCTCCGCATCCTTTTCCACCTCTCCATTCTCTACCCTATCCTCCCTCTTAATTTTCCGCCCGTCTTTCCCTTCCATCTCCCCATTCACCCCAACCCTCTGTCCATGCTCATCAACATTCACACCTGCCCACCCATAATAGACCCCACTTTCCACTTCCTCATGCCCACCCACACTCAGGCCCGCGATTGGTATATTAGCGGTCGGGATTCCAAGGTCTTTGCTTCCGCGGCCGAAACCTTTGATTATGGGACCGGAAAGGCGAATTGGGAAAGGTGGGGTTGGCGTAGGAGGGCCGGCAAGGAGGGGGCGGGGGTCGGTGGGGCGCATTAGTCATCTAATTTGGGAGGGATAGAGGTGGGCTGATTTGAAGTGGCGGTTTCATGGAAGGAGAAAATCGTTCACACCATGTGAGATTCTGATAAGACGAACGCCGGGTACTAAGGCTCGCAAGGGGAGGGAATCCGCTACCCGGCGCTGGAAAATGACCAGTGAAGAGCGAAGTTTGTGAGATCCCAATTGCAGGCACAAGGCTTCTCACGGGAGAGCAAAACAATCTGAAGCTGAGGAGCGTATGAAAAGTTGTTGAAATATGCCGGAAAGAGTATACAAGCGCTTGAATGGGGAGAAAAAGTCAACACCCGCTTCAACAAGTCAAGAGAATGGAAAAATCAATGGTACGAGGTCCCTCGATATAAGGGGCAAGAAGAGGAAGCGAGATGAACCTCGGAATACGGTAGTAAATAGCTCTTGCCTGAGCTCCGAAGTCCTGCCCAGCAGTCCAGCAAAGCAAGAATGCCATTCCACCACAGAGCCCAATCCCAACCCGCCCAATCAGCAACTTCATCCCAAAACGACAAACCACTCCTCTCAGAACCCCAAAACCAACGGCACATCTCACAAGCACCCCCCAAACTACTCCCCTCACAATAATCTAAAAGCTCGCGCCTCCTCCCTCCTCGCCCCCCGCAAATCCCTCCCCATCTGGTCCCACGCCCCGGAAATCCGCGCTGCCCTCCTCGAGAAAGACATCCTCCTCCTAGCTGGCGAAACCGGCAGCGGCAAATCCACCCAAATACCTCAAATCCTCGCCTCAGAGCCCTGGTGCCGCCCCAGAAACGCCACCCTCCCCCAGCCAACCCAGCCTGTGAGAATAGGCGGCTGCATCGCTATCACCGAGCCCCGCCGCGTTGCCGCTATATCCCTTGCTCGGAGAGTCGCGGAGGAAATTGGTACGACGCTAGGAAGTGCGAGTCCGAACAGTACGGTGGGATACTCGGTACGATTCGATAATTCGACGAGTAGTTGTACGCGAATCAAGTTTTTGACCGAGGGGATGCTGTTGAGGGAGATGTTGGGAGATCCGTGGTTGAGGGCCTACAGTGCGGTGGTTGTAGATGAGGTGCATGAGAGGGGCGTCAATGTTGATTTGGTTTTGGGATTCTTGAGGGGGATGGTTTGCGGAAAATGGGAGGGGGAAAGGTTGTTAGAGGGGAGGGCAGGGGTGCCGTTGAAGGTGGTGGTCATGAGTGCTACGGCCGAGATGGAGCGATTGGAGAATTTCTTTGGGGAGGGGCGCGAGGTGGAGCATGGGGCGGAGACTGGGTTTTGGGAGACGAACAATAGCAGGGAAAAGTCAGACGTTGATGATGGGTCTGAATCGGAGTGGTCTGGCATTTCATCATCCGACGAGGACGAACATCAAGAAGGAACCAAACTCAATGGGGTCTCTACCGCAGGTCCAAAAGATCGAAAGGGAAGAGATTCACCAATCGAGAAACCCAATGGGCAGCCACCCCCCACACCCACCACTCACAAACCCCCTGACCCTTCATCAACAACACAAAACCCAGACACCTCATTCACCTCCGCCTTACCTCCCCCAAACCTGACAACCCTCACAATCTCCGGCCGCCTCCATCCAGTCTACACTTCCTACACCCCCAACCCCGTCCTTGACATCCTCGACGCCTCCCTCCGAACGATCTTTGCCATCCACTCCTCAGAGCCCATGCCAGGCGACATCCTCGTCTTCCTCACTGGACAAGAAACAGTCGAGTCCCTTCTCGCTCTAGTGACCGAATACTCGCTCTCCCTCCCCCCTACGCTCCCCAAGATCCTCTGCTTGCCTCTCTTCGCCGCACTTCCGCAGACAGCGCAGCAGCTCGTCTTCTCACCCCCTCCCCCAAAGACACGCAAGGTTATACTCGCAACGAACATCGCAGAGACCTCTGTAACGGTCCCCGGCGTGCGTTTCGTAATCGACAGCGGCAAGCACAAAACAAAAGAATACCGCCCCGCACTCTCCCTCGAATCTTTGCTCGTCAAACCGATCTCCAAGTCTGCAGCCATACAACGCAAGGGTCGCGCGGGGCGCGAGGCCCCGGGGAAATGCTACAGGTTGTATACCGAGCAGAGTTATCTAAGTATGGAAATGTTCAACGTCCCCGAGGTGCTGCGGTGTGATTTGTCTCATGCGATTTTGACCATGAAGGCCAGGGGCGTGGGTGATGTCCTTGGGTTTGCGTGGTTGGATGCGCCGCCTCGGGGGAGTGTGGAGAAGGCGCTGCTGGGACTATATCAGTTGGGGGCGTTGACAGAGACCGGAGGGGTCAGTGAGATCGGGAGGCAGATAGCGAGGCTACCGCTTTCAGTGCAGCTGGGAAGAGTGCTGATCGCAGCCGCTGAATCGGAGTTTGACTGTGTGGGGGAAGTGATTGATGTGCTCTCATGCTTGAGTGTGGAGAATGTGTTCCTGAACATCAGCTCCGAGGAGAAGAAAGAGGAAGCGGCGGCTGCGAGGAGGGAGTTGTGGCGGAGGGAAGGAGACCATTTGACGCTGTTGGCGACGGTTAGGGGGTTTGTGGCCGAGAAAGCGGATCGCAGGGGCTGGGCGGAGAGGAGGTTCGTGAGTCATCGCGCCATGCGCGCTGTGATGGATGTGAGGAAGCAGTTGCGGGCGCTTTGTGTGAAAGATAGGACATTGGACGTGAAGAGAGAGGAGGAGAAAGAGGCCGGTATGGTGAGTGCGGAGAAGGGGGTGAGGGTGCTGAAGGCGTTTTTAAGAGGGTTTGCGATGAATACCGCGCGGTTGATGCCGGATGGAAGTTATAAAACGCTGGTGGGGAATCAGAGTGTGGCTATCCATCCGAGCAGTGGGTTGTTTGGGGAGAGGAGGGAGGCGGTGGTGTACAACGAGTTTGTGTTTACGAATCGTTGTTATGCGAGGGGGGTTAGTGCCGTCCAAATGGACTGGGTTGGGGAGGCTTTGGGGGAATGAGGAGGATGAGGAGACTTGTGCAGGTCTTCCGTGCTCATGAGTTCCTTTACTGCAGGTTTGTCAAAGTGTATAGGGGAATCCTGGAACGTCAGATATCCTCCAATCTATACACCTCATAAGCCACCTGCTCATAGGGATGCGCCCTTCATACTCATCGTCAGCTCAAAATGTACCCAGTACATCACAACACCCCTCCACTGAGCACTCAACCCTTCCCTTCCCCCCACTAAATCTTCCTCGTAAAAAGCGCGCACGAAGCAAGATCCCTCTCCACGGAACAAACAAAAACAAAACAACACAAAAAAACCTACTTCTTCAACGCCCCAACCGCCCCCTGCACAACCTCCCTCCCCACACACAAGGTCTCAACCCTCACCTCCTGTACCCTCTCCAACTTGCCCACTTCGCCGATATTCGGCACCGCTCCAGGGCTAGGCATGAATTGGCTTTCCCCCAGGATTTCGAAGCAGACGAGGGAGTATTTGCCTTCGGGGTAGGATCCCGCTCCTGTGAACACGATTGTGAACGCGTTGATTACCTTTTCGTGAAAGGAAGTTTATGGAAGGTTTTTCTTTCTTTTTTTTTTTTTTTGGCAGGAGGGGGGGGCGTTTTCGTTGTGCTGTGGATTGGGCGGGGGGATGATGGGAAGGGGGGTTGATTACCTTTGGCGAAGATGGCGGATTTGCATGCTTCGAGGGATGAGGGGGGGACGGTGAAGATGAGTTTGTAGACGGGGGAGGGGCCGGGTGGTGACATGGTTATTGTTGTTTTGGTAAGGAAGAGGGTAAATGGTAAATGGTAAATGTTGATGATATCTATGTACGCTGTTGAAGATATGCACAATATGCTGCACAGCAGATCCTCGGACGGGCGAGGATTGGTGCGACGGAACATGGCCAAGCTAAATTTGACTTGCAATGAAGAACTATTGAAATGTTGTCGATTGTATTCCCAATTTTTTACAGAGTTAGAACTATATATGTTCATTCTTTCGATGAAGTTTTATTGAAAACGAATGCGTAGATACTTGTATGCAAATTCTTTGAATATCGTATTTTGGTATTTCTGTTAAGGCTCGCCCAATTTGGCTTGGCACGCGGGTAACAAATAAGTACGACTGACTCCCCACCAATTTAGGCTTGATCCCCTACCAGAATCGTTTCCTTTTTCTACTATCGTACCCCTAAATTGTCGACTGGAAGATGTATAGCTTCAGTCTCGAGCTGATAAATACTATAATAGTCACTTAGTATCACATTATAGAGAAAAATGCCGGTTTTGTGTGGGGGACCCAGCCTGAAATAAGGGGTTCCTCTGTGGGGAGCCTGTCGCACTTATTTTGTTACCCGCGTGCTTGGCCATGTTCCGTCGCACCAACCCTCGGGGGTGTCTACCTTAAGCCTAACGCTATGCCTATATGGGATGACTTCGTAGCTCGTTTTCTCGGTAAGGTAATCGACTTCTATATCTTGTAATGACGATGTTGGATGACATTCCCTTCATTTATGTGCAATTGAAAGTATCCCAAATGTTTTGGTGACTTTTGGAAGCATTCATTCCGAGTTTCTTAGTACATGGGTCACATATTGGAGAAACAGTCATGTCGGACCAGTCAGGCAAGCAGACAAATCATGCAAGGTAGACAATAGTTTTCGTTGGAGTGCAGTCTCCAGACTTACTTATGATGTAGGGAGAGCGAATTAATATCCGAAGAAGTCATATATCGGTCTTACCTTACTCAGGATGAAGATTTTGTCAAAGACCCTGGCGCAGGCGAGCTCAAGCCGTTAAAGAATGTGGGGGAAGATATCAGAAACAAAATAACGCATATCGAACGCTTGGATTTAGGGATACTTGGAACTGTCCAAGCAGTAAGCTATGGGAGTTGGAAGGGTAGCCCGGCATGTTTAGTGGTCATGCGATTCAATCTTCGCGACAATGTCAGTGAATCTCGCTTTCGGCGCATTGAGATTTGGTATCTTGCGAACCCTGGACTGGAAAGTACCCAATCGTGCGCAACTTCTCGCCGCACAATCTCACTGTGAGGCTCGATCATGACCGAAAGATCTGGGGGTGGGAGGCACTGCAGAGGAGTTGGATCTCTCAATCGAGTACTCCTGGATTGATTAATGCCAGCAAATCCGACCGTGCTCCGAGCGTACGTGGGACCTCATGGTCGAATAGAAGACAGCAGGCAGCTCATCAGATCTCGTGGGTAGTGGAAAAAGAAGGTGATTCATCATGGTGCATTCCGGACGAATTAAATTTTGCTTTCGTCGCTGAGTACGATACTTCTTTCAAGGCTGTTGTTGAAGTGAATGCGAAGACGGATATTGGCCTTCCCCTTCCTCTTATCGCCCTCCCATGGTGGAAAGATGACCCTTTACTTTTCAATGGCAGAACATGGATTGGGGAATCATCTCGGTTCCGAGAATTTGATAAACTCGCAGACGCTGACTGGGAAATCCTCGCACCCTATGTACCTGAATGGAGTGTATGTATTATTCTCTCATCACTCATGTTGTATAGTGCGCTTAATTATTCAAGCGCATGATGTTGAGAGATCATGATCGCAGTAGCGCAGCAAAGGGTAATAGAGCGTATGCTTGCATGTTGAACCGGTGCTAATCTACCCTTAGAGAGCAATGACGAGCAGTCTGGCGGAGGCCAAACACTCCCCAATTTAACATCTACTGCAACCAGAGATCCCACCTCCAATAATGAAAGATCGACTCATGGAAGAGATACCGGTCTCTCGGCCAGCAATATTGTATATCGGGTGCGGGGGATTCCCTTTCATTACGACTACAACGCAACGTGCAGCATTCTAAAAGCCGCGTTAGGGGATCAAGCTGAGGGGGAACTCAAGGTCCAATCTCTGACGGAGAGCCCTTATCGACACGAGAAAGTGGCTACTATACAATTGGATCGAACTCCTGCCATTTTCTTGGACGAGGTCTCTCAGGGGAAGTCCGAGTGGCAAATTGAAGTGGCTGAGTTCTTGGTTTCAGATAACACCAACAAACCAGTCCAGCTTGTCATTGATACCCATTTCCGAGGTTTCACACCGTTGCATTGTTTCCGCGAGAGTTGCGACTACAACATCGAGTAAGAATTCGTTCTACTGCAGCGATACCATGCTTACCTGATTCACCTAGTATTATTGCAGTCACCGGGCTTGGAGGACGTGCATTTGGATCGTTTAAAGCGAAGGGCAGCTCACATATGTGGCTTCGTGACTCCCTTGGATCTGACCTTCCAGGCGCTCGGATACTAACATATGGCTTTGACAGCCACGTGAAGAATAGCGACTCATTTCAAGGTATATTATCTCTTGCTGATCAATTCAAAGACTCTCTTCGAACCATCAGGAACTATGAACATGTAAGCACAGTGCCATAGATGTTGCATAACACTCCAATCTTGACTACACCCCTCAAACCAATGGGAGCCACTAATATTTTGGCAAGGGTGCAAACCCTGAACGGCCAATCATATACATTGGCCACAGTCTTGGAGGCCTTATTGTCAAACAGGTTCGCGGATACTGCTCTTCCATCGCCTTGTCACTTTAAAGCTCACATCCCTTCCAGGCTTTGATAGCAAAGGCAGACGGCGACGACACCGATATCACAAACCTCAAAGCTACGTACGGCTTGCTTTTTTTCGGCGTACCGTCCCACGGAATGAACATTGAGTCTCTCGTTCCGAGGGTTGGCGAGCAGCCAAACAGACATTTTGTCGAATCTCTTGATAGGGTCTCGGAAATCCTGCAAGCCCAGAATATTACGTTTCCCAAAGTGTTCAAATTTGAAGACTCAGAGTTAATCACTTTCTTTGAGACTCGACGATCACCTACTGCTAAAAAGGTAAGTTGTGGTCATTTCAAGTTCCAGACATCGATTCCCTAAGGCCGATAGTCATTTCACCCCCCAATGCTTTCAATCCACCTTTGTCCTCAATTAGCGTAGCTCACAGCTCTGTTCTAGGATGGCGACACATGGACAATGACGGGCGAGCCCGCTGTATTAGTCGATCCCTTCTCCGCAACCCAAGGAAGCACAGCAAGATATCGCCAGCCTTTGAACCGGACACACTCCGAATTAGTCAAATTCTCGCTACAGGACGAGGATTATGAAAGAGTATTGGGGCATCTGAAAAGATGTGCTACTTTAGCTGGAGGCGTCATTGGAAAGCGCTTTTCTCATCGCTGAGGACGTGATAAGGGGTATCTGGGTCTCCTTAATCTACTGCTTGTTACAAAGCCATAAAGAATCGGCTTATAGAGAAGGGAGGTAGTTGAATGCTTCTATAAGTAGAGCACGACGTAGATTTCTTACTAAATAACAGCATTTGGGTACTGCTGCCTAGCTTACTAAGCTCCGGAAGGGTGTGCTTTCCTTCTACCATATCACGTCTCTGCATCGGGCACCAGGGGTACCTTAACATGCCCCAATGGGATTGAGAAGTCTTAAGAACAAAGAAGAAAGTATTACTTTCTGCCCGCAGCTTGCAAGTAGAGCCTCGTCTAAGAGAGGATGTTGTTTTGAGTGCAAAGAAGAGGGTATTGTATAGCACAGCTGCCTGCCCGCTGCTCTTACAGTGTTCCGTCAGAGAGATGTCAGACAAAATGATGTTACCCGACTACTCCCAAAAGTTTTCAGAATGCAAAGAGCTGAAAGGCAAGGGCTATTATGGCGAGGCAGCCAAAGGATTCAAACAATTACTTGAGACCCTCTCCGTCAAGGACGAAGACAATGTAGTACACCTCGCCGATACTCTCTTGATGCAGGGATACTATGAATCTGCACTCGAACACCTGGAGGCCTACCTGCGTCCAAACGGAAAACCTCGTACGCAAGCTGATAGTACGCTCCAGATGATGCGCGCTTTCGCCCGTGCACATGTCAAAGGAGCATTCAAGGAGGGGCTCGCTCTAGCCCAACATTCTCAATTAGATGACTTGTCTGCAGACGAAGTCGACGGTACAGATCATCGAGTGAGCTCCTCCACCTATCTGGCGACGTTCAAAAACACGCTGACGAGACACTTAGGTTATTCTAGAGCAATATCGTTGCAAACTCTGGCACTTTGCGTTCAAGTTGGGTCTTGTCGAGTCTACCGACATCTCCTATTTGAATCAGGAAGATCTCATATCTACATTCCACACAATGATGAGACAAGGCAGATTTGCGAGCGCTGGCAAAGTGGCCAGTCTTTGTTCTTACAATTGCAAGCTCTCTACCGTTGATGAACTGTTCGACTCTCTTGCTTCTAACCAGGGAACGTGTCCTATCATCAAGGCTAAGTCTCTTGCATGGCTTGCCTGTCTCCACGGAGAGAAGGGGAACATAGACAAATCGAGGCAGCTTCATAATTATGCGCGCCAGACCTTTCAAGGACTGGACCACGCATATGCTCTCGCCGAAATGGGCCTGGTGGAGGCCTGTCGGGATTTTCAAGGCCAAATAAGTGAGCTGGAAGAGCCTGCAACCAAGGTCCTCGATGTCTGTGAACGAATTGATTACCCACGGGGAGCTATGGACGCTCTTGGCCGAGTGGGGAAAGTTGCACAAGCCCTGATTTTGCACGAACTTAATCTGGGCCTTGCCATCCAAACAGAGACGATTGCAAAGCGAATTGGCTCAAGGGTGATTTTGGCTCAAACGCGTCTTCGATGCGTCGATATCTGGACTAAGCTTTCCGGGCACGACGGCAAAGTGATAAGTGCAGCCAGTGCTGTTTATAACGATTTGCAGGATACTGACTGCGTTCCAATACGACAACAAGCGGCGCAGCTGACCGCTGAAGCTTATGCAACACTCAAAAACAGCAGAGAAGCTGTGGTGTGGGCACGAAAATGCATGACAGACGCAGAGAATTGCTCTGCGATCGTTAGATCTAGAGCGGCACTCACATTCCTCAAATGTGAATTTCTATCGATATCTGGAACCGAGGATGCACACCGGAAATATACAATTGCGAAGAACTTGGTTCAACAGGAAATGGATAATGCTCCCAGAATTGCTCTCTCAATGTTGTATATTCTATTGATTACCTTCAAGTCGGCCGCCTCCCTGTTTGGGGTAGATTGCTCTCCTTTCTTACCTGAAATCCATCAGAAAATTGAAGCCGTCAAATCTGGTCTTCCGGTGGAGGTCATTGAACAAGATACACCACTTCTGCTTCACGATCAAGCCGTCAGGCTGGTTCTGGAGTCGAGGACCAGGTCTGATACGGTGAAGGAAGAAGAAGCACTAGCACTTCTCGCCAAGGCCGGTAAGCTACGAAATCAGGGAAACAACGTTTCCGCTGCAGCCGGCGTTTTCGGCCTCCAGGGCCAGGTCTACCATCGAATGGTCTCTAAATTCAGAACCCCGGATGGCTATGTTGAGATAGAGAGAGTCCAAACCCTGTTGAACTCTTCGCTCAGATACTACTCCCTGGCCGTGAAGGCTTTTGAGACTATGAAGCAAGTTACGGAAATCGCAAAGTATAAGCACCGGGAAGCCAAGGTGCTTTACGAAGCTTGGGGGTTGGCCAGTGTGTCACCAGACCTCGTGCTGCAAAAATTACTAGAAGCGCAAAGGTGTTCGGATAGAGTCAGAGAAGAAATATCAGTCCTCCGGGGCTTAAACGCCATCGCAAACAAGCGACGGCTTGCGTCAGAGGGCCTTGTCCGAGCCGGATACGAAATCGCCATGCACGTCTGCACCCAGGAAATGATGGAAGAGAAAGCCTGGGAATGGACTCAAAGAGCCAAGGCACGCAGTTTATGTGACATTCTGGCCCTGGGTGTGCTCGTTCCGCAAGCACTCGTGGAACAGATTGAGGAAAGCAAAGAGGCACGTCCGCTGTTCGAACAGGAAAGCGCGCTGGCTAGGCAGCTGAACGAAGCATCACCCGCTGAAGGGATCTCCATCAGAATCGAGCTGGAGGAGCTCCATGAGAAGATGAGGAAAATACAGCCCCTCACCGCCTTGATGGATTTGCGAGAAGGCACCCCCATCTCCATTTCCCGCCTACAACAGGAACTCGCCCGTGTTAAAGGACCACTGCGGGGACGAGGCATCGTACTGGTCGATTGGGTGGTAAGAGGTGATGATATCTGGATGCTCGGGGTGAATGAAGTCGGCGAGCCTTCGGTGGAATTGTTACCAATCAAGGTTTCCATGGTCAACGATTGGACGGCTCAACATCTTGGTTCCTCTGCAGATTCGGAATCTTGTATCATGATGGACGAGCGAGAGGCAGCCCATCCAATGCACATGCTGACATCCTTGATTCAGCCACTTGCCCGGATGTCCAAACCCGAAGATATTCTCGTCTTATCACCGACAGAGAACTTGCATTCGCTACCATTACACGCACTTCAAATTGCGTGTGATCATGGTTCAAAGCCGCTCATTGAGCGCAACCCGGTCGTGTATACAGCAAGTATGACTAGTTTCGTCCAATGCTGCCAGAAGGCGTTGGAGACTCCCCGAGCAAAAGATCTAGCGAAAGTATTTCTAGCGGCATACGAACCCTTTTCTGGTTACGACTTCGAGCTAGCTGAACAGATGGAAGTTCACGAATTGATGAACAGTCTAGCCAAAGGCACGCAAGGTGAATCTTTATGTGGAAAGGAGTTAACGCGCGAGGTGTTCGTGAAAACTGCCGAGCGAGCGAAAATGCTCCTCTTCCACGGGCACTGCGACTTGGTTAGAGACGATATCATAAGCCAAGGCTTGCGGCTTTCAGAGCATGGGGGCTCTAACAACGACGGATCTGGTAAGGAAATGCGTCCTTATGGACTATTTTTCTTTGCACCTTTACTTTCCCCTCGGCTAATTTTTCAACAACTCGTCAATAGTGCTCCATTCCGTCGCAGATTTCTTCCAAGTCAACCTTCACCAAGCGCCGCACTTCACTCTCATGGCGTGCGCCTCAACGGTCCAAGCTGTGACGCCAGGCGACGAGCCCCTCGGCCTCGTCACGGCCTTACTCTGCGCTGGTGCGGCGTCTGTCCTGGGGACAGCCTGGCCTGTCCAGTCGCGGACCGCGAGGACATTCACCCAGAGTTTCATGGCCAATTTAGATGGGACCGATGGCGATGGCGGTTGTGACGGATTCCTGGACCTGGCGGTTGCCGTCCGGGAAGCGGTGCTGGATCTGCGCGAGTCTCCAAAGACAAGGACACCGTATCATTGGGCGGCGTTTGTGCTTCATGGCTCTTGGTTTTGGAAGGATGTGTGAAGAAATCTTGTATCATTATATCCATTGCTTGAACCTCGCGTGCCTCGGAAGGTGGAGGGGACCGACCTCGGGATTCCATAATCTGGAAGCTAAACCTGATATTCCTGATATACCCGCCGCTAACATTCGTGTTTCCCGAAGCGAGAAATCGTCATCGAATAGCATCAATTGGCGAATCGCGTAAGAGTCGAAGCGCAGATAATACTGCAACAGGGTAACAAGGTCCTAGAGGCAACGAGGGGAAGCAGAATATAATTGACATAGATGGCAACAAGGAGGAAGTTATGGATAAGAGCTGTTTGATCCATTTCCCTCGGCGTGACAGTTTTGTTATCAATTAGCCCCGCATTAATAGCGCATTTCCTGGTGAGGCATTCCAGTCCACTTGTGGAAAAGACCATCTCTTTCCCAGATGCCCGGTTTGGCGCATGTCCAATAACTGACGTACAATTGGTGAATGCTATCAACCGGGCTTACGTACCCACATCTGACCGCTAGTAATGAACTCACCACTTCCACTACATCACCTTCCCTCCAACCTACTACTCCATCTTGAGTCTCTACCAAACGATTCAGCTTTTGCCACCCACTATGGCGATACCAGCAGAGACCAAACGAAGGCTCGCCGAGGATGATCGGAGATGGAAGTTCAAGTACCACATGAGGGCGGTGGCGATTCTGTTTTCCTTCATCGCGCTGGTCATCTTTGCCGTGACGGTATCCGAGTCGAAGGGTACCTACGGAGGCAATGATTGGGTTGATGGAATGCCCATTGCACCGGTACGTCTGACCCCATTTTCGAAGCTTACACCTGCAACTTCAGCTGCGAACGATCCAGCTCGGTCGCTGTATCATCAGCCATGTAGACCCCAAGCTAACACCGCTCGCCACAGCTCCTCCTCGCCCTCGTCTACAACCCCCTCAAGATCTTTCTCACCATCTCCCACCGCCACGGCAAAGCCATTCATCCCGGCTGGGACGTCGCCCTCGATCTCCTCATATGGGGTCTCGCCCTTCCCGCCCTCGTTTTTTCTGTCGGCGACGGCTGGTTCTGGTTCTGGCAGCCCGTGGAGATCCAATTCGACGACTTCGTCCCTTGCGACAATGCCTTCAATTTCTGGAGCCAGCCGTGCAATCCCCTCATCTACACTCTCGGAAAGATGGAGCTCGCGGCGAATGTCTTTCTGGCGTTCGTTCTGATCCTGCACTTCGTGCTGTTTGTCTTTGCGTGCATCGCGACGCACAAGTGGAGGATGGCGAAGAAACGAGCGGCGGTGCAAAGCAGGAATATTGCGCTGCAGTATCATAGGAGTCCGGAGGAGCATATGGGACAACAGCCTCCTGCATACTATCCAAGTGAACCGAGCTCGCACTCCGAAGGGGATTCGGGAGGTACCATGAGGGACAGTATGAGCCCGGTCAGTCCGGTCTTTTCTCGTGAGGAGAATGCGATCAAATATGCTTGATGATCCGACGATGACTGAGCGATGGCGAGCATCATGTGGAGTTTTGGTGCTGGCGAGGAGGCGTTGCTACAGGTTGATCTGGTCTTCATGTTTTCAAGGAGTGTTATGCGCAAGCAATGGGAGAACACTGAGATGATGGGAATACGCCTTAGCTGTTTGTATATACTTGATGGATACTCCACAGTTATTGAGATTTTGGCAACAATGTTTGGCTTTCTCTGTTGATCAATGTTTTGGTATCCCTCTCCCTGGTCCATAGAAACAGATGGACAATAATGACATTCGAATGTCGTCGATGTATGCTGAAACACGTGTGCTGTGGGATTTCTGGAGTAAGGTAGGCACTAAAGGTACCACTCCGAGGGACCTTGACCCTTTTTGGCCGTTTCGTAGCCAGCATCAACTACCAGTGACCAACTTTAGCCTTCTACGTACGACGACCTTCTGGATCTAAATATGCATCCCTTACAAGCATGCATATGCATCAATTGCACTTCTTCCTGACGATTCCACCGAACATTCTCATATCTCCGACATTCTCTTTCAGCATGGCTTCCAGAAACCCCCAGCATAAAAAACGCAGTCCTGGCTTCATAAACAGCCATACGCCACCCGTGCCTCTGGCAATACCTATGGTCAAGCTTTTGCTACTCACTATTTCCTCCCTGCCACTCCTACACGCCTCCCCGTTGGGCCTCTTCACCCGCAGAGCCCATGTGCTAGAAGAAGAGCCGATGCCGTCGAACGATCCATCGTTATGGATCTACCTCCTAGTTGCCATTGCTCTGGTTCTTCTTGGTGGGGCGTTCGCCGGCCTGACGATTGCTCTCATGGGCCAAGTAAACTACACCGGCAAGGCAATATTTGACGGCCTGAGCTGATGATTTCTAGGACGAGATATACCTGCAAGTGATCCAAACATCAGGAGAAGGATCGGAAAGAAAGAACGCGGCTAAAGTATTGAAATTACTCAAGAGGGGGAAGCATTGGGTTCTGGTTACACTGCTGCTTGGGAATGTTATCACCAATGAAACACTGCCAATCGTGCTCGACCGGTCGTTAGGAGGTGGATGGCCTGCTGTCTTGGGTAGTACGGTCCTGATTGGTATGTGGAGATTGCAAAGAGAAAATTGTAGATCAAGGACTAACGAAACGTAGTCATCTTCGGTGAAATCATACCCCAGTCAATATGCGTTCGCTACGGTCTACCGATTGGAGCGTGGATGTCACCTCTAGTTCTCATCTTGATGTACATTCTAGCACCGGTGGCCTGGCCGACTGCAAAATTGCTTGATTGGCTTCTGGGAGAAGATCATGGCACAACCTACAAGAAGGCAGGATTGAAGACACTGGTCACACTTCACAAGAGCCTTGGAGCAGCCGGCGAGCAGCTTAACCAGGACGAGGTCACAATCATCAGTGCTGTCCTTGACCTGAAGGCGAAGCCTGTGGGGAATATCATGACGCCCATGCAGGATGTGTTCACTATGTCGGCCGATACGGTGCTCAATGAAGCAACCATGGAAATCATTCTTGGTGCTGGCTACTCTCGCATACCCATCTACGCGCCTGAAAACCCTCAGAACTTCGTTGGTATGCTCTTGGTCAAGATCCTTATCACGTACGATCCCGAGGATGCCAAACGCGTCCAGGAGTTCGCATTGGCGACTCTGCCAGAAACAAGAGCTGAAACGAGCTGTCTCGATATCGTCAATTTCTTTCAGGAGGGCAAGTCGCATATGGTGCTTGTATCAGAATTCCCAGGCGATGATCATGGGGCTCTGGGTGTTGTTACCCTTGAAGATGTCATTGAAGAGCTCATTGGAGAGTAAGCTTTGTGCTCGTATCATGCTGAGTAGAAGCTAATGACGTGCAGAGAGATCATTGACGAGTCCGATGTTTTCATCGACGTACATAAAGCCATTCGCCGAATCAACCCAGCGCCAAAATCTCGAGTTCGCAAAGGCGAAGTCATAACTGACCCGGAAGATACGATTGGTGATGGAGAAGAGAATCTAATCGACGTGGGTGAAGACAATAAAGACCCACAATATGATATGAACCGTACATCCACAGCCGAAGGCCAAGCTTACAAGATCAATGGTATCAAACCGGAACTAGGCTCATCGCCAAAGAAATCCTCCTACCTACGCCGAACATCAAGCGTCCAAAACACCTCCGACCGCGAAAATGTACAGAAAAAACCCATGAACCCCGAAATGCGCGGACATCTCAAACACCTCGGCCCCTCCAACCTTGCCAGCCGCCCCCGTTCAACCCGCTACAACACAGTCAAAATCAAACCCGGCGCCGGCTCCTTCAGCGACCACATAAGTTCCCACTTTTCGCCCGAAACCCCTCGCCAGGGTTCGATATCAACATCAGGCGGCATAGCGGCCCAAGGCGGTGTAGGCGCCGGCCTCGTCTCCGCGGGTAAAGACGCAAAAGACGGTGTCCTAGCGGTGCAGACTGGTTACGGCACTATCCCCACGTCTCCTCCCAGCCCAAAGAAAACCAGAAAGAACAGTCTTGTCAATATGGCTGAAAGGTCCGCCCGTGAAACCCGAGGCGGTTCCCAGGATAGGAATAACAGCCGCTCGAGAGCTACTTCCCAATCTACGCTCGGCAGCATGCACTCCGGGAGGAAATCGCCGCCAGAGTCGAAGAGGGGGACGGCCAGAAGTGGGAGTATTACGGAGAACATCATTGATGCGGGGGGGATTAGGAAGACGGTGCTGGAGATGACGTCGAGCTCTGAGGATCCGGAGGCTGGGGGGGCGAAGGTACCGGCCAGTGGAGGGAACAGCGATGGGGCGGCGCATGGGAAAGAGAACGAGAGAAATGGAGGGAAGAAGAAGAGGCGGAGGAGGAAGAGGAAGGGTGGAGGAATGGGGGAGAGTGAGGAGTTGTTGGGCGAGGAGAACGGTTGAGGCTGGGACTCTGCGTGTTCGATGGGCTAGTGGTTGGTCAGATTAATCAAGAAAAGCGAGCGGGTTGATTTGCCTTCATAGATAGAGGCGATGTTGGCATTGGCTTTGCATGGCTAAACGGGCATCGGAAAAACGGATGTCAGAATTATGGCTGGACTGTATGATAGAAATGGCCAAGTGCCAGGAATGAGACCGCTGTATCACTTTCTCATGTCTTTCTCAAACAAAAGAAAGCAGGAAAACGCGTAATTCTTGCCCGTGTCCCCGGAAAAGAGCAAAGAAGAGTCAACCTCCACTCGCACCTCTATCGTTCCATCCCCCTCTCGCGGGGCCTCCCCTGAATTCGGCAGCAATAGATTGACTATTCCATCTCCAATCCCTTACAAGTACAAAACCCCCAGCAACCTCATACCAAGCCACTCACATCATTTAAAGCCAGCACCCCAAACGCCACCCGCCCTCAAACCCACCGAGCAAATCCCATCAAACCAGAGTGGAGTCCACACACAAATCCCCCTACGCAACCATCGCACCTTCACTCGCCTGCGACGACGACGGCGGGGCCGGCGGGGCAGGAACCTTTTCATCAAACCGTCGTCAGCCAAACCTCTCCTCGAACATCCAACCGTCCCCCAACGCCAGGTCCGCAACGCACAAAGAAGGGAGAAGCATGGGGGTGAAAGTGATATGTAAGTAAAACGATCGGGGAAAAAGCTGGGGGGGGGGGTTGGGGGGAGTACATACATCCAAGCGGGTATTCTCGGCCATCATCCTCTGGATCCCAATCCCCACACCCTCAATCACAGCGAGCAGACACGCGCAGCCGATGGCCGAGTTGCGGGCAGCGCGCAAGCCGCCGCGGACGGCGAGGGCGCCGCCGGTGAAGAAGCCCGCGATGACTGCGCCGAACGTGTCAGCACGACCATGCCAACCCAACCCAACCCAACTCAAGTCCTCCCGATCAATCTCCTCCCCCCTGAGAAACCCCCCCCAAGCCGTCCTTCCCCCCCCCCCCCCCCACCAAAACAAATCCCTAAACAAAAAAGAGTCAACTCACTAGCATTATACGGATCCTCCCGCCTCCTAACCCCCTTAACCGCACAGTCGAAACTACTAAACAGCCCCCCCCAGACCCCAAAGTTCCCCCCCAGCACCGGCGCCCTCGCCTTGATGGCTGTGAGCGCGCCGAGGCGCCGCTCGCCGTAGGGGGAGTTCCGGAAGCCTTTGACGCCGTGCCAGACCGCACCGCCGAGGCCGCCCATGCAGAAGGCGCCGCCGAAGTCGGAGAGGGCGACCCAGGGGCAGGGGTCCCGTGAGTGGTCCATGGTTTGGGAGGGGAAGGGAGGGAGGAGACGTTTGCGGGGATGAGAGGGTATGGAGGTGGAGTGAAGCGAGGGGTCGGGTTGGGGAGGTGAGTCGTGGGAGGGTGTGGGTTGTGGTGGGTTGTTGATTGTGGGTGTTTGGATGGGAGGTGGAGAGGAATGAGGTGGTGATGATGGGCCGAACTTTTTCTTCGGTCGGTAAAAATTGCCGTTTTGAGACTTGTCTCTCAATACCACTAGGGAGTATGTATGATTTCTTGCTGGATCTTCTCTGCCATCACTACTGGAGATTCGCTATTCCCTAGGATCGGGTAAGTCATGTCTCGAGGATTTTCTACTGTTTCGATTATCTACTTATGAATCCATTCGATGTGATTCTGGTATGGGTACGCTGGATGCATGCAACGCTTCGGTGCTACAACGCTAACAATACATGGCGCGCTCGCTGAAAACACACAGACAACAGAGCTAAGTGATACTCAGACATAACCCCACCCAGCCGCTCATAACAAGCTCACGTCATCCTCGTCCTGCTCCTTTACACATTACCTGCAGCTGAATGTCAGCTCGGGCTTAGACACAAGATCAGACCCATCAAAGCATACCGATTACAACCATGAATCTCAACCGCTCCTCCCTCCTGCCTCCGCATCCGCTACCTCCAGCGGCTGCATTAGACTCGCCTGATTTGCCGTCGTAGCCACACAATCCATCGTCGAGCACCATCGTACTGCTCTTCCATCCCCAGCTCTGACTGAAGTTGAACAGATCCGGCGCACTCTCGTACACACTCAGCATCCTGCCTCCCTTGCTGGGGCTATAGATCTTGAAGTACGTTTTGATGGTGGGGCGACCGTCAACGTAAGCCGGTAGAGTGGGGACGCTGTTGTTTGTCTTTGCGGATTCACGGTTCTGGTAGCCGGCGTCGTCATCGTCATCATTAATCGGCGAGGGAGTGTAGAGAGGGGTAGGGTGCTGAGATGATTTGGTCAAGGATGAAGACTCGCTATTATTACTAGTGTTACCCCGGAGAAGATTGCTGATAGTGGTTGCGCGAGATGGCTGTTCGGGCGGGACGAGAGTAGAGTCCGGGTCTGCACTCGAATTGCTGGTGTCTTCGTCAAGCGTGTCCCTTCTTCGCCGGTGATTACTAGTGTTGTGATGCATAAGCATCTCGACTTGGCTGATGCGCTCGTCAACGCTGCTTGCATGATGGTGTTCGTCGTGGCCTTCCTTCTCTTTGGCCCGGTGCAGGTATACTCCCAATTGAGTGTTTTTCGTAGTCTCGACTTTCTGGATGTACACGTTCCAGAGAGATCCAGCATACCACACCGTACGAGAGTAGACACGTTTCTTCTCTTTGAGTTGGCGCGGATTGGGGAACTCAGCGGCGAAGCGAAATGGAGGATGATTTGTGTACGAAATTGGAGGAAGACCGTCGGTCCGCTCAGAGGTAGTCGGACGCTCATTCGCTGAAGCTGTGAAATCAGACGCCCACTGGACGTCTACTGGGTCAATGGAAGCCGAGAGCCGTGATATGTATGGGCGATTCGAACTGGGAGTTGGGTATGTCGCATTATCTGGATTGCCGCCCATCACAGAAGTTGAGTCCAGGTTGGGTATCCAGAACTTGCGTGGTTTACCATTCCCATCCCAACTTCCAGACTCCATCTCGTCATCCTCTTCCTGATCATCGACAGCACCAGTATCGCGCTCTTTGCCTTTGGCGTTACTAGTGGATGCTTCAACGGCATCGCCATCATCATCGGCATCGTCTTCTTCTGGCTCGTCCGACGGGTGAGTCAGACCGAGCTCTAGGTCGAGCTCGGGTGCATTGACGACTCTTTGCCTTAACTCCATTTGCATCCAAAGAGCATCGTTGATTACCTTTTCGGGCATCAATGGCAATCCAAGTATGTCACGTTGGACGCGGATCTTTTGTAGTTGCTCGAAGCTGAGATGGACATAATGGATGCCTTCATCCAAAAGGACAAGTAGAGCTGAGATGTCGGGCGAGGTGTACAATGCAAGCCAAGCATCATTAGATTCTGGAGTGGGTCCACCAGAGAAGGATGATGTCTTTCGGTACACAGTGTCGAAGCGGATAGCCAGAAAGTTCATGGTATCCGGTGGCGGTCGCTTCAACTTCCCATTGCTTTCGAGGAGACCTGCTTCGGTAGCACAGGTTTTCAGCTTTCGATCAAAAACCCTCTTTGCAACAAGCCATCTCTCCCACTCGCCAGGGCAGAAGAAGCCATCTCCACCAATAATTTCACGAGTGATTTCTCCCGATACGCCATCCCAATATTGAATTGGCATTTCCCAGCCTTCTCTGCAGAGCATAGCCTTGGCGGATGATAATATGCGATCTCCTGGTTTACCATAGTAGTTACTTGTCACCAAACGAATCAATGGACCCAGTTTGGGAGGGCTCAAGTGACGTAGGATAGCCGTCACACTAGCATCAATGAGATCAGCCATCTCTAGCCAGCATCCTGTTGCGAAAAGCCCGACGGCCTCCTTGTCTTCTTCTGCCGCGACATGGCATCCATACAGTCTCTTGAGCGCCAGCTCAAAGGCGGCTTCCGTAATGTTCGAATCGATGTCATCAGGATGGAGTGTGATCTCTTTGGAAGTGCTTTCAAACCAAGGTTCAGAAAGAGCGGACGAGAAGAAAGGAGCTCGATCGAGCAGTAGACGATGTAGAGCATATCTGGTCCCGAAAGCATGTACCGCAATATCGGAATGCTTTCCACCCAATAATCCTTGAGTATAGAGATGGTTCGGCAACGGTGCAGCATCAGCCGAAGATGCCCTCGTGTACGCGGTACCAGAAGAAGTCCTTATATACGATGAGTGTCGCGATACGATTGGAGTGGCGTCTGGTGCCGCAAACAGGCGAGTCAAAGCCGTTGGGGTGCTCGTGCCTCTTCTGTCTGCGATATCCGTACGATCTACTGTGATCGACGGGTCGTCAATGTCTTTCTCAGCTCTAGGTATCCTACTTTTATGAGGGGCAGATTGACTGAGGCTTTGGTAATGGAGAGACCTGCTTTTCGCGGGAGTAGGAGGGCCATTGAGGACTGCCAACGGACGTGAGGATTGCACAGGTGCTGGAGAGCTCATAGAAGCCTGGGCTGTACTTGACGAGACGGACGAGGTTGGAGGGCCAGAAGAGAATATGGATCGGTTTGGGGTATTGAATAGCGAGGGTTGGGGGGTAGGATTTGCAGGTGCGTTGTTGACAGGAGAAGCCAGGTCGAGGTGGTCTGGGGCAGAATTGGGATGGGCCCTCACAGGTGGACGTGGAGAGAAGATGGAGGTAGGTGTTGGTGGCTCAGCTAGGCGTGGTGACGGAGTGGTGCTTGCCGGATTTGATGTTGCAGGTGTAGGAAAGGTCCAGTTGGGGGTTAGCTGTGCGTGAGCGAGGTGACTGGCCTGGATGGATGGAGAGGGAGTGTTGAGGTCTGTGAGGAGGCCTTGTAAAGCATGTGACGGCCGTTCTTGCGGTTCCGGCTCATCTGACACCCTGTCTCCAGCCATGTTTGAAAACTTCATGGAGATGGACAACAGCCTGACCACTCGTGCTCACAAACAAGGACGGCCTTTGTGGTTCGAGTTGGACGTATCTGTCGTCTCTGAATATTGGGTCTGGGGGAATGGGTACACTGTAAGTCTGCATCATAGCATGGCTGAGGGTCTACGGTTGAGGCGTAGTACCGCAGAGTCAACCTATAAGGCTACAACGGACCAGCCAAGTATGGCAGGTCTATTCACCACCACAATCCAAGCAATATTTTACAGCAATGCCAATTTGAAAGCGCAGTTATCATTGAGAAGATTAAAACGCTACATGATGCTTGTGCAAGAATACATAGAATGCCCTTGCAACAAATGCCGGCTCTCATGCTACATATTCCCGGCCTATAAACACTGCCACATCTCTCCGTCATACCCGCCGGGTAAAAGATGACGTTGTTTAGAGTTCAAAAAAAGAAAAAGAAAGTGCAGTTACTTGTACGTGTGTTTGTAATCGCCATTGCGTGACTATCATGATTATAATGCTGGAAGATAATATAATGATGGAAGATGCCCTAACTCTTCTTTCTCACTACACACACCTGCGCCAACACGTGACATACTCCTGAACAGCCACTAAAAAAACTCCCGTCATGCCTGAACACCACAATATTCACGAGGCCAAGGGCCAAGACTTCACCCACCAGAACATTGTCAACGAAGCAGCAAAGGGCATAAGCTACTACACACCAGCCCAGATCCCTCCATCAGGAACAGCGTCTGATCCCCAACCTGATGGCTCTCACCCTCCCAAGCTCTTCCAGCCTTTGAAGCTGAGGGGGCTAACTTTACAAAACCGTATCATGGTCCGTCCCCACCCCAATCTACACGGCAAAGCCATCATTGACTCCCTCCTCAGCTCTCCCCACTGTGTCAATATTCCGCAGAAAACGGCCACCACACCGCCTGGCACTTCGCCCATCTAGGCGGAATCATCTCCCGCGGACCAGGCCTCACAATGGTGGAAGCCACCTCAGTAACGGCAGAAGGACGCATCACTCCAGAGGACTCAGGACTATGGCTCGACTCTCAAATGGAGCCCCTAAAAAGCATCGTCGAATTCGCCCACAGCCAGAACCAAAAAATCGGGATCCAAATCGGCCACGCCGGCCGAAAAGCGAGCACAGTAGCACCTTGGCTCAGCCACGGCGCCGTAGCAACAAAAGAACTCAACGGCTGGCCCGACAACGTCTACGCCCCCTCCGCAATCCCCTACAGCTCCGACCTGCCCAACCCTAAAGAACTGACCCTAGCGGACATCGAATCCCTCAAAAATTCCTGGGCCGCCTCCATCAAGCGCGCCGTCGAATGCAAATTCGACGTCATAGAAATTCACAACGCACACGGCTACCTACTGCACAGCTTCCTCTCCCCAGTCTCCAACCACCGCACCGACGCCTACGGCGGCAGCTTCGAAAACCGCACCCGCCTGACCCGCGAGCTCGTCACCCTGACCCGCGACCTCATCCCAAAAGACATGCCCCTCTTCCTCCGCATCTCCGCCACCGACTGGCTCGAAAACGACTCCGAAATCACAGAATCCTGGACCGTCCCGGACACGGTGCGCCTCGCCGAAATGATCCAAGCCCTTGGCGTAGACCTCCTCGACGTCTCCTCAGGCGGCCTGCACCCCCGCCAACAAGTGAAAACCGGACCAGGCTACCAAGCCCCCTTCGCCAAAGCCGTCAAGGAAAAGCTCGGGGAGAAAATGGCGGTGGGCACGGTCGGGACGATCACGTCTGGGAAGCAGGCGAATACGTTGTTGGAGGAGGGGCTGGATCTGGCGATTGTGGGGCGCATGTTTCAGAAGAATCCGGGGTTGGTGTGGGCGTTTGCGGAGGATTTGGGCGTGCAGGTTAATGTGGCGAATCAGATCCGCTGGGGGTTTGGGGGACGGCCTGGGGGGCCGAAGAAGAAGGATAGTAAGGTCTGAGTGTGGGGGAGGTGAGACGGGGAGATTATGAGGTGAAGAAGAAAATGTAGCGGGGGCTCCTGATTATGGATGTTCGTTCGATGTTTGCTATGCTTTCCCTTCTCCTCCTCGAAGAGCGAGGTTCGTTCGATGTTTGCTATGCTTTCCCTTCTTCTCCTCGGAGAGCGAGGCTCACCCTCCCTCCCCTACCGAGTAACGCGTCTCAGGACGCGTTCCAGCACCAAGTTCTCCCCTCAGTTCCAGAATCCGCAGCTATCATACATCAACCGTCCTCCAGACGCCAACCATGCACCTACCCCTTCACCCCCCCGTTCCCAAAAACGCACATCACCAAATCCTCTTCCCAACCATCGAATACCTCTCCACGCCTCCAAACACCTCCCCCCTCCCCCTCCCCTCCCTCTCCCTCTCCCTCAACTTCCTCAATCCCTCCTCATCCCCATCATAAATCCACCTCCTCTTATCATCATCAACCTCCACAACCCCCCACCCCCCAACCCTCCTCCCCTCAGCATGCACACTCATCCTCTCCCTCTCCTTCATACCCCTATACCTCCTCCGCGCGAAGGAAAGGAGACACATACCGAGCACGAGTTTGAAAGCGAGCAGCGCGAGGAACAGGACGAGGAAGGTGATTGTCATTGTTGCAGCAGCGATGAGGTCGTCGCTTGTCCAGGTTGTGAAGGGGGAGGTTGGGGTTGCCAATGGTGAGCCGGCGCCGAAGGATGAGCGGCCGAGCGCGCGGCGGAATATGTGGTCGATGTGTTTTAGGGCTGCGGTTGTGGAGGGGGAGGTCGTGGCGCCTTCCACGGAGAGGGATGTTGCGGTCGAGGGTAAGGGGAGGGGCATGTGCGTTGCGAGGAACATGTGGTAGGTTTGGACTGAGGCGCGGATGAAGAGGCAGGCGAGGGGAATTACGGGCAGGCCGAGGCGGCGGGTTAGGTTTTGATCGGCGAAGGCGTTGGAGTAGTAGTCCTTGGCCAGGACGTCCAGGAAGCGGCCGTAGATGGCGGGTTTGGTGTTGTTGAATTTGGTGATGTACGCGTGTTTGAGCCAGTCGACTAGCATTTCTGAGCCGAGGACTAGGAGGAAGGGACCCATCACTTGACCGGTCCATTCGGGGAACATGGTGAAAGACTTGGGGAGGATGGAAGAGGTGGCTGTGGAGGAGGGAGAGGGGGAGGAGGGCGGGGAGGAGGAGGAGGACAGACTGAGGCCACCGGTTTCGATAATGTTGCGCGAGGCGATTATCATGAGCATGAGCCAGAGTTGAAAGCGTTCGACTACGTCGGCGCAGGTGAGTTGAAAGAGGTTTTCTTTCTCGAACTTTTTGAAGACGGTGGATTTAATTTCAACGAATTGATTGGACATGAGAAGGGTGAGGAGGGCGTTTGAATAGGAATTCACGGCCACGTTTAGGGTGATCACTTGATAGAAAAGGGCGGTCGCATGGACGAGATTGTAGACTAAAGCGAGGATAAACAGCCAGAATGGTCTCAGGATTTTGCTTCGTCCGTCGGGTTTCCGCTCTAGTGCTTCCTTTGAGAATAAACACTCGAGGACGTCTTGGCCCAAAGCTGAGAACAGGCGATCGCATACCTAGATACTAGGGTGAGCATGGGATAATACGGATGCGAGTCGCATGATCTGCCTACTTCTAAGACGTTATAAATGACGTAGAGCTTGATGGCGGCTTGTCCTCGAATACCATGATACATTCTGCTAGCATCAAAGTACATCAAGATGGTGCAGCTGAGCAATATCAACAGTCCCTTTAGAATGTCTGCCTTGTGGTCTGGTGACAAAGCCGAAGCAGTGGATTTGCTTCGCTTATGCTTTGAAGCCGAAGGTATTCGGTGTTTGCGAGTCGGCTCCGAATGTGAAGTCGTGGTGGCAGGATCATCTATGGAAGCAGTTTTGTTGGTCGGTGTCTTCTGTTTAGCCTTCGTAGATGTTGTCTCCTGGCTGGTATAGGAGCTTGCCGATCCATTAGTACCTTCTTGTCGTCTCTGTCTTCGCCACATCCTTCCAGTTCCAGCATAGATAAAACCACCAATGTACCGTACCTCCTTAGCAACATTACGACCCCAAGAATGGGCAAGAATAGAAAGAGCCTTGAGAAAACGTAGAGGGAGGATGGTGAAAGAGAACAGCCATGCATCCAGACAAGCCAAAGCGCCGAACCATAATACTTGCTCTAATTGTGGCGGTAGTAGAAGGAAATTCAGGAGACGTTCAATCTTGACACGGGAAGATTCATAAGGGAAGTCGCTTGTTTTGGATCGGTGGATGTAAAGTGGCGACGGACGTTGAGATGATAGCTCGAGCTGTAGGTAGGTAGGGAGTGAAAGAGGTGGTAAGGGTATTGATGGAGGCATAGGAGATGGCTCAGGATTATCCCTAGATGAAAGTCTATTCGCTGCCTTTGTATCCTGGAAGCGGATTGGGGTCGGAGTTGCCTTGGAATTCTTTCCGTTTTGTGGACGTTGTACTTTGGAGGTAGTAGTAGCTTTCGATGCCGATACTCTTCTCCGCAAAATTGGAGTCGATACTGTGCGAGACGCCGAATATGGCCTCGTAGCATGCCCAGTGTCATTACCAAAGGATGGGCCTGGTGTGATTGCGGGCCCATCGATAGATATCGAAGGACTATCGACAATCGTAAGGGCTCGTCCTCTTTCTTCGACCTCTTCGTCACCTTCACTTTCAACAGCCTCTCGTGTCACAGCAACAGTCGATGCACGCGCTCGTCCATCAGATATACGGCCGTTGAGGACCTTCCCATTCGAAGTCGATATTGGTAGCGACTCTGGGGACGACGTGAGCTCATACATCTTTTCAATGGAAAGCCTCTGGAATTCATCTTTTTCACCAATCTGGACCGAAGCGATTTCTTCTTGTGAAGTCTTTTGCTTGTCTTTGGCATTCTGGATAGGCTCTTTCTTGATCTTTTCGAAATCGGTCGCAGCAGCCAGAGCCTGAACCATGTCGAGGCAAGACATGGTTGTATCTTCTGCTCCTTCTTCCTCTTCTTCGGCCTCGTATGTTGTAGTGGGGTCGAAGTGCTCGCGTCCGAGACTCGAGGACATTAGCTCTGGCGAAGGCATCTTTGTACACTTAGGTGTCGGCGACTCATGTTGAAAGTGTCCTTGCTTCAAAGGAGTCTTCTCCACTCTAGCTTGTGCTCTCGTTTCTCCATTACCGTTTACAAACGTCATCTGGTCACCGTCGGCATCTAGTGATAGCCTGGGTGGATGAACAGCTGCCATCAAGCAGATGCAAGCTGTTCATCTCAGTGGAATCTGATTGGTACTCGGCGCAAGGATCTCATGAGTTCTGGCTCTTTGTCCCACGTCGATTATGTTGCAGCTAGCCTGAGATCTTGGATCCGAGGGTCAAGATCTCAAATCTAAGGTACTTGAGTTGCGCGTGAGTGAAGACCCGACAATCTTTCCTCGTATGGCCGGCTAAACTCCGTGAAGGCCCAGAGACCTCAGGGTCACGAACTGTTAACATAGAAGACTGGAAGCAGAAGTACTCCTTTGCAGTTCAACTGTCATACTATATTCCACTGTATAGAATAATTCACTGTGCCATCTAGAATTTCTCAAAGCTATCCTCAACAACGTCAAAAATCGCGTCCTATTACAAGCTCATGGTTGCAAATTCACCACCCATCCACCGGCCTTAGAATCACGTTCAACCCGTCCTTTGGTCTAGCCGTTATACCAGTCTTGATGTCAATCTTCACATCCTTGTCTTCAAGTTCAAACTCGAATCTCCCAGCCACTGCGGCCAAGAGCGAGGCAAACTCTGCCTTCGCAAATTGCTGGCCAATGCAACTTCTGGGCCCGTGCAAGAAAGTCATGAACGAATAGGCACTGCCTGCGCCACCTGAATTGGCCTTTCCCGGGCCCATCCACCTATCTGGTTTGAATTCCCCAGCGTCAGACCAAAGCGCTGTAGATTGATTTATTGCCCAAACCGCTATAAGTATTGTGGTTCCTTTTGGCACGTATTGACCAAGAATGGACGTATCCCTGGCGGCTTCGCGAAGGGTGAGAGGAACTGGAGCGTAGAGGCGTAGGACCTCGTTACAGACCGCCTGAAGATAGTGGCATTTGTCCAGCATTTCAGAGGTAACTGGAGTGTCATCGTCAAGCGGTGGCAGATTAGCCCGAACTTCTTGGCGGAGGCGGGCCTGCATCGAAGGGTGTTTGCAAAGCATATACATAGCCCATGTCATGGTGGTAGCGGTAGTTTCACTGTTGCAAAGTTCGGCGTCAGCGTTACTTTTTCAAGATAGAGCCATGACCAACGTCAGACGGCTCAAGATTCTAATCCTGTGGCATGTCCCGCCTCTCCTAGCTGTTATTCAAAAGGGGGTGACAGGGATATGGAGCCACCTACTGGCCAGCAGCAAGGAAAGCTGATAGAGTTTCGCAGTCAGCATTACTTCTGAGATACACTTTTGGAAATAAGGGTCTGTCTAGAGAGTGGCGGATTTCAACGACACCATTCCGTGCTCATACAGTATCTCGAACAGGGAAGAACTCGGGTCGAGATCACTTACTCATCATTTGATTAACCAGTTCCTCTTCTGTGAAGCCTCCGGACTCGAGCGCCACCGAGAGAATGTCAACCTCTGTCCTCTTCTCTTGGTCTTCAAGCCTTTGTTTCTTCTGACGAATTAATTGACGGCAAACTTTCTTGATCGTACTCGAGGCAGCCACGATGTTTCTATTGTGTGATGCTGGAAGTGCTCGTACAAACCATTGAGGCAAGAACAGACCCAGCAATCCGAGAATGGCTTGTGACTGTGACGGTTGAAAGACTGTTCGGTACGTAGCGTTTAATTCAGTGTCCGGATTGTCAATGGCATCGAAGTCTTGGCCCATTCCTGCTACACCAATAATGTCCAGGGCAGCTCTGCTTCCCCAATTCGCGATCTCGACCATAAAACCATCCGAAGTCTGCTTTGAGGGTTCTTTACCTTCACTGTGAGGTATGGCCATCAAACCATTGACAAGTTTTTTTGCTTTGGACCAGAAAATAGGCGTCAGATTTTTGATATGCCTGTAGGAGAACGCAGGCATCAGATTCTTGCGTTGGACCTGCATATACGTAAACAGAATGTTGTCAATGCAAGAATTATAGCTCCGAACCCTATGCTCATCGCCCTCTGCTAGAATCAGCCCAGTTCCAAGCACCCTCGCAAGCCCATTTCTAAGCAGCGAAGGCTTGATGAAGTCATAGCTCTTTAAAGTTAGTACCTCGGCGAGACCTTGTGGAGTGGTCGGCATAAGTCGCTCGTTGTTCAAGAGCCCACTATAACATATCAAGCTGGGCAGGGCTAGGAGTCAGCACTTCTGCTTTGAGAGACGATATTGAGTTGCTGGAGATATCTGAAGAGCTATGCACTCCCGCGACAAATTTCCAGGCTCATCGCAGGCCGAATACGAAAAGACCGGAATTTTACCATACGTACCCTTTGTTAGGAATGTTATTGATCCATTCTACATGCGGCGCACCGCTTGGCTCAGCCCGAATTCGTGCGAACTGGCCAGTGAAGAATCCGCCACCCTATGCTAGAGATCAATATAGGACAAATTGATGTGGGCGGTATTGTTTTCAGAGACTCACTGATGGTGAAGGTAGATGTCGCTATTCAAGATTTTCCAATCAGCATTGTTGGTGTACCATAGTCTCTGAAACCGAGAAACATATATGCAGAGTATACAGTCCCAAGGAAAGATCTGAGACTCAAGATGGAATTCACAATAGGGGGTGGTAGATGCCAAATGACGTACGAGTGGACTAAGTAGCTTCGGCCACAGAACGACCTTGAAGGTCGCTGCTGCGACAAAGCCAGCAAATAGGAGAACCAAGAAGGTTTGGAGATACGAGTATTTTATGGAGAATTGGGGGATCAAATTGACTAGACAAAAGGAGCCTGCGGCAGACCCCAGGGCAAGGGAGGCCCAGGGTATGTTCATCGTGAAGAATGGCTAGATTCCACGGCGAGAAAGACTCCTTTGGCGTCGTTGCTAATGTTCAATAGCATGTAATTTGTGCGTCTAGAATAGCGTTTACATTAGGTATCAGTAGACGAGGCGGTATCGAATCCTTACAATAGGAGAAGTACCAGGTCTCTAGTAGCATTAATATACACAGGAGGAGAGTGGAAGAGACAAATCCATGTTGGTTGTTGCCTGGCAGTCGGATCAATGGTATGACCGTTCCATTTGTTCATCGCGACGTGAACCTCGGCCGCTAGTATTACACCTCAGCCTCGGAAAGGTTAGGACACTTCGTACTCGTGTTGCCGACGGAAACCAGGATTTGACAAGACATTAACAAGAAATTGTCGCTTTATGAATGTTTGTACATGTTGTTCTAGCGGCATGTTCTGCCAAAGCAAGACCTACAAGTAAGTAGAAACACAGATTTTGCATCACTGTAATTTCTTTGGGTGACTGGACTTGTTGGATTGCCATTTCATAACGAATTATACCGAAGCGTTGTGAGGATCTGAAGATAGCATTACTATAAGTGCACACAACACTACCCAAAGATGTTGTTCAAATCGTGATGCATCATGTTGGCATTCTATTCCCGTACTCACCAAGATGGTCCCAGGTATCAAATCAAGTGCTTTTTCAGTATTGTACAAAAAGAGCCAAGCAATGATTTACTATCGCCAGGCCCAGCCAGAAAGCAATGTTCGACTTCTATATAGCCTCCCGTCTACCCAGGAGGCAAGGCTCAAAGCTGTCAAAGTTCCGCGTCTACCTATGTCTCATCTTGTAGGTGCCCCACCAATTTGCAAAGGCTATCTGTAAGGTATCCAGCAAATGGGCACTCATGAAACAAGATAATTATCGACCAGCTATCCCCAGATGGAATGCTTGATCCCTATGATATTGGGGAAATATATGGACGGACTATCTACTGAGCCGAACTCGTTTGATAAAATTGCAATCTCCGTCTTGGGATAAGGGAATGCTAATGTGTCTGATTGACAAGTACTTATAGAACCACATAGGCGATGACTGGTCTACTGAACCTTTGGTAAAGCGGAAGATTTGTCGTGTATCCTGATCCGCCTACTTCTGAATATATGCTGGAAGAGCCATACTAAGATAGAAATATAAAGACCCTATTCCCCCAGAACTGGTTGAATCTGCATGACTTCAGACTGTGTTAGCAGCACAGGACCAAACGCCATCTGAGTTTGATCTAGACAAGACTCTTTCAAGATTAGCCATAGAGGGTATGGAAACACTTTTGAGTTAAACGCCAATATCACCTTTATATCTTTTGCAGGCTATGATGAGTGTCACAATACTTGCCACATCGATCAGTGCAAAATGCTGCTATTACATAGCCTCGATTCCTAACAAGATTTGCCTTCGCCATTGTTGTAAGCTCGACAACCCAAGACTGATAGTTGTTTAGGAGAACGGGTGGTGCTCTGATGGGACTCGGACTGAAAGTTACTTCTGTGGTGTGGGTAGTGAGTTAATTACTAGCTCCCAAGTTGTATTCGGGTTTCTAATGTTGGGACAAAGATTGTAACATGTTCGGATGCAATTGCGTTGGACGTTGCCGTCAGGGAGACTTCCCATGGCACACTGGTATGGAACTCTACGACGAATGAGCTGGTCGTGCAGCACGACGACTGAATGCAGCTGGCTCCTGCGTACCAGATGATCGAAAAAGCAAAGCTCCTCCAGCAGCGACTTCTGCCTCAATAGATGCAGGAAAATTATCACGAATAAAGATTGATGACCTCACTGGCCTGTACGGTCAACCGAAGATGTCCATCAGATATAGATCAAGGTTCTACACTCAATTTGATACAAATCTTTCACCCTTATTTCTGCTTTGGACAGAGAGGTGGGTAGAAGACCAGGTAAAGTCATTGTTTCCTTTGACTTTGACTAGTCAGGCAGAGAGACAGGTGGCCGCTTTTAGCGTGTGCAGGCTAATTTGCGGCACCCTTGGAGCCTTCTGCACGTAGGAAAATCATCCATCATCAATCTAACGTATTCATCACCAGCACTGTTAAGAATCCGTCTGATGACTTTGCTGATAAATATTGAAGGTGTCCAAAGACTGTTCCATCGTACCGCCAAGTTGAAGTTGCATCCGAGGCTTTGACAGCTGCTATGTATAAGCCTCGCTGCCCCGAGATTGGCCGTTCCCGATATCTTCCGAATAAGAACACCTACTGTTCAGCAACGACCTATTAACAACTCGGACACCGCCTCTTCCGCCTCGTTCTCTTGCTTATTGTACCAGTGTGACTATGTCTCTTTGAAGTCAATCTTGACCGTGGCGCGCGACTTTGGCTGCTGTTCTGACACGAAGAGTATTCCTTGGATTCTCTTTTCTTAGTGTTGTCATACATAAGGGGCAAACCCTCTTCTCTTTGTCTCATTTTAAGCCGTGGCCTACAGTTTTGTTGATCAATCACTCACACACAAGAAGCCAACTCTAATATTCACAACATCCACTATCTTTGCTGCTGCTCATATATCATGTATGCATCAGTAAGACCTGGGGCAACGACCCTAATCAACCCCAGAGCTGCTACGAAGCTATCTCAAGCTCTCCATATCTTGACGGACAACACACACACCGCACGTCTCTCGCCACACGCGAAGCTCTGTCTAGCCCAAAGACCTGAAATATCCAACAAACGACATTTTGCCACCACTCAACGCAACTCTCTGAAAGAGTTCTTCCCTCCCCCTCAGGATAACACGAATATCAAAATCACACCGCCAGCATGGCATCACCCAGTGTGAGTCTTTCCTCCACTCTCGCGATCCGCCGACTGCTTAGGCAGATACACCACGACTTGACAAACACCCTAGCTAACGCAAGCCCAGATACACCGAGGAAGCCATGCGGTCCATCAGCTACGCACACCGCGAGACCAAGAATTGGAAAGATTGGACGGCCTTAGCAATGGTACGGTTTTTCCGAACTTGCACCGACTTCGCGATGGGCTATTCGCATCCCACAGAGGAGTCCAAGCAGAAGGGAAGCTGGTTAGGGGTTGACAAGATAAAGAACTGGCTTGGTCCATCGCCGATGACTGAACGAAAGTGGTTGATCCGAATCCTTTTCCTGGAGAGCGTGGCAGGCGTGCCAGGTATGGTTGCTGGGTCTCTCCGACATTTGCATAGCCTCCGACGGCTGAGAAGAGACAACGGATGGTAAGCTCGAGAGTGGGAATTCGCATCGGAGGAAGAAGCTGACATTTGGGCTCAGGATTGAAACTCTTCTCGAAGAAGCCTACAACGAACGGATGCATTTGCTTACGTTCATGAAGATTGCCGAACCGGGCTGGTTCATGAAGACAGTGATCATCGGCGCCCAAGGTGTCTTCTACAACGGCTTCTTCCTAAGCTACCTATTCGCGCCACAAATCTGCCATCGGTTCGTTGGCTACCTCGAAGAGGAAGCCGTCCTCACCTATTCGATCGCCATTGATGACATAGAAGCTGGCAAGCTACCAAAATGGGAAAAGCTGGAAGCACCGGATATTGCCGTGAAGTATTGGAACATGCCTGAGGGCCACCGGATGATGAAAGACCTCTTGCTCTACGTTCGCGCAGATGAGGCCAAGCACCGGGAAGTGAATCACACGCTTGGCAATCTCGAGCAAAAGATCGACCCGAATCCATTTGTGAGCGAGTACGAGGATCCCGAACGGCCGCATCCGTCGAAGGGTATCGAGAATATCAAACCAACAGGATGGGAAAGAAAGGAGATTATGTAAGAAGTGCGTAACATGTTTTGTGCAGCGGTTCAGCGGGCGTTAAGGCAACTCTACTCTGACTAGGTGTCATTGACTCGATGATATTTGTGGGGAGCTCACGGGCGCCAACATTGAAAGCAAGTGATGAAATGTCGATTGCTGTTTGTACGTTACGAGACAGTCGAAATTGGAAAGGAAAGTGATCGGAAGTGTTTCGATCCACTACATAGGCTTCTCCTCCCTTGCATCAATTTTATATCCAGGAGGTGATAGACGTTGCAAATGATCTTGTGGCGCGCATAACGGCCAGAATGAGTGTGGGGGGGCGAGAGGCGCAAAGCACATATGCAGGGAAGGGCCATGAGAGCTTTCTATCGATAAAGCTAGAGCTCCGGTCCAGGGCCATCCTAGGGAACAATCAAGGCCAACCTATGGGGTTCTAGTAAGCCATGGTACGCATGGGTAGTCTATGGGTAGGCGTGGTAGGGCTATAGGGGGGGGTGGCCAAGACGGCTAAGCACGACTCGACTTGCACCACTCACATAGCTCCCACAGCCCCAGCATTCCACTTCTTCTTCCACACTCCTTCTAGTCTCTACCAACTGCATCATCTTGCGTTCGCATCAGTCTGTCCTTTACCTCTACACTTCCATCGACTCATTCATCGCCTGTCTCAATCGGTTCCTACGAGCTCGATTGCATATCCTCGTCAGCTCTTCGCCGCCAATTGCGGGGGCCTTGAGACAGCCCTGGATGCGCCAACGGCCATGCCACCGAGGTCCTCATTCACCAGCTCCTTCCCAGCCGCCGATGCCAACAACGAGGTCATCTGTCCATTGAGGAATCACGATGGCTCCAATTGTCGCAAGAAGTGTCTCGGCGTACGTTCATCCTCGTGCAGAATGCCTCAAGCTTTCTGCTGTAGATGTGGGGTCGATGCGTCAGAGCTCCACTAACGTTCAATTGGCATCTAGGAGAAGCGATACCGTTCAATGCAAGAGCATATACGACGAGCACACCCAGAACATTACATACCGAAGCTTCCTGCCACCGAAGAGAGCTTCCAGTTGATGATCAATACTCCTCCTACCGAGCGCCCCCAACCACCCCCGCCCACGCAGACATTTGGGAACTCAGGTATGGCAACAGTGTTCCGCAATTGATCGTGTCTAACACCGAGGTAGTCTATGGCCACGAAAGAGATGCATATGTCCCACACCAAAGATCTCCAGCTCCTCCTAGAAGCATCGAAGATCAATATCCAGCAGCAGCTACAGCCGCGGTGGCTCTGGCACAGCTGCATAGCCATCGGCCGGACTCGGATTGGGACTCGGAAGCTGTACGTACTATCGCGTCAGGAATAATATATGTGCACAGTTGATCATAGCCTGCTAATCAATCCCCCTTGAGCAGGACTACGCTTCGGAGAATGAACATAGACGTCCGCGAATGCACCCGTCTGTGGAGCTTCCCTCGATACAGAATCATATCAATCAACAATCGTTCCCTCCCTTCCACTCCCCAAAACCTCGAGAGTTACTGCCTTCAGTAATAGCTCACTCTCCACCAGGAAGATCGTCCACTTTACCTCCGATACAAAGAAAGGAGTCATTACACCGAAAGGAAAAGCCCAATAGACCTCGAAAGTCTTCGATTACCCAGAATAGTCGGAGGCCCAAACATGAGAAGAGTAGATCAAAGGACTATTCTAGGAGATTGAGCGTCGAGGGTAGGAAGGCGTTCTCGGCAGAGCCACCTAGTGCTTCTGCAGCGGCGGCAATGGGCAAAAGGTGGGAGGACCTGATCGAAGCCGCTACCTCCGCCACAGAAGCAGATTCCGATCGGGACCTGACGCCTGTAAGCGTTTCCATTCCAGGCGATTCGAACTTCCCACTAACTACTGCTAAACTAGATGCCTCAATCACCCTCTTCGATCAAACGCGCCTCTATGCCCCCATTCCCCTCCTCTGTACCCCATAACAGCCACAGCTACAAAGCATCCCCCCTGCAACGCACCCTCACTCCACCCCGCCTCACAGGTCTGACTCCTTTCCCGTCGGTGGAAACCTCGAACTCGATGTCCCACCCCTACGACCCGATAAACTCATCCGCATCAACCCACTCCTCAACTCAAAGCGGCCAAAATTTCCATATACCCTCTACTGGCCTCAGTCTCTCCAACTCCATGTCCTCCGACCCAGACAACGCGACCAGCCCAAGCACATTCTTCGACAACCACCATAACAGCCATGCACATAGCCACAATTTGTCTAGCGGCAGCAGCACCGCTCAACAGCAAGTGCAAATATACTGCGCCAAATGTCGCCGGCTAAGCGCGTTGAAAGATTCTTACGCGTGTACCGAATGCATTAGCGGGTTCTGCCCGGATTGCGTGTACGCATTGAGTAGTGAGCATTCGCAGCCTGGAGGACGAGGAATAGGTATGGGAAGGGGCCGACCGTGTCCGAGCTGTGGCGGCGTAGGGGTGAGGTTCAAGCCTTTCAAGGTAGAGCTACGGTGAGAATTTGACGATTGCTTTGGATTATTGTACGTTTCACATGAGTTTGGCCAACCCGTATGACAGCAGGGGCTGGTACCAGCCTACGTCTTCTGGATACGGCGCCTAACAACCAAGAATTCTTCTATACATTTTCGAGAGCTATGGTCACGAATAGGGCGTTGGATGTGCCGTCTGGCCCGGTGGTTAGAATTTTGTCATCATTATTCTCAACGAAAAGCCCGAGTGTCATGTTTTGGATTTGGCCTTGGACAGGTGGTTGGATGAGTGGGACAATCAGATCCGTCACGCTGATCGCAGCAATGTGCGGCGGGTGGTCGCTGGAAAAGCAAGAGGATGAATTGATGCGTGATGATGGGGTGGACGGACGAGCCCGCGTGCGGTCATTGGATATTCGGTACCCGGGGTATGTGATTGGAACATGAAAGAGATGGGTGGATGTGAGATAGGGTATAGATATCCAATATCAGATACAAGCACTTTGTTCAATTGATACTGTCTTGGATAGAGACTACAATGAACAGAGCCAAAAGGGGCTGGAGGTATTTGTTGTCTTTTGGGTTAATATCGCCTCGTGTCCAGTGCTAGACGGTGATTGGTTAATCATTTGGGAGTGGTCTGACCTTCTCAGGGAGCTCAAACCCACACTTCAGCTTCAAAATATCCATCTCTTTCTTTGATCCACATCCGAACTTCTACTATTCCGCTGCAAGGAACTTCAGCGGCAACATCAAGACTCATTGCTGTACTCAATAGACCACAAAGATGTCGTTGAACGTCCCACACAGAGGGAAACCCAATGGCACCACAACAGCTCCCACCAAAGCTGTCATTCTCGTACGACCTTCTACACGTTACTTGCCTTGACTAACCATTGCCCAGGTCGGTGGCCCTTCAAGAGGGACTCGTTTCAGGCCTCTTTCACTAGACGTGCCCAAGGTGTGTTGTCTTGCACGATTCTACGAAGTCGAGGACCAGCATTGATCCACTTGATAGCCTCTCTTCGATGTTGCCGGCCACCCCATCATCTGGCACTGCCTACAAGCCGTCGCCAAAGTCCCCGGAATCCGCGAAGTAGTCATGATCGGCTACTACGAAGAGCAAATTTTCCGTGAATTCATCAAAGACTCCGCGCGAGAACTGCCCAAAATCAAAATCCAATACCTCCGCGAATACCAAGCCCTTGGCACAGCAGGAGGCCTCTACCACTTCCGCGACGCCATCCTCAAAGGCGGTCCGGAGCGCTTTTTTGTCCTCAACGCCGACGTCTGCTGCTCCTTTCCCCTCGAACAAATGCTCAAACTCTTCGAATCCAAAGACGCCGAGGCCGTTATCCTCGGCACCCGCGTCTCCAACGATGCCGCCACAAACTTTGGCTGCATCGTGTCAGATCCCGATTCCAAACGCGTGCTGCACTACGTCGAGAAACCCGAATCCCACATCTCCAACCTCATCAACTGCGGCGTCTACCTCTTCTCCACCGAAACCATCTTCCCCGCCATCAAATCAGCAATCAAACGGCGTGCCGACCGCCCCCGCCTGGTCTCCTACCCTTCGGCCGAAAACCTCGACGCAACCTACCTAGCCGAACGCCTCGAAGACGGAGAGAAGAACGAAGTCCTCCGCCTCGAACAAGACATCCTCTCCGATCTGGCAGACAGCAACCAATTCTTCGTCTTGGAAACCAAGGACTTCTGGCGGCAGATCAAAACCGCCGGCTCGGCCGTCCCAGCCAACGCACTCTATCTGCAAAAAGCATTCCAATCGCAATCGGAAGAACTCGCCGCCCCCTCCGCCACCATCCTCCCCCCCGTCTTCATCCACCCAACCGCCGAAGTCGACCCCACCGCGAAACTCGGCCCCAACGTCTCCATCGGCCCCCGCGCCGTCATCGGCGCAGGCGTGCGCGTAAAGGAATCAATCGTCCTCGAGGACACGGAGATCAAACACGACGCGTGCGTGCTGTACTCGATCATCGGATGGAACAGCCGCGTGGGCGCGTGGGCGCGGGTGGAGGGCACGCCGACGCCGGTGGGGAGCCATACGACGAGTATCGTGAAGAATGGGGTCAAGGTGCAGAGTATTACGATTTTGGGCAAGGATTGCGGGGTCGGGGATGAGGTGCGGGTGCAGAATTGCGTTTGTTTGCCGAATAAGGAGTTGAAGAGGGTATGTTGTGTTTTGTTCTTTCCCCTGCGCTTTTCGTGCGATGCTATAGGGTTTGAGATGGCTGATTCGGGGAACAGGATGTCAGCAACGAAGTCATCATGTGAGCGTCCACGGTGGCGCAGGATTAGCCAGATGAGCCATGCCGCTCCTCGTCGATTGAGATTTCAGCGCTGCGTAGAAAGGAGAGCGAGGTCTGATCTGACGACCATCTACGTATGGCCCTGGCCGTTAAACGCCCGAAAAGTTGTCCTCGAGACGTGGGGAATAGATTCGCATAGAAAGCCGCTTTCTCCTCGCTGTATTCTATCCGAATAGAGAAATGGCTCACATCCACTCTGGCGGACCGAATACAAGGTGCTTGGTGACCATCTATAGTATTGAACAGCCAAGCCTCCTCCGTACACTGAACTAATTGCTACCACGCTGATGCCGGATCAATCGATCCCCTCACCAACGGGAACGCCTGCCCAGCCTCTCTCATTCTGCTTTACATCAGACAGTCCCTAGCGAGTCTGTCATCCCCCCCTTCCCTCTCCCCCTCCAATCTCTACTCCCCCTCCACCTCCTTCCCAAAAACATAATCAACCAAACATCCCGTCGACCTCGTCCCCCTCCTCCTCCTCTTCCCCCCCCCCCTCCCTCTCCTTTTTCTCCCTCTCCCTCCTCTCCCTCCTCTCCCCCAA
>JAABUQ010001829.1_pt1 | contig 43997 bp, 36 predicted proteins | sample 5560001 | NCBI WGS metagenome assembly JAABUQ01 (sample SAMN10711888, study PRJNA513371) | rock metagenome | isolation source: Antarctica rocks | place: Antarctica: Victoria Land, Finger Mt nord | collected 2015-12-18 | reverse complement strand
GGGACCGCGCTCGGCCCGAGCAAGGTTCGCCTGCTGGAGCTGGTGGGCGAGACAGGCTCGATCTCAGCCGCCGGCCGGGCGATGGGCATGAGCTACCGCCGGGCCTGGATGCTGGTGGACGCATCGAATCGGACATTCAGCCTTCCGGTGGTCGAAGCCCGGGGCGGCGGGGCCAGCTTAACGCCGTTCGGCGTCGGGGTGGTGGACAGCTACCGCGCCATGGAGCGGGACGCGCGCGACGCCTTGGCCCGGCGCCTGGCCGAGCTGGAACGCGCGCTTGCACCCGCCCAGACGTAAGCGGTGCGCCGGCAGCGGTCATCGCCTGGCTTATCAGCTTGCTGATCCGCTCAGCCTTGCTCCCCATCGAACGCGGTCGATTTGACCAGCGCGAACACGGACCGGCCCGGCGTCAGGCCCAGCGTGGCCACGGCGTCCCGCGTCAGCCGGGCCAGCAGCCGGGTCGGCCCGGCCTGCAGCACCGCGAACACCTCGTGCGGGCCGGCCGGATCGATCCCGGCCAGGGTGGCTGGGATAGCATTATGGCTGCTCAGGCCGCGCGGCAGCTCGGTGGCAACCGCCACGTCCCGGGCGCGCAGGCGCAGGCGGAGGAGGCTACCCGCCGGCTCCGGCCGCAGCGGCACCAGCAGCTCGCCGCCTGGAAAATGCAGGCCGGTCAGCCCCCGCGCCGGGTCGTGCATCGCCACGGTGCAGGCCAGGACGGCGCCGGCGTCGCGGCGGCGGGTCAGCATGGGCAGGTCGGTGCGGGCCGTCAGCGCCCCCACCGGCCCGGCCGCCAGCACGCGCCCGGCCTCCAGCAGCACGAGGGTGTCGGCCAGTCGGTCCACCTCGGCCAGGTCGTGCGTCACGTACAGGATCGGCAGCCGGGCCAGGTCGCGCAGCCGTTCCAGGAAGGGCAGCACCTCCGCCTTGCGCGGGGCGTCCAGCGCCGCCAGCGGCTCGTCCATCAGCAGCAGGCGCGGGCGGGACAGCAGGGCGCGGCCGAGGGCGACGCGCTGCCGCTCCCCTCCGGACAGCGCGCGCGGGCGGCGGCGCAGCAGGGCGGCAATGCCCAGCAGGTCCACCACCTCCGCGAACCCCGGCCCGGCGGCATCGCGCGGTGCGCGGCGCAGGCCGTAGCGGAGGTTGCTCTCGACCGACAGATGCGGCAGCAGCCGCGCCTCCTGGAACACCACGCCGCAGCGCCGCCGCTCGGCCGGCACGTCCAGGCCGGCGGCGGTGTCCAGCAGCGCCTGCCCGTCCAGCGCCACCCGCCCCTGCCCCGGCCGCAGCAGCCCGGCGACCACCGACAGCAGCGTGCTCTTGCCCGACCCCGACGCGCCGAACAGCGTCGTCACGCCTGGGGCCGGGGCGGTGAAGGCGGCATCCAACGTGAAGCCGGCAAAGCTGTGCCGGGCCGCGACCTCCAGCGTCATAGGCCCAGCAGCCGGCGCATCCGCCGTGCGACCAGCTCCGACAGCAGCAGGCCGCCGATGGCCAGCGTGAACGACACCAGGGACAGCTTGGCCGCGGTCGCCTCGCCGCCGGGGACCTGGATGGCGGCGTAGATCGCCAGCGGCAGGGTCTGCGTCTGGCCGGGGATGTTGCTGGCGAAGGTGATGACCGCGCCGAACTCGCCCAGCCCCGCGGCGAACGCCACCACTGCGCCAGCCAGGATGCCCGGCGCCATCAAGGGCAGCGTCACGGTCAGGAAGCGGTCCATCGGCCCGGCGCCCAGCGTGCGCGCCGCCGCCTCCAGCCCGGGGTCGACGCCCTCCAGCGACAGGCGGATGGCGCGGACCATGAGGGGGAACGCCATCACCGCCGTCGCCAGCGCCGCACCGGCCGTGGTGAACACCAGGCGCACGCCGAACCATCCCAGCAGCAGCGCACCCACCGGCCCCCGCACGCCGAACAGCAGCAGCAGCCCCCAGCCGACCACCACCGGCGGCAGCACCAGCGGCAGCAGCACCAAGGCATCCAGCAGCCCGCGCCCCGGGAACCGCCCGCGAGCGATGGCGTAGGCCGCCCCGACCGCCAGCGGCAGCCCGAACAGCACGCTGCGGGACGCGACCACCAGGCTGAGCCGGACCGCCTGCCACTCGTCGGGCGTCAGCCAATCCGGCAGGGTGGCGCCTCCCCGTTCACTGGCGGATGGAGAAGCCCAGCTTGCGGTAGGTCGGCGCCGCCTCGGGGCCGGTCAGGAACGCCAGCAGGGCGCGCCCCTCCGGCCGGTCCCCCTGCTTCACCAGCGCGAAGGGGTAGGTGATCGGCGGGTGCGTGCCCTCCGGGAAGGCGCCAACGACGCGCACGCCCTCCGATGCCGCTGCGTCGGTCGCATAAACGATGCCTAGCGGCGCCTCGCCCCGTTCCACCAGCAGCAGGGCAGAGCGCACGTTGTCGGCCCGCGCCAGCCGCGGCGCCAGCGCGTCCCAGATGCCGAGCGACTTCAGCGCGGCCTCGGCATACTTGCCGACCGGCACGCTGGCCGGGTCCCCGGTGGCGACGCGGCCATCCGGACCCAGCCGCGCCAGCAGGTTCACGCCGGGCTTGAGCACGATCCCGCCCGGCAAGTCGTCCGGCTGGCGGGCGGGCGCAATCAGCACGAGCTGGTTGCCGAGCGGGCTGCTGCGGGTGCCCGGCACGAGCAGGTTGCGCTGCTCCAAGTAGTCCGCCCAGGGTTCGTCGGCGGAGGCGAAGATGTCGGCTGGCGCCCCTTGCTCGATCTGCCGGGCCAGGACGGAAGAGGCGGCGAACACGAAGCGCGGCGCCGGGTGGCCCTTGGCGGCCCAAGCCTGGCCCAGTTCGCGCATAGCGTCAGTCAGGCTGGACGCCGCCATCACCGTCACCTCCTGCGCCTGGGCGGAGGCAAGGCTGGGCGCGAAGGCCAGGACACAGGCGGCTAGCAGACCTCGGCGGCGCATGGGGCAATCCTTTGTCCACTGCTCACGGCAGTCAATGGTCAAGGCGCTGTATGCCGTGACAACTAGCGGTCGCAGGCTCCACCGGCAACCGAGGCTTCGCGTCCCGTCCTGCTACCGCTCAGCCCCCTGCCCGATGCTGCCGCGCCCAAAGCTCCTCCAAGTCCAACTCCTGCTCCAGGGCAATCAGCACGCGGTCATGGATCCGGCTTGCCCGGTGAAGCCGCAGCACCTCCGCGCGCCCGGCGGCGACGGCGGATAGGATGGCCTCGAAGTGCTCGGCCCGGTCGCCGTCAAGCCCGCCCGCGGCCTCGCTGAACTTGGTGGCGGCCGCGGCGCGATAGGCATACTGCTCCAGCAAGCGCGGGTTGCGTTGCGTGCCGTCGGGCCGGGTGGACCCGGCCTGCACCGCCGCAAGCTGGGCGGCGGCCACCGCAGACCGGGCAGCGGCCTCCGTCAGCGTCTCGGGAGCCTGCGGCATGGCAAAGCTCTCCAGCCGCAGCAGGCGGATCAGCGGACCGAGGGTTGCGCCCTGCACCAGCACGGTCATCAGGATCACGGCGAAGGTGGCAGCCTGGATGAAGTCGCGGCCGGGGAACGCGGCGGGCAGCGCCAGCGCGATGGCCAGGCTGACCACGCCGCGCATCCCGGCCCAGCTCATGATCACCGGCACCGCCAGCGGCGGCATCGGGTCACGGCGCCGCAGCGAGGGAACCAGCAGGCGCGGCAGGTAGGTTGCAGGGAACATCCAAGCGAACCGGGACAGCACGACGGCGCCCAGGATGATGCCGACGGGCGGCAGCAGCGGCCCGATGCCGCCCGCCGCGCCGATGCGGTCCAGCACGCCGCGCAGCGACAGGCCGATCAGGATGAACACCAGGCTTTCCATGATGAACACCACGGCGCTCCAGACCGCCCCAAGCTCGTTGCGCGCCGTGGCGGACAGGATGCTGTGCTGCCGCCGGCCGCTCAGCAGGCCGCAGGCGACGCAGGACAGCACGCCGGACACGCCGACGGCATCCGCCGCGATGTACGACGCCCAGGCGATCAGCAGGCTGGCGATGATGGCGAGGTTGGGGTCGCGCAGCCGGGCCAGCAGGGCGCTGGCCAGGATGCCGAACACCAGCCCGGCCAGGATGCCGCCGATGGACAGCACGGCGAAGCTTCCCAGGGCGCCCCACCAACTGAACGCCCCCGTCATCGCCGCCGCCACCGCCAGGCGGAACAGCACGATCCCCGTGGCGTCGTTGACCAGGCTTTCGCCCTCCAGCAGCACGACGATGCGCGGCGGCAGGCGCACCCCGGCCAGCACGGCCTTGGCGGCGACGGCGTCCGGCGGCGAGACGATGGCGCCCAGCGCGAAGCATGCCGCCCAGGGCAGGCCCGGCATCGCCAGGTGCGCCGCCACCCCGACCATCAAGGTCGTGAACGCCACCGCGCCGACCGCCAGTTGCAGGATGATGCGCAGGTTGGCGCGGAAGTCCCGCCAGGGCGTGAACCAGGCGCTGGACACCAGCAGCGGCGGCAGGAACAGCACCAGCACCAGGTCGGGGTCCAACGCCACATCCGGGGTGCCCGGCGCCAGCGCCAGCGCCAAGCCGCCCAGCACGAAGGCGGCGGCAGGTGGCAGGCGCAGGCGCCGGGCCGCCAGTTCCAGCACTACGACGGCAGCCAGCAGCAACAGCACCAGCTCGAACTGGGCGACGGGGGCGGACTCAGAGATGGCCGGGGTCTCCTCGCTTCAGGTGTCCGGTGCCGGACCGTTGGCATTTGCGTTGCGTGGCGAACCGTGCGGGTCGGCAACAGGCCCGGCTGCGGTCAGCCGGTGCAGCAGGAGGGGGTCAGCAGGATGGCGTCAAGCAGCCAGGAGATGCCGACAGCCGTGCGCCCGGCAGCCTGGGCAGTGTCCTAGTTTGAAAGTCCTGCTTCTTTCGGCGCGTGGGCCTTGTGGGCGCCGTTCCTCGCCGGCCGCCAATCTTAAACTGAGATGCGCCCCAAGCCGGTCCGGCTCTCATCTGTGCGGGTCTCCGAGGGGTTGCTTGGGCTCGGGCGGCGGGCGCCATTGGCCAGGGAGTGGCATGGGATGGCGCGGGGGATGGCGCGGGATCGTGGCTATCCCAGCCGGCGTGTCAGCCGGGTCGTCCGGTGGGCCGCTGCCGGCGCAGGTGGGGCCGGCCGCGCGGGGCATGGCGGCCGGTCCTGGTGGGACGGGGGTGGTTGCGGCGTGCTGGGGGGCGGCGGGCACGAGCGGTCTGGCGCCAGGCTGGTGGGCACGGCTTGGTGCGGCGGCGCGGGCGTAGAGCTGTTCGAGGTCCTTGGGCGTGCGGCGATGCCAGGGGTGGGCGCCGGGCAGGGCGGCGAGGCCGAGGTCGCGGCAGATTTCGGTGATGATGTCGGCGACTGGGCGGTGGCTGATGTCGTAGTCGAGGTCGGGGGCGTCGAGGCGGTCGTGCAGCTCGGCGGTCAGGGCTTCGGCGCTGTCGTCGTCGGCATCGGCAGCATCGGCGCCGGACCCACAAGGGGCAGCATGACCGGAGGCGGCATGGCCGGAGGCGCCATGACCGGAGGCGGGGGCGGTGCGCTGGATGGCGTCCTCGACCTCGCGGAGGATGCGCTTGCGGGCGGCGGCGCGGTGCTGGGCGGGGTCGCTGGCGGGCGGGATGGGGTCGGCGAGGCTGCGCGCGAGGGCGATGCTGCGGCGGACGGCGCGGGCGGTGCGGTCGAAGGCGGCTGCGATGCCGGTGAGGGTGTCTGGCGCCGGTGCAGGCTGCGTTCCGGGGTCCTGCGGCGCGGCTTGAGCCTGGGCGGTGGCCTGCTGGTGCAGGAGGCGGGCGAAGCCGGCGCCCATGTCGATCAGGTCGTGCAGGACATGGCGGTAGTAGTGCGCGTCAGCGGCGGACTGGCCGGGGGCGGGCGGGCCGGGGGCGGGCGGGCTGGGTTCGGTGTGGAGTGTGGCCGGAACTGGCTGGGCGGACATGAACATTGTTGGGTTTCGGGTGTCAAGGCTGGCGTGAGAGGGGCAGTATCTCGGTTTTCATGTCGGGTTCTGGTGGAAAGCAGACGACACGCTTCAGCCTTGGCGCCCATCTTATGCCTTCGAACGTCGGTATGCGGTGAAAAGGTCTTCGACCAGCACATCGGCGATCCGCATCTCCTTAAAGTTACAGCGTGCGGTGATTTCGGCCCCGGCAAAATTGATGTCGTCAAAGCGCGCGCGCCAGGGAAACGTCCTGGAACCTCGCTCCGGCAAGGTTGCGGCCGACAAAGCGCCGGTCCCCTTCAGTGTCGATTTGGCCTTCGAGCATACCGGTGCCGAGGCTTTCGCCTTTTGCCCAGGCACGCACGTCGGCCCGGAAGGCAGGGCAGTCCGCACCAATCCCGATCAGGGCCACGCCTGCGCCGGGATCGCAAACGATGGTGTGCAGCGTGCCAAACCCGCGGGCGTATCCGTGGTGGAAGGCGGGAGAGTCGGCACCGTTCAGGGCCTGGAACAATGCTTGGGCATCAAGTCCAGCCGCCGCCATCGCTTCCAACGGCGGCAGACGATGCCGGGACGACGCCTTGGCAGCAGCTTTCTTGGACGCCAGAGCGGCCGAGCGGAAGTGATTGGTGCAGGCGATCGGCGCACCACGATGAACCGCGACGCCTTTTGGCGCTCCCTCGACCACGGCCGCATCCCCGGTGCTGTCGAGGAGGGAATAATTGAACGCGAGCCCATGCGGCATCTCGCGGAGCAGCCCGACTGCCTCGGCCGTCGTGGCGCAGCGATCCAGCACGATGCGGACGATGAGGATGCAGACCAGGCCGGGACGGGGCGCGGCCTGGCTGACGAAGTGCAGGCCGACGCACAGCCCGTGCTCGTTCATGCCGTCCAGCCGTCCCGTGTAGCGGTCGGCAAAACCCAGGTGGGCATGGCTGCCAACCGCTTGCACGGCCACCAGGGCGCGGTCGTAGCGGGCCGGGCTGAAATCGTAGTTCCGCCCGTATAGGCCCCCGCCGATGGCAGCGGAGCACCCCCGCCGCGGGTAGGCCAACCGCCCGTTTGAGAAGCGGGCGACAGCGTCCTCCATCGACGTTTCCAAGCCGTCGGCCAGGCCGTGCAGCTCTTCCCAAAGGTTCGGGGCATATGTCAGGAGCGTCCGACGTGCGTCCTCCAGGTCGAGTGTAGCGATCCTAAGGTTACCCTGCGGGGTGAGTGCCCGCTTTCCCCGGGTGCAGCGGTAGCCTGCCGCCATCTGGCGCCCGACCTCGTAGGGCGTGCCCCTGCACTCGAACACATCGACATTGAAGGGTTCGGCAACCATTCTCATACCCTTATCCGTGTTCTTCAAACGGCATGACGACACATCAATCGAGCGGATACAAAGGTCCGGTTTGGGTCGCAAGCCGACATCCGAACTGGGACACTGCCGCAGCCTGATCATGCTGGCGCCCGGCCGGCGCACAGGGCAGGCTGCGGCCCTGGACATGCCTGGCCCCTCGCTCCCCACCGGCCGGCCAAGGTGTCGCGGCTGGCTAAGGCGGTCGGGGTGGCCGGGCGTCCACATGGGTGCACAGGGACGGATCGGGATGCAGGACACGCAGGCGGAGCTGCTGACAGTTGATCTCGGACGGACCCGCTGCCGCGTGGCGTTGTGGTCCGGCGGGCAGCAGCAGCGGCAGGCCGAGGGCGCCGGGTCGCCTGGCCTTGCCGCACCCGGCGGCGCCATGGGGGCGGCCGCTGCGATCCTCGCCGTCGCCCGGCCACTGATCGGGCCGGCCGGCGTGGCGCTGGTGTCGGCGGGTGCGCCTGGCGCACTGGCTGCGCCGGACGCAGCGCAGGACCTGGCCCGGCGCCTGTGCGCGGCGCTGCCGGCGGTGCAGGCGGTGGTCGGCAGCGATGCGTTGATGGCCCATGCCGGGGCGCTCGGCGGCGGGCCGGGGGTGGTGCTGGTGGCCGGCACCGGTGCGGCAGCGGTCGCCATTGGGTGGGACGGCGTGGCGCACCGTGTGGACGGGGCTGGGCCTTGGCTGGGCGACGAGGGCGGCGGCGCCTGGCTGGGCCTGCACGGGCTGCGGGCCGTCTTGCGCGCCTCCGAGGGACGCGGCCCCGCGACGGCGTTGCAGAGGTTGGCCGCAGCCCGGTTCGGCCCCCTGCCCGCCTTGCCGGCCCGGCTGGAGGAGGAGGCGAACCCACCCCGGTTGGCCGCCAGCTTCGCCCCGGATGTCATTGAGGCGGCTCTAGCGGGCGATCCGGTTGCGGATGCTCTGCTGCGCCGGGCCGTCGGCGCCCTGGCCGCAACGGTCCGGGCTGCAGCCGCCCGGCTGACCCTGCGGCCGACGCCATTTGCCTTGCTCGGCGGGCTGGCCGCAGCCCTGTCCGCCCCGTTGCTGGCAGAGCTGGCCGGCGACGGACTGGCGCCCGTTCCGGCCCCCGGCACCGCGCTGGACGGCGCCCTCCAGCTGGCCCAGCCCGGCACGCTGCATGAACGGAGCCTGGTACGGGCGCAAGCCGCCGCCACACCTGCCGTGCCCGACGCGCTGGCGACCGAGGGCGTGCGCCCCGGCCTCGACGACCTGGACCGGCGCAGCCCCGGCGCCGTCGTGCACCTGCTGCTGGCCGCAGAGCGCGAGGCAGGTGCCGCCCTGGCCCGGGCCGCCCCGTCCCTTGCCCTGGCCGCCGATGCCGTTGCCGCCAGGATGCTGCAAGGGGGCCGGCTGTTCTATCTCGGCGCCGGCACCCCCGGCCGCCTCGCGGTGCTGGATGCGGCCGAGCTGGCGCCGACCTATAGCGCCCCGCCGGGCCTGGTGATCCCCCTGCTGGCTGGCGGCATGGGCGCCCTGGTGCAGTCGGCGGAGGGCGCGGAGGACGATCCGGACGCAGCCGTAGCCGCTCTGGACGCGCATGGGCTGCAGCCGGGCGACGCCGTGGTGGGCATCGCCGCGTCGGGCCGCACGCCCTACGTCATCGGCGGCCTGCGCCATGCCCGGCAGCGGGGTGCGCTCACGGTGGCCGTCGTCAACAACCCCGGCAGCCCCGCGGCCGCGGCGGCGGACCTGGCGGTGGAAATCCTGACCGGCGCCGAGGTGGTCGCCGGCAGCACCCGCATGACCGCCGGGACCGCGCAGAAGATCGCGCTGAACGCCATCAGCACCTCGGCTATGATCGCGCTCGGACGAACGTATGGCGCCCGGATGGTCGATGTGCGCGCCAGCAACGACAAGCTCCGCCGCCGGGCGTTGCGGATGGTGCAGGAGATCACCGGCGCCGGGCCGGACGCGGCGGCGGCGGCTTTGGCGGCGGCGGGCGGGCGGGTGAAGCCGGCGGTGGTGGCGCTGCTGGCCGGCGTGGACGCGGACGAGGCGGAACGGCGCTTGGCCGAGGCCGGCGGGCGCGTGCGGGCGGCGGTCGGCCCGTGACGGCGGCGCGGTGGGCCGTGGGCCTGATGACCGGCACCGTGTTGGACGGCAACATCGACGTCGCCCTGCTGCGGACGGACGGGGAGGCGGTGCAGGACTTCGGCCCCTGGACCCTGGCGCCCTACCCGGCCGGGATGCGCCCGCTGCTGGCCCGCGCGCTGGACGACGCGCGGGCATGGGCCTTCACCGGCCCGGAACCGGCGGTGTTCGCCGACGCCGACGCCGCGCTGACCCGCGCCCAGGCTGCCGCCGTGCTCGTCCTCTTGGCCGGGGCCGGCATCGCTCCGGCGGAGGTTGCGGCCATCGGCTTCCATGGCCAGACCGTGCTGCACCGCGCGCCGGCGCCGGGGCGGCGGGGGGACACGCGGCAGTTGGGCGATGGCGCGCTGATGGCGGAGCTGACCGGTATCGCCGTCGTGCACGACTTCCGCAGCGCCGACGTGCGGGCTGGCGGACAGGGGGCGCCGTTGTCGGCGGTCTATCATGCGGCGCTGCTGCGGGATGCGCCGGCGGGGACGGCGGTGCTCAACCTGGGCGGGGTCGGCAACCTGACATGGATGGGGCCGGACGGCGGCTTGATCGCGTTCGATACCGGCCCGGCCAATGCGCCGCTCAACGACTGGGTCGAGCGCCATACCGGCCAGCCGATGGATCGCGACGGCGCCCTGGCCCGCGCCGGCCAGGTGGACGAGGCGCGGCTGGCCCGGCTGCTGGCCGATCCCTGGCTGCTCGCCGTGCCGCCGAAGTCGCTGGACCGCTTCAGCTTCACCGCGGCCATGGCGGATGGACTGGGATTGGAGGACGGCGCCGCCACCCTGGCCGCCTTCACCGCCGGCTGCGTCGGCCGTGCCCTGGACCTGCTGCCCCGGCGTCCCACGCGGCTGGTCGTGTGCGGCGGCGGGCGCCGCAATCCAGCCGTGATGGACGCCCTGCGTCACCGGGCCGGCGTCGAAGCAGTGCCGGCGGAGGACATCGGCTGGCGCGGCGATGCCATCGAGGCGGAGTGCTTCGCCTTCCTGGCCGTGCGCTGCCTGCGGGGCCTGCCGATCAGCTACCCCGGCACTACCGGCGTGCCGGAGCCGATGACGGGCGGGGTGATGTGCCGGCCAAGGACGTGTCCTTCGGGGGAAGGATCAGGGGCCGCTTAGATAACCCAGCACCCGTCCGGTGGTCCGGCCCGGCGCCGCAGCGTCGCGGAAGATGCGCAACTGGCCGCCGTCGGGGAAGCTGACTACCTCCGCGCCGCTTGGGCTGGCCGTCGCCGGCACCGGGGCACCGGCCCAGACATTGGCGATCAGCTTGGCATACTGCGCGCCCCGCTCGGGCGTGAAGGAATGGTAGGCCGCCGCCGCCGCCGGCCATGCACCCGTGCGGGCATGCAAGCTGGACAGGAAGCGCGCGGCGTAGGCAGCGTTGGGAGCCGGGTCGAACGCCTCGTCCAGCGTGCGGAAGGCGCCGGGGTGGTACATCAGGTTCACCTGCATGCAGCCAATGTCGATGCTGGCCACGCCACGTGCCTGCAGCGCCTGGACGGCCAGGATCGCCTCGGCCTTGCCGGGGTAGTAGGTGCCGGCGCCCTCCGCGTTCACGGTCCAGGGCCAGGGTTGGCGGACGCCGGTGCGGTGGTCGATGCGCCCGCTCTCGACCAGGCCAATGGCGGCCAGCAGGCCCGGCGCGGTGCGCGCGGCGGTTTCGGCGGCGGCGATGGCTGGGCCGCAGAAGCCGTGCTCCACCGGACGGGAGGCGGCCTGCAGGCGGGCTGCGCCGGCAAGGGCGGCCAGGACGCCGGCAAGGATCGCGCTCCGCATGGGCCGGATATGCCGGACGCCGCGCCGGGCGGCAACCTTCCTGGCCCAGTAAGCGGCTTGGACCATGGCAAAGATTCGTGTGGGATCCTCACACATCGGCGCCGTGCGGCTGAGCCGAGGCTTCGCTGGGCCGTGCAGGACTATGCACTAAACCCCTTTGATTCCGGCCTTGCCGCGCCCAGCATCTTCGGGGTGTTTCCGGGACTGTCCAGGATGTGCACGAACCTGCGGTACAGTGTTCAAAAGTTGGTGCGGAGACGCGCGGGGACGGACGACCGAGCACGTCAGCCACTTCGGAATCCAAACTCTCGACCTTGGTGTCCTTCCGCCGCCCCTCGTCCTTCTGGCACGCGCATGGATCAAGCCAGCAGCTCCGCCCAACCCCGATGTGTGAGAACCGGCAATATCTCAGTGCCTTAATCGGCTGTTTATCATGCGGATGGCTTAGTCGCAGCGTGCCCTCAGGAACCCAGAAGTGCTGAACCTGATCTTATGTACGACAACGAAGCATGACCTGCGGCTCGTCGGGCTGGCCGCGCTGATCTGCCTGCTCTCCTGCTTCACGACTGCGACCCTGTTCGGCAACGCCCAGCGCAGGACTGGATCGCAGCGCCTGCTCTGGGTAGCGCTCGCCACCATCGAATTCGGGGTGGGCGTGTGGTCGCTGCACTTCGTAGCAATGCTGGCCTACACCCCCGGCATCGCGATTGCCTACAATCTCGGCGAGACGATGTCGTCAGTCATGGTCGCGGTCCTCGGCGGCCTCGCCGGCTTCACCGCCTGCCTGATGCTGGGGCGTCGGCGGCTTGGCTGGCTCGTCGGCGGAGGACTGCTTGCCGCTGCGGTTGCCGGCATGCACCAGGCTGGCATTGGATCGATGCGCCTGCCCGGTGGTGGGCTGGTCGAGGAGCCGTTCCTGCCGCTGACCCTGCTGGCAAGTTCTGCCTTGTGCGCCGCCGCGCTGTGGCGCCTTGAGCCGGCGTGCTCCCTCCAGCGACGGCTGGAGGTGACGGTGTGGCTCTCCGCCGCGATCTGCGCGGTGCATTTCTCGGGCATGTCGGCGCTGCAGTTCCGGCCCGGCAATGCCGCGGGCGGGGACACGGACATCGTCGGCTCCGGGATGCTCGCGATCGCCGTGGGAGCAGGAACCCTGGCGCTCCTGATCGTGAGCCTGACCGCCTCGTTGGTGAGCCAGCGGCTCTCCGAGGCCGCGGAGCGCGAGCTGTGCCGGATGCGCCAGCTCGCCAGCGTGTCGTTCGAGGGGCTGGTGATCCACCGGGACGGCGTCATCCTCGATGTCAACCAGCAGTTGTGCGAGATCATCGGCTCCGACGCATCGGCGCTGATCGGCACCCAGCTGATCAGCCTCGTGGCGCCCGCCTTCGTCGAGGCGGTCGTGACATCGATGCGGCTGTCCCCGGACGAGCGCGCATCGCCCGAAATCATGGTGGTGACGAAGGGTGGCCTGCTGCCGATCGAGTTCCGGGTGCGGCTGATCGACTACCATGGCAGGGCCGCGCGCGCCGTCTGCGTGCGCGACCTGACCGAACGCAGGCAAAGCGAGGCGCAGATGCGCCACCTCGCGCACCATGACGGGCTGACCGGACTGCCGAACCGGCTGATGCTCGACAAGCGGCTGTCACGGGCACTCGAGGCATCGCGTCGGCACGGGCACGGCGTCGCGGTGCTGTGCCTCGACCTCGACCGGTTCAAGCCGGTCAACGACCTGTTGGGCCACGCCGCCGGCGACCGGTTGCTGGTCGAGGTGGCGGCCCGGCTGTCGGGCATGCTGCGCGCCACGGATACCCTGGCACGACTGGGCGGAGACGAGTTCGTGGTGGTGCTCGCCGTGCTTGAGGAGCCAGGCGCCAGCACCAAGCTGGCGCGCCGCATTGTAGAGAGCCTCGCACAGCCGTTCGACATCGGCAGCCAGCAGGTCACCATCGGCGGATCTGTGGGGATCGCCCTGGCGCCGTTGGACGGAGCCGATGGCGAGACGCTGCTGCGTCTGGCCGACATTGCGATGTATCGGGCCAAGAAGGATGGGCGCGGCGCCTACCGTCTGTTCGAGGCGGCCATGGACGAGCAACTGCGCAATCGGTGTAAACTCGAGCTGGACCTGCGCCGCGCGATCGACGCCGGTGAGATGGAGCTGCACTACCAGCCGATTGTTGACTGCACCAGCGGCGTTTTCCTGGGCTTCGAGGCGCTGGTGCGCTGGAACCACCCGAGCCAGGGTCGCATACCGCCAGGCGACTTCATCCCGCTGGCCAAGGAGTGCGGGCTGATCGTCCCGCTCGGTCTGTGGGTGCTGGAGACCGCTTGCCGGGAGGCGGCCTCGTGGGTGCTGCCGCTGCGCGTGGCGGTCAACGTGTCGCCCATGCAGTTCCGACACCCGGCGCTGGCGCAGCAGGTCGGCGCCATCCTGGCGGTCTCCGGCCTGGAGCCCACCCGACTGGAGATCGAGGTGACCGAGGGCTTCCTGATCGACGATCCCGAGCGCGCCCTGGCCATCCTGTCGGATCTGAAGGCCAGGGGCGTGCGGATCTCGCTCGACGATTTCGGCACCGGCTACTCCAGCCTTAGCTACCTCCTGCGTTTCCCGTTCGACAAGATCAAGATCGACCGCTCCTTCGTGCAGGGTCTCGGGCAGGATGCCCAGGCCGATGCCATCGTGCGCGCGGTGATCGCCATGGCCGGCAGCTTGAATCTGACGGTGACGGCTGAGGGCGTGGAAACCAGGGAGCAGCTATCCGTCTTGCAGGCTCAAGGCTGCGACCAGGTGCAAGGATTTCTGACCGGCAGGCCGACACCGCAGGCTGCGCTATCGGCATTGATAATGCTGTCTTCTGAGAGGCTGCTTGAGCAGGCCTCGACCCTTATGGCCGCCGCATGACAACCTAGCCGGTCCAGCCGGCCTGCCCGTGATCCCACACGAGTCCTTGCCATGATCCGGCTTGACCCATCGGTCGGTAATCCGCATCACCCGCGACCCATGACCCCCAGGCCTCCCATCATCGGCATCGACTTCGGCACGACTAACAGCGTCGTCGCCGTGCTGCAGCCCGGCGGCGCCGTGCAGACGGTCCAGGCGGCCGGGCTGGACGTGTTCCGCACCGTGCTGTGCTTCTGGAACGAGCGCGGGGCGCTGCGCCACGCTGCCGGGCTGCATGCCGTCGAGGCCTATCTCGACGATCCCGAGGACACACGGCTGATCATGTCCATGAAGACCTACCTGGCCCAGCGCAGCTTCAGCAGCACTCAGGTCATGGGCCGTCGGTTCACCCTGGAGGCCTTGGTCGCGCTGTTCCTGCGCGACCTGCTGGCGGACCAGGTTCTGGAAACCGGAGGATTGCAGGGCGCCCGCATCGTCGCCGGCCGCCCGGTCCGCTTTGCTGGCGAGCTGGCCGACGACACCCTTGGCGAGGCCCGCCTGCGCGAGTCCTTCCGCCAGGCCGGACTGGGCGAGGTGGACGTGGCCTACGAGCCGGAGGCCGCCGGCTTCCGCTTCACCCGTGCCCTGACGGCTCCGGCGACCGTGCTGATCGGCGACTTCGGCGGCGGCACCAGCGACTTCTCCCTGCTGCGCTTCGACCCCGGCGCGGCGCGGCCGGTGCAGCCGCTGGCCACCACGGGCGTCGGCGTGGCCGGGGACAGCTTCGACGCGCGCATCATCGACCGCGTGGTGGCACCGCACCTGGGCAAGGGCGGCACCTACCGGGTGATGGGCAAGGACATGCCGGTCCCGGCCGAGTACTTCACCGGCCTGTCGCGCTGGCACCGCCTATCGCTGATGCGGACGCCCCGCACCTTGCGCGAGATCGGCGAGGTCGCCCGCACCGCGGCCGAGCCGGACCGCCTGCGCGGGCTGATCCGGGTGATCGAGGAGGAGCTGGGCTACCAGCTCTACCAGTCCGTCTCGGCGCTGAAGGCGGAGCTGTCCCGCGCCGACCGGGCGGTGCTGCGCTTCTGCCACCCGGGCCTGCAGATCGAGGAGGAGGTGACGCGCGCCGCCTTCGAGGGCTGGATCGCGCCGGAGCTGGCGGGGTTGTCGGCCGCGGTGGACCGCGTGCTGGCGATGGCTGCGGTGGCGCCGGATGCGGTGGACCGGGTGTTCCTGACCGGCGGCACCGCCTTCGTGCCCGCCGTGCGCCGGTTGTTCGAGGCGCGGTTCGGGCAGGAGCGCGTGTCCGGCGGCGGCGAATTCGTGTCGGTGGCCGAGGGCCTGGCGCTGATCGGGCAGGAGCGGCTGGGCGTGTAGGTTCGTGTCTGGCTTCCGGACGCCTAGGGCCGGGTTGCGGACACCCTGGGCCGGAACCCGCCGTCCGGCAACGTGATCGCATGGAGCGTAAGGACGCTGCCTGCCTGCTCCCTCTCCCGGAGGGAGCAGGCAGCGCCTCGACGCTTTCTGCGTTGATCCTGCCTGCCGGGCTGGACGCCCGGCATGGTCCTTGCCTCTTTCCAGGCTTGACCTTCGAAGGACGTTACGTGCCGCTGCACCGACCACCTCATCGCGAGTCGGCTTCGATGCGGCAATCCGGAGGCGGCATGGACCCCGCTTGCCAGCTTGGATTGCCGCGCCGCAAGCTCCCCTCGCAATGACGGGCGCCCGAGCGATGCTGCAGGCACCCCCCCGTCCGGCAGGTCCACCGCCCCGCTCGCTGCGCGGACGGCTGCTCGTGCTGTGGGTGATCTCCCTCGTTTCGGCGGTCGCGGTCGCCACCCTGCTGGTGCAGCTCTACCACCAATCCTCCATCGACCAGGTTGCCCGGGCGGACGCGGTGGCCGCCCGCGGCTGCGATGGCATCATTGACCGCTACGGGTTCTGGGCGACGGGCTGGACCGGCCCGGTGGACACCTCGGCACGGGAGGGCCTGCGCGCCGTGGTCGCCATGGCGCTGATCCGGCTGCCCGGCGTCGAGGGCGGCATCTGGCAGCGCGAGGCCGGGCCGCTGGCCTACGCCTATCCCACCTACGACGGCACCGGCCCCAAGACCGACCTGCCCGCGGCGGAGCTGGACCGCATCCGCGCCCTCAACGTCGACGCGCTGGATGAGGACCGGGCGGTGGCGCTGCGCCAGGCCGGACGCTCGCAGACGCTGCTGCTGCACGCCTGCCCGCTCCCCGGCCCCCTCGAGGGCGCGACCGCCTGGACCATGACCCGCGTGTTCACCGCCGGGGGCGCCGGCCTGACGTGGCTGCTGGGCGGCCTGGGCGTGCTGGGCCTGTCTGTCCTGGCGTCCGCGGCCTGGACGACGCACCTGCTGCTCACCTGGTCGCGCAAGCTGGCCGGCATCGAGCGCAGCCTGGCCCGGCACGCCGGCCTGGACCTCCCACCCCTGGCCCCCACCGGGGAGCGGGAGCTGGACCGCATCGTCGGCAGCCTGAACGCCGCGACCGTGCAGCTCCGCACGCTGCGGGCGGAGGCCGGGCGGCTGCAGGCCCAGGTGGCGCAGTCCGAGCGGCTGGCCGCGCTGGGCCGGGTGGCGGCCGGCGTCGCGCACGAGATCCGCAACCCCATCGCCGCCATGCGCCTGCGGGCCGAGAACGCCCTGCTGGCCGACGACGCCCGCCGCCAGGCGGCGCTGCACATGGTGCTGGCCCAGGTCGCCCGGCTGGACGCCCTGCTGCGCGACCTGCTGACCCTGACCCACACGGCCGCGCCGCAGCGGCAGGACACCGACATCCCGGCCCTGCTGGCGTCAGTGGCGGAGTTCCACCGGGAAACGGCGGAGGCCCGGCAGGTCGCCCTGGACGTGGCGCCCGGCCCGCCGCTGCGCTGGTTCGTGGACCCCGACCGGGTGCATCGCGCGCTGGACAACCTGGTGCTGAACGCGTTGCAAACCCTGCCCCCCGGCGGCCGGGTGCAGATCGCGGCCATGGCGGACGCGGCGCTGCACCTTTCGGTCGCCGATGACGGCCCCGGTTTGCCGGCCGCCGTGGCGCAGCACCTGTTCGAGCCGTTCGTCACCGCCCGCGCCGACGGCACCGGGCTGGGCCTGTCCATCGTGCGGGAGATCGCAGCCGCCCACGGCGGCGCCGCGGACTACCGCCCGGGGCACCCCGGCGCCATCTTCACCCTGACCTTTCCGGACGCCGAGCCATGAGCCTCCTGCTGCTGATCGACGACGATGCAGCCTTTCGCGAGGGTCTGGCCGAAACCTTGCGCGACCTCGGCCACGAGGTGCTGGAGGCTCCGGACGGCGAGGCCGGGCTTGCCTTGGCCCAGGCGTCCCGCCCGGCGCTGGTGTTCCTGGACCTGCGGATGCCGGGCCTGGAGGGCATGGAGGTGCTGCGCCGCCTGCGTACCGCTGCCGCCGCGCTGCCGGTCGTGGTGCTGACCGCCTACGCCAGCGGCGCCAACACCATCGAGGCCATGCGGCAGGGTGCGTTCGACCACCTGACCAAGCCGCTTGGCCGCGCCGACATCGCCGACGTGCTGGCCCGCGCGCTGCGCCCCACGGCCCCGCCCGGCCCCGCTGCCTCACCCATCGAGGACGGCCCCCTGGTCGGCGGCAGCCCCGCCATCCGCGCCGTGCAGAAGCTGATCGGCATGGCGGCGGCCTCCGACGTGACGGTGCTGGTGACCGGGGAGACCGGCACCGGCAAGGAGCTGGTCGCCCGCGCCCTGCACGAGCACGGCCCCCGCAACGGGCGGCCCTTCGTCAGCGTCAACTGCGCCGCGATCCCGGCGGAGCTGCTGGAAAGCGAGCTGTTCGGCCACGTCGCCGGCGCGTTCACCGGCGCCGTGCGTGCGCAGGCGGGCCGCTTCCGCGAGGCTGCCGAGGGCACCCTGCTGCTGGACGAGATCGGCGACATGGACGCCGCCATGCAGGCCAAGATCCTGCGCGTGCTGCAGGAACGCATCGTGACCCCCGTCGGCGGCCGGCCGGAGCCGGTGGATGTCCGCATCGTCGCCGCCACCCACCGCGACCTGCTGGCGCTGGTCGAGGCGGGGCGGTTCCGCGCCGACCTGTTCTATCGCCTGCACGTCATCCCCATCGCCCTGCCGCCCCTGCGCGACCGCACCGCCGACGTCGTGCCGTTGGCGGAGCACTTCCTGTGCGCCCTGCCCGGCTCCCGCCGCCTGTCCCCGGCCGGCGCCGCGCTGCTGCAATCGCAGCCCTGGCCCGGCAACGTGCGGGAGCTGCGCAACGCCGTGCTGCGCGCCGCCGCCCTGGCCCGCAGCCCGGTGATCGAGGCGGCGGACCTGGCTTTCTTGTCCGCTCCGCCGCCCCGGCCCGTTCCAGCCGGCGAGGCCCTGACCCTGCCGGCCGCGGTTGCCGGGCTGGAGGCGGAGATGATCCGCCAGGCGCTCGCGGCCAGCGGCGGCAACCGGACCGAGGCGGCACGGCATCTTGGCATCCATCGCCAACTACTATGGGAGAAGATGAAGCGTTACGGCCTAGACGAACAGCAAGCCGGGACGTCGTGAAGTCGGTGCGTCGTGAAGTCGGGGCGTCGTGAAGTCGGGGCGTCGTAAAAGCCGACGTGGACTGTCGCACAATCCGACATGGAGCCTTGAGCACCATAGCAGGACCAAGCAAAACTGCCCTGTCTTCTTTGGCACACCTCTTGCTTTATTGGCGATACGCCCTGGAATGCAGGGCGGGTGACGGAGATGACACCATGAGAACCAAGTTCACGGCGATCCTGCTCGCGACGACCGCGGCGGCTGGACTGGCCGGAGGCGTCCTGGCCCAGACCGCCCTGGCCCAGACCGCGGCGCCTGCTGCCCCGGCCGCCGCACAGGCGCAGCCTGCGTTCGACCTCAGCCAGTTGCCGGCGACGCACGGAACCGTCCGCTTCTTCACCCTGACCCCAAGGGGCGACGTGGACGGCTTCGTGCTGGCGGACGGCACGCAGGTCCACCTGCCGCCGCACCTGTCGGCTCAGCTTGAGGCGGCGGTGAAGGTCGGCGATGCCGTCACGGTGCGCGGCCTGCGGGCGGCGGCGGCGCCGATGGTCGCAGCGATGTCGGTGACGGGCGACGCAAACGGGCAGACGGTCGTGGACAACGGTCCCGACGGCCGCCGCCCCGGACCCGGCCCAGACCGTGGCCCCGGCGCTCCGCCCGCCCCCGCCGCGGTCGGTGAGGTGTCCGGAAAGGTGCTGATTGCCTTGCACGGCCCACGCGGCGAGCTGAATGGCGCGATACTGGAGGATGGCACCGCGTTGCGCCTGCCGCCGCCAGAGGCCGCCCGCCTGTCCGACATGCTGCAACCGGGCGGGATGGTCGTGGCGCAAGGGCGTGCCGTCACCAACGCGTTCGGCCGTGTGGTGGAGGTGCGAGGCATCGGCGCGACGCGCGACACGCTGCAGCAGGTGCAGGCTCCGCCGCCGCACGGCCCACGCGCCGACCGCCGCGGCCCAGATGCCGCGCGCGGGCCAAGCCTGTAGCAGCCCTGCCCTGCTCCCTCTGCGAGAGGGAGCAGGCAGCCAGCGTTCTTATGCTGGGCACGTCCGGGCGATGCCGGCTTCAGCGCCCATCGGCCAAGAAAGCCCGCAGCGCCTGCGCCGAGGCGTCCGGCGCCTCCTCGTGCGACAGGTGGCCGACGCCCGGAAACACGGTCAGCCGGGCGCCCGGGATCGCCGCCTGGTAATCGGCGGCGTTGGCGGCCGGGATCATGGCGTCCTGCTGCCCCCATAGCAGCAAGGTCGGCGCCCGGATGCTGCGCAGCAGCGGCACCGGATCGACCAGCACCTGCTGTCCCGTCCGCACGACGATGGCCGCGCGCACGCCAGGCGCGAGCAGCATGTCGCGGTAGCGGCGGACCAGGTCGTCCGTCACCATAGCCGGGTTGGCGTAGGCCGCCGCCAGTGTCGGGCGCAGCAGCACCGTGGGCAGCACATACGGCAGGACGCGCAGCAGCAACGGAATCTTCGGCGCGACGCCATAGGCGAAACCGGCGCTCGCGAAGCCGTCCGGCGCCAGCAGCACCAGGCGGTCCACCCGCTCCGGATGCAGGGCGGCGAAGGTCCAGGCGATCCGCCCGCCCATCGAATGCCCCGCCATGGTCGCCCGTTGCAGGCCAAGCTGGTCCATCAGCGCCGCCAAGATCACCATGGCGCGCGCGTCAGTATAGTCCCCTTCCGGGTTCAGCACCTTGTCCGGCCCGGTCAGGCCGAAGCCGGGCAGGTCGAACCGGATGACGCGGAAGTCAGGTTCCAGGCGGGCGACCCAAGCGTCCCACGTCTGCAGGCTGGCGCCGAAACCATGCAGCAACAGGATGGCCGGCGCCGTGCGGGGGCCGGTGTCGCGGACGTGCATCCGAAGGCCAGCCACTTGCACGAACATGGAAGGCGGAGCGGCGTACTCGGCTTCCAGCGTGTCCCTGGGCTTGTCCGGGGTGTAGAGCCAGGCCGCCAACCCTGCCAGGATGACAACAAGGACCAGGAGCACGGCCCAAACCATACGCCGCACCATCTAGTTCCGTCTTGAACGCACGCCCGCAATCAACCAGCCGTGCATCCAGGGGTCAACTGTCCAGCGGTCAACTGTTCAGCGGTCAACTGTCCAGCCAGGGGGAATATACGACGCCCTCGCCGTCCATTGGCGGGTTCCGCGCCGCCATCAAGGCCGACACCTCGCCGGCCAGCGTCGTCAGCACCCATTCCTGCATCTCGGTCAGCCTGCGCGGCAGCGTGTCGAGGACGCAAAGCGTGCCAATCAGCGCGCCGCCCGGTGCGGCCAGCGGCACGCCGGCATAGAAGCGGACCCAGGGCGACCCAGTCACCAGCGGATGATGCCGAAACCGCTCATCCGCCCGCATGTCGGCCACGATCAGCGGCGCACCCTCCTGCAACGCGTGCGCGCAGAACGCTTCGGACTGCGGCAGGCCGCTGAACCCCTGGCCGACCAGGGCCTTGAACCATTGGCGGTCTGCGTCCAGCAGCGACACAGCGGCGATCGGCATCCGGCACACCTGGGCGGCGATGCAGACGAGACGGTCGAACCCACGCTCCCGCGGGGTGTCCAGGATGTGCAAATCGTGTAGTTCCCGCAGTCGCTCCGCCTCGCCACATGCTGCTTGCACGCCTGTCTCCCTAGATGCCCACGTCACGCAAAAATCTCTGCGGCCCCGGCATCCTGAGCGCCGCGGACGAGGGATCCCTACACAGGTGGCTGTAGGTGACGTGTAGTCTAGCGTACGCAACATCGCATGCCGTCAAACTATTTACGTCAATGCTGAGCTAGTCGATTCGCCTTGACTTGAGCGCCACTATGTTGCTTACGGCCTCCCCGCTCTCCGCTTCCTCCACACACAGCACCTGAGCCACCTTGCGGGCCAACTGGTCGCGCTTGAACGGCTTGCTGATCAACTGCACCCCGGCGTCCAGGCGGCCATGGTGCACGATGCTGTTCTCGGTGTAGCCGGACATGAACAGCACCCGCACCTCAGGCCGGACGGCGGAGATGCGCTCGGCCACGTCGCGCCCACGCAAGGCCCCTGGCAGCACAACATCGGTCAGCAGCAGATCGACCGCCGCGGCATGGGCGCCGAACACGTGCAGTGCCTCCTCGCCATCGGCGGCGTCGAGCACGCGGTAGCCCAGCCCGCGCAGGATTTCGCCGGCGATCTCCCGCACGGCCGGCTCGTCCTCAACCAGCAGGATGGTCGCGGTGCCGCGGGGCAGGTCGGCAGGCAAGCCGGGATGTTCGACGGCCGGGGCGGCGGCGGCACGTGGCAGGTACATGCGGACCGTGGTGCCATGCCCCGGCTCGGAGTAGAGCCCGACGTGCCCGCCAGACTGCTTGACGAAGCCGAACACCATGGCGAGGCCCAGCCCGGTGCCCTTGCCTTCGGGCTTGGTGGTGAAGAACGGCTCGAACACCCGGGCCGCGACCTCCTTGGTCATGCCATGGCCGGTGTCGGACACGGCCAACGCCACGTAATCGCCGGGGCTGACTTCGGCGTGGCGGTCGGCGTAGTCGGCGTCGATTGCCATGTTGCCCAGCTCGATCGTCAGGCGCCCGCCGTCGGGCATCGCGTCGCGGGCGTTCAGCGCCAGGTTCAGCACGGCGTTCTCTAGCTGCGCCGCGTCGGCATGGGCGGGCCACAATCCCGTGGGTTCGACATAGCGCACGTCGATGTGCTCCCCCAGGGTGCGCTGCAGCAGCGGCACCAGGACCGGCATGTTGGCGGCCAGGTCAACCGCCGCCGGCGCCAGCGGCTGCTTGCGGGCGAAGGACAGCAACTGGCTGGTCAGGGTGGCGCCGCGCTGGGCGGCCCAGGTCGCGCGGTCCACCCGGGACAGCAGCCGCGGCGTCTCGTCCGGCGCGGTGCGCATGAGTTCCAGGTTGCCCAGGATGACGGTCAGCAGATTGTTGAAGTCGTGCGCGATGCCGCCGGTCAGTTGGCCGATGGCCTGCATCTTCTGCGACTCGCGCAGCACCGCCTCCGCCTGGGCACGCTTGGTCATGTCGGTAACGGTCAGCACGAAGCCAGCGTCCAGGGTTGGGGTGCGGCGCAGTTCCAGGTGGCGTCCATCCGGCAAGGTCCGCTCGCAGGTGACAGGCTCGGGGGTGCCAAGCTCGGGGGTGCCAAGCTCGGGGGCGCCCTGGCGCTGCCGGACCTCGTCCTCGGACTCCAGCACGGCGCCATCCGCATTGACGTGCTCGGCAAAGACCGCATAGGGCGTGCCAGCGCGGACCATGGCGCGCGGCAGGTGCAGCAGGGTTTGGAAGCACTCGTTCCAATGGGCCAGCCGCCCATCTGCGCCGAATACCGCCACGCCCTGGCTCAGGCTGTCCAGCGAGGTGCGCAGGCGCAGCGCCAGGGTGCGCTGCTCCGCCTCCGCCACGTTGGATCGCCGCCAGGCGCTGTTCAGCATCCGCGCCGCCCACGCCAGCGCCGCAACGGCCAGCAGCGTGCCCGCCGCCGCCAGCCAGCGCACCAGGGCGCCACGGCTGTCGGCATCAGCCATGCGGCGGACGAGCAGCGCTTGCTCGTCTGCCGTCATGGCCCCCAGCACCCCCTTGATCCCGGTCATGTAGCCGCGGCCGGCATCGGTGCGGACCACCTGCAGCGCAGCGTCCAGCCCGGCATCGCGGCGAAGCTGCACGGTCTGCGCCAGTTCCCGCAGCTTGAACTGCAGCAGGGGGGTCAGGACGCGCAGCCGGTCTTGCTGGGCCGGGCTGTCCGCAGTCAGGCGTTGCAACTCGCCTTGCAGGGAGATCACCTGGACCACGGCGGCGTCGTACGGCGCGAGGTAGGCGGCATCGCCGGTCAGCAGGAAGCCGCGCTGCCCGGTCTCGGCATCGCGGGTGGCGATGCTGAGGTCCTTGAGCGTGGCCAGTGCCTGCCAGGTGTGCTCGACCCAGCCGCGGGCCGACCGGGTGGCGAGGAACCCGTCCCACATGAGCAGGCCGATCAGCAACAAGATGGCCGTCAGCACCGCAAGCATGGTGGCGTTGGCGCGAGCGACGAGGAACTGGCTCATGGAGTCAGGCTATCTCAAGGATGTCTGGAGGGCTACGTGGGACCAGGCTCCCTCTCTGCCAGGGCCAGCGCCGCCCGGGTCAGCACGCCGGCCGGGTCGCGCAGGGTGTCCAGGATGCTGAAATGGTTTGCGCCCGCGACGGGGATCAGCGCACCCGGCGCGTGCGCAGCGGCGCGGTGCGCATGCAGGCCGCGGCTGTCCGCCACAAGCGCCGGCAGCTCCGCCGTGCCGTAGGCCACCGTCAGCGGCTTGGAAATGGCCGGCAGGCGCAGGGGCGAAAGGTTTGCGACCTCCCAGTCCGTCAGCCGCAGCTTGTCGTTCAGCACGGTGTCGCGCAACGGCCCCAGCTCGAACACGCCGGACACCGCCAGCCCCGCCTGCACCCGCGGGTGGGACAGCGCCATGGCCGTCAGGTGGCCGCCGGCGGACCAGCCGGACACGATCACCGGTCCCGCCACCCGGCCCGCCAGCCAATCCAGTGCCGCATGGACTTCCGCGACCATCGCCGCAAGCCCGGCCTCTGGCGCCAAGGTGTAGCCCGGCAGCGCCGCCGCCCACCCATGCGCCCGCACCCCGTCCGCAACCGCGGTGAAGCCCTCCCGAGAGTTGCGCTGCCAGTAGCCGCCATGGATGAACACCAGGCAGGGCGCTGCCGGGTGGGCCGCCGGGAACAGGTCCACCCGGTTGCGCTCGCCGGGTCCATAGGGCTGGTCTAGCCCCGCCGGGTCGGTGGCGCGGCGGATGGAGGAGGCCTCGCGCAGAGCTTGCAGGCGGGCCTGAGAGTCGGCGACAGCGGCAGAGTTGTCGTAGGCGGCATCGCGCTCCGCCCGGCTCATCCGGCCCCAGTCAAGCATCCCGCGGCTCCGGCAGGGCGATACCGGCCAGCGCCTGCCAGACACGGATGACGAAGGCGTCATCCCGCGCGCCATGGCCGCCTGCCGCCGCGGCGAGGAACAGTTGATGGGCCGCGGACGCCATCGGCAGCGGGAAGGTCAGCGCCCGCGCCTGGTCCAGCACGATGCCCAGGTCCTTGACGAAGATGTTGACCGCCGACAGCGGCGTGTCATCCCCGGCCAGGACGTGCGGCATCCGGTTCTGCCACATCCAACTGCTGCCGGCGGAGGAGGAGATGACGTCGAACAAGGTCTGCGGATCGGCCCCGGCGCGGATGCCCAAGGCCATCGCCTCCGCCGCGACGGCGATATGCACGCCGGCCAGCAACTGATTGACCATCTTGACCGTGCTGCCGGTGCCGGGCAGGTCGCCGAGGCGCCACACCTTGCCCGCGATGGCGTCCAGCACCGGGGCGGCCCGCTCGAACGCTGCCGGGTCGCCGCTGGCCATCACCGTCATGCTGCCGCCCCAGGCGCCGACAGTCCCGCCGGACACCGGGGCGTCCAGGAACAGCCGGCCAGCCGCCGCGACCCGTTCGCCAAGGGTCCGCGCTGCTGCCGGGGCCACGGTCGTGCAGCACAGGACGACGCCGCCCTCCACAACGCGAGGCAGGGCGCCCTCAGGGCCGAACAGCACCTGCTCCGCCTGGGCGGCGTTCACTACGAAGACGATCAGCGCGTCCAGTTCCGCGGGCAGGGCGGACGGCGTGGCGACGCATGTGCCGCCTGCGGCCAGCAACTCGGCCCCGCCATCCGGACGCACCTCGCATCCCGCAACCTGGTGCCCGGCGCGCGCCAAGCTCAGCGCGCTACCCATGCCCATGGACCCCAAGCCAATTACCCCGACCCTCACGCCTGCCTCCCCCGCCGTTGCACGGAGGATGCACTAGAAGGCCGGGGCGGCAAACGGCCTAGCGGCGGCCAGTCTGTTCGCCCGGGTCCTATCGCCCGCAGGCCTTACCGACCGTTGAGGCGGCGTGCGTCCTGCAGGTGCTGCTGGATGATCGGCAGATTCTGTTGGGCGAATGCCTTCACGTCGGGATCGGACCCGTTGTTGATCTCGTCGTTGTAGGAGGCCACCGTCGTCAGGTGCCCTGTAGCCTGCGCGCGCAGGTAGGCGCCGTCGAACTTGCTGGGCGCACCGGTCAGCGACGCCATCAGGCGGGTCTGCGTCGGGTCCAGGGCGGGCTGGAAGGTGGCGCCCTTCGAGCCCGCGAGCTGCTGCAGCTTCTGCGTGGCCTGGCCGTGCTCGTCGACCATCTTCTGCGCATAAGCGCGCACCGCCGGGCGGCGCGACTTCTGCAACGCGAGCTGCGAGGACTGCGTCTCGAAGGCGTCGCTATTGCCGGCGGCGGTGATGAACTGGTTATCCTGCACGTTCATGGTCGTGGCAGCGGCAAGCGGCTGCGGATCGGTGCCGGCAAAGGCGTTGGAGCGGTCGGTGTTGCAGCCAGCCAGCGGCAACAGGGCCAGGGCGAAGCCCCAGCGAGCGAAGCGGTTCATGGTCGTCTCCTGAGTCAGGCCGAAACCTCGGCGCCGGCCCACAACGCGGCCCCCCGCGCCGGTGTGCATCACCTTACGGTGCGGAACCGTTCGGCGGCGGACACCAGGGCGCGGCGCACCCCCGGCTCCAGGGCGGAGTGCCCGGCGTCCGGCACGACGGTCAACCGGGCGCTGGGCCAGGCAGCGGCCAGCTCGAAGGCGGTGCGGGCGGGGCAGACCATGTCGTAGCGGCCCTGCACGATCTCCGCCGGCAGGTGGCCGATGCGGTGCATCCCGCCCAGCAGCCCGCCCGGCGGCAGGAACAGGTCGTGCGCGAAGTAGTGCGCCTCGATCCGCGCCAGACCGAGCGCGGTGCGGTCCTGCGCGAAGCTGGCGACGGTGTCGGGGCTGGGCAGCAGGGTGCTGCAGGAGCCTTCGTACACCGACCAGGCACGGGCGGCGGACATGTGCACCGCTGGGTCGGCGCTGGTCAGGCGGCGGAGATAGGCGCCGAGCACGTCATGCCGCTCCTCCGGCGGCAGGTGGCCGATGAAGGCGGCGTGGGCGTCGGGGAACACCGCGCCGAGGCCGTGCAGGAACCACTCGACCTCCGCCCGCCGGCCGAGGAACACGCCACGCAGCACCAGGCCGCGCACCCGGTCCGGATGCGCCTGCGCGTAGGCCAGCGCGAGCGTGCTGCCCCAGGAGCCGCCGAACAGCAGCCAGCGTTCGATGCCGAGGTGGCGGCGCAGGGTCTCGATGTCGGCCACGAGGTCCGGCGTGGTGTTGTGCGCGAGGCTGCCGAGCGGGCGGGAGCGACCGGCGCCGCGCTGGTCGAAGATGACGACGCGCCAGAAGCCGGGGTCGAAGAAGCGGCGGTGGACGGTGCCCGCGCCGGCGCCGGGGCCGCCGTGCAGGAACAGCACGGGCTGGCCGCGGGTGGCGCCGACCTGCTCCCAGTACATGACGTGTCCGCCGGACAGCGGCATGTAGCCGGTCTCGAACGGGCCGATCTCGGGGAACAGGTCTCCACGTGGCATGGTCCGATCCTACACGGTTCCTGATGGTGGCGGAACCAGTTGGGCGCGGGTAATGCTGCGCCGCATGAGCACAACTTATCGTTCCTCGCCGTACCGCCTGTGGATCGTGGTGGGCGGGGCAGCCGGGCTGCTGGCGGTGGCGGCTGCGGCTGGGGCGGCGCACCTGGCGGCGGACCCGGCGGAGCAGCGCGCCCTGGGCAGCGCGGTGCAGATGCATGGCTGGCACGCCCTGGCGCTGGTGGGCGTTGGGCTGTGGGGTGTTCGCGGCGGCTGGCTGGGCCATGCGGCCGGGGTGGCGTTCGGGCTGGGGCTGCTGCTGTTCTGCGGGACGATCTACCTGGGTGCGCTGGGCGGTCCGCATCTGGGGCCGCTGGCGCCGGTGGGCGGCACGCTGCTGATGCTGGGCTGGGGACTGCTGGGCGCGTCGGCACTGCGCGCCCGTGCGGGAGCTTGACCGGCAGCGCCTACCTGGCGGCAGAGGGGTTCGAGCAGCCGCTGCTGGAGGAGCTTGAGCGGGCCGGCGTCCCGGTCACCTCCTGGCACGGCCGCCTGGCGCTGTCCCCGGCCCTGCCCTACCCCAGCGTTTGGGCGCTGGATGTGTGGACGGCGCCGCAGGAGCACCCAGCGGCCTCTGTGAAGGACGCCGCCAATGCGCTGCGGGGAGTGCAGCGCAACTGGTCTGCCTACGCCGCCGGGCATCACCGCCGGATGGCCCTGATCGCCGAGCGGCTGCCGCCAGTACGCGCCCTGCCACTGCGCTTTCCCGACCCGGCGCCGACCAGCCATCTGGGCGCCTGGACCTTGTTGGACACCAACCGCCTGCTGTTCAGCCCCACCAAGACCAGCCCGTTCCCCGGCGGCGAGTACCGCTTTCAGGAAGACCACATTGGCCCGCCCAGCCGCGCCTACCTGAAGCTGTGGGAGGCGCTGACCCGGCTGGGTGCGCATCCCGGCCCCGGCGACCGCTGCCTGGACCTGGGCGCCGCGCCGGGCGGCTGGACGTGGGCGCTGGCCGGGCTGGGCGCGCAGGTCCGTGCGGTGGACAAGGCGGCGCTGGACCCTCGCGTGGCCGGGATGCCGGGTGTGGAGCAGGTCCTCGAAAGCGCCTTCGCCTTGCCGGTGGAGCCGGTGGATTGGCTGTTCAGCGATGTGATCGCTTATCCGACGCGGCTGCTGGCGTTGCTGGAGCGGTGGATCGCCGCCGGGTCGGTGCGGCGCATCGTGTGCAGCGTGAAGTTCCAGGGCGCGACCGACCACGACACTGCCGACCGGTTTGCCGCCCTGCCCGGCGGGCGGTTGGCGCACCTGTTCCACAACAAGCACGAGCTTACGTTCTTCTGGATGCGGCCATAACGCCGGTTCGCGTAAAGCGTAGCGCCATCCGCCACGGCGCAGCGCCGGCCGATGGCGGAAGGCGCCGCGCTGCGCCCTACAAAGCCGCTGGCCGCCAAACGCCGGTGAGCGCCAAAATCTCCATCGCCAACGGCCGGAACGCCAGCATCATCACGCCGAGATAGACCGCCGCCCCAACCGCGACCAGCACGGCCGCGCGCACTGGCTCCGCCTCCGGCAGCACCGGGCGCAGCAGTGCGACAGCCGTCAGCATCGCCGCCCCGGCCAGCATCGGCCGCAGCGGCGTCAGCAGCAGCGTCCAGAAGTCCAGGCGGCCCCGGCGGGCGGCGATCATCACGTTGACGACGAACATCACGGGATAGCCCAACAGCCAGGCCCAGCACACGCCCATGATCCCCCAGGCGCAGCCAACGATGAAGGCAGGCGGGAACAGCACCGCGCCGGTCAGCGTGCACAGGAAGCCGGCCCGCGCATCACCGATGCCCTGCAAGTAGTTGGGGATCACCAGCAGTACCGCACGAAAGCTCATCGCCAGCGCCAGCACGGCCAGCATCGGCTTCGCCCCCGCCCAGTGCGGGCCGAACACCAGGTCCACCACCTCGGGCGCAACGGCACTGATGCCGAAGAACACCGGCACCGCCAGCGCCGCCATCAGGCGCATTGCCTTCATCACGTAGTAGCGGCCCTCCGCCGGGTCGGCCTGCACCAGCGCGAAGGCGGGGAACGCGACCTGGTTGATGATCGGCGCCACCTTGCTGAGCGGCATCCCGGCGAAGTTCAGTGCCACGGTGTAAAGCCCCAGGTCCACCGGGCCGAGCCAGCGGCCGATGATGATCACGTCAGCGGAAGTGAAGGCGATCCACGCCAAGTGCTCCAGCGTGCGGAACGCGCCGTAGTGCAGCAGCGGGCGCACCAGCCCCGGGTTCCAGCTCGGCCACACCCGGTCCCGCGCGCTCAGCAGCGCGAACCCGGCCACGCGCAGCGCCCCGCCCAGCAGGCCACCCACCATCAGCGCCCAAACACCCCACCCCGCCACCGCCAGCAGGATGACCGTGACAGCCCCCACCAGGCCCGCCGCCATCTCCATCGTCACCATCGGACGGATGCGGAGGCTGCGGGTGATCTGCGCGCGGGGGATGATGACCATCCCCTCGAACAGGAAGCCCAAGCTGGCAGCCTGGATCAGCCCGGTCAGCCGTGGCTCCGCATACCATCCGGCGATGGCCGGCGCGGCGAGGGATATCAGCACCGCCAGCACCGCCGAAACCCCTAGCAGCAGGCCGGCGACAGCAGCCAGCAAAGGCCGGGGCGCGTCCGCCCGCTGCACCACGGCATCACCAAGGCCAAAGCCGACGAAGCTGGCCAGCACGTTGATAAACACTTGGGACAGCGCCATCAGGCCGTAGTCGTCCGGTGACAGGATGCGGATGACAGCAAGTGTCATCGCCCATGTCACGACTTGGAACGCCACCTTCACCCCCGCGGACCAGCCGACGGCAGCGACGACGCGCTCGCCCAGGGTTAACGCGGCGGGTCCAGAACGTTTGATGGCCATGCTGCCCCAGGTTGCAAACCCGACATGGCATGCGTTGGACGCCGCCGGCAATGACGGCGTATTAGCAGGGAAGCATGAGGGTTAGGTTAAGCCTAGCTGGGTTTGCCCTTCTCGATGGGCTGCGTCGCCGTCTCGGCCGCGCCACGGTCGGAGGTGGGGAGCGCCTTGGCTTCGGACGCGGCCATCTCGTCCGGGATGCCATGCGGCGTGGTTCCGGTCGGGTTGTGGTCCGGGCTTGCGCCGTCTTCGGGGATGTCGGTCTGCACTTTGGGCTGGTTCATGGACTGGGAACACCGCAGGGCGCGCCGGGTTCCTATGCTAGGCTGAACGCATCAGCATAGAGACGCCCTGGGATGGAGACGCCGTTGTCCAGATTTGCCGCAGCCCTGCTCGCCACCTGCTCCCTCGCCGGGACCGCCCATGCAGCCGACCCGGCTCCCGTGCGGATCACCGTCATCGCCGACCTGGACGACGACATCTACAACGCACGGGCCGGGCGTGGCGGCGTCGATGCCACGCGGATGGCGGTGGCGGACTTTGGCGGCGCCGTGCTGGGCCGGCCGGTCGTGGTGGACGCTCTGAACGACCACAACAAGCCGGCCGAGGCGCCCGGCCTGGCGACGCAGGCCTATGACGCCGGGGCGGACCTGCTGATGGACGTGCAGAACTCGCCGATCGCGGTGGCGGTGTCGAAGGTCGCCACGCAGCGGCGCAAGCTCGCCATCACCACCGGCGCTGCAGTGCCGGCGCTGACGCGCGGGGCGTGCAGCAAGTACATGTACCATTACTCGTTCGACTCCGTTTCGATCGAGTCGGCGACGGCGGCCTACGTTGCCAGCCAAACGGACGCCAAGCGATGGGTGGCGGTGGTGGCCGACGCCGGCTTCGGCCGCGGCGCGCTGGCCACCATGACGCCGATCATCGCCGCGCATGGGGGCGAGATAGTGAAATCGTTCGTCGTGCCGCCTGCCACCACGGACTTGTCGGCCATCCTGGAGGAAGCGCGGAACCTGCACCCGGACGTAGTGGCGGTGTTCAACGCCGGGGCGGACGCTGACCGGGAGGTGGCCGCGGTCGTGCAGGCCGGGCTGCCGGCGCAGGTCACGACGGCGCTGCTGTACCTGTCGGACGTGGACCGGGTTGGCGATGGCTATGCCGGGGTGCGGGCGGCGGTGCCTTGGTACTGGAACCTGGATCCGGCGGCCCATGCCTGGTCCGACCGCTTCGCCGCTGCCCATGCCGGGCTGCGTCCGACCGCGGCGCAGGCGGCGGACTACTCGGCCACGCTGGGATGGCTGCAAGCCGTGCAGGCCGCCGGCACGACCGATGCGGATGCGGTGGTGGCGAAACTGGACGGGCACACGTTCGAGGACATGTTCGCCCACCATGCCGAGTGGCGCGCGTCCGACCACATGGTGACGCACGACCTGTACGTGGTGGAGGTGCTGCCGGCGGCGAAGCTGACGGAGCCGCATGGTTGGTACCGCGTGCTGGCGACGGTCCCGGCCGCGACTGCATTCCCGGTCGGGACGGAGTGCCGCCTGGAGCGTTGATGTCCCCTTTCCTTCCGGGACAGGGCCGGGGTGAGGGAAGCGGCAAGCGCTAAGCCTCTCCCATTACAGGGCGGACGTGGTGCTTGCATCGGTAAGAGCGGCGCGTGCGGCCTCCCTCAGCCCGGCCCTGTCCCGGAGGGAGAAGCCAGCACTTCCGCTACTGCATCGCACACCCGCTCGGCATCCCTGTCCGACAGGTCCGGATGGATCGGCAGGGCCAGGATGCGGCCCGCCAGGTCATCGGACACCGGCAGGGCCGTGCCGTCATGGTGCCCGGCGTAAGCCGGCTGCCGGTGCAGCGGGCGCGGGTAGTAGATCGCGGTCGGCACCCCCCGGTCCCGCAACCCGGCCTGCAGCGCGGTGCGCGCCTCCGCATCAGGCAGCAGCACGGCGTAGATGGCCCAGGCGCTGCGTCCGCCGGGCACGCGGGCCGGCGTGGTCAGCAAGTTGCCGAGCCGCCGGTCGTAGATGCCGGCGATACGCTCGCGGATTGCCAACTCCTCGTCGAACACCTCCAGCTTGGCCAGCAGGATCGCTGCCTGCATGGTGTCCAGCCGGCCGTTCATTCCGGTCCGCAGCACCTCGTAGCGCGTCGTGCCCTCGCCATGCGTCCGCAGGCTGCGGTACAGTGCGGCGCGCTCGTCGCTGTCGGTGAACAGGGCGCCGCCGTCGCCATAGGCGCCCAGGGGCTTGCTGGGAAAGAAGCTGGTGGTGGTCGCATCGGCCAAGGTGCCCAGCCGGACGTCATGCAGGGAGCCTCCGAAGCTCTGGGCGCAGTCGTCCAGGGTGAACAGCCCCTCGGCCGCGGCGATGCGGGTCAGCGCCGGCCAGTCGGCGGGCTGGCCGAACAGGTCCACCCCCACCAGGGCGCGCGGGCGCAGCCGTCCGGCGGCGCGGACCTCCTCGATGCGGTGCTGCAGGTGGGCCGGGTCGATCTGGAACGTGCCGGGGTCCACATCGACGAACACCGGCGTCGCGCCCAGCACCAGCGGCACCTCGGCCGTGGCGGTGTAGGTGAAGGCGGGCAGGAACACGGCGTCGCCGGGGCCGATGCCCTCGGCCATCATGGCGATTTGCAGGGCATCGGTGCCGCTGCTGACACCGACGCAGTGCCGGGCGCCGCAGTAGGCGGCCAGCCGGCCCTCCAGCTCCGCCACCTCCGGGCCTAGGACGAACTGGCAGTGGGCCAGCACCGCATCCAAACGGGGACGCAGCCGGTCATGGATGCGGGCCTGCTGGGCCTTGAGGTCCAGGAAGGGAATCGGGTTCAAGACGCTATTCTCCAATCATCGGCGCGGCGACGGGCGCAGGACCTGCGTCCGCCCCGGCCCGCTCGAATTCCGGGACCATGCGGCCCAGCAGCGCCAGCACCGCCCGGGTCTGCCCGGCGCGGCAGGCGGCGGCGATGCGGTCGATGGCGTCGCCGACCAGGACGCGATCGGCCGTGCGCGGGGTGGCCATCAGCAGGCCCGGATGGCCGGTCGGCACCGGGGGCTCGCTGCCGTGGAACAACTCCTCATGCAGCTTCTCGCCGGGGCGCAGGCCGGTGAAGGCGATGCGGATGCGGCCAGCGACCGGGGGCATGGCGTCAGTGTCCGCAGTCTCCGCCGGTTGCAGCCCGGCGAGGCGGATCATCTGCCGGGCCAGATCGACGATGCGGACCGGCTTCCCCATGTCGAGCACGAAGATGCCGCCCGCATCCTGGCCCGCCCCACCCTGGCCCGCCCCATTCTGGTCAGCATGAGGCCGCGCCGCGCCGAGCACGCTGGCCTGCAGCACCAGCCCCACCGCCTCCCGCACGGTCATGAAGTAGCGCTGCATCTCCGGGTGGGTGACGGTCAGCGGCCCGCCGCGCTCCAACTGCCGGCGGAACAGCGGCACGACGGAGCCGGTGCTGCCCAGCACGTTGCCGAACCGCACCGTCACGCAGCGCATGGCCCCGTCCGGGGCAGCCGTGTCCAGCGCCTGGCAGTACATCTCCGCCAGGCGCTTGCTGGCGCCCATGACGCTGCTGGGGTTCACCGCCTTGTCGGTCGAGATCAGCACCATCGCCCGTGCCCCTGCCGCGGCGGCGGCATCCGCCACATGCCGCGTGCCGACGGTGTTGGTCAGCAGGTCTTCCAGCGGGTTCGCCTCGCCCATCGGAACGTGCTTCAGGGCGGCGGCGTGGAACACCAGGTCGGGCCGCACGTCCGCGAACACCGCCCCGATGCGGGCCTGGTCGCGCACATCGGCGATGCAGGTCTGGCGGGGGATGCCGGGGCAGGTCTCGCCAAGCTCCTGGTCGATTTGCCACAGCGCGTATTCTCCGTTGTCCAGCAGCGTGAGCAGGCTGGGGCCGAGGGCGGCGCACTGCCGGGCCAGCTCGGAGCCGATGGTGCCGCCCGCACCCGTCACCAGCACGCGGCGGCCCCGAACCAGGCGGGCCATGCCCTCGCGGTCCAGGGGGACCTGCGGGCGGTTGAGCAGGTCCTCGATGGCAACCGGAGCCAGCTCCAGCACTCCGCCGCTGCCGGTGCCGACCTGGGCGGATTGCAGCGCGGTGGGGCGGGGGACGCGGCGGACCGGCACTCCCTCCACGTCCGCCTGCGCCAGCATATCGGCCAGCACGGGGCCGGACAGGTCGGGCTGCGTGACCACCAGCGCGACGGGCAGGCGGTTCTCCGCGCGCAGCCGGGCCAGCACGGCGCCGGCCTGGCCGACGTCGCCCAGGATGGGGTGGCCATGGATGCGCCGCCCGGTCTGCCCCTGCCGCAGCGACAGCAGCCCGGCCACGCGGTAGCTGGCGCGCCCATGGCCGAACTCCAGCGCACGCAGGAACAGGTCCGCCCCGTCCCCGGCGCCGACCAGCAGGACGGACTGCGCCTCCGCCCCGTCCCGTCCTCGGCGCCGGGCCATCTGCAGGCGATAGACGACGCGCGGGGCGCCGAGGGCCACGATCAAGGTCAGGGCATGCACGACCGGGAACGTCGGCGTGGGCAGCGGGAAGCCGGACACCCGCAACAGGACCGCGAACAGCACCGCGCTGGCGACGCTGCTGCCGACCAGGCCCACCAGGTCCTCGATCCCCGCGAAGCGCCAGTACTGCTGCGGCATCCGGAACGGCAGGCCCGCCAGCAACAGGGTGATGGCGCCGCCGGCGACGAACCACAGCGGATGCAGCAGCCCGCCGCCGGGGTCGGCGATGTAGCGGGCCACCGGCGTCGCAACCGCAGCCAGCGCCCCGTCCAGCAGGACGTTGAGCAGGATGCGGTTGATCGCGGGCTTGGCGGGGCTTGGGGGGCGTTGCGGGGCCATCGTCCGGACCCTATAGCCCACCCGGTCCTGCTTAGCAGTCCCCCCATCCCGGAGGCGCGTCCCCGCTTGTCCGCCGCCGCCGTGCTGACCCACCTGCTGTTCTGCGCCTGCCTGGCGGTCCTATCTGCGGGGGTCGTGCGCCTGATGATCGGCGTGGCGGTCATGGACCAGCCCGACCTTGGCACGCCCGGCGCCCGCAAGGCGCACACCCGCCCGGTGCCGAAGGGCGGCGGCGTGGGGGTGGTTGCGGCGTTCCTGGTGGGGACGCTGGTGCTGTACCGCTATGCCGCGTTCTCCCGCCTGGCCGATCCCTACTTCCTGGCCTTCATCCTGGCTGCCACCGCCATTGCCGTCGTGGCGTTCCTGGACGACCTGCGGGACTGGCCGTTCTCGGTGAAGCTGGCGGCCCAGGTGGGCGCGGCGGTCCTAGCGGTCGGCAGCGGGCTGGTGATCGCCGAGGTCAACCTGCCGTGGTGGGGGTCGGTGCCGCTGGGCTGGGCTGGGGTGCCGGTCACCTTGGCCTGGGTGCTGTTCGCCACCAATGCGGTCAACTTCATCGACGGGCTGAACGGCCTGGCGTCCGGCACCTGCGCCATAGCCTGCGCGGTGCTGGCGGTGATCGCGGCGGCTTATGGCGGGTGGTTCGTCTACTTCGCCTCGCTGCTGCTGGCGGCCGGGCTGGTGGGGTTCCTGCCATTCAACTTCCCGCGGGCGCGCATCTTCATGGGCGACGTGGGCAGCCAGTTCTGCGGCTTCGTGCTGGCGATGCTGGGGGTGGCGGCAGGGCGGTTCCCCGGAGGGCATGGGGGGGTGGACCTGTCGGTGCTGCTGGTGCCGATGCTGCTGTTCGGCGTGCTGTTCGACGTGGCGTTCACCCTGGTGCGCCGCTTGCTGGCCGGAGAGCAGGTAACGCAGGCGCATCGGGGCCACCTCTACCAGGTCGCGCACCGGTCCGGCATGCCCGCCGTGCAGGTCACGCTGATGCACTGGGCGTTCGCCGGCTGGGGCGGGGCGTGCTGCGCCCTGTTCATCCTGGCCAGCGGCGACCCCAAGCCGCTGGCGGTGCTCCTGGTGCTGCCGCCGCAACTGGCCTGGGTGGCCTGGGTGTCGCGACGGGCGCGGCGAGCCGGGCTGGTAAGTTGGTAACGCAGCCGTTGGGGTGACCAGCCGTTGGCGGCCTGCTTGCACGCGACCCGGCCGCCCCCATAGCATCCTGCCAAGCCCAACGAAGGAACGATCCATGATGCGCCGCCTGCTACTCGCTGCGCTCCTCGCCCTGGCTGCGCTGCCAGCCGCGGCGCAGGAAAACCCGTCGTTCAACATCGTGAATCGCACGGGCAGCCCGATCAAGGAAGTGTTCGCCAGCCCGGCTGGCGTCGCCAACTGGGGCCGCAACCGGCTGGGCGGCGCCGCCGTCGCGCCCGGCGCCAATGCCCCGATCCGCCTGCCAGCCGATGGCAACTGCATCTATGACGTGCGAGTGGTGTATGCCAACGGCCAGTCGGACGAGCGGCGCGGCGTCAACACCTGCAACGTGGATAACCTGATCTTCCCCACCGCGGCCGAGGGTGGCACCCCGTCCGCCCGGCCTGGCCGGGGTCAGCAGGCAACGCCTGCCGATCCCTCATTCCGCCTGGTCAACCGCAGCCGCAGCGAGGTCAACGAGGTTTATGCCAGCGTGACCGGCGACGACGATTGGGGGATGGACAAGCTGGGCGACGACACTGTCGCCCCTGGCGCCACCCGCGTCATCAGGTTGCCCATCGGGTCCTGCACATGGGATGTGAGGATCGTTTGGGCCAATGGTGAGGCGTCCGAGAAGCGGCGTCTGAACCTGTGCACCACTACGGACCTAAAGGTGCCGTAGGGCAACTCAGCCCAGGTCCAAGACTTCCGTTCCAGCTATAAGCCAGGAGGGTGGTACGTCGGCACTGGCTTAGTTCTGCTCCCTCACCTCACCCCTCTCCCAGAGGGAGAGGGGGAGGCAACAGGCAGACTGGTGAGCGGACCGTTCAGCCTGTGGCGAGCTTCTGCGCCGTGTCGGCCTTGGCGTTGCCGGCAGCCGCCGGCTTCTTGGCGGTCGTTGTCGCCTCGACCATGATGCCGCGCAAGTCTCGCAGGAAAGCCTGGCCCTTGAGCGTGCGCTGCACCAAAACGCTGCGCCGGTCCATGGGATCCACCTTGCGGCGGGCTAGGTCCAGCTCGCCCAGCCGGTCCAGCGCGCGGGTGATGGCGGGCTTGGACACGTTCAGGTCCGCAGCAAGGCCGCGGACGGTGTGCGCGCCCTCCTGCAAGTAGCAGGTCAGGAACACGCCAAGCTGCCGGGCGGATAGGTCAGGGCCATCTCGGCGCACGAGGGCGACGATGGTATCGCGCAGGATGCCGACGAACTGGTCAGGTGAAGGAGTGACTGCCACAGGATGGTCCTTTCTAGCGGGCACTGCCGACACCCGCTGCTAAACGTTCCGAAGCCACGTCCGACTTGGTGGCAAACCAGATCGTTAACAGTGTTTCACGCAAAATTCGTCGGCCGAACCGTTCCCATTTCCGTCATCAAGCACCGGCGCGGGGCAATCCGTGCCCTGGTTCTACAGATTGGTTACGATTTCAGCATGTAAAGTGCGTACGGCATCGAAACATGCGCGCAGGCCCAGCGCCTCTCCGCCTTCGGGCCGGCCAGGGCGGGCCTGGTCGTTCCACGCGTAGGTGTCCAGGTGCGCCCAAGGCGTGCCCGGCGCCACGAAACGTTGCAGGAACAGTGCCGCCGTGATCGCCCCAGCCATCGGCTTGCTGGACACGTTGTTCAGGTCCGCCACCGGACTGGCAAGCCAAGGATCATAGCCGGCCCACAGCGGCAGCCGCCACAGCGGGTCGTGCACCGCCTGCCCGGCCGTCAGCAGCGCATCGGCCACCCGATCGCCGGCCGGGTCGTGCGGGGCGAACAGCGCCGGCAGGTCCGGGCCGAGCGCCACCCGCGCCGCGCCGGTCAGCGTAGCAGCGTCCAGCAGCAGCGCCGGGCTGAGGTCGGACGCCTCCGCCAGCAGGTCGCACAGCACCAGCCGGCCCTCGGCGTCGGTGTTGCCGACCTCGACCGAGAGGCCGCGCCGGGTCTGCAGCACGTCCAGTGGGCGCATGGCGCCGCCGGACACCATGTTCTCCACGCAACCGATCCGCACCACTAGGCGCACCGGCAGATCCGCCTGCATGACCATCCGGGCCAGCGCGAGCATCAACGCGGCGCCGCCCATGTCCTTCTTCATGCGCAACATGCCCGCGGAGGGCTTCAGGTCATAGCCGCCGCTGTCGAAGCACACGCCCTTGCCGCACAGCGCCACCAGCGGCGCGTCCGCTGTGGCGGTGCTGCCTGCCCAAGCAAATCCGGCCACCAGCGGCGCCCGGACCGATCCGTGGCCAACGGCGGCAACCGCCGGGTAGTCCCGCGCCAATGCGCCGCCCTCCACCAACAGGCCATCCGCACCGAAAGCATCGCCGAGCGCCAAGGTCGCAGCCGCGAGGTCCGCAGGCCCAAGATAGTTGGCGGGCGTGTTCACAAGATCGCGTGCCAGCCAGGTGGCACGGGCGGCTGACAAGGTGTCGGCGTGGGCGTCCACATCCGCCAGCAAGGCCGGGCCGCGCTTTGGCCGGGCGTGCTCGGCATACTGGTAGGCTCCCAAGCAGAAACCCAGCACGGCCGACCCGCGGTCATAGCCCTCACCGGCCAGGCACCAGGCGGTGTTCTCGGGCAGGGCCATCGGCAGGGCGCCGAAGGGCCAAGGCGACGTGTCTGTGCCGAGGCCGAGCAAGGCGCCTGAGATGCCGTCCGCACCCGGCAGCAACGCAAGCTGCCCCACCGCCCCCGTGAAGCCGCCCGCACGCACGAAGCCGGCCTGGCCCGGCGCGAGGGCGGCCAGCACCGAATCGGCCTCGTCTGGCCGGACTGCATGAAGGGGTAGGCTCGGGGCGCCGGGCGGTGCCAGGCAGGTCAACTCACGGTCAAACACCTTTGGCCACCCCTCGCATCCGCTGCTGTGGCGCAGTCTCGAAGCCGCAGGCTGCGGCGCCCGGCAAGCCGGGGCCATCGGGCTTGCAATCCTTCGCGCCAGGCGCAAGCTTTGCTGCATGCAAGGCTTACCCTCCCGGGTCAAGGCGGTGCTCGGGCCGACCAACACCGGCAAGACCCACCTTGCGATCGAGCGGATGCTCGCCCACTCGTCGGGCATCATCGGCTTTCCGCTCCGCCTGCTGGCGCGCGAGAACTACGACCGCATGGTGAAGGCCAAGGGCGTGCGGTCGGTGGCACTCATCACCGGGGAGGAAAAGATCGTCCCCGCCGGCGCACGCTGGTTCTCCTGCACGGTCGAGGCGATGCCGCTGGACCGCCCGGCGGAGTTCGTCGCCGTGGACGAGATCCAGCTCTGCGCCGACCCGGACCGCGGCCACATCTTCACCGAGCGCCTGCTGCACGCCCGCGGCCTGGTGGAGACGATGTTCCTGGGCGCCGAGACCATCCGCCCCCTTCTGCAACGCCTGATCCCACAGGCCGAGATCGCGACTCGCCCCCGCCTGTCCCAACTGACCTACGCCGGCCCGGCCAAGCTGGTGCGCCTGCCGCCCCGCAGCGCCGTCGTCGCGTTCAGCGCCGGGGAGGTTTACGCCATCGCCGAACTGATCCGCCGGCGCCGCGGCGGCTGCGCGGTGGTGATGGGCCGGCTGTCGCCCAGGACGCGGAACGCACAGGTGCAGCTCTACCAGAACAAGGAGGTGGATTTCCTGGTCGCCACCGACGCCATCGGCATGGGCCTGAACATGGACGTGGACCATGTGGCCTTCGCCCGCCTGAGCAAGTTTGACGGCCACCGCCCGCGGCGCCTGACGGCGGCGGAGGTGGCGCAGATCGCCGGACGTGCCGGACGCGGCATGCGGGACGGCACCTTCGGCACTACCGCCACCTGCCCTCCGCTCGACGAGGACCTGGTGCGCGCCGTTGAAGGACACGACTTCGAGCCGCTGGAAGCGCTGTACTGGCGCAACAGCGAGATGGACTTTTCCAGCGTGGACAACCTGCTTGCCAGCCTGCTGACGCAGCCGCCGCGGGCCGGGCTGGTGCGTGGGCCCGACGCGACGGACCTCGAAACGCTGGAGGTGCTGTCCCGCGAGCACGACATCCGCGACATGGCCCGCGGGCGCAGCCGGGTGCGGCTGTTGTGGGAGACCTGCCAAATCCCTGACTTCCGCAAGCTGGCCGACGACACCCACACCCGCCTGTGCGCCCGCGTGTTCGGCCACCTGGTGCGTGAAGGCACAGTGCCAACCGACTGGCTGGAGACCGGCATCTCCGCCCTGTCCCGCGCCGACGGCGACATCGACACTCTGATGGCCCGGCTGTCCGGCGTCCGTATCTGGGCCTACATCGCCGCCCGCAGCGACTGGGTGCGCGACGCCCCAGCCTGGCAGGCCCGCACGCGCGAGGTCGAGGACCTGCTGTCCGACGCGCTGCACGAGAAGCTGACCACCCGGTTCGTGGACCGCCGCGCCGCCCACCTGCTGCGCCGGCTGGAGGAGAAGGACGGCGAGGAGCTGCTGTCGGCCGTCACCGCCCGCGGCGAAGTGGTGGTGGAGGGCCATCCGGTCGGCCATGTCGGCGGCTTCGCCTTCCTGCCGGACCCGTTGGCGGAGGGGCAGGAGAAGCGGCTGGTGCTGCGCGCCGCCCGACGCGCCCTGCTGGGCTGGATGCCGCGGCGCGTCGGCGAGCTGGAAGCCGCGCCGGACAGCGTGCTGACCTGGACCATGGACCACAAGCTGGCCTGGGACGGCGTGCCGATCGCCCGGCTGCGCCCCGGCACCGGGATGCTGCGTCCGCATGTAGAGGTCATCGACAGCGAGTACCTGGACGGCCCGCACCGCGAGCGCGTCCGCAAGCGCCTGCACGCCTGGGTGTCCGGCATCGTCGCCGCCGACCTGGCCCCGCTGTTCGCCGCCGAGGCCGCCGCGGGCCGCGACGCAGCCTTGCGCGGCCCCCTGCACCGCATCATCGAGGCTGGCGGCGTCGTGCCCGGCGCCACAGAGGCCGATGTGCCCCCTGCCCTGCGTGGCCCCTTGAAGGCGCTGGGCGTGCGTGCCGGGCGGTTCGCCCTGTTCCTGCCGGCGTTGCTGAAGCCGCGTGCCGTGGCGACCCGGGCGGCGCTTTGGGCGTTGCAGGCTGGGGCGCCGACGCCGGGGCTGCCCACGCCGGGACTGGTGTCGCTTGCGCCGCCTGGGGATTGGCCGCCAGGGTTTGCCGCCGCAATGGGCTGGGTCGCGGCTGGCCCGGTGCTGTTGCGGTTGGACATCGCGGAGCGTGTGGCAGGCGAGCTGGGCTATGCCACCCGGGCACGCGCGGCGGTGGTGCCGGATGGCTTGGCTTCCCGCCTGCAGGTCCGCGCGGAGCAGGTGCCGGCGGTGCTGCGCGCCTTGGGTGTGCGCCTGGCGCCCGGCGCAGGGCTGGCGGATGGGCAATATGGCCCGCCTGCCCCGCCGATGATGCTGCCCGTCCGCAAGCGGCCGCAGCCGGCGCCGGCCGTCCCGGCTCCGCCGCCGCGGGTCAAGGATGGCCCCTTTGCGGCGCTTGGAGCGTTGCGCCAGGCGACCCGCGGTTGAGCGATGCGGCGGAGGACCGCGCCGAGGACCGTGAGTGGCAGCGGCTGGACAAGTGGTTGTGGTGCGCACGCTTCATGAAGGCCCGGTCCGACTGTGCCCGCCTGGTGGCGGAAGGCCTGGTGCGGATCAACCGCCAGGTGACCGACAAGCCGCATGCCCGGCTGCGCCCCGGCGATGTGCTGACGCTGCCGCTGCGGCAGGACGTGCGCGTAGTGCGCGTGCTGTCCCTGGCCACCCGCCGCGGCCCGGCGCCGGAAGCCCGCACGCTGTATGAAGATGTTGGTGAGGACCGGGGGTGAAGACTGGGGGGTGAAGAGTGGGACGCTGTCGCATCGAACCCCTGATATGCCCGGCCACCGCTTGCGCCGGGGGGTGAAAGGGTCGCATACCGCCCCATTCTAAAGGCAGCCCGGAGCCGACGCTGCCGGATGGGATAGAGGGATATGCGATGACCTACGTGGTCACCGAGAACTGCATCAAGTGCAAGTACATGGACTGCGTGGAGGTGTGTCCGGTGGACTGCTTCTACGTCGGTGAGAATATGCTGATGATCCACCCTGACGAGTGCATCGACTGCGGCGTGTGCGAGCCGGAGTGCCCTGCGGAGGCCATTGTCCCCGACAGCGATGACCGCGCGGCCCCGTGGGCGGAGCGCAACCGCATCTACGCCATTGAGTGGCCCAATATCGTCCGCAAAGGCGTGCCACCGGATGACGCCGACGAGTGGAAGGACAAGCCGGGCAAGGAGGCCTTGTTCTCCGCCAGCCCGGGCAAGCCGTAGGCAAGTTTCCGCGAGATGGCCTTATGCTTTGAGGCTGTTGCATGACGCAGCGGTTGTTTTGTGGTAAGGCAGGGTAGGTAGCGCCACATTGAACGGAGCCGGCCCGTCGCGCGGGCTGGCCTTGCGGCGTCTCCCGTTCACAACGCATGCGCCCGCCGGCCTGCCGGCTGGCCAGGAGTACGCCCTGTGCCGACCAAGCCCGCCATCGACACGGTCCCCGAGACCGACGACGACACTGCCGCCGCAGCTCCCGCCGCTGCACCGGCTCCCGCTGCCAAGCCCGCCGCCGAGCCGCAGTTCCGATCCCCGCCCAAGATGCCGGGCCACATGCCGGGGATGCATGGCCGCCCGCAAATTGCTCCCCGCGCCATGGCCGCGAAGGAAGACTTCGTGGAGGGCGACTACGTTGTGTATCCCACCCACGGCGTTGGCAAGGTGGAGCGGATCGCGACGGAGGAGATCTCCGGCCATAAGCTGGAGCTGATCCACATCACGTTCGAGGAAAACCGGATGACCCTGCGGGTGCCGGTGGCGAAGGCACGCACTGCCGGGCTGCGGAAGCTGGCGACGCGCAAGCAGTTCGACGATGCGTTGGCATTGCTGAAGGGGCGCGCGCGGATCAAGCGCACCATGTGGTCGCGCCGGGCGCAGGAGTATGAGGCGAAGATCAACTCCGGCGATCCGATGGCGATTGCCGAGGTGGTGCGCGACCTGCACCGTAACGCCGGCCAGCCAGACCAAAGCTTCAGCGAGCGGCAGATCTATGAGGCCGCGATGGACCGCCTAGCCGCCGAGATGGCCGCGCTGGATGGCACCGATAAGGCAACCGCTGCTGCCAAGCTGGGCGACTACCTGAAGACCATCGTGAAGGGTGCTGCCGTCGAGGTGGATGCCGAGGGCGCCGAGGTGGAACCTGACCTCGAAGCCGAAGTGGACGAAGCGGAGTAGCCTGCCTTCCCGTCCGCTCCCTCTCCCTCTGAGACGGGACCGGGGTGTGGGAACGGACAAGCACCGCCTGACCCGACGGGAGATCAGTACCGCCAAGGGTTGGAGAGCGGCGCTGCAAGACTCTTTCACCCCGACCTCCTTCCGGGAGGAGAGGGAGCAGGCAAAAAGAAAGGCCCTGGGGATCGCTCCCCAGGGCCTTTTGCTTGAAGTCGCCGCAGCTTAGCTGTTGCTGTTGCGATTCCCGAAGAGCTGCAGCAGCAGCATGAACAGGTTGATGAAGTTCAGGTACAAGCTCAGTGCGTCGAACACGCTGCGCTTGGCCGCGGCATCCGATCCCTCGGCGTAGGCATACTGCACGTAGTCGCCCTTGATGCGCTGCGTGTCGTAGGCAGTCAGGCCGACGAAGATCAGCACGCCAACGATGCTGATGCCAAACTGCAAGGCCGAGCTGGCCACGAACATGTTGACCAGCGAGGCGATGATGATGCCGAACAGGCCCATCATCAGGAAGCTGCCCATGCCCGTCAGGTCACGCTTCGTCGTATAGCCCCACAGGCTCATCGCGCCGAAGGTGCCGGCGGAGATGAAGAACACCCGGGCGATGCTGCTGCCGGTGTAGATCAGGAAGATGTTGGCCAGCGATGCGCCCATCGCGGCGGCGAAGGCCCAGAATAGTCCCTGCGTCGCAGTGCGTGACAGCTTGTTCACGCCAAAGCTCAGCACCAGCACGAACGCCATCGGTGCGAAGATCGCTGCATAGCCTAGGATGGTCGGCTGAACGGCAATGCCACGGGGCGTTGCGACCTGCTGGTAGAACAACTGGATCAGGCTGGTGTTGGCGATGCCATACGCGACAGCGCCCGTCAGCAGCAGGCCGGACGACATCCAGT
>JAABUQ010001828.1_pt1 | contig 44000 bp, 48 predicted proteins | sample 5560001 | NCBI WGS metagenome assembly JAABUQ01 (sample SAMN10711888, study PRJNA513371) | rock metagenome | isolation source: Antarctica rocks | place: Antarctica: Victoria Land, Finger Mt nord | collected 2015-12-18 | reverse complement strand
CCGCGACTTCAACGCGGCCAAGAACATACTTTACAGGGCGGGGACACCGCCTTTGGGAGCCAACGTAGGCCAGTAGGTCATGCGTTTCCCAAGAAGCCTGCCCCTTTAGGGGTAGGAGTTGTCACTAAAGACTGCATCTAAGGCAACAAGATACCCTGGGTAAGGAATGTTACTCAACAGAGAAGCGATGTTCGAACTTAGCGCCCATCCAACAGAGGGGTTGTTGAGATGGACATTGATCGCAAGCCCATTTGTGCCGTCACCGTAAGTTGCGTATCCAGGATCGTCAACAGTCATGGGGATGTCCGCTTCCCCTGTCAGTAGGTCAGTTCCAGATGCAGGATAAACAGTTGCAATACGGTACACAGTATCAGGTGCCCTATGGCTTGGGAATGATTCGAAGGGACGATGAAGGTTCAAGTAATAGTTTGCGGATGCAATGGCCTTATCACCGTCGTTTCCCGTTGGGTAGGCAGTTGGATACATCTGACGATTGTCACCATTGGTGAATTTAAAGAAGACATGATCTGTAATGCCTGCATCATTCCAAATTATAGTTCCATTGTTCGTGTTATCCACTGTAGGACCCACGAAGGTGTTCGTGATCTTAGGGATATCTGCCGCAGTCGGCGGCGTGTCGATGAAAGGGTCGCCCAGACTCCCTTGAAGATTGTAGTTTTTAGCCGAAGAATTCTCAAGATACTTTGCACCTTCCGTTGCCCAATTTCCAATTAGACCAGGTAGGTAAGTAGAGTCAGTCTTGATTGTCGAGTCAACTGTGTGAAGCCCACCTGAGATGACCTCGTTGTGCTTTTCGCCAAGAGAAATTGCGATGTCATCGCTTAAAGTTCCATTGGTATCAAACTGATTGGTGACCTGTCGCCAAAGACCATCACCATTCATATCCACACCGCCGATTAAGAGCTTTTTTGACGTCACTCTTCCTCCAACAATCGTCACTGCCCGGCTGTCGGATACGGCTAGTGCTGTGATGAAGGCTTGGGCATTAGCTGTTGAATAATCTGTGTACGTTCCACGACCGTAGGGATAATCCGTGTATGGCACCATGTTGCTCACCGTCATCTGAGCCTGCCCAGAAAAGCCGGTGGACGCAATCCCTGTCCCACTGTCTATCGAGGCGTGGACGATGTAGGAGGTAACAAGCGGCGGCGGGGAGGTGTCATCGGGCGACATGACGGACGCGCTGAGGGTGTCGCCGAGGCTGTCCGAAGCATTGGCGGTCGCCATCAAGCCGCTTGTCTCCCCGGCTTTGCCATAGTTCACGGAACCGGTGGTCGTGACCGTGGTCGTCACTTTGAGGCTCAACGAGGTGGGATACTTCGGCTGCGGCCCATTGCCCAGCCAAACGCACTTGAAGTAGACGGTCAGGCCCGCGCTGACATTTGTGGCAAGCGTGCCGGAGAGCGCCTCATTGTTGTAGCCCGGCGCAGTGAAAAAGCCGTCTGAGTTACTATTATTGTAGTCAAAGTTACGGGCCTGCATGCCTTCCTGCGAACCGTAGTCGGAGTTCGACTCAACGCCGATGGCGCTAACCTTGACGGTGGCCCCGGCATCCGCGTTGAGGTAAGTGGGTCTGATGTAGAAGCCAGCGGCATTCTCGTAGGTGCCATCGTCGTAATAGTCGGGGTTCGCGGTGATGAAGTCGTTGATGTCTTTGTAAGTGCCGGTGCGGGTGAGGGTGCCGGTCTGTGTCCCCTGGAAGCCGGTCGTGCCGTTGGTGTTGCCGGTGGCGTCGCAGGGAACGGCAGTCCAGCCGGCGGGTAGACCCTGCGCCTGGGCCGGGTGTGGGATAAGCAAGAGGCTGAGGAGGCACAAGAGCGTGAGCGCCTTTGCTGAGTAAAGGCGCGTGGGCGGCGAGAACTTCGGCAGGAGCAAGGATGGTGACATGGTTAGGGTTCCTTTGCGATCTGCACGTCGCCATAAGTTTATGGTGTTGGTTGCATAAAGAACAGTTTAGCGACATCCCCCAGCGTTGTCAATAGCGATGATAATTATTATTTATTTTTATTTTTTGTCAATAATTACTAAGCTAATGTGCTTGGAGGGAGGACCCGGCAAGGGTGCGGAGGGTGGACAGGCCCATTTCGCCCATGAGGGTGATGTTGAGCGTGGGCGTGTCCCAGTTCAGCGTGGTCAGGGAGGCGCGGTGGCCGATGTGGACGGGGGTTTCGCCGATGAGGAGGACGCGCTGACCGGGGGGAACCAGGGTCGGGCGGGTTGGCTGGGTGCGGCGCTGCTCGAAGACGGAAACCAGGTTGAGGCCGTCGGAGTAGCGCAGGTGCAGGACCGGACGCAAGCCGATTTTTGTCATGGTCGCACCCACCAAGCGGTACCCGGCGAGGGATGCCGGGGCGGACGAGGTGCCGGCAAGCTGATGTCCCAGAGCGGGGAGAGGAACGGCGGTTTCGGCAGTCGGCAGGTCGGTGACACGCACGGTTCGCGCGAGAGCCGACAAGGAAAACAAGCTCGGCGGGAGCGCCGGGCGGTAGGTGATGTCCGAGAAGCCGGCTGTCACCGCGAGCTTGCCGTCTTCGCCGTAAATCTCGCGCTTCAAGATGAGGCCGCTGCCGCTGTCAATCCAGAACCGCCGGGCGAGGGTCTGCCCCTGCGGGCGCTTGACGGTGACAAGGTAAGTTTTGCGGTCGGCAATGGTGCGTGGACGCGGATCAACAGTCAAGAGGTAGTTGACCCGGAGCAGCGTGTAGGAAAGCAGGTCGTCATCGTCCAGTGCGCCCGGCGAAAGCCGCCGGTGGCGCAGAAGTTTCAGACGCGGCTCGTATTCCCATTGCTGGATGCCGTCGCTGACCAGCAGGCGGCCTCGCGCGGCTTCCGGGTTCAGGAACTGGAGACGCTGGTCATCTTCCGGCCGGTGGAACACAAGCACTTCCGACACCCGGCCTGTCCGCCAGTAGGTTGTAATCTGCCGGCCTTTGTAGGGGAAAACGCTGTCGGCCTGCAAGACTTTGACAAAGAGCGACTCTGCGGTTGGCGCTTTAAGGACAGGCGCTTTTTTGGGATGTTTTGCCGGTGCGGTGTGCTTGACTGGGGCCGGCAGGGCCGGTGAGCCGGCGCCTAGCAGCGCCGACAGGAGCAGCGCGGCCGGCAGGCCGGCATTAGAACGACGCATCGGCATAGCCGGCCGCCTCCAGGGCGTCGGCGGCAATCATCTTCTGCCGGTCGGAGTCGGCCAGCGGCAGCCGCGATACCGAATCCGTATGCAGCGCGGCAAGAGACGAGACATCGGGGGAGACGTCCTGCGCCGGAACCAGCGGACGAACCAAAGGGGCCGGCGGCTGCGCCGAAGGCAGGGTCTGCGGCGCAGGCGTCAGCGGGCCGGCGCTTAAAGCAACGGCGGCCACCGCTGCGGCGGCAAGCCCAGCGGCCCACCGGCGGTGGGCACGCTGCTCTGGGCTGCGCCAAACGCTCCACGAACGCTGGGCAGCCTGGCGCTCGCGGTCGTCTACACGGAGCCGGCGGTAGGCGGAAATCCAAAACTCGGCGGCCGGCGCTGGGTCCGGCAGGCCGCGCACGAGCTGCTTCGTCCGGCGCAGATCGGCTTCCAGGCTGCGGCAGGACGCGCAGGTGCACAGATGCTCGCCGATGCCGCGCATTCGGGAGACATCAAGCATACTGTCTATGTAAGCGGACAACTGTTCGCCGTGCGGATGAAAGTCTTTGCGGATCATGATCTTGTTTATAACGTATCTTCGGTTGTGACGTAATCTTCGGCGGATTTGTTCGCCGTCTTTACTTGTCGGTCAGTTTCTGGCGCATCATCGCACGGGCGCGGTGCAGGCGCGACCGGACCGTGCCGATCGGCGTGTCCATCATCTCGGAGATCTCCTCGTAGGAGAACTCTTCGACGTCGGACAAAATCAGCACCATCCGAAACTCCGGCGGCAGGGCATCTAAGGCTTTCTGCACCGGCTCGTCAAACTTGTCTTCCAAAACGCGCCTCGACGGCTCATCCGCCCAGTCGGGGATTTCGCGCCCGGCGCTTTCCATCTCGCCGGACAGAGGCGCATCCAGCGACTCGACAACCCCCACCCGCTTTTTGTGGCGCTGGCGGTCAATAAACGTGTTGGTCATGATGCGGTACAGCCATTTGTCGAAATAGCTGCCGCGCTGAAACTTCTTAAACGACCGGTACGCTTCCAGCAGGGCATCCTGCAATAGGTCCTGCGCGTCCTCGTGGTGGCCCGCCATCCGGTAGGCCACCCGATACAGCTTGTCCTGATGCGCGGCGAGAAGCCGGGCAAACAAGTCCACCTCGTCCTCGGAAAGAGTCTCCGGGCTGGCTTTCCGAGACGGGAACAGCCTCATCGAACTTCGGGCCAGCGGCAGCCCTCTTTCCTCTCGTAAGCGTTGAAAAGCGACAAAAAGTTCCCTAACCAAAACCCTAAGAGTTTCACCATTAGGACTCGCTGATTGTTACAGTGTTCATCTTGTCGCCCGCACGGAGCGCCATCACGGCGTCCAGCCCGGACATGACTTTCCCAAAGACAGCATAGCCGCTGTCGAGGTGCGGCGCGGGCGCAAGCGTGAAATAGAACTGCGACGAGGCGCTGTCGGGTTCACTGGACCGGGCCATTGCCAGGACGCCTGCCGAGGCGTGCTTGCCGGGGTTCAGGACGCCATTTGTCTCAAACTCGCCTTTGATGCTCCGGCCGGAGCCGCCGGCGCCAGTGCCGTCGGGGTCGCCGCCCTGGATGACGAAGCCCGGAGCGTAGCGGTGGAACGTCAGTCCGGTGTAGAAGCCTTTTTGGGCAAGCTCGATGAAGTTTGCGGTTGTAATAGGCGCGTCGTTCTCAGCGAGCTGGGCGACGATAACACCTTGAGTGGTGTCGAAGGTTGCGGTTCGGGCCATGTCATATTCTCCTGTATGTTACTCGTGATCGGCTGCGTGACTTGTTGTTTCGTTTCTTGAGCGGCGACTTCCTGCGTGAGTGCAGCAATCTCGCCGGGCGTCAGATGACGCCAAGCGCCGGGCGGCAGGCCCGTGAGCTGGACGCTGCCGATTTTGACGCGCACGAGCTTCGTGACCGTATGGCCTAAAGCCGCCATCATCCGCCTGACCTGCCGGTTGCGGCCCTCGTAGACAGTCAGCTCAAGCTCCGCCTGGCCGCCCGTGCCGTCCGGGTTCGGCTTGCCGCGCAGCAGGCGCACGTTCTCGGCAGGCCGCGTCATGCCGTCGTCGAGCATGACACCCCGGCGCAGGCGCTTCAATGCGTCTTCGCTGGGAACACCCGTCACCGCGACCCGGTAAGTCTTTGGGATATGGTAGCGCGGGTGGGTCATCTTGAACAGAAAGTCGCCATCATCCGTGAGGAAAATCAGCCCTTCGCTGTCGGCGTCGAGACGCCCCACGGGCCGCAGCATCGGCTTTCCGCCGATGTCTACTAAATCTGTTACCATCTGCCCGGCGTGGCCGTGCGGATCGGAGCGCGACGAGATAATCCCCTTCGGCTTGTTCAGCGCCAAATAGTAGCGTTTCAGGGGCGGTCGCACGATCCGGTTGTCAAAAAAGATTTTATCGGTTTCCGGGTCGGCCTTTGCGCCAAGCTCCGTGACGATCTGCCCATTAACTTTGACCCGGCCCTGGGCGATCCACGCTTCGCACGCCCGCCGCGAGCCGATCCCGGCGGAGGCGAGCACTTTTTGCAGCCGTTCTTCCATACAGTGTCATGCCTCCTAAAAGCAGTCCTGCCAGCGCGGCGGCCAGCGCAACCGGCGGGCCGAAAGTCTTTGTGTCTTGCAGCAGGCCGGCGGGCCGAACGGCAACCGTTTCCGCCGCGACCGCCGCCGCCGCGGCCTGCGGCTTGCCGCCGACCAGCACCAACACGGTGCCGAGCCGCGTCCCTGCCGTAATCGGCGCTTGGGGCAGCAGCGGCAGCGGGGTCAGCTTGATCTGCGGCTGCGGGGCAGGCCGGCGCTTCGAGATGACGATAAAAGTTGTGTCCGGGCAGTCCACTTGGACCGGCTGGGCCGCGCTGGGAATGTCTACCGTCCCGACTGGGTCCCCTGGATGCAGCACCGTCAGCGGCGTAAACTCCCGAAATCCGTAATCCAGCAGCGATTCGACATCTTCGCGGCATTCGTTGCTGTCGAGTGCGACCGCGATCAGCCGCCAGCCGCCGCGCGTCGCCGATCCGACAAAGCAGTGTCCCGCTGCATGAATATACCCGGTTTTGATGCCGTCCGCCCCCGGAAACTTCTTGAGAAACGTCGTCGCCGTGTTTTTGACCCAGACATCGCGCTGATTGACCGACCGATGCACTTTATAAAGCGGCGTTTTGACAATCGCGTTAAACTGCGGCAGGTTGTTGACCGCATAGGCCGCAATTTTCGCAAGGTCCGCCGCCGTCGAGAAATGCCCCGGCGCGGGCAGCCCGTTCGGCGTCACAAAGTGCGAGTGCGTGGCCCCAATCTCTTTGGCTTTTGCGTTCATTTGCTGGGCGAATTTTGGGACACTGCCGCTTAAATAGACCGCCCCCGTGACTGCCGTATCGTTTGCCGAGCGCAGCAGCAGGGCGTACAGCAAATCCCGCAGCGTCAGCTTCTCGCCGGGTTTCAGGTGAAGCGAGCTATCCGGCAGAAACTGGACGCCGTTCGGCGCGGTCACAATATCGTCTAAATGGCCGCGCTCGATCAGCAGGATCGCGGTCAGCATCTTGGTGGTGGAAGCGATTGGCCGGGGCATGTCGGCGTTCCGCTGCCACAGCACTTTGCCGGTGACGGCATCTACCAGAATGGCGTAGTGACTGCGGACAATGAGTGCCGGGGGCTTGACGGCAACAAGTGCGGGCTTTACGGTCGGCGGCGCGGCTTGAGCATGGGCGGGCGAGGGGAAGAGCGTTATGCAAAGAAGAGCGAGGAAAGTTGTAATGCAGTTGGGCATAGCATAGAATACCCGGCACTGGAAGTGCCGGGTCAGGATTATCGGCTTCAGTATTGGCAATTATTTTAGCCCCACCGCCGACAGCGCTTCCTGTGTTGCGGCCTTGTCGCTGTCAAGCGCAATATCTTCCAGCGGCGGCAGATCTTCCAGCGTGTGCAGGCCGAAGTAATGCAGGAAGTCGGGCGTGGTCGCGTACAAAATTGGGCGGCCCGCGACTGCTTTTCGGCCCGTCTCGGCAATAAGCTGGCGCTCGGCTAGCGTCCTCAAAACGCCGTCGGCGCTGACCCCGCGCACGGCTTCAATCTCGGCCTGGGTTACGGGCTGCTGGTAGGCGATAATCGCCAGTGTTTCCAGCGCGGGCTTGGACAATCGCGCTTTCTGGCTGGGCGCGGCAAGCAGCCGCCCGATGCCGTGCGCCAATGCAGGCCGGGTCGCCATCTGGTAGCCGCCGGCGATCCGCACGATATGCAGACCGGAATTGATGCGCCGGGCGTAAGCGTTCACCATGTCTTCCAGGGCTTCTTCGACCGCGCCGGGGTCCACTTGCAGGCTCCGCGCGATCTCGGCAGGCTGGACTGGCTCGGTTGCGACAAACAAATACGCTTCCAAAAGCGGCGGCAGATCGGTCTCCAAAAACAGTTCAGACATCGGCGTCCGCGCCCGCGTCTTTGTCCGCTGTCCGCACGGTCAGAACAATCTGGCCGAGGTGCGCGTCTTGAACCGCCGACACACGGCGGTTACGGAGAAGCTCCAGAAGCGCGAGAAACAGCATGACAATCTCTAAGCGCACATACGGCGGCTCGAAACAGTCTTCCAAGAGAATGCCGTCCGGGCCGCCGCGCTCCACTTTGTGCCGGAGCGATGCCATTGCCAGCCGGAGCGTCATCTTCTGGCGGCGAACACTGGTGACGACCTCCCCGCCGTCGTCCCCGGCTTCCGCCAGCAGCCGGTTCAGCGCTTTCAAGAGGGCGCCGGGCTTGAGCGCTCCGAAGCCGACCGGCAGGACATACTCGCCGCCGTAGTCGCCCTGACCCCGAAAGAAGAGCGCCCGCCGGTCGTCTTCCCAAACGGCCAGCGTTTCAATGAACAGCTTGTAGCGATGGTAGTCTTCTAAACGCCGAACAAGTTCTAAACGCGGGTCTTCGCCTTCCTCGGTCTCTTCGACACGCGGCGGCTTTGGCAGCAGCATCCGGCTCTTGATTTCGAGCAGCGTCGCTGCCATCAGCAAAAACTCGCCCGCGACGTTTAAGTTCATCGCTTCCATCGCCCGCAGGTACGCCAGGTACTGGTCGGTGATCTGAAGAATAGGAATATCGGCAATGTCCACTCGGTGTTCCCGAATGAGATGCAGGAGCAGATCGAGCGGCCCTTCGAAGGCAGGCAGGGCCACCGGCGGCAGCGCAGAAACAGGGGAAGCGGGCATAACGTATCTTACACTTCGCGCCTGCCCTTTGTCAACCTCGGACGGCGCTGCGTCGGGTATAATGAAGCAACTTACGGGAGGCAGACGACATGGCGGCAGAACTCAGCGGCGAACTGGCGGAGAAAGTCAACGAATTCCGGGTCATGGTCGCCCCGCTCGACCAGGCCATGCGCGAGCTGGAATATGCCCAGACCCTGCTCCGCGCCCGCGCCGAGAGCGACATCGCCCAAACCGTTCCTGCCCTCGGCGCCCTCGCCGAGATTTTAGACATCTCCAGCCTCGACCTCCTCATGGCCCACGACCGCGTCTCGTTCGTCCGGGACGCCATGAGCCGGCAATCGCTGACTGAAGCCGAAGTTGCCGCCCAGATGCGGGCGCTGGTCTCCTCCGATGACCGCTCCCGCAGCGACCTCAAAGCCCTGGGGATCGGCGAGGAAATCGCATAGCCGGCGGATTTGCATCGTTTTTCGTTTTCCTGCGTTATAGAACAGTATCTTGCTTCCGCCGGGAGAACATGCTATGACCCGCCGTGCTTACGCTTTTACCCTCATTGAGCTTCTTGTTGTCATCGCCATTGTCGCGCTGATTGCCGCGATTCTGCTGCCAGTGTTCGCATCGGTCCGGGCTAAAGGCAGGCAGACAGTCTGCACGTCCAACCTGCGCCAGCTTGGACTGGCCTTCGCTCTTTATGCCGAGGATGCCGACGACATCGTGCCGCTCGGCGGCGACCCTGGCGATGTCAGCACAAACGAGTGGCAGATAGCCAGCGGCGGCAAATACGAGGCGCAGGCGAAGACGCTGAGGCCGCTGCATGAGGTCCTGCACCCGTATACGGCGAGCGATGCACTGTGGGGCTGCCCTTCCGACACCGGCTACGACCAGGAAGCCTTCGGCGGCGGCGCGTTTTTGTCGGCGTCGCCCTCCGGGTTTACGGCATATGGATGCAGCTACGGCTACCACACGGAGCTTGCATTCCGGCAGGAAACCCTCTCCGGCATGGCGGCTTACGACCAGTTCCCGCCGTATGCGGCGCACGGCGCGTCGGAAATCAACCTACTGTCGGACGAGTCGGGCCACTGGCACGGCGGATATACCGACACGTCCCAGCGCTTCAATGTCCTGATGGGCGATGGCCATGTCAAGACGCTAACCTACGATGCCCTCAACGTCATCTTCAGCGAGGCGCTCGACCCACACCCATAGCAGGGGCCACGCGCACGCGTCTGTAGTGAAGACAGAAGGCGTAGGATTGAAGGGCCTGGGAATAATTCCTACGCTATAGGCGCAGACGCCTACCATCCACCTTCGTGGACGAAGAAAATGCCTGCCCTCTTGTTCTGCTGCTTGTCCGTTCTGTTCCTTGTCCGCGAAGGCGGACACCAGGCGCTTCGCCCCACAGCGCAGGATTTTAATCCCACGCATGAAGCCATCGAGCTTCACTCTAACAACTTAGGCTCTTGCGATACCCCAAAACGCTCACACAAATAAGCCACATCAACATCAAATTCTGCAATAGGACAAGTGTAGGCCCAGTAATCTCGCGTCACATACCAAAGCGGCTCTTCCTCAGTCGGATCGTAACGCAAAATCCAGCAGTAGTCACCAGGTTTGACATAAGCGGTGTAGTGCCATACCAGAGATTTCGCCAGAAAGAAGGGACGATTTCGCTGGTTCTCAAGTTCCTCACGGAGAGCGTTCGTGAACCTTTTGACAGCTTCCGCTTGAGACGCATCTTCCGTTCCGCTCAGCCACCCAACAGCGTCACGAGCAATGGCAATCGCAGGCGGATAAATCTGCCCTGCTTCCAGCAAAAGCGCCAGTTCCTCAGAAACAGGCTCCAGACCCTGCGGCTCAGGCTCATTCTCTGGCCAGCGTACAAGACCAAGCGCGGGATAAGACAATCCCGAACTTGGATCATTGCCTAAAAACGCCAGCAGTTCAGAGTAGATGTGGTCAGGAAGATCAGGCTCTATCCCCTGTTCTTCGTCCCCTTCCCTTTCTGGCACTTGACGCCACGGAACAAAACGGTATCCTTCGCGATAAAAGCTCATAATTTGGTTTCCGCGAGTTCAGCGGCGTAGTCCCGGCCTTCGCGCTTCCAGGCGCGGGTGCAGAGGGGTAGGAAGTCGCAGTAGGGGCAGACAGGCGGCAGTGGGACGGGGCGGACGGCCTCGAAGTCTTTTTCTAGGATGGTGATACCGATGCCGCGCAGGTCTTCTTCGAGTTCCAGCATCTCTTCATCGGAATACGACGCAGACGCGGTAACGCCGCCGCGCAGGGCGTGGATGGTGGCGTAGACCCGGCGGTCGGGGTTGCTGCGCTTGGCAAGAAGCTGGTAAATGGACATTGCCAACGCACTTTTGACATCGGCTTCGGTGACGCCCATGCGGCCCGATTTGTAGTCTACGATTTCTAAAGCGCCGTCGGACAGATGCTCGTCTATTCTATCAATCCGGCCTGTCAGCACGAACGGTCCCATGTCCCATTTGAGCATCTTTTCAATCAGAAACGGGCGGGTTTCCTCGGCCCTTACCCCCGCCGCGGCGTGGTAGGTCTCTAAAATCCGCACGGCTTCGACTTTGTACTCAGCTTCATGGGCCGCGCTTTCGTACCCCTGCGACTGCCAGACTGTTTCCATCTTCGCCACGAGTTCCGGGGCGGAGACTGCCGCTGTTCCGCCGTCTTGGTGGAATGTCTGCAAGGCTTGATGGAGGGTGGAGCCGAACGTGAACCCGGCGCGGGCGCGGTGGTAGAACTTGCCGACTTTGTCCACATAGTCCAGCCGGTACATCATGGGGCAGGACAGGAAGGAACGCAGGCGGGTCGGCGAGAACTCCGGCTTCTTGGGCGCTTTGGGGACGGCGGGCTTTTTAGGAGCGGGCGTTTTTTTCGGAGTAGTGGGCTGATCGGGCATGGAAAGAGTATACCCGGTGGGAATAGTCAGCCGTTACGGAGGTCGGCACAGAAGAACACGGCAATAAATTAACGGGCTATTTAGAGAAAGTCCCTGCGTGACTGAGGAAAAGCCAAATGCTGATGGCATTTAGTCCCGTAGGGACTTTCATTCAACAGTAGCCCGGTAATTTATTACCGGGGGCAAGAGGCAGTGCTGGGTTCCGTCGCGGCTCGGTTCTTGACGCTGTGCCGGGCCTTGACGGCTCACTCCGGCCCGCGCACCACGACCCGGCTGCCCTGGACCATGACTACCTGCACCGGGGTTCCTTCTGCGATGAACTCGCCTTCGGAGACGACCGAGAGCCGGACGCCGTCAATCTCGGCGGTTCCCGACGGGCGCAGCAAAGTCACGGCGGTGCCGAACTGGCCGAGGAAGGCTGTGTAGTCGTCGGCGGAGACGTACCCGGCAAGCGCGGTCTGGCGCAAAGGCTGGCCGAGACGCTTCCAAACCCCGGAGCGCGGCAGGTAGACGAAGAAGGCGACCAAGATAGCAAGGGTCATCACCAGCGAGATCGCCGCCGGGTAAAGCGCCCCGCTGCCGGGACCGCCCAAAGCGTAAAACAGGCCGACGAAGATCAGCGCAAGCCCCGTAAACGCCGGCCAGCCATGCCCTGGCAGGACATGGGTTTCCAGCAGCAGCAGAGCCGCGCCGATGAGAAACAGCAGAACACCGACCCAAGTGGCCGCGCCGACTGTGATATAAGCGGCAAAGATCAGCGCCACCAGAACGCCGCCGAAGATGCCGGCCACGCCCCACGAGTGCAGGGTTAAAATCTCGGTGAAAATCAGCACCAGGCCGAGGGCCAGAATAAGAACGGTCGCCCAGGGCTGGGTCACCCACAGCGCGACCGAGTACCAGGGCGACATCTCGATGGGAACAAGCTGGGCACCGGCTAAACTCGGACTCATCTTGGCGGCAATCGCCGACGGCAGGGCCGTCACCAGGTCGGCATAGCCGGCGGTTTGAGCTTGGGCGGCGGTCAGGGTCAGCGGGTCGCCCGCTTTAAGCGCGTAGGCCGGCAGATCGCTGTCCGCTGAGATAAACGCCGCCGCGATTGCCGGGTTTCGGTGATTGGCCGACGCCGCTGCCGAGAAGTCTGCTTTTGCCCCGTTGCTGTCCGCCGCGCCAAGCGTGCCGCCCGGCGCAAACGCGATTGTCTTGCAGGCGACCGCGATGAGGCTGCCTGGCCCAATCGCCCGGTCATGGATAAACGCGGCGATTGGGAACGCCGGCGAGTGGTCGAGGATGGTTTGCTTGATCTCGTTTGCGGCGGCCGGCGAGCCGCCGGTCGTGTCGAGGTCTAAGATGACTCCGGCGGCACCCTGCCGGTACGCTGCATCAAGCTGGTCTTTCACGAAGACTGCCGTGCCGGGCCACACAGTCCCGTGGACGCTGATGACCGAGACCAGCGGCGGGGCGGCGTGGGCCGGGAGAAGGCACAAAAGGAGCAGAAGGAGCGAGAGCGCGGACTTAAATGGCATCGTTGTGGCCTTTGTGCAGCGCGGCATAAATCGGGTTTGGAAAGGGAGCGTCATACGGCGCGTCCCCATCGAGACCGAGGGCATAGAAAAGCGTCATCAACTGGCCGTTTTTGTAGATCGAGTTCTGGACAATGTGACCGAGGAAGTCCCGTACCGTCATTGGGTAGCCGTTGAACTGGAAGCGCGGCGCGTCCAAGTCTTCGGGTGTCAGGCGGTCGAGCAGCAGTCCCCATCGTGCAATCTCGGCATCAAGCGCGTCGCAGACGGCGGCGGGGTCAGTCGGCATCTCCGGCACAAGCGCGTGTTTGAGCGCGTCGGGTTCTTCGATGTGCTGCCGGTCACAGACAAGCCACGACAGCGTGTGGGCAGCGAGAATGCGCGGGGTCGGGGCCGGCGGCGCGAAAGTCCAGTCCCACTTATCAGCAGGGATTTGGCGCAGGCAGCCGGCCATGCCGCGAACGTGCATCCGCAAATTGACGAATAAGTTTCTAGTCTCTGTTATCATTGATGATTACCGCTCTTTTTCCGGGTGTAGATGCGGCGCGAAATGGTAGTGGGCGCGGCGGGCAAGCGCGTGTGTCCAAAGGATGATGCCCTCGCTGACCGAGGCCAGGAACACGCTCCACTGGCCGCGCAGGCGCAGCGGCAGGCTTCGCTTTCGCTCCGCCCGGACAGCCTCGATTTCCGGGATTAGCGCGTGCCACATGTCTAGTGCCGGCTCCCGCTCCGGCAGCCGGTGCAGCAGAGACAAGGTTCGCTCCAGCGTGAACAGCTCGGCGGCGTCATCGGGCCGGGCGGCAAGATACGCCTGCATCTGGTCTCGTTCCTGCGGGGTGAGCGTATTTTCCAGGTAGTCGGAGAACTTGGCCCTCGCTTCTTCGCGTGTCATTTCCTCTCCAGTTCCGGTTTGATTTGGCTGAGATACGGCTGAAATTTGGCTTTGAACGCAAGTCTTGCCCGGTGCAGCTTCGATTTCACGTTGACCAGACTTAGCTCCGTAATCTGCTCGATTTCTTCGTACGACAAGCCCTGCAAATCGCGCAGGGTAATTAAAAGACGCTGCTCGTCGGTGAGCAGCGCCAGCGCTTTGTCTACCGTCCGCTGAAGCTCGCGGACTTCCACAATCCGCGCAATGTCTGCTGCCGGATCGGACGGCTCGGCAACAAAGCCGGGCGTCTCCGGCTCTTCGTCCAAAGAGCCGGCTTCAATCCCAAGCCGCGCTTTTTTGTCCCGCAGATAGTTCAAGCACACGTTGCGGGCAATAGTCAGAAGCCAGGTCCGAAACTTGGCGTCGCCTTTAAACGATCCCAAAGACCGCAGGGCGCGGACGAACACTTCCTGCGTCAGATCATACGCTTCTTCGCCGTTGACCATGCGCGACACAAAACTAAATACCGTAGCCTGGTATTTGCGAAACAAAATCTCGAATACCGCCGGGCTTGCGGTCGCGCGGAATTGGCGCACCAGGGCCAAGTCCGGGTCGAGGCGCGGCAGGGCCGTGAGGGCGGTCCAGGACGGGCGGCGGTCAAGCGGCATGAAATCGAGGATCTTTCTTCAAGAAATACTTTCTTCAAGTATCGCGCCTTCAAGTACTGTGACACGGGCGCGTCAAAAAAGTTGCACAGGAGTTGAATCTTTGAGACCCGGTATTTGAGACCCGGTCACAAATTACCGGGCTACTCAGCGAAAGTGTCTTCGACACTCCAGATTCTGTAGTCACGCAGTGACTTTCGCCGAGTAGCCCGGCACTTCCAGTGCCGGGTTCCTTCCGGCGGCAGCACGATTTCGGGTATACTTACCACCTATGGCAATGAATTCAGAAAGCTCCGTCCAAAGCTCCGTCAGCGGCAAGATGCTGTCCCTGCCGATGGCGGACGAAAAAGTGGTGACGCCGAAGGCAAAGGCTGAGCGGGCGAAAGTCCTGGCCCTGGAGCCGGACAGCCCCGCCGCCCGCGCCGGGATCCAGCTCGGCGATGTAATTACTCATGTCAACGGCCAGCCAGTCTTAGACATCGTAGACTTTGCGTTTTTGTCGGCGGGCGAGCGCGTCACTCTCGACATGCTGCGGAATGGCGCGGAGCCGCTGCATTTTGAGATCGGCAAAGGCTACGACGACGATTTAGGCATTGAGTTCGGCGACGACTTGTTCGACCGCGTGCATATCTGCAAAAATAAGTGCGTTTTCTGCTTTTTGTATCAGCAGCCGAAGGGCCTGCGGCCCTCGCTGTACATCAAAGACGACGACTACCGCTTGTCGTTCCTGCATGGCAATTACCTGACGCTGACCAACATGGGCGAGGCCGAGTTCCAGCGGGTGATTGACCAGAAGCTCTCGCCGCTGTTTGTTTCGGTTCATGCCACCGACCCGGAAGTGCGCGGGCGGATGCTGGGCCGCAAAGGGCCGGAGCCGATCCTGCCGCGCCTCGAAATGCTGGCGGACGCCAAAATTCAGGTGCATGGACAGGTGGTTCTCTGCCCCGGCTACAATGACGGCGACCAACTAGAGCAGACGGTGCGGGAACTCGCTGCGCTGCACCCGGAAGCACGCGGCACCTACGGCGGCGTTTTGTCGGTTGCGGTCGTTCCCGTCGGGCTAACCCAGTTCCGGGACCGGCTGGCCGCGCTGACGACTTGTTCGCCTGACTTTTCGCGCTCGGTGGTCGAGGCGGCGGACGCTTGGCGGACACGCTTTCGCAAACGTCTCGGCACGAACTTTGTGTTCTTGAGCGACGAGTTTTACCTTGCGGCGGGCCTTGAAGTCCCGGCGGCGCGGCAGTATGAGGGCTTCCCCCAGCTTGAAGACGGCGTCGGCATGGTGCGCTTGTTCCAAGACGACGTCAAGAAAGTCGCAAAGCGTCTTCCGGCGCGTCTTCCCTCCCCGCGCACGGCAACCCTGGTGACCGGCGAGCTGGCCGCTCCGTTTCTGAACTCTTTGGCCGACACGTTTAATCAGGTCGAGAACTTAAACGTCAATGTCTGCGCCGTGCATAACACGTTTTTCGAGGGCAACATCAGCATTGCGGGCCTTTTGACCGGCCGCGATGTCGCCGAAGCGCTGGGCAAAATGGGCGGTGCCCTCGGCGAGCGGGTCGTCCTGCCATCCATCATGCTGCGCGACCCCGACCGGGACATCTTCCTCGATGACATGACCCTGGCTGAGTTTACCGCCACCGTAGGCCGCGAGGTGCATATTGTCGAGCGGATGCCGTCCGCCGCCGCGAAAGCGATCTTGAACTAGCCCGCCACACCTGCAAGGGAACGACGGCTCAGTTCTTCCTGCTGCTGGAACTCCGCGATTTCCTGCATATTGTCCAGCACTTCATAAGCGTCCCGGATGCCTAAATCCTCCGGGTGGGCAGCGACCCACTGGTCCATTTCTACGTTCGCCAGGGCAATCTCTGAGAATGTTCTTGCCCGGAGTGCCTGATTAAGCACTCGCTCACGTTCTGGATGTTCTGCATAGTTCATTAGGGTAAGTCCTTTAAGATGGAGTTCGCCTCCGAGAAAACAGCCATGAACGCACTGCGCTGTCGTTCTGGAAGACGATTGCCAAGACCAAAGATTAGATTGTGCCTTTGTTTGATTTCTGTGGCAAGCAGGGTGAGATAAAATTCCTGTTCGCCTTCACGTCCCAAAGCGTTTCGCAGCAGCTCGATAGCCCGGATGTACCTGATGTCTACTTCCCGCTCTTTGTTCTGTTATCCTTCATGCAGAGCATCTGGCAATTATCGGGTGTTGTCTTTCCTGCTTTACTCCACGGAATGATATGGTCAGCTTCCATTGAGCCTATGTCAAAGTGTTTGTTGCAGACAGGGCAAATGCCTTTTTGCTTCTCGTATGTTGCTACCTTCGTTTTGTCGTCGAATGCTCGCAAGCTCAAGGTCTTTTCGTTGCCTGTTAAAAGGTACTCATAAATCCCTTTCTTGCTAGTTACCTCGCCGTCTTCGATCAGCTCCACGATGCGCTGCTCCAGCGTCGCCGCGTTGAGCTTGTCGTCCTTGTGCTTGTTGTAAAACCCGCCCCAGTCAAGGCCCTTCATCTGGCTTCGATACTTTGGAAATATGCGCCCAATCCAAGCCATGACTTCCTGAAAGTATTGCCACAGTTCTTGTGAGTCGGCGGAGTGCTGGTGCCGACTCATATAGTCTTCGATTTTGCCCTCAGCGATCCAATCCAGCGACTTTTCCAAGAAGTCCTGCCGTATGGGTGTACCGTTCACATACTTTTCGCCGATCTGGTATGCCGGCCCGCCAGAGCGCGAAAACCACTTTTTTGCGTCCGCAAGCCACGGGCCGGTGTAAATCGCGTTCCGCAGTTCCTGCTCGGTCAGTTTTTCACCCGCGATGTTGATGATCTTGAACCAGTCGAGCTTCTCGCCTTCCGTTCCGTCGCACACATACACCGAAATTGGGTAGTTCAGAATCTGCTGTTGTTTCTCCGGTGTTAGGTTGTCAAAGAACCTCGGAGAGCCATCAATCTCCACCGCAAAATCACCTTGAACGTATTGGCAAATGCTCACGGTGCGCTGCTGACCATCCATCAGTTCAAAGCTATCGCCTGCAACAGCCCAATACATCGTATTAAGCGGAAAATCCTTACGCACCGTGTTAATGACTTCATTGCGCTGTTTTTCTTTGTAGATGAACTCACGCTGAAAGGCGGGGCGAATGTTTAAGCGCCCCCCGAAACCGATCACGCCCGCATCCGCGCTGTCCTTGTAGCCCTCCGTCAACTCACGGATTGGGATTTCTTTTAGCTCGATTTTCATAGGTGTTTGTTCCTAATCACAATTCTGTCATACAGCCTACTGTAAGTGCCATTGCCGTTATCCAAATAAAAGCGAGGGCCACCTTGCTCGTAACTGCCTTTTTGGGCAATCTGCGACATTGGCAGGCTAAGTATTCTGCTTGAGCCGATAATCTCGAACTGTTCTGGATTATATTTGTCAAGAAATGTGATCGGCACACCCATCGCGCCCGAATAATCCACAGGAGTCTCAGCGACCTTACTAACCTCAATAGCGTCGTAGTTGCAGTACGTTGGGTATTCGGCTGGGGTGTATTTTTTGAAGAGGGGAATAAACTCATGGTGCTTGATGACATCCATATTTGTGAACCAACAACTTGTCGAAACCCTCGCGATTTTACTACCAGTCGCTTCATCAATGTGATGGTAGTGCTCCCAGTCAGCCGGGACCAAAAAGAACATACCGACATTGAACTTCGTGTTGCCAGTGCGGAACTTGTTCTCCATAATCAGATTGAAAATCTCCTTGTAAGTAATCGCGTTTGTGTTTCCAATGATCAAGAACTGCTTGTCGTAGGCGACAAGTTGTGCTACAAATTCGCGGAACAGAGAAAACGGCGGATTGGTAATCACGATGTCTGACTGTTTCAATAACTCCACGCACTCGCGGCTCCGAAAATCAGCAGCCCCATAGATACCATCCCCATACAGCCGCCGAGACGTGTTGGCGTCATGTTTCAGCAGATACTCCACATCAGTCAGGTCAATCGCCCCGTTCCCGTCCTGGTCAGGTATTTCATTGATCTCAATGGCATAGGACTCCCGGACCTCGCCAGTCTCTTCTGCCGGGAACAGCGACAATTCCGAGCCAGCGATAGGCGATCCCTTGTAACTGGTGGCAATCAGTTTTTGGAGACCCAGTGCATTGAAGTTGAGCGCGAAATACTTGAAAAAGTTGCTCTCGAAGGGATCGTCGCAGTTGCAGAAAATCGTTTTTCCGCGCAGTTGTGCTTTGTAGTGCTTCAGTTCGTTGCTGATGTCGCCAAGCTGAGTATAAAACTCATCCTGCTTGGCATCCCGCGCATTGCCGAGACTTTGATTGTTTGCCTTTTTGGTCATCGTGAACCTGTTTGGCGCTCAGACCGCGCCCCCTCTCCCTGAAAGAACAAAAGCGTAAGCGCCTTACTCCTCCACCCGCTCCACACTCACTTCTACCACCAACGCCGTTTCGGACGGCAGGGGGCTGCCGGGGGCGGCTCGCAACAAGCCTTTTGTCGGCGGGACATCGGCGTAGTCCCGGCCTACGGCAATTTTGATGTGGCTGCCGGCGACCAGCACATTGTTGGTTGGGTCGAAGCCCTGCCAGGTGCCGGTGCTTGGCAGGTACAGCTCCACCCACGCATGGGTTGCGCCCGCGCCCTGGGTTCCTTCCCCTGCCCCGCCGTAGAGGTAGCCGCTGACGTAGCGGGCGGGGACGCCATGCGAGCGGGCGGCGGACAGCATAAGATGGGCGTAGTCCTGGCAGACGCCGCGCTTTTGGGCGATGAACGCCGACAGCGGCGTCAGCAGGTCGGTTGCGCCTGGCACATACTCAAATTGGGAGTAAATCTCGGTGGACAGCGCCTGGCCGTAGCCGAGAACACTCGGCAGCGGCTCCGGTCCGGTCCAGGCAGCGCGGAGCGGGACAAGGGGGGTTGGCGCGAGGAACTCGGCGCATTCGTCGCAGAGGGACTTGGCCTGAAGCATAGCCCAGTCTTCGGCAAGGAGGTCCAGGCCCTCGAATGGGTTGCTCCGAAACGTTTCCACGGTTGACGACGTGCGGACAGAAAGCTGCCGGTGCGGCTCCCCGCGCAGCACAAAATGGTTGACGTACCCCCTCTGGTCCGGCTGGTCGTAGGAGAACACTGTCGCGGGCGGGTCTACCGTGATGGCGTAGGACCGGCAGCCCTGCTCTCCCGGCACGGTCAAGGGCCGCAGGCGAGCTTCCATAAAGCACTCGCCGAGCAGGGGGGCGTCGTACTCGTACCGGGTCAGGTGCGAAACGTGAAATTTCAACGTAAGTCTTTCAACGTAAGTCCTTCAGAGTAAGTCTTTCAACGGGGAACCTCAAGACCGTCCAGGATATTCTCGATGACCCGGTCGGCGCTGACGCCTTCGATTTCGGCTTCCGGGCGGAGCAGCAGGCGGTGGCGCAGCGTCGCCGGCGCAATCGCCTTGATGTCGTCGGGAATGAGAAAATCGCGGCCCCGCATGGCGGCGAGCGCCTTGCCGACTCCTAGAAGGGCAATCGAGGCACGGGGACTTGCCCCTAGCACAAGCTGGCGATGGTCCCGCGTCGCCGACACCAGCCGCGTGATATACTGGAACATGTCTTCCTCGACGCGCACCTGCTTGATGAGCGCCCGGCAGCGCTCAATGGTCGCGACATCAGCGACGGGCTTGACCCCCGCCGTGACTAAGTCATTTGCGTCGAAGCCGGCATGAACACGCCGCAGGATGGCCTGCTCCGCGTCGAGCGGCGGGTAGGCAATGAGGACTTTCAGCAGAAAGCGGTCGAGCTGGGCTTCCGGCAGGGGGTAAGTCCCCTCAAACTCAATCGGGTTCTGGGTCGCAAAAACCATAAAGACCGGCGGCAGCGGGTGGGTTTCGCCGTCCACCGTCACCCGATGCTCCTGCATGGCTTCCAGCAGGGCGGCCTGGGTCTTCGGGGGCGTCCGGTTGATTTCGTCGGCGAGCAGCAGGCTGGTAAACAGCGGGCCGGGCTTAAACACAAACTCCATCGCCTGCTGATCAAAAATGCGGGTGCCGGTGATGTCCGACGGCATCAAGTCCGGGGTGAACTGGATGCGCTTGAACTCGCCGGAGACGGCGGCGGCGAGGGCGCGGACCAGCAGGGTTTTTGCCGTGCCGGGAACGCCTTCGAGCAGGACATGGCCGTCGGCAAGCAGCCCTGCCAGGGCGTTTTCAATGGTCTCGTCCTGGCCCACGACTGCCTTGTGGACTTCGGCGGTAATCGCCTGGGCGACCCGCTGGACTTCCCCGCCGGTCTGGTAGGACGGCGTGGACGCCGTTCCCACTGCCGGCGACGTGAAAAAGTTTACCGACGGCGCTTCCCACGACGGGGCGCTTGCTTCCTGGCTCTGGAACCCACCTCCTTGCTCCGCAGGGGTCCTCCCGACAAGGGAAGACGAAGAGGAACTGCTTGTCTGGTACTCTCCACCCTCCCGTTCTGCACTGGCAGACCCGGCGGGCGGGAGGGTCGCTGCTTGCAGCGGGGTGGGTTCCATGTTATCGTTCTCAGGCAATGCCGATTTCCTTTCTGATGCTTTCCATCTGCTGGGTCAAATCCAGCAGCTCGGCTTCCGTCACTTTTCCCTGGTCCAGCCGCAGCTCGCAGGTTGCAAGCAGGCGGCGCAGGCGCTCCCGGTCAATCTGGCCGCGCCGGGCAGCCACGGCCGCTAGGCGCTCCAAATCAACATCGGGCGGCAGCGCAAGCCGCCCGCAGATGTCGCGCAGGAACTGCCGGTACAGCGTCTCAAGCGCCGTCTGCGAGGCCCCTGCCCGGCGGTACAAGCTTGCAAGCGAGCCGACATAATCAGCGGACGACCGGGCAAGGCCGCGAGCGGCGGGGACCGGCGGACCGAAGCGGACCGACAGCAAAACCAGCAGCCCCAGCGCGGCAAAGCAAAGCTGGATCAAGGCAAGCTGCAAGGGCCGCCCTAGATCTTCCCAAACTGAGCCTTCGGCGCTTGCAGCGTCGCCGTGATGGTACTCGTCAAACAAGACCCGCCCGCCCGGCTTGCCGTAGTGCGCCAGCAGGTCCGCGAGAAAGACCGCATTCTCCGACCGGGTCAAGTGGCTGTTGGAAAAGATCGCCCCGTCGGCAACCGCGATCAGCCGGCCTTTGCCGACCGGGACCACCAGCGCCAGCGGGCCAGCCTGGTCGCCGAAAATCGCCAAACTGTCGCCCTGAGTGCGCTTCAGCCGCGAGCCGGCCTCGGAGTGCAGACTCAGCACGCCCGACGTGTCGGCGACCGGCTGGAGCGGCGCAAACTCGGTTCGGCCAGTGTCCGGGGATGCCGACTCGGCAATTAAGTTCAAGGCATCGCCGAAAGTCTGCGGGTCGTCGGTCGTCGGCGTGGCCGCATTCGGGCTGCTTGCGAGCCGGGACGTGAGCAGGATCGCCGTATGCCCGGAACTCAGCCACCGGCGGAGGCGCTCGGCATCCTGCGCTGTCAGCTCTGCCGGATCGCTGCTCTGGCCGCCGCCGGTCAGCGCGGCGACCGGCTCCGCCACCTGCGGCTCGGCGATCAACAGCACCCCATTCTCTGAAGAAGACAGCTTCGCCCAGCTTTGCCGCCACGGAGCCGGGTCGTAGCCGAGCTTCTGAGTCCAGACAAACGCGCCGCGCATCCCGGAAGCCCGGTCGTTGGTGAAGGACGGGTTCGGCGTGGTTTCAGACCCCGGCAGCCGGGCGGCCTGCGGCCCGCGCCCGCCGAGCAGCAGGCCGCCGGCGATGAACAGGGCAAGCAGCAGGAGAACAGCGATGAGGTCACGGGAAGAGCGCATCAGCGTGCCGCCGCCTCCGCCGGAACAGGCGCTTGGGCCGAGTCTTTGAGCGCGTTGTACTGAGCCACCGCCCACGCATATTGGGAGGAGTTTGTCGGGGCAAACCCATACCAGACTTGGTCGAACTCGCGTGTCAGCGGGGTCAAGGCCGTGTAAACGTCGCCGCGTCCGGACGCCCGGAGCGCCCGCAGGTATTCCCAGTTTGTCTTGGAGCGGTCGAAGCGCAGAACTCCGTCCGTATCAAGCGTCACCAGGGACGCAAGGTACACGAGGCGGAACGCCCGCCGGTAGTCGCCTGATTTTGCACTCTGATCGGCCAGCGCCAGCAGGCTCTCGTTGTCCCGCGCTTCCACCAGGGTGGCTTCTTCTTCGTCGAGCGCCAGAGGCCGCGTTTTGGCGTCGCGCCGCCCGATGGCCTGCACCAGCACCGCCACGAGAATGGCAAACGCGATGGCGACAATCGTAATCAGAATGCCTTCCACGATTTTCGGGTTGATGTTCGGGCCGGGCGCAGCCGGGGTTCGCCGGCGCGGCTGAAACAGCTTGTCAAGCCAGGCGGCAAGCCGGTCCGCCAGCGACGGCGGCGGGGGCGGGTCGGATGCAAACTCCTGGCCCGCCAGCACGGCTTTTGCCGACGCAGCAGCGGCAGCCGGGTCCGTGGGCACCGGAGCGGCTTGAAGCGACGCCCGCAGCAGAGCGATTTGCCGGGCCAAAGCGTCCAATGTATCGGCCTTCGTGTCGGGGTCTTTCACGGCTTCGGCGGCTTTGATTGCCGCCACCAGCGGGCCGGTGTTGACCAGCGTGGACGCCCGGCCCGGCAAGCCGATCGAATGAATGGGTCCCAGCACCTGCTGGGCGACCAAAGACGGCGGCTGCCCCGGCGAGATCACCCCGGCTTGCAGAGCTTCCGACTGATTGCCGAGGGCGGACTGGACTTGTCCCAGCGCCCGGTCGTACTCCTGCGGCGTTTCGGCGGCAAGACGCCCGCCGGTAAGTCCCAGCGAACAAGTCAATCCCAGCAAAACAACGAAAACGTACTTCATCGCGGCGGCCCTCCCGGCGGCAGCGGAATGCGTGAGGGGCCGGGCGCAGGCCGGGCTGGGCGCAGGCCAAAGGTCGGAACCGGCGGCAGAAATGGCCCCAGGGCACTGAGAGGCGGGTAGTTTAGCTCGGCCGCCAGCATTTCAATGTCCATGCCTTCTTTGCGGATTCGCAGGTCAAAGTACAGCACGGTCAGGACGCAGATTGTAAACGGCAGCAGCAGCAGGTGGGCCAGGCCGCTGGACAGCAGCGAGACGACCTGCTCCTGCGCGTTTGCCCCGGCACCGGAGAGGGACCCCGCGCCGGGCGCGTAGCTGAACAGGCTATGCGCGACATACGCCAGCGGCAGGCGCAGGCCGAGACCCACCACATACAGGACCAGCCCCAGCAGCACAAGGCAGCCGAAGACTTTGAACCCATAGCCGCTTGTCACCGCCCCGGAGCGGCGCATCGCCCGGCCCGGTCCCATGTTCTCAATCAGCACGGCTTGCAGTGTAAACAAAAGCTGGGTTGCCACGACCAGCCAGACCACCCCGCACAGCGCGAGGCCCAATGCCAGCAGCAGGCCGGTCATCAAGGCTGCCAGCAGCAGCGCCGGGGTCTTCCGCAGGGAAAGCCGGAAGGCCGCTTCCACGGTCATCGGCTGGTTCAGATACCGAGCCGCCGCTGCCGCGACGGCAGGACCGACCGCAACAATGTAAAGCGGCAGAAAAAAAACGGCACGGGCTAAGGCCGAGATGGTCCAGACCCAAAACGCATCCGACCGGCTGCCGGTGACGCCGAACAGGGTGTACAAGCTCGGCAAAAAGCGCGGCGTGACAAAGGCGAGCAGGATGTCGAGCGGGACCACCACGGCGGCGGTTGCCAGCAGCAGAAACACGAAGTTCCGCTTGTACAGGTCAAACCCTTCGTCAAAAATGTCGCCGATTCCAAGTGGCCGCAGCCGCTGTGCATTCATACGCGCTTTTCTAACAACCAGGGCCTCTGCGCTTCCGCTTAGGGCCTCTGCGCCTACCCCTTCTTCGCGACTTTGACCAGCGAGGGGCGAATGACCCGGTCGTGGAGCGTGTAGCCTTTGCGAAGCTCCGCCGTGACGGTTTCGTCCGGCGCATCGCTGTCTTCGTCCAGCATGACCGCTTCATGGACTTCGGCGCTGAACGGCTCGCCAACCGCCGGAATCGTCGCAACACCCTGCTTGCCAAGCGTGTCTAGGAACTTGCGGGAAACGGCGCTGACCCCGCCGATAAGCTGTTCGTAGCTTTCAGTCTTGCGGGCGGCATCCAGGGCGAGGTCAAAGTCATCGAGGACCGGCAGCAGCTCTTTGATCAGCCGCTCGTTCGCATCCCGGATTTGGCGCTTGACGTTTTCATCGTTGCGGCGGCGGTAGTTTTGCAGCTCGGCCTGCGCCCGCAGGGCGCTGTCGTTGGCGGCAGTGACCTGCGCCCGCAGATCGTCAAGTTCTTTCGAGCTGACCGTTGCGGTTGCGGCGGCATCCGCCGGCGCGGGCGTTTCCGGCGCGGCAGGGGGCGGAGAGGCGACCGGCGCATCCAGGTCAATCGGCTGGCGGTTCCAGTGATTGTCGTCGAGTTCATCGGAGACTGCTGGAACAGCGTCGGCGGCTTCCAGCGAGTCATCGGGGATATTGTCTTGTTCGGCCATAAGTGATGGTGCGGCTCCTCTGAATTTGTGGGGGCTTTCGGCAAGAACTGCCCTGCCCGCTCATTCACCGGCGGCCGGGGCAATTCCTCCTCAGTTCCTTGCGTTATTATACCCGACGCTTGACAAGTGAACCTTCGCTTAGATATACTCACTAGTGAAAAGCGAGACGTTTGAAAAGCGAGACGTTTGCGAAACACGGGCATCGCGAACAGATCGGGCCTTCCTACTCCAATTGGTAGAGAGAATGCGTTTAGGCCGCATACAGTGTCGGTTCGAATCCGATGGAAGGCATCAATTTTTTTCGTTCGCCAACAGAAACCTCTTGACAAGCCGCTGCGCTTTGGTGCATACTATCTCTTGTCAGCCGCTTCCACCTACCCACTTGTGGCCGACTTACTCGCGGGAGTAATTCAGTGGTAGAATGTCTCGTTGCCAACGAGAATGTCGCCAGTTCGAGCCTGGTCTCCCGCTTCAAGAGCAGCCGGTCCAATTTGGACCGGCTGTTTTTTATTTGGGTTTCTGGCCTGTTCCTGGTATGATACTGTCATGGCTGTTACCGCATCAACGCCGCCCGTGCCGCCGTCCCCGAAGTCGCCGCTTTCCGCTTGGATTTTTCCCGTGGCGCTGCTCTGCGCGGCCTACAGCCTGCTGGGGCTGACGTTTGTGCATCCGCCTCAAAGCGACATCATGGAGCGGTGCGTCCTGATGAACCCCAGCTTGTCGCGGATTTGGAGCGTGGGCCATGTCGAGATCAGCTTGTCGTATTTCGGCGTGTTCGGCGCGATGCTGTTTTATTTCCTGCGCCTCTATGCCCAGGACCGGAAGCATTTAGCCGACCTCGGCTACGCGCTGGGGTATATTGTGGCGTCGTTTCTGCTGGATTTGTACTGCGTGCTGCACTTTGAGCCGTTTGCCGCGCTTCTGATCGGCGACGCCGTGGTGCTGACCTTCACCCTGCTGGTCTCGCGCCAGGTGTGGTTCCAGCGTCTGCTCGGCGTGTTTGTCCCACTGGTCTTTTTAACCTGCGGGGTCGGGCATCTGCTGGAAGGGATGTCGTACTGGAAGCTGACGTATCCCCTCAACGTGCCGTGGACAATGGTGACAGCGGACATCGGGTTTGCAATTTTAGTCAATGCCGTCCGGTTCCCGGCGTTTCTGCGCGGGCAGGACGTGCTGCTGGAGCTGGCGCAGGCCCGCGAGGAAGCGGCGGCCCGGCAGAGCTTTTTCCGGGACGTGCTGCTGTCGGTCACGGAAGGCCGCCTGCATCTCTGCGCGTCGGCGTCCGAGCTTCCGGCTCCCTTGCCGCGCGTCGCCGGTCCGCTGCCCCTGAGCCGTGAAACGCTGCCGGACGTGCGCCACGAAGCGGCGGCAGCGGCGGAAATGCGGCGGTTTACGACGGAGGCGCTGGACAGCCTTTCCACGGCGGTCGGAGAAGCGGCGATGAATGCAGTGGTGCATGGCGGCGGCGGGGACGCGGCGATCCACGCGGACGACGGCGCGGTTCAAGTCTGGATTTCCGACCACGGCACGGGGATCGCCCTCAGCGAGATCCCGCGTGCGACCCTGGAACTCGGCTACAGCACGAAAGACTCGCTCGGCCACGGGTTCTGGCTGATGCTGCGCTCCGCCGACGCCGTTTCTCTGCTGACCGGCGCGTCCGGCACGACCGTAGTTCTCACGGTGGAACGGCGTTAGGAGGTCTCTTGCACGGTCTCGGTAAGCTCTGCGAGCTTGCTGGCCTGAAAGATCGTTTCCGGCTGGGAGCCGGGGCGCAGGCGGATGGTCAAGGCGCGGTTCTGCGCCTTGACCGCGTTGCGGACAATCAGCAGCAGGTCCAGCCCGGCGCGGTCCACAAACCGAACGCAGCTTAAATCCAGCGTCAGGGCGCCGGAGTTGGGATGGCCGGAACTTTGAGCGGCGGCCAGCAGGGCGGGCCGGAGCGCGGAGGCCGTGAACACATCCAGGTAGCCGGTGACGGACAAGGTTTCGCCGCCATCGGCGGTCTGCGCCGAGGAAAGCGTCAAGGGGACTTGCGGGTAATCAAGCAGAGTCATTTTTAATCTTCCTTAATCTGTGAGCGTCCTACAAAAACAAAATCTTACAAAAGCGGCGTGGACAGGATGCGGGACGCGATGGCGTGGGCGTCGGGCAGAACAATGTCGTCGGGAACGCGCTGGCCGGTGGTGACGAAGGCCAGGGGCAGGCCGAACTTCGCCTGCAAGGTCAGCAGGCGGCCAAAGCAGGTGTGGTCGGAGGCTTCATCGAGCTTCGTCAAAATCACGGCGTCGGGCTGGAAGATGTTCTGAAACTTCGTGACAATGTTTTCCATGTCCCGCTGGCCCAGCACGGCAGGAACCGTGAGATATTTCTGCACCGCCCCTACCCCCTCAAACAAGTGGGCAGTCTCGCCGAGCGGGATCATCTCGTTCGGCGACCGGCCCGCCGTGTCCAGCAGGACAATCTCTTTTCCTTCGGCGGCAAACGCTTCAAGCTGCTGAATCAGCTCCAGCTTATCATGGGCGACTTTGACCGGAACCCGCAAAATCTCGCCGTACTTTTGAAGCTGCTCTGCCGCCCCGATCCGCTGCGTGTCCAGCGTGATGACCCCCACCTTGCGCCGCTCCATCAGCGCGTACCGGGCGGTCAGCTTGGCGATGGTGGTGGTCTTGCCGACCCCAGTGGTGCCGACAAATGCCAGCAGGCGCATCTTGCCGTGGGCCGGCAGGGAGTCAATGCCGTTTGCGATTTTGAGCCGCTGGGAGAGAACGGTGCGGAGGAAAATCGCGGCGTCAGAGGGCGTGAGACCCGCCGGAACTTCGGACACGAGCTGGCGGGCGAGCGGCGCGGCAATGTCGGCGTCAAGGAGTTGCTGCATCAGGCCCGGATAGCCGTCGGGAACAGCAGCCGGGGGGGCCAGCACCGGCTCTTTGCGCCGGCGGGGCTTTTGAACCGGCTCCGGGGTGACTAACTTTTGGGCGACCAAATGCGTCGCGCCGGCGGCGCTGCCGGTCTGCGTGTCCGCCTGCAAAGAGGCCGGGACAAACACCGAAAGCGCCCGCGCAGGCGGCGGCTTGCTTTGTTTCGGCGGCGCGGCATTTAGGCCCTGGATGCTTTCGGTTAGCGTTGCCAGCTTTGCTTCCAGCTCCTGGATTCGCGCGGTCTCCGCTTGACTTTGTTTCTCGCCGCCGGAGTACCGCAGCGGCGCGGGCGGCGCAACCGAGGACTGGTGAATGCCGAAGGTCATTTCCACCATGTCCCGCCCGCCCCAGCGTCCGAAAATCGCGCCTTTTTTGTAGGTCCGGCGGCTCACAATGATGGCGTCCGGGCCAAGCTCCTGCTTGGCTTGCAGCAGGCAGTCGGTGACGGTCCGGGCCGTGTAGGTTTTCGTCCGCAGAGTGAACTGGCCGGTCTTCTCGTAGCGGTCGCCTGCGCCGGGCATAATCGTGACATTGGAGTTGCTCATAGGGATTGTTCGTAACGTTCTTAAAGCGTGAAGTTCTAAAGCGTGATCGCGCCGACGGCACGGACTTCGGTATTCGGGACGATCTCGTTGTACGACAAAATCACCAGGTTCGGCAGGGACCGCTCGGTCAGCCGCCGCAGGGGCAGGCGCAGGGAAGACATACACAGGAGAACGGGCTGCTGGTAGCCCAGCGCGATCATGCGCTCCATCTGCTGGCTGAGGTTCTGGATGAGCAGCCGGGAGGCCGACGGCTCTAAAGCCAGGTTCGGCAGGCCGGGCGTGACGGCTTCGAGTAGCTGCTGCTCCAAATTGGGGTCAATCGTGAGTGTTTGCAGCGCCCCGCTGCCGTCGTCCACATACTGCCGGCAGATGGAGCGGGCGAGGGCGCTGCGGACCCATTCGCCGAGCATGTCCACATCTTTTGTCCGCCCGGCATGGTCGGCTAGCGTTTCAAGAATAGTGACTAAATCCCGGATAGAAATGCGCTCCCGAAGCAGATGCTGCAAGACTTTCTGCACTTCGCCGATGGTCATCAGATTTGGAATGAGTTCTTCGACGACCGCCGAGTTGCCCTGCTTGATATGCTCGACTAGCGCCTGCGTGTCCTGCCGGGTGATAATCTCGGCGGCGTGGCCTTTAATGACCTCGGCGAGATGGGTTGTGATCACCGAAGACGGGTCAACCACCGTGTAGCCTGCCATTTCCGCCCGTTCCCGGTGGGACCGGCTGACCCAGATCGCCGGGACACCGAAGGCCGGCTCTTTTGTCGGGATGCCGTCCATGATCGGGTCAATCACGCTGCCGGGGTCAATCAGCATGATCGCGTTCGGCTGGACCGTGCCTGCCGCAACGGTTGCGCCTTTGAGCTTCACGGCATAATCATTTGCTTTCAGGTGCAGGTCGTCCCGAATGCGAACCGTCGGGATAATGAGGCCTAGCTCCAAAGCAGTCTTCTGCCGGATGACGATAATCCGCTCCAGAAGATCGCCGGAGGCCGTCTGGTCTACCAGGGACAGCAGGCCATAGCCGAAGTTGAGTTCCAAAACGTCCACATGGAGCAGCGGCAGGACGCTTTCGGGGGCGGCAGGCGCGGCGGGGCGGGCGGCAATGGTCGCCGCCGCCGACGTTTCAGTCGCCAGCAGCGCCTTCTGGTTCTTGACCAGTATCACGCCGATGCCGCCCAAAATGCCCGCGACAACGATGGTTTGGGGAATTGGAAAACCGAAGGGGATAAAGAGGCACACCAGCCCGGCGGCAATAAAAAGCGGGCGCGGCGACGCGAAAATCTGCCGGGCAATATCCCCGCCCATTGCCGTATCTGACGCCGCCCGCGTCACCATCAGGCCCGCCGCCGTGGAGATCAGCAGGGCGGGGATTTGGGCCACAAGCCCTTCACCGACCGTCAGCAGCGTGTAATCGTGCAGGACTTTGAGGATGTCTTCGCCCTTCGACAGCCCCATCGCAAAGCCGCCGATGATGTTGAGAACAATAATCACAATCGCCGCAATCGCATCGCCCCGAACAAACTTGTTCGCGCCGTCCATCGCGCCGTAGAAGTCCGCCTCCTGCCCGACCGCTTTACGCCGCGTCCGCGCCTGGTCCTGGTTGATGACCCCCGCGTTCAGGTCCGCGTCAATCGCCATTTGCTTGCCCGGCATCGCATCGAGGGTAAACCGCGCCGCGACTTCCGCCACCCGCCCCGCCCCGCTCGTGATAACGACAAACTGAACCACAACGAGGAGCAGGAACACGATAATCCCGACCACATAGTTGCCGCCGATCACCACCTGCCCGAACGTCGCAATGACATGGCCCGCGCTGCCGGTCCCGATAATCAGCTTCATCGCCGACACTTCCAGCGCCAGCCGGAACAGCGTCGTAATCAGCAGCAGCGCCGGAAACACCGAGAATTGCAGCGGCTCCGTCGTGTAAAGCGCCGTCAGCAGAATTAAAACCGCGCCCGCCAAGTTGAGGACTAATCCCAAGTCCAGAAACGCTTCCGGCAGCGGCAAAATCAGCATCGCAATCATGCCAATGAGCGCGACTGCCATGGCAATGTCGGTCTGCTGGGCCGCTTTCGCAAAAAAGCCCATGATCCCGCCGCCGCTCTGACCGATCTGCTTTCCTTGCTGCGCTTGGACTGCCATGCCCGGATTATTCCACGCTCCCTCGCAATCTTACAAGGTTATTTTGAGGTTATTTTTGCACGGCGAGAAATGGGTACTATGCACTTGGAGATACCTATGAAGAAACAAGCACTGATTTTGGGCGCGTCGCTGCTGCTGCCCGCAGCCTTCCTCTCGAACGCAGCAGCGGCTCCGCAAACTGCCGGCCAAGTCGTCATTATCAACACCGGAGACCGTCTGACGCCCGGCTACCGGGTGACGGTCGGACCGCATGGCAGTTTGACGGGAGTAATCGCGGCGGCCAGGCAGCGAACTTCTATTCGCCGCACAGACCGGATGGTCTCTGTCAACCGGCAGCGGTTCTTTGCGGACCTCGCCCAAGCTGAGCCGCTCTCAAACCTGCCGACAGGTTCGGTTGCCGCGCCGCCGGCGTCCGGCAGCGGCAGACGGGGGCGCGGCAGGCGTCAGGTCGGCACGGCCTCGCCAGGGCTTCGCGCCGCAGGCATCAATCCACTGCCCCAAGTCTTTGTCCAGTACAAAGGTCAGCAATCTTCCAACCTGCGTGCCGCGAGCAGCCCGTCCGGCCAGGCGCTATACCAGGATGTCAAGCAGATTTTGCAGGTGCTGCGTCTTCCAATTCCAGACGTGCCGTAACGCCGGCAAGCAAAAGAGCGGCAAGCTGAATGGCCTGCCGCTCTTTCTGTGTCTCCTGCTTTTTGCGTTTCTTGAAGCCGCCGGGCTTAGTTCTTATCCGGCGCTTCGGCCCGGTCGGACAGCGCAATCGTGGTGGAGGCGAGGGCATCGGAGGTTTCTTTGGCAGTGACGAGCGCCGCGCCGTTTTGGGTGACCAGCGGCGAGGAAGCAGGCAGGAAACCGTTCACTACCAGACGGGTGAGAGCTTGGCGCTGAGCCGTGCTGGCAGCCGGCGCGAGGTGGGCTGGGGCGGGGAAGGTCTGGGCGTGAAGCGGCTTGCGCCCGGCCTCGATGTACTGGACAAAGCGGTCGAGGGCAACGGCAAGCTCGTAGCGGGTGACGGGCTGGTTTCCAAGAAAGCGGCCGTCTTTTGTTGTGCCCATGATGTTCTCATGGACGACGCGCTTGACGGAGCCGGCGGCGAAGTGATGCGGCGGCAGGTCACGGGGCGCAGCGATCTGAGCCGAAGCGGCAGCGGTGGGAAGCAGGGCGAACAGAGCGGCGGTGAGGGTGCGAAGCAGCATAAAGGGTTCCTAGAAAGAAACACGGGGCTGAACCCCCGTGCTTCAAAGGTGCAATTCTCCGCCTTCGCGGGCAAGGAGTTAGGCCACGGCGAGCAAGTCTTCAGTGATGCCGCGCCGCTGCTCCAGCGCCTTGCCGGTGCCGATGGCGACGCAGGAAAGCGGGTCGTCGGCGACATACGTTGGAACATTGGCGGTTTCGGCGATAAGAACGTCGAGGCCGCGCAGGAGCGCCGTGCCGCCGGTGAGCAAAATGCCGCGCTCGATAATGTCCGAAGCCAGCTCCGGCGGCGTCTTTTCCAGGACGTTCTTGACACGGGCCACAATCTGGCCGATGGGTTCTGCCATGCACTCGCGGATCTCCTGAGACGTCACCGTGACTGTCTGCGGCAGGCCCGTCAGCAGGTCGCGGCCGCGCACTTCCATCTTTTGTTCCTCGCGCATCGTCACGGCGCTGCCGATCGCGATTTTAATCTCCTCAGCGGTACGGTCCCCAATCAGCAGGTTGTAATTCGTGCGGACATGGCGGACAATCACGTCGTCAAGCTTCATGCCGCCGATCCGCAGGCTCCGGGACAGCACAATGCCGTCGAGGGACAGCACGGCAATGTCGGTCGTGCCGCCGCCGATGTCTACGACCATGTTGCCGCCGGGCGAGTCAATCGGCAGGCCCGCGCCGATCGCCGCCGCCATCGGCTCTTCAATCGTCAAGGCTTCCCCGGCTCCGGCGGCAAGCGCGGCCTGCTTGACGGCCCGCTGCTCGACGGAAGTGACGCCGGACGGGACGGCAAGCAGGACGCGCGGCTTGAACAGGCGCTTGACCCCGCAGACTTTATACAGAATATGCTCTAGAAGCCGCTGGGTGGTCGTGTAGTCGGCAATGACGCCGTCGGTCATTGGGCGCACGGCGGCAATGTTGACTGGGGTGCGCCCGACCATTTCTCGCGCTTTTTCGCCGACTTCGATCACTCGGCGCGTGTTGACGTTCATCGCGACCACCGACGGCTCACGCATGATGATTCCCCGGCCATGCACATACACCAGAACATTCGCAGTCCCAAGGTCAATGCCGATATCCTGGCTGAAACGCATCAAGTCGCCGCTCCCATCCGTACCCGCCGGTTGGCGTCTTCCCTCTCTTCGGGCAGCTCGTCGTCGGTAATGCGCTGGATGTCCGCGCCGACGGCCCGCAACTTCGGCTCAAAGCCTTCATAACCCCGGTCAAGATACTGGATGCCGCTGATGTCGGTCGCGCCTTCCGCCGCAAGGCCCGCGAGAACAAGGGCGGCGGTCGCGCGGAGGTCGGAGCCGGCGACCGGAGCGCCGGTCAGGCGCGGGACGCCGTCAATGATTGCAGCGTTCGCCTCAGTCTTGATCCGGGCGCCCATCCGGGCCAGCTCGTCAATGTACTTAAAGCGCCGCTCAAACATGGTTTCGGTGATGGTGGACGTGCCGGTCGCGAGAGTCAGCAGGGCGGCAAACTGGGGCTGAACATCCGTCGGGAAGCCAGGGTACGGGCTGGACGTAATCCGAATCGCGCCGAGCTTCCGGTTTCCCGCCCGGACCCGGACGCCGTCATCGCTGAAATTGACGGAAACGCCAGCTTCAACGAGTTTTCGGGTGATTGGCTGGACATGCTCTTCCACGGCCCCGCGAATAAACAAATCCCCCTGGGTGATCGCGGCGGCGACCGCAAATGTCCCCGCTTCAATCCGGTCGGTGTCCATCCGGTATTCCGCGCCGTGGAGCGCTTTGACACCTTCAATGGTGATGTCTTTCGTGCCGGCGCCGCGCACTTTGCCGCCCATCAAATTGATTAAATCAGCGATTGCAACGACATCCGGCTCCTGGGCGGCGTTTGAGATCGTCGTAATCCCGCTGCCGAGCGCCGCCGCCGTCATGAGATGCTGGGTCGCGCCGACAGAGGAGCGGTCGAGATAAATATCCGCCCCGCGCAGACCGTTCGGGATCGTCGCGTGGACATCGCCATGCTCGACAACCGTTGTCGCGCCGAGTTTTTCGAGTCCTTTGACATGATAGTCCACGGGCCGGGCGCCGATGTCGCAGCCGCCGGGCAGAGCGACGCGGGCCGACCCGAACCGGGCGAGCAGCGGGCCAAGCACGAGAAACGAGGCCCGCATTTTGCGGATCAGCTCATAGGGGGCTTCCGACGTGGTCAAAGAGGATGCGTCGAGGGTGACGGTGTTGCCGGTAAAGTCTACTTTGACCCCAACATGCTGCAAGATGTCGAGAAGTGTCAGCACATCGCTGATGCGGGGGACATTCGTGAGGACAGTTTGGCCCGATGCGGGCAGAATGGCGGCGGTAAGAACAGCCACCGTGGCGTTCTTGCTGCCGCTGAGGCGGACTTCGCCGGCAAGGCGCTGTCCGCCGACGGTTCGTATTTTCTGCAAATGCGGTTCCTCCTGCCTGGGGCGGGTGTTTCTCGCGGGAGAATAGCCGAAAAAGAACGGGGACATGGCCGCAGGTACTGATCAGGGAATACTCATCAGGGTAATAATGATGTCATTGGCAGTATACAAGAGATAGGAGGGATTGTCAAGGGCAGGCGATAAGAGCAGGAGCAAGCGATAAGAGCAGGAGCAAGCGATAAGAGCAGGAGCAAGCGATAAGAGCAGGAGCAGGAAGACTCAGCAAGAAGAGCAGGAAAGAAAAGACCCGACGGGAGGCGGCAGGTTCGTCGGGTCACACTTCTTTTCTTAGGGGTATCTTAGACGGCGAGGTCACCGTGTTTGATTTCTTGTTATTTTGTTTTTTGTGCGCTGTCTGCTCCGCAACTCGGCACACTCTTATCTTCGGGGCGAGAAGAGTCCCTAGTCACTGCAAGAGATACCGGGTTTCGCGTGTTTCTACTGATAGGACATTTACTGACGGACAAATTGCGTGGTGTACCCAGTCGCCAGAGAAGTCTCGGCCCCTGCCGATGCCTGCTTGCCGCCCGCGACCAGCGCCAAGCCGCTTGGAAACACAAGCAGGGTCTGGTCGTGCGTATTCAAGGGACACACCGGCAGCGCCGTGAACGTCTGCGCTACCGGGTTATAGACTTCCGCGCTTCCGGTGGTCGCACCAAGAGCCGTGCTCCAGCCGCCGGACAGCAGCACGGAGCCGTCCGGCAGACCCTCGGCGGAATGCGCCATTCGCGGGGTCGTCAGCGGCGATGGCAGCAGGGTAAACGTCTCGGTTTTCGGGTCAAACCGCTCGGCCTCTGCCGGCTCAGACGCTCCGTTCTGCCCGCCTGCAATCAGAACTGTCCCATCCGGCAGCAGGGACGCCGTGGGCCGGTCCCGCGCAACTTCCATCAGGCTGCGCGTCGGGTGAAACTTCCCCGTCGCCGAGTCGTACACCTCGGCTGAGGCAAGCGGGACGCCGGGGTGACGCGCAAACCAGTGTGTTCCGCCAGCGATCAGCACCCGTCCATCGGCCAGCCGCACCGCCGCTTGCCCGAAGCGGTCTTGGGTCAAAGACCCCGTCGGCGTAAGCATCTGCGTCTGTGGATCATAGACTTCCGCCAGCGCCTGCGTCCGGCCCCGGTGCGTGTTGAAGCCGCCTGCGATGAGAACTCTGCCGTCTGCCAGAGTTGTCGCCGTGAACAGCTCGCGCGGCGTCTGCAAACGCCCCGGCAGGAGCGTAAAGGTCTGCGTCGCCGGGTCAAACACTTCCGCCGTATCCAGCGACCCCAGCACCGTGTTGTAGCCGCCCGCAATCAGAACCTTCCCGTCCGGCAGGAGCGACGCCGACGCGAAGTTGCGCGGCACAACCAAGTGTCCCCGGCAGGGAATAAAGCGTCGCGTTTCCGGGTTGAACTCATCGGCAGACGCAACGCACCGATCCGCCGGATACGAGTATCCCCCCACAATCAGTCCCCGCCCGTCCGCCAGCAGAACAGACGCCGCCGCCCAGCGCGGGTCGGACATCGTGTTCGCCGCCTTCGTCCAGCCGACGCTTTGCGCTGCGACCGGCCCCACGGCAGCTGCCAGCAGCGCCCATACTGCCGCAAGAAGCCTCATTGCGCCCCCTCGCCTGCGAGCGCATCACACACCGCCGCCAGATCAAAGTCATTGGTTGTCAGCCCGCCGGAGTCATGCGTCGTCAAAAGAAGCGTCACTTTCCGATACCGAATGTCCATGTCCGGGTGATGGTCCGCTGCCTCTGCCGCCTCCGCCACTCGCGCCACAAACGCCATCGCCTGCCGAAAGCCCTGGAACTGGTAAGTTCGCGCAATCGCTTCCCCTGTCCGCGTCCACCCCGGCACCTGTGCCAAGCGTTCTCTGATTCCCTCCTCCGTCAGCCGCGGCACACGCATGGTGAACAGTCTCCTGCCGCTAGTGTACCCGATGCGCCGACGCCAAATCTTTTCATCGGCAATCTCTAGGGGCTTTCAGAAGCTCAAAGTGGAGGCTTCAACGGTGGCACAGAGGGCTTAGAAATAACACATAACGCACCCATCAGTGACTTGTCGTTTGCTTTCACTGTTAGAGTAAGGCGCTCTACAGAAACATCGGGAATATCTTCTGCTTCCAGCGTCACCACTGCCTCGCCAAGTTGATCATCTGAAACAGCATTTAGCCGTTTCTTGTATATTTGGCAGAAGGCTTGCTGCTGCCACGGTGACAGCGATGCAAACGCCAGGCCATCCGGGGAAAGCATGGCTTCCTGTTGAACCGGCGAAAGCTGTCCCAGGACGCGCATGAGACGGTACAAGTCAAGCGTCCACGGCCTTGGTTCGGGCAGGGCGGTTTGCAGGGTGAGACTGACTTGTCGCCATGTCAGGGCCGCCGCTATTTCAGCATGGTCATTAAGCGTGAGCCGGCCCTGCGTTTGAAGCCGCTGCCGCCACGGGGCCAGCAGGCGCTCAGGGATGTCGTCAGCCCGGTACTGCGCCCACGTCCGGCTCCAAAAAAAGTAGTCGTCCCCTAGCTTCTGAGCCTGGAAGTTCCAGTGCGTACAAATAGCAGCGATCAGTACGGGGAGCGGCCCCTTGAGCGTCAGCAGCCCAAAGGCTTCCGGGGTCTTATTGTCGGGGTTGCTGCCGGGGTCGGGGTAGACACTGCCGCGCAAGAAATCTTCCTGGTAAACAGTAATCCCGGCGGCATGAGCGAGCGCTTGCAGGGTGAAGCCGAGGTCGCGACGCTGGTCGTTGGTAACGCCTTTTGCCCTCAAAAGCGGGGCTAGGTCTATGGCAGGCCCCAGATTTGGCCCGGTCGGCAACGAAACATACTCTGGGGCGCGATTGGTGCTTGTATCGTAGGTGTTCACTCGGAGACTGCTGTTAGGAATGCCCTGCAAAGTAATCGTATATGTCCCTGGGTTGGTATGAGCGGGATCATACAAGAGGTCTTCGTCTTCGCTGTCTGGTGCCACGGTCAGCATCAGCGGCCCTTGCCCCAAACTTGGTGGGATGTTGACAGGTGGAAGGGCTAGGGCTGAAAGCGACATGCCTGGGTGGTCGGCGAGGAATGACTTTTGCATCGCCTGAGATCGGTCTATTTCCTGCTGGTGCAGGGAAGCTACATCGGCAGTAAATGCGGAAGAAGCAAGTGGAACGGACTGCCCCGATACAAGGTCGTCTAGCTGGCTGTCGGATAAGCCGCGCAACGCATGAGCATAAATTTCTTCGCTGGGATCGCAGAAGTTGAAAGGATAATCTCGTTTGTGACCTGCCAGAACCTGCGGGGATACTCCGGCGATGAGTTTTTCAGTATAAGTTTCCGAGTCCTGTGGCGACATTCCGGCTAAGTCCCGCAAATCTCGCAGCATGACTGCAACTTCGCGGCGTGGATAATCAAGCGCCGCTTGTTCCTCATTGACAGAATGACCGTCGCGCCAAAGCTGGTAGGCCGGGCGGGTTCCGGCAGCGCGGTCAAGATGCCCCCACTGGTAACCTTTGGGTGCGTCTAGATGGTGACTCAACAGGCGTGTCAGCCGGTCCATCAATAGGTAGACAGGCTGGTTGACAAGGTGGAGCGTGACACGCTGATCGGCAATATCTCGCTCGGCGCTCAGGTCCACCGGCAGCGATGGCGAAAGGTGAGCAAGAACTTCGCCGGCCGGGCGGTCCGTAGCATCCAAAGTGATTTTCTGCTGCAACTCAGGGATGTCGCGCAGTAGCCGAACCGGCGCTCCGCTTTCCGGCAGTTGAGCAGTGGCGACCCATGCCCTACCCAGCGGTGCTGCCATGCAGGGTGAACCGGCTATCGATCCGAGAACCAGAGAGAGTACGGCAATTGCAGCATTTTTACTCACAGGAAGCACCTTTCGCCTTTCACTGCTCAGCTTTTTGCATGAACGGGCACCCTGCGATGGGAAGCCCGTTCATGTGGGGAGTGCGCGTTAATGCACTGTGTAGTATGACACGGGTACTTGGTATTTCACTGGAGGGTAGGGATTGCCTAACCTGTCATGTCCAATGAATGAAAAGATGTATACATATCCGTAGGATACTGTGGGCTTGATGTATATCTTTGCGTCTGCGTTAGTGTCCTCGGTGTGCTTACCTGAGCCGATTGTGCCAGCGGCGTAAGAACCTGTCGGTCCAGATCCACCGAAGGCAGCAACATTCAACTGTACTACTGGCTTTGAATAATCAATTTGTCCCCGCGTCGTATCGGAGGCTAACTGCATTACCAGTTGTGTTGTCCACGAATCTGCCGGAGCAGCAGCGACATAGGGAGTCGCGGCGCGAGGGCCGCTAACGTATTGCGCGAGCAACATGTCATTCCCCACTGGTGCGGGAGGCGAAGAGTTCGGCGTGAGCGGCGTATCACTAAAGCTGGTAGTCTGAGCATAAGAACTGCCTGCCAACAGCAGCACTCCGCAAGCTGCCGCAAGACCACCGAGAAGGTTGATAAACTTCATTTTAATTGACCTTTCATAATTTCTGAGCCAAAAACTATTGTTATTTTCATGGCTCAGGGTTACGAGAAAGATGCTTCGTCACACCAAAAGCTTCAAGCCGATAGGCCACCTCCTCAACGCATCGAGCTACATTATGATGCAACCATGTCTAGGTCCATTGCGCTGCATCCAAACAGAGAATATAGCTTTTATTGCGTTACGAACAGTATGAAGCATTACACATGATTTGTCAAGTAGATAGAAACCATTTTGTTGCCTTGCTTGAATAACGGCGCGAGCGAGAGTGCGGTATAATCGGAGCATGAAAGCAGTGGTTCAGCGGGTGACTGGGGCGAGTGTGACGATCAAGTCTACGGGCGAGACGCGGGAGATTGGGGCGGGCTTGATGGTGCTGCTGGGAGTTGCACTGGACGACACCCCTGCCGATGTGGACTGGCTGGCGGAGAAGCTGGTCGGGCTGCGGGTGTTTGAGGACGCAGACGGGAAGATGAATGCTGAGCTGGCGAGCGGCGGGGCGATGCTGATTGTGTCTCAGTTTACCCTCTACGGCGATGTCCGCAAGGGACGCCGTCCGTCGTTTACCGGCGCTGCGCCGCCGAGTGTTGCACAGCCTCTGTATGAGGCATTTGTGCAGGCGGTGAGGTCGCGCGGGGTTGCAGTGCAGACGGGAGAGTTCGGGGCGGACATGAGCGTGAACATCGTCAACGATGGGCCGGTGACGCTCCTGGTGGAGACGCCTTAGTGGGAGACGCCGGAGCGGAGGAAATGCCGACCAGCACCAGCTCTTTTTTGTCCACTGAAACGCGCTGGACCGTGAGGGCAAGACGGCTCAGGAAGGGGCGGAAAAAGCGGGCGGTGAGCCGGCTTGCCTGCGCGTTGACCAGCGCCTGGGGTAAGGGGAAGCGGCCTGCCTGGGCGCTGGTGGCGGTGAACCGAAGGCCGGTCTTGGGATCGGGCGACAGGGTGCCGCTGATTTGGACGTTCTGCGGGCGGCCCTGGACACGCACGGACGCATGGATCACCACACGGTTCGGCTCCAGCAGAACAATCTGCACGGCTTCAACACCACGCGCGGCGAGCAGCTTATGAACGGGCTTGCTGGCGGCCAGTGTGACATTGAGGTCGGTTTCCGACACGCGCAGGGTGCGCGGGCCGGGTTTTGCCTGCGTCGCCGCCTGACCAAGCTGAGTTAAATGCTGCTCGGTCTGCGTGACCTGCGCCGCCGTGGGATGCAGCACGACCGGCGGCGGTGCGGGCGCCGGACGCAGCAGAATCCAGGCGGCTCCCCCGGCGGCGGCGAGTCCGAGCCAGGCGCCTGAAACGGCGATGCGCCGGGTCCGCCGCTGACCGGTAGGGGTATGCCTCAATGCGCCTCAGCAAAGATATGCCGAAGCTGCGGCTCTTCGTCGGCGACGACCATGGCGATCGCGGTGTCTCCGTTCTCAAACCGAATATCGCCCTGCGGCAGCAGGGCGTGCTGGTCGCGGACCACGGAAATAATCAGCGCGTCGCCCGGAAGCGGCAGATCGCGGACGTTCTTCCCCAGCACCGGCGAGCGCTCGGAAACGGTAATTGCAACAATCTCGATGTTGCCGTTCTTCAGCGCCGCCAGCGGAATAATCTCGCCGGTCTCGATCTGCTGGTCGAGTAAGTTGAAAATGATTTGGGTGCTGGACACCGTCGTGTCAATGCCAAGCTTTTCAAAGAGGACCAAATTATCGGGGTCGTTGACCCGCGCGACCGTGCGCGGGGCCTGAAACTTGCGCTTTGCCATCTGGCAGATGACGAGATTGTCTTCGTCGTCGCCGGTGACGGCGACAATCACGTCGGCGCGGCCAAAGCCGGCTTCCGACATAATCCGCACCTCGCAGCCGTCGCCCTGCACCACGACCTCGCCCATCTGCTCGGCCAGCGCCGCCTGTCGGCGGCGGTCTTTTTCAAGCAGCAGCACTTCATGCCCTTCGGTGAGAAGCTGTTTGGTGAGATAATAACCAACTTTGCCGCCGCCCACAACAATCACATACATACGTTTTTCCTGTTTCTCACTGAAAATCAGCCGCGCGGCTCTAGATACAGAGCATCAAAGCTTTGTGCTGCTTTTTGCAGGGGGCCGCTCGCGTTCTCGCCGAGCGCCGCGTCGTGCAGCAAGCCCGCGGCCAAAGTCGTCGTGCAGAGGGTCGTAATCCCCATCTCGCGGTAGGCTTGGGCGCGAATGGGGTCATAGATCCGGGCCATGACGCGCGGAACGGCGAACACTTCCCGCGCGATTTGGGCGGCCATGATGTTCGTGTTGTCCCCCTGAGTCACGGCGATGAAGACATCGGCGTCGCCGAGATGCGCCCGTTTCAGCAGGTCCTGGTCCAGCCCGGAGCCGACCAGCCGCTGGCCCTTAAACTTGGTGCCGAGCCGCCGGAACGAGTCGCTGGTCTGGTCCAGCACCGTCACGTCATGCCCTTCGCCGGACATCTGCCGGGCCAGGGTCGAGCCGACCCGCCCGCAGCCCAAAATCACGATTTTCTTCGAGCCGTCTTTGGCTTCAATTGCCATAAATCAATCCTTCTAAACGCCGTGCGGCTGTCTTAGTCTACACGCTTCTCCGGCTTCTGTCAAGCTTGCCGCGAACCATTGTTCAACTGCGTTCGCACATAAGCAAGACGCAGTTCGTCGTTTGCCCACAAGCCGACTTCTTCCACTCGTTCGTCAAAATTGTGAAACGTCTCTTCACGAAAATAAGCAAACGCATCTTCAAAGCCACCGGCGCGGGCTGCGTCAATGCGCTGCCTTTCCAGACATTCGACTTCAGCAGCTTCCCGCACGAAGGCAGCCAGTTTTGGTCGGCCTAATATCTCATAGGATCTGGCCGCAGGCTCAAACCACTCCGGCACGTTCATCGCTGCCTGGGCAAAACCACCATTACTTACCTATAATTCCAGAACATTAGTTGCGAAATAAACAGTCAAAGGGTCAATCTGGCCGTCAGTCGGAACCGGAATCTTAAGGCCGCAAGCCGCTACCCAAAGGGCATCATAAAGGTCGTCTGGGTCAGGACATTCACCCTGCCGGTCCCGTTCCAGAATTCTCTGAAATACTGAGGCTGCATTGTTCATCCACTTTGCCTCGCCCATGTGCTACTTCTGCGCCAGCAGGCGCTTGATCATCGGCGCGAGTTCCCGGCCTTCATTGGGCGAGAACCCGGACTGGCTCCAGCGAACAATGCCTTTTTTGTCAATCAGGAACTGGGCGGGGATGCCGTCAACATGGTATGCCGCCTGCGCCCGGCCATTTGCGACCGGGGACGCCGAGACAATGTAGGTCATGCTGAAGTGCTTCATAAACGGCTTGACGGCGCCGACCGAGCGCGAGTCGTCCACGCTCAGGCCGACCACTTTCAGCCCCTGCGGTCCGAACTTTTTGTAAAGTGACTCCAAAGTCGGGGTCGCCATCTGGCAGGGACCGCACCAGGTCGCCCAGTAATCCAGCAGCACGACTTTTCCGCGCAAAGAGCGCAGGGACAAAGGCTTGCCGCCGACAGTCTGGGTCGTAAAGGCCGGGGCGGGTGTTCCCGCCGGCAGCGGGGGCGGCGGGGCCATCTCGTACTGGGCGGATGCCGCAGAGGCCGGCAGCAGCGCCAGCAGAACGGCAGCGGTAAATAAATGGGACATCGGGTTACTCCTCAGCAGAAACAGTCGCGGAAACAGTTGGGACTTGACAATTTTCCCCTAAAGAGGATACCATGTTCACAGCATTTTTCGTTGACGGCATTCTAAGTTGGCAGCATTCTGAGTTAACGGCATTTTTCGGCACGGGAGTCTTATGGAAAAGAAAAGCTTGTATCACTGCATTGACGGGCGCAATTACGAGATTGCAATGACCTGGGACGAGAAGTTCAAGGACAAAGACCACATCTTCAAGATTACGTTCAAAGCCATCGACCAGGCTACCGACCGCCCGTACATCCTGCCGCGCGAGATCGCGACCTACCAAATCGGCGACCCGGACGAGAACCTCGGCGAGCGTGTCCAGTGGTACTACGAAAACAGCCGCGAGCTTCTGATGAGCGATTATCTGACCACCGCCTACCGCCGCGCCTGCGATTATTTGGAGCGCGGGCATTGACCCGCACCGAAGAACCTCACCCCGCCATCGGAATGGCGACCCTCTCCTTGCTTAAGGAGAGGGTGGAGAGCCTAAGCGAACCGGGTGAGGTCTCTACTTGTCGGGGTACGCTTCGAGGCTCAGGCTTTGGCGGCTGCCGGGCTTTCCCATTGCAATCAGGGTGTAGCGACGGCCCGGCGCGAGGGAGAGATGCACCGGCTCGACCAGCATTCGGGCGGTGCCGGCGGCGGCAAGCTGCAACTCGTAGTCGCCGCCGCTGAGGACAAGCGGCTCACTGCGACGGCCATAGCCGACACTTTTGACGCCGACAATCGTGTTAACGACCAAATCCACCGCAGTCCCCGGCGAAGCATTCACTAATCGCACACTGGCTTTGCCGGCGGCAAGCGGCGCGGGCTGCTCGTCCGGCAATATCTGCACTTTGGCACGCCTGCCTTCCGCCTGTCCCAGCGCCAGCAGCGTGTAGTTCCGGCCCTTGTCAAATGCCAGCGACTGCGTGAGCAGGGTCGTCCCCAGCCCGGCGGCATCGAGCGTCACGGGGTACGTTCCCGATGCTACCGACTGGTATCCCGTGCTGCTCCGAAACGTCGCCCGCTTCCAGACCCGCCGCCCGTTCACCGACACGTCTAGCCCCCCGGCGTCCGGCACAGCATTAATCAAGCGTACCGACGCCACCTCTCCTGCGTCTGTCTTGTTCCGGCAGCCGGTCACGCCCAAGATCGCCAAAGCGCAGACGGCCCATCCCACTTGCAGCGTCAGACGATTCATAGTGCAGTCAATTTCGCGATCTGCCGCCGCTTTTCCTGCTTAGGCTTCTGCATCTTCCTCGTAAAGATGCGAAAAGTGCAGGTCGGCGTGGCAAAACGAAAAAAGCCCGCAAGTCTAAAACGACTTGCGGGCAGGTGAGCGGGAGTTGCAGGACTTGAACCCGCGGTCTTCCACTTTGGAGGCGGACGCATTACCAACTGTGCTAAACTCCCATTATGTGGTTTTCGGTGCTTCGAACGGGCATATTCTACCCGTCCGAAACGTAGTTTGTCAATTATTTGGCTTCGCGGTGCATCTTATGGACGCGGCAGCGAGGGCAGTATTTGTTGAGTTCCAGGCGGTCTGGATGCTTACGCTTGTTTTTGGTGGTCGCGTAGGTGCGCTCTTTGCATTCGGTGCAGGCGAGCGTCACGACGACCCGTGCTTCATTTGCCATGATCGGCTCCTTCGATAATAGGTCAAAGAGGGGCGAACACAACCGCCCCTACAAAATGTCTTAGTCAGACCAGGACTTTGGTGACGACGCCTGCGCCGACGGTGTGGCCGCCCTCACGAATGGCGAACCGCAACCCCTCTTCCATCGCAATCGGCGCGATCAGCTCCCCCACAATCGTCACGTTGTCACCCGGCATCACCATCTCCA
>JAABUQ010001827.1_pt1 | contig 44002 bp, 37 predicted proteins | sample 5560001 | NCBI WGS metagenome assembly JAABUQ01 (sample SAMN10711888, study PRJNA513371) | rock metagenome | isolation source: Antarctica rocks | place: Antarctica: Victoria Land, Finger Mt nord | collected 2015-12-18 | reverse complement strand
CCCGCGCCGGATCTTCGACCTCCAGCGTGTCGACATCGGCCTCGGTCTCCACCAGCAGGATGCGCTCGGGGGCCTCGCCCATGGTGCCCTCGACCTCCTCGTGCCCGGCGTGGCCGATGAGGACGATTGTGTAGCCCTCGGAGGCGAACTTGCGCGCCTCGACGTGGACCTTGGTCACCAGCGGGCAGGTGGCGTCGATGGTGCGCAGGTGGCGCTCGCGGGCGTTGGCGTGGACCGACGGTGCCACCCCGTGGGCCGAGAAGACGGCGACCGCGCCCTCAGGCACCTCGGTCTCCTCGTCGACGAACACCGCGCCGCGCGAGCGCAACTGGTCGACAACGTGCTTGTTGTGCACGATCTCCTTGCGCACGTAGACCGGCGGGCCGTAGAGCTCCAGCGCCCGCTCGACGGTCTGCACAGCGCGGTCGACCCCGGCGCAGTAGCCGCGCGGGGAGGCGAGCAGGAGGCGCTCGGGGACGGGCGGCGAGCTGGTCGGAGCCATGTCGGCCAGTGTAGGCACCGAGGTCAGGGGCGCAGGACCCCGCCGGCGGCCAGCACCACGAAGACCGTGGCCAGCAGGAGCTGGATGACCAGGATGGCGATCAGGGTGCGGTTCACGGTGATCGCCGCTCCCCCGGCCGGACCGAGTCAGTCGTTGGCGCTCACCGCCTCCAGCAGGTGCGCGAAGCGCTGGCGGGCCGTCTCCCGGCGGGTGGGCACGTGCTCGCTCGGCACCCCATCCGCCGGCGCCTGGTAGCCACGGAGGATCTGGCGGGCCACGCTCTGGCGGTGCACCTCGTCCGGGCCCGAGTCGGGCGCCTGATTGCCGAAGGCGAAGGGGGCAAGCAGCGACGAGCCGAGGATCTCGTGCATGAGCCCGAGCTTGACCTGACCGAACCCCTGCCCGCCGAGCTCAGGCCCAGGTGCGCGGCCCACAGCCCGCGGGCCCTGACCTGCTCCTGCAGCGGGGCGAAGGCCCGTCGGATGCCGGCGTACTCGAGGTCGAGGGTCTCCAGCGGCCAGATCTCCTCGCGCACGAAGTCGCGCATCCAGTCCAGCTTCTCCTGGAGCTCGGGGTCGGTCGAGAAATCCCAGGCCACTACAGCGGCTCCTCGGTGTCGTGCGACAGGACAGTCGCCGGGTCAGCGCCCACCGGACGCGGCCGCCGGCCAGAGAGCCTAACCGCCGCGCCCACCGCGGCCGCCGGCCAGCAGACGGTCCACGGCGGCGAGCAGGCCGTCGCGCCGCCCCGAGACGGGAAAGCGCTGCAGCACCCGAGCCCGGGCACCGGCTCCCGCTCCCTGAGCAGCCAGGCCCAACGCGCGCCGAACCCCGGCGGCGACCGTCTCGGGGCGTGCGTCGTCGAGCAGGACCCCGGTCTCCCCCACGACCTCCGGCAGCGCCCCCGCGCGGGTTATGACGGGCACGCAGCCGGCGAGCATGGCCTCGGCCACCGCGAACCCGAAGCCCTCGTGCACCGAGGGCTGGACGTAGACCGCGGCCCGGCGGTAGAGGGCGTCCAGCGTCGTGGTCTCCAGCCAGCCGGGGAGTCCGAGCCGGCCGGCCGATCTGCCCCGCAGCTCCTCGCCCGTCGCGTCCGCCTCGATCGCGCCAGCCAGGATCCAATCGGCCTCGCTCACCCGCGCGGCGGCATCGGCCATGGGGCCGTGACCCTTGCGCAGCAGGTTGGCGGCGTCCACCACTCCCACGCTGAGCACGAGCGGACGCCCGGCGGGCGGCGTCCGGGGCTCGCTGAAGCGGTCAGGGATTCCGTGGTGGACGACGTCGACGCGCACAGCGAGCGGTCCGACGGTACGGGCGATCTCCTCTCGCGAGTACTCCGAGTTGGTGACCAGCGCGCTCGCGCCGCGCATCACCGCGCGGCTGAGCCAGCGTCGCGGACCCCCGCGCTGGAGCCCGTAGCCGATCCGCGGCTCGCTGGCCGTGTCGAAGCCACCGACGATCAACAGGCATGGACGGCGCAGCAGGCGCGCGTCAGCCACTGGCAGCGCCGTGTGCCACCAGGCCCACCACCCGACGACCAACTCGGCGCGCCGGACCGCGCGGGCCACGGCAAGCGGGTCGAGCACGTTGCGCGCCCCATGCAGCTCGGCCAGCTCGTGGCGCTCGGAGAGGAGCTCGGCGTCCAGCCGGATGAAGCTCGCGCTCCGGCTCGTCACGTACAGCAGCCGGGCCACGAGCACCAGCCTAACCGCAGCCTCGGCCCGGGACTACGCGGGCTACGGGGTGCCGGCCGGCGCCCCCGAGCGTCGGGGATCCCCCTCCTTACTCCACACTGAGGCTTGCCGACAACCATTCACGAAAGACGGAGCGCCAGCCAGATGAGCACCAACGACCCATCCCCGCCCGGCGACCGCCGGCGCCGCCTGTACCTGCTGGGCCTGGTCGTCGGCCTGGCGATCATCGGCGCCGTGGTGGCCATCGCCGTCACCGGTGGCTCGGGCGCCACCTCGAAGAGTTTGCTCACCAGCGGGGCCGGACCGGCGTCGACCCCCGCGGCTCCAACGACCAGCTCGCCGTCGGCTCCGACCACCATCCAGACGCCCGAGAAGGTTCCCGGGGCCAACGCCGTCAATGCGCTGCTCACCGGCATCCCGAGCCAGGGCACGGCCCTGGGCAACCCAACGGCGCCCCTGACCCTGGAGGAGTTCGCCGACCTGCAGTGCCCGTACTGCCGGGAGTTCGAGGTCAGCGTCCTGCCCGATCTCATCCAGCGCTACGTCCGGGCCGGCAAGCTGCGCGTCGTCTTCTCGGACATCTCGATCCTGGGGCCCGACTCCAGCAAGGCGGCCAGCTACGCGGCCGCCGCCGGACTCCAGAACAAGCTCTGGCCCTACATCGAGCTCTGGTACCAGAACCAGAAGCAGGAGAACACCGGGTACGTCACTCCGAGCTACCTGCTGCACATCGCCACCGGGATCCCCGGTCTGGACGGCGCTCGTGCGGCCCGCGACTCGTCCTCGGCGTCGGTTCAGCGCCAACTCGCCGCCGCCGACAGTGCCGCCACCAAGTCCAAGGTCAACTCCACCCCGAGCTTCTTGATCGGCGCCACCGGGCAACCCGGCCAGCAGCTGAGTGCAGGCAACCTGACGCCGGCCGACTTCGACGCCCCGATCCAGAGCGCCCTCCAGCAGGTGGGCGCCGGGTGAGCGTGGCCCGGCCGATCGTCCCGCCGGCCTCCCCCCTCACTCGGGTCAGGGCCCGGCGGGACCGGCTGAGCGCAGCCGCGGCGGTGGTCGGGGCGCTGGGTCTTGCCATCGCCGCCTACCTGACCTACGTGCACTACGCCAAGCTGCACGCGTTCTGTTTGGCCGGGGATGCCTGCGAGCGGGTGCAGACCTCGCGGTTCTCGACGCTGGCCAGCGTGCCGGTGGCGCTGATCGGCATCGTCGGCTACGCGACGATCCTGCTCTCGCTGCTGGCCCGCGGCGCCACCGGCCGACTGGTCACCGCCGGGCTGTGCGCCTTCGGGGTCTGCCTGTCGGCCTACCTGACCTGGGCCGAGCTGTTTCGCATCCACGCCGTGTGCCAGTGGTGCGTGGCCAGCGCGGTGCTCATGTGCGTCCTGCTCGGGGTGGCGGCGGCCCGGGTGGTCACCGGGCCCGCGGCGCTCAGGCGCTGATCGCCCGCTGGACGGCGCTGGTCAGCTCGGCCAGCGAGAAGGCTCCCTCGATCCGAGCGACGATCCGCCCGCGGCGGTCGATGGCGAACGCCCACGGCTCGGTGGGCAGGCGGTAGGCGCGGACCTGGGGGCGGAACCCCTTGGCCACCTGGTTGTCGTTGTAGATCTCCATGTGGATGAACTCGGCCTGACTCCCCAGGCGCGACTTGAGCTCCTCGGCGATGTCGACCACCGGTCCGCACACCCGGCTCTGGCAGAGCTGGGGCGTAGCGAAGAGGAGCAACACCGGCTTGTGGCCAAGCGCACTGGCCAAGTCGACAGCGTGCATGTCGTCCGGGGGCTGGCGGGTATCGATGCTCGCCACGTTGCCACCCACCGAGGCCGTGGTCGGGGTATGGATGAGCGGCGCCAGCTGGCCGACGCTCGGGGGCACGCCGGTTGTGCTGGCCGGGGTCACGGGCACGGCGGCGGGCTGAAAGGCCTCGAGCCTGCCCCCGACCCGGGCCAGCACGAAGACCGATTGCGCACGGACGCCGCCGAGCGGAACCTGTCCGACGCTCACCGATGTGGCAGCGTCCGGATCCTTGGCCACGGTCTGGCTCTGGAAGGCCGGATCGACGTGCAGCGACTCCTCCACCGCCGGATAGGGACCGTGCAGATCGGTGGCGGTGGCCGAGCCGACATACATGGCCACCTCGGCCCCGGTGATCTGCTTGCGGCCCGGGTCGAACAGGGCAAAGCCGAAACGATCCGTCCCGGGGTGAAAGATCGACTCGGTGGGCGCGACCTCACCGCCGACCGGCAGTCCGGCGCCCAGTTGGGCCGCGCTGCGGCCGGCCCCGGGCGGGAAGTCGGCGGCGTTGAAGGGGGGTGGCGCGGTCAGGCCCGCGTGGGGAGTTGGCGAGGACGAGGAACCACCGCAGCCGGCGAGCGCAGCGGTGGCCAGCAGGATCGGCGCGAGCAGGCGGGAGTGCAGCGCTGGGCGCATGGGCGATGGACTCTAGGGAGGTGTGGCCACCGCCCGGCCAGACGCACGCCAAGCGGGGCAAAGCCACTACGCTTGGAGGGCGAGATCCGCGAGCGCGACCCCCGCGACTGGAGAAGAGCGATGGCCCAGAAGCACCTCGACCGGCTGAGCGCCATCGATGCCTCCTTCCTGCACCAAGAGGGCGCCAGCTCGCACATGCACGTGGGCGGGATCACCATCTTCGACGGCCCGCCGCCGCCGCACGAGGATCTGCTGGACTCGCTGCGCGGGCGACTTCACCTCGTCCCCCGCTACCGCCAGAAGCTGGCCCATCCTCCGCTGGAGAGCGGCCGCCCGGTGTGGGTCGACGACCCTTCGTTCAACCTCGAGTACCACGTGCGCCACACCGCGCTGCCGGCCCCGGGGGGCGATGAGCAGCTGATGCGCCTGGCGGCACGGATCTTCTCCCAGCGCCTGGACCGCTCCAAGCCGCTGTGGGAGGTGTGGATGGTCGAGGGCATGACCGACGAGCGCTTCTCGCTCATCACCAAGACCCATCACGCGCTGATCGACGGCATCGCCGGCGTGGACATCGCCCAGGTGATCTTCGACGTGACGCCCGAGCCCCCACCCGCGCCCGAGGCGGCGGGGGACGCCTGGGAGCCGCGACCCGAGCCGACGACGGCCGAGCTGTTGGCCACGGGCGTCAAGGGCATGGTTCGCGCCTCGGTCGGACTGGCCACCGGAGCCGTGGGCGCAGCCACCCGGCCGGGTCGCGCGCTGGGCAAGGCGCGGGAGGCGGTCGAGGGGATGGGGGAGCTGGCCTGGGCCGGGCTCAACCCGGCGCCCCCCACCCCGCTAAACGTGCCGATCGGGCCCCACCGGCGCTTCGTCGCGGTGCGCAACTCCCTCGCCGACTTCAAGGCGGTCAAGAACGCCTTCGGCTGCACCGTCAACGACGTGGTCCTGACCGTCGTCGCCGGCTCGCTGGGCGAGTTCATGCGCAAGCGGGGCCTGCGCACCGAGGGGGTCGAGTTGCGGGCATTGGTTCCCGTCTCGATCCGCAGCGACGATCAGCACAACAGCCTGGGCAACCAGATCGCCGCGATGCGCGGGCCGCTTCCCGTCTACGTCAAGGATCCGGTCACCCGCCTCAAGCTCGTCAAGCAGGGCATGGACGGGCTGAAGGAGTCAAAGCAGGCAGTCGGTGCGGAGGTGCTGGCCAGCGTGCAGAACTTCGCGCCGCCCACCGTGCTCGCCCAGGCGTCCCGGCTGAACTTCTCCACCCGGCTGTTCAACCTGATCGTGACCAACGTCCCCGGGCCCCAGTTCCCGCTCTACGTGCTCGGCCGCGAGCTGGAGGAGATCTTTCCGGTGGCGTTCCTGCCCGAGAACCACGCGCTGGCCATCGCGATCATGTCCTACAACGGACGGATGGACTTCGGCCTGCTCGGCGACTACGACGCGCTGCCCGACCTCGAGAGCATCGGCACGGGGATCCAGGCGGCGCTGGATGAGCTGCTGCGAGCGTCCTCCAAGGGCGTCACCGGGGGCCAGCCCACGCCAAGGGCCTCGCCGACCAGGAGCGCGGGGCCAGCCGAGAGCTCCCCAGGATCAAACGGCGCCGGCGCGTCTCGCGGCGCCGCGGCCAAGGCGTGACGAACCCGGCGGGCTCAGCGCCGGCCTCGGCGCTGACCCAGGAAACGCACGCGAGCCTCCACCGCGGACGGCGGGTGCTCGCGATTGCCGGCCCGGTCGACGGCCACGGTCCGCAGGCGCCAGAGCTGGCCGGCGCGGCCGCGCAGCCGGAAGCGAGCGCCCGGCGCCAGGCGCGCGAGCCGGCGCACAGGACGCCCGGCCGGGGCGCCGAAGAGCTCGACTGAGGCCACGCCTGAGGCGATCAGCCCAGCGGGAGCGGGATCGCTGGCCACCACCTGCAAGAGCACCGACCGCGCCCGGGTTCGCGCCCGCGCGTACGGGCGGGAGATCGGTGCCCGCCGGTCGATCCGCCGGGCCGCGTCGAGGGCGGCGCCGGCGTCGAGGATGCCCCACCCCAGATCGCTCGTCCATCCCGCCCCAGCCGATCGCCGCGCCGTGGCCTCCAGCACGCGGATGACGTCGGAGGCACCGAGATCCGGGTTGAGCCGGCGCATGAGCGCGGCCACCGCGCCGACCTGCGGTGCGGCCATGGACGTCCCCTGCAGCTCGGCGTAGCGCGAATCGCCGGTGAACGTGACACGGCAGCCGCACCCCGGCGCCAGCGGATTGATGGTGGGCTGCTCGAGGGACGTGGGGGCGGACGGGAAGGCTCCGAGCAGCCCCAGCGGCTCGTTGGCCATCCCGGGCAGGTAGGCCCCGTAGGCGGCCATGGAGATCTGGGTGCCGAACCCGGCGAACGGCGCCCGCGCATCGGCGGCATCCGCCGCGGTCACCGACAGCCCGATGCCCGAGCCCAGCGTCGGGCCGGTGCCGGTGGGCTGCAGCGCATCGGCCGGCGGTCCCTGCTCGCTGACCGGACGGTCGTCGGCCGCGGCCACGAGCACGACCTGGTGGGCGGCAGCGTAGGCCAGGGCGCGCGCCACCGCCGGCGAGGCCGCCGTCTGGCCCTCGCTGCCGAAGCTCATGACGACCGCCTGGGCGCCGCGGTCCGTCGCCTCGACCAGCGACGCGGCGACGCTGTCGTCGGTGAGATCGGACTTCTCCACGAGCAGTCCACAGTCCGCGCCGGCCCCGGCGATGCCCTGCCGGTTGCCGGTCGCCGCGCAGGCCAGGGAGGCGACGTGGGTCCCGTGGCCCACCGGGTCGGTGCCCGCCGGTCCGTCACCGGGCGTTGAGTCGTGCTCGAGATCGGCGACGACCTTGCCGGAGAACTCCGGGTGGGAGACGTCGACGCCGGTGTCGATGACCGCGACCAGCGCCCCGTCGCCCCGGGTGATGGCCCAGGCGGCGGGCAGGTTCTCGCGCGCCGCCCACCACTCGGCCGGGACCACAGATGGCGCCACGGGGTCGGGGAGCGTCAGGGCCGGATCGTCGGGGACCGACCGCGGCGAGAAGCGCCGCTCGGGCGTGACCGAGACCACGGCATGGTTGGCCTGAAGCGCCCGGGTCAGCCGGGCGGCGCCGTGCGGGCCCGGGGTGACGGTCAGCAGGCCGATGGGCGCGACCTCCCGCCCGGCGAGCCGGCCTCTGGCCCGGGCGACCGTCCCCTCCACAGCGGAGCGCAGCGCGGCGGCCGCCTGGGCGGACGGGGCAGCGCGCCGGGGGCGGCGCAGCAGGACGACGAGCCGGCCCGGGCCGCCGACCGGCCCGAGGACGGCGGCCGAGGCGGTGAGGGGGGCGGCGGAGCCGGGCGAGGGGCTGGCGGGAGCGCCGAGGGCCGGTGGGGCGGGAGCGCCGACAGCCGGTGCCGGGGGATCGGTCCCCACGACAGCGAATCCGGCAAGGATGAGCAGCGCCGCCGCTGATGCCGGCCGGCGCCGGCCGCTCAGAAGCCGAGCGCGAACTTCGCGTCCTCGCTCATCCGCTCCGGCGTCCACGGCGGGGTGAACACCATGTGGACAACCACCTCGTCCACCTCGTCGAGCTCACCCACGAACTCCTGCATCTGCTCGGAGACCGAGGGGCCGATCGGGCAGGCGGGAGAGGTGAGGGTAAAGGTGATGTCGACCTTGCCCTCGGCGATCTCCACGCCGTAGACCAACCCCAGCTCGACGAAGTCCAGCCCGAGCTCGGGATCGATGACGTTGGCCAGCGCTTCGTTGACGTCCTCTGGGGAAACCATCCCACGAGGATAGCCTTGACGGCATGGTGCTCTTCGCCCTCTTTGCCCTGGGACTGCTGACCGTCGCCGAGTTGTGGGTGATCCTGCAGATCGACCACGCGATCGGCGCCCTGCCGACCATCGGCCTGATGGTCCTCGACGCGGCCATCGGCAGCGCCATCATGCGCGCGCAGGGACGCGTCGCGTGGCGACGATTCCGCGAGGCACTGGCCGCCGGACGGATTCCGGCCCGCGAGGCACTGGACGGCACGCTGGTGGTCGTCGGCGGGGCGTTTCTCATCACTCCCGGGTTCATCACCGACGTCATCGGGCTCGTCCTGCTCGTGCCCGCGAGCCGCGGGCTCGTGCGTCGGGCCCTCGTCCGCCGGCTGGGCGGGCGGCTGACCGGGGGGGTCTACGGGCGGCCGAGGGGCGGCCCGGGGTCACCGGGAACGCCCGGATCCCCCGGGGCGGCGGAGTCCCTGGGGGATCCGGCCAGGCCGGGGCTGCGCCCCCCCCAGCGTCCGACCGATGTCGAGGGCAGCGGCCGCGAGAGCGGACCGGCTGCCCCGAGGCAACCGTGAGCGCGCCGCCGGGGAGCGGGCGGACGGCCGAGCCCGTCGCGTCGCCCGGCGCCATCGCCTTCTCCGACGCGGCCGGCGAGGCGGCGGGCGTGCTGATCGCCGCCCATTCCGGAGCCGACGCCGCCGGGGCCCTTCCCCTCGTCGCGTTTGCGCTGGGGGCCGACGAGGCGCGCCTGCTCGCCGCGGCCGGCGAAGGGGTCTCGCTCGAGGTGGGCAGGGGCAGGCTCAGCTGGCGGTGGGCCGCGGCCGCCGCCGGCCTGGCCGGCGAGCTCGAGGTCACCCCGACCGATGAAGCCAGCGCCGAGAGCGCAATCCCAGCAAGCGACTCGACCACCACGGGTGCGGGGTCGCAGGGGTGGGGCTCGTGCCGGGTCAGCGGCCGGATCTCGGGCCCGGACGGCGAGCGAGCCGTGCAGGGCAGTGGGCTGCTTGGCGCCGGACCGGTCCTCGCCGGCGCGACCACGCCGCTGACGCGATGGCTCGCGGCCTGGCTGGGCGATGGGCGGGCCGTCATGCTGGACGCGCGCCGCCCGCGGCGGGGCTCCAGCCACGCGAGTGAGCAGATCGCCGCCTGGGTCCGCGACGAGGCAGGGGCCACCCGGCCCGTCGCCGAGCCCCTGCTGTCAACCACCTACGACGCGGCCGGGCGTCCGCGCCACGCCGGCCTCGAGCTGTGGATGGACGAGGAGGCCGAGTTTCCCCGCCGCGCTGCCGGCGAGGCGCTGGCGGCGGCGACGGTCCGTGCCCGCGGGGTGCGCTGGGACGTCAGCTTCCTGTCGTGGACGATGGAGGGGCAGGCGGGCAACGGCCCCTACGTCATCGCCCGTCGCGAGGGGTGAGTGGCATGGGTCGGATCAAGGCGGTCATCAGCGACTTCGGCGGGGTGCTGACCACCCCTCTGGAGGCGGCCGTCGCCAGCGTGCTGGCTCAGAACGGCGTGCCCCTCGAGGCGCTGGGTCGGGCCATGGTCTCGGTGGCCGAGCACGACGGGGCCAACCCACTGTTCGAACTGGAGAAGGGTCGTGTGACCGAGGCGCACTTCCTCGCCCGCCTCGACGCGGCACTGGCCGTCGAGCTCGGCGCCGAGGTGCGGATGGCCAGCTTGGGCGAAGGCCTCGGGTCACACCTGCGGCCCAATCCGGAGATGATCGACTACCTGCGCACGCTCAAGGCGCGCGGCCTGCGGCTGGCCATGCTGACCAACAACGTGCGGGAGTGGGAGGCTCGCTGGCGGGCGATGCTGCCCGTCGACGAGCTCTTCGAGGTGGTGGTCGACTCGGCCTTCGTGGGGATGCGCAAGCCCGAGCCGGAGATCTACGCGTTGACCCTGGAGCGGCTCGGGCTCGAGGGGGACCAATGCGTCTTCGTCGACGACGTGGAGATCAACTGCGCGGCCGCCCGCGAGCAGGGCATGGTGGCTGTCTGGTTCCACGACGCGGCCCAGGCCCGAGGCGAGATCGAGGCGGCGCTGGGGGGGTAGCCCGTGCCAGCGCGCGCGAAAAAGTCGGGCGATCAGCGCCGGAACCTGCAGAACGTCAGCCAGACCTCGACGCCTTCAGGCAACCGGACGAAGTCGATGACCCGCATCCACAACGTCGAGGCGCCTCCGAGGACCGAGGGCAGCCGGACGTTGTGACTGCAGCGGGCGCGCTTGTGCTCCCTGCTTGCCCGACTGCTCCTGACCACCCTTGTCGTGGAGCCGGACGCGACGGTCGGCGTCAGTTCTCCGAGCCCAGGCGGTCCCAGCAGTAGAGCTCGATGCACTCGGCGGCCAGGCCAACGCAGCGCTCACGCGAGAGCCAGGGCAGCACCGTGTCCAGCGCCTGCTCCTCGGCCACGCCGGCGTCGAAGGCCTCCTCGCCGCGAAAGCCGGCGGCGATCTTCAGCGCTTCGCGCCGATTGTCGCCCAGCGACGGGAACACACCGACGAGGAACTCCTTGTTGGCGATGGGTTGGCCAACCTCCAGCGAAGCGTGCCAGGCCGCCAGCATCGACAGGTCGTGCTCGTCGAGGTCGTCGATCGCCTTCGTGTAGTGGGCGACGAGCTCCTCGTCGGGGATCTCGTCCACCCACGCGCGAACGAGCTCGCCCAGGAGCTGGCGCCTGGCCTCGCGCCCGACCGACTCGGCGATGACGCGGATCGCATCGTGGGGCTCGATGAAGCAGAGGGACATGCGGGCAGCGTGCCTTTCGAAGGTCGCAGCGGCGAGGACGCGAAGCACGCTACGCCGGGGGCCGGACGCATCGCCGGGCGAGGCCCGGGCCCGGCTCACCTCCCGAGGCCGAGCGCCGTCGCCACCCTGTCGGTCTCCTGCGGATCGGCATGGACGCCCGCGCCCAGCGTGGCCCGGCGCTCGGGCGCGCCCCAGTTGTGCAGGGCAAGGTCGAGAGCGTCGAGCCTGATGTCCACGCCCTCGGCCAGCCCGGCGGCCCGACGCTCGAGCAGGAGCGAATCGCCGATGCCCAGCAGCCGCTTGGCGGCCACCGTCGTGGTGTCGTCGCCCCCGAGGCCCAGGCTCCCAGCCCGCAGCGAGACCCGGCCGAGGACCCCGAGGCACACCAGCAGGTCGAAGCGACCCGCGCGCGGCAGGCCCGGAAGCGCGAGCCGCTCGAAGGCGCGTGCGAATCGTCGCTCCGGCGTCCAGGAACCGTCTCCGGTGAACGCGGCCAGCGGCGAGCCCTGGCGCGCGACCCAGGCGCGGTAGGCGGCCAGCGCCCGGTCGGCTGCGCCGGCCTCGCCGGTGCCGCGCGGGCCGAACCGCAGCCCGTCGACGCCGGACAGCGCCTCGCCCGACGCGGCGCACGCGGCCGCCGCGCGAATCCCCTCCCACGGGTCGGGCTCCCCCTCCAGCGGGCAGAGCAGGGCGATCAGCAGGGCGAGCTCCAACGACCGCTCGACGTCAGCCCCGGTCGCCACCTCGGCGTAGAGACCCGGCGCCGCCGCCGCAAGCTCGGCCAGGCGGGCCGTGGCGAACGCCAGCTCGACGGCCAGGCGCTGCGCGTCGGCCGAGGAGCGCAGGCCAGGGGCCAGCGGCGTGCGAAAGCCGTCGTCGACCACCTGCGCCGCCTGACGGACGTGGAGCCGGCCGCCGCCCGTGCGCCGCCGCGGCGCCTTCTCGGCCACGGGGGCCGGGTCACGCCCGAACGCGCCTGGCGTCCCGCCGCTACCGGACCCCGGGGAGGTGGGCGAGCAGATCGGACAGTTGTGGATGAACCGGTTGTGGCGGCAGAAGGTGGGCATGGACCCGGACCCGCGCCCTCTAGTCGCTCGGCGCCGGCGGCGGGTCCGCCGCCGCGGTTGGCGCGGGAAGAGTCCCGCCCTGCTCCTCGTCGGACGGCGCCGGGCGTGGGCGTCCGGGACGGCGCCGGGCGTGGATCGGCGGGTCAGCGCTGGGGTCGCCGATCTCGCCCCAGGTGGCGACGAGCAGGAGGGGGTCGCGACGAAGCGCCGGTGATGGCTCGTGGGGCGGCCGGTCGCGACGCGGCCGCTCGCCCCGGCGCCAGCGTCGGCCCACGAGCGGCAGCTCACCCACGAGCAGGGCTAGCCCGTAGCCCAGGCCGGTGAGCAGGATGACGAGCAGCACGGCCGGCAGCCAGGCCTTCTGGATCGCGCAGAGCACGTAGCCCTCGCCGCGCGGCGGGCATCGTGTCGCGACGTTGCCGACGGGCAGCTCCACCGCCAACCCGACGCCCAGCCCCAGCAGCGGACCCGCGAGTCCCAGCGTGCGCTCGCCGGCGCCGCGAGGTGAACGCATGCCGGGCGCCCGCCGGCGCCGGGCCCGGAGCTCCACCACCCCGGGACGCCCCCCGGCGAGCGGACCGCGCGGCATCAACCGGACGTGCGGCAGGCTCATCGGCGCGACTATAGGGCCGGGGCCCGCTCACCCCTGCGCCGCAGCCGCTCCAGGCCCCCCAAGAAGATGTCGGTGGCAAACCCAGCGGCACCCTCGACGTCCGGCGGATCGCGCTCGAGCATCCGCATCCCCAGCTCGAAGCCGACACCGGCCATCGCGCCGGCCATGTAGTCGACGTCGAAGCGCGGCAGCTCACCGCGGCGCATCGCCGCCTCCAGGTCCTCGGCCAGGTCGGTGACGCCCTCGGCCAGCGCCGGGTCATCGCTGAGCGTCCGGATGGTCCCCGCGTTGCGGCGCATGAGGTTGAACAGCGCGACATCCCGCGCGATGAACGCGAAGTAGGCCTCATATCCGCCGTGGACGAACTCCTCGATGCCTCGGGCCCGCGCGCGCGCCTCGCGCACGGCGGTGCGGACGCGCCCCGCACTCTCCTCGATCAGGGCCCGGAAGACCGACTCCTTGTCGGGAAAGTAGTTGTAGAACGTGCCGGCGGCCAGGTCGGTGCGCCGGATCACGTCGCGCACGCTGGCGGCGCCGTAGCCGAGCTCGGCGAAGACCTCGTGGGCGGCCTCCAGGATCGCCTGGCGGTTGGCCCGCTTGGTCTGCTCGCGCCTCGCGGACCGGGCAGGGGGCGCGGGGGCGATCGACGACCCGGGGGCGGGTCGCCGCGGGTACCCGCCCGCGCGCCGGGGCGGTCTCACGCGGCGACCGCCTCGGCCCCCGCCCCCCCGGCCGCCCGCGGCACCACGGGCAGGCAAGAGCCGGCGGACCGGGCGCGCTCGGAGCCGGCGTCCATCTCCCGGGCCATGGCGAGCATGAAGTCGTCGTAGTCGACCTGCATCGTGTGCCGGGGCGAGGCCACGTAGCGCTTGAACATGGCGGCGCGCTCGCGCTCCATGTCCCGCCGCCGATCCGCGGGCGACGGCAGGGCGTACTCCCCGCGCAGATAACGTGCCACCCACTGCCCCTGGCGCTCGGCCGCGGGCATGATCGCCCCCAGGGGCTGGAACAGCCCGACGAAGAAGACGTTGGGAATGTCGGGATGAAACAACCGGCGATAGAGCGGCAGGTCGTTGTCGGGCGCGGAGATGAGGTTCTCGGAGAAGAACGGGAAGCTCACCTTGTAGCCCGTGCAGTAGACGAGGAGGTCGATGTCGTGCTCCACCCTGCCGTCGGCAAAGCGGACCGACCGACCCTCGAGGCTGGAGACGTTCGGCCTGTAGCTCACGGCGCCGTGAGCCAGGCGGTCGAGGATGCGACCCGAGATCGTCGGGTGCGCCTCACCGAAGCGATGGTCGGGTCGCGGGAGCCCGTAGCGCTCCATCCGGCCCTGGTAGAGGAAGAGGAGGATCTCGAGGATCTTGCGCCGCACGAAGAACGGGATGCGCGGCGAGCCGCCGATCTGGTCGGTCGGCTTGCCGAACAGGTACTTGGGGATCACGTGGGCGCCACGCCGCGAGCACAGGAACGTCGCGGCGGCGGAGTAGGAGGCATCGACAGCGATGTCCATGGCCGAGTTGCCCATGCCCAGCACGACGACCCGCTTGTCGCGCAGCTGCTCGGGATCGGTGTAGAGGTGGGAGTGGATCTGGTCGCCCTCGAAGGTGTCGGCGCCGGGGAACGGCGGCTCGGGCCAGCGCGCGTCCCAGTGATGGCCGTTGGCCACGACCAGCGCATCGAAGCGGCGCGGCTCGCCGTGCTCGGGCGTCACCGTCCACGTGCCGTCGGAGTTGCGCTCGGCGAGCTGCACGCCGTTCTCGAAGCGGATGGCCTCGCGGAGGCCGAATTGGTCGACGTAGGCGTTGAAGTACTCCGCGATGTGGGTGTGGTGGGGAAAGTCGGGGTAGCGCTTGGGCATCGGGAAGTCCGAGTACTCCATGCGCTCCCGCGACGTGTTGATGTGCAGCGTCTTGTACGACGAGCTCATCCCGTTGCGGTTGCGAAACACCCAGTTGCCCCCCACGCGGTCGGACTTCTCGTAGACCTCGACCGGGATGCTCCGCTCGTGCAGGGCCTTGGCCGCCGCGATCCCCGACGAACCGGCTCCGACGATGCAGACGGTGGGCAGCTTCGACATGCGGCTCTCTCCTCGATCGCTCTCTGGGGAGGAAGCCTACCGAGGTGACGCAGGCGTCATGTTCGTCGCCCGGCGCTGACGACCCGGCCCCGAGCCATCAGTCCAGCAGCCGGTTGACGTAGAGCGCGTTGGCGCGCGTGACCCGGGTTGAGAACTCGCCGGCCCCCAGCCCGTGCTGGAGGGCGACGCGCAGGAAGGGCGCCCAGCTGACGAGCATGAACGCGGTGACCACCAGCGCGGCCCGGCGCACGCTGCGCGATCCGGTGAGCGCGGCGAAGGGCAGCAGCCATCCCCCGTACCAGGGCATGTCCCAGCCCAGGCTGAGCAGGAGGGCGATCATGACCATGCCGCCGGCGGCCAGCAGGCTCCGGCGCCGCCAGGCCAGCCATCCAGCGCCGAGGAAGACCGCGCCGAGGCCGGCCTGGGCCAGGGCGCGGACGGTCGCCGTCGCCCCGCCCTGTCCCGTGACCAGCCCGGCCAGGTTGGGCGGCGAGAGCGGGATGACCAGCCGCGACTGCTCGGAGATGTTGGGCAGATGCGCCCCGAAGGCCAGCAGGCTCGCGCCGGCGATGGGAACGGCAGCGGCGACGGTGCCCAGCAGGGCGGCGCGTCGGTCACGGGCGGCGAGCAGCCCGAGGGGCAGGAGCAGAACCGCCGAGGCCTTCACCGAGGCGGCCGCCACCAGAGCCGCGCACGCCCACCCGTCCCGGCCTCGGGTCATCGCGTAGGCGCCGGCGAGCACGGGGAGCAGGAAGAGGACGTCGTTGTGGAAGCCCCCCAGCCCCCAGTACAGGGTCAGCGGGCAGAGCCCCACCAACGCCACAGCGCGCTGGGGCGAGCGGCCCACGTGCTCGGCCAGCGTCCAGATCAGGCCCAGGCAGGCCAGGCTCGATCCGATCACCAGGACCTTCATGGCCCAGTAGGAGCCGGCCAGGCCGAGGGGCACGACGGCGTCGGTGATGAGGGTGAACAGCGGACCGTACGGGCTGTGCAGGTGGTGCCAGGTGGAGAAGTGGTAGGCCGGATCGAGGTGGGCCAGCACCGGGTCGTACACGTAGGGATTGAGCCCGTGGAGGACGTCCATACGCGCGTAGATGAGGTAGTTGAACGCGTCGGTCAGGGCCGTGGGCACCCCGAGCAGGAAGATGAGGTGCAGGGCGACGATCGCCCCCCAGAGCACGCGGGGCGACAGCCGGGGCGCCCCGGCGACGACCAGCAGCCAGCCTGTCGCCATGACCGCCAGGCCGACGGTCAGGTCCACCTGCAGGGTGTGCTGGCTCGTGGCGATCCAGCTCCCGGCGCCGCCCAGCGGACCGGTCAGCCAGCTCGGTGAGCCCAGGGCGAGGATCGGCGCGATCGCGCTCGGCCGGGCCGCGCCGGCCAAGACGAGCATCAGGCTCGAGGAGAGGACAAGGGCGAGACCAGCCAGCGCCCCGGCGGGGGCCATGGCCTGCGAGCGGCTCCCGGATCCCAGGCGGCCCGAGCGCGTGGGTCCGGAGGCGAGCATGGGAGCGCGCCGGGGCGCGAGCGCGCGCGTGCTCATATCTCCGGCTCTAGAGGGCTGTGTCCAGCGCGGGGTCGTCGCTGGACTCGGCCGGGTCGCTCGCCTCGGGTCCATCGGCGCCGGCCTGCTCGCGGTCGTCGGTGTGGGCCCGGCGGTTCGACAGATGGGCATCCACCACGCGGGCGCAGCGCCGGCCCTCGGCGATGGCGTGGACGATCAGGGAGGCGCCCATGCGGGCGTCTCCGGCGACGAAGACTCCGGCCTCGGACGTACAGTAGGCGCGGTCGGCGATCACCCCCCGCCGATCGAGCCTCAGGGGCAGGCGCGCCAGCAGGCCGTCGCGCTCCACGCCGGTGAAGCCGACCGCAAGCAGCACGAGATCGGCGGGGTGCTCGAACTCCGATCCAGGAACGGGCTCCAGGTCGGCCGAGGAGGTGCCGGTGACGGCCCGGCCCCGAACCCCGGTGACGGCGCCGTCGCGGTCGCCGACCAGCTCGGTCACCTGGGTGCCCCAGCGCCGGACCCCCCCTTCTTCGAGCGCGTAGGTGCTCAGAGTGCGCTTGGGCTGCAACGGCCACGGGTGGCGGGCGTCGCGCCCGGTCACCGGGTCCAGCTCGGGATAGACGTCGAGGATCGTCACGTCGACGGCCTGCTCGCGCACCGCGTTGGCCATGCAGTCCATCCCGGTGTCGCCACCGCCGATGACGACCACTCGCTTGCCCGCCGCGGTGATCTCCTCGGCTCCGGACGGCGCCGGCGGCGCCGGGCGCCCGAGCATGCGCGCCACCGCACGGTTGCGCTGGTAGAGGTAGTCCATGGCCATGCGCACGCCGCGCAGCTCGCGGCCCGCCAGGCCCACGTCGCGGCCCTCCCGCGCCCCCATGGCCACGACGAGCGCATCGTGACGTCCACGCAATTCAGCCGGATCCACGTCGACGCCGACATCGACGCCACAGCGGAACTCCACCCCCTCTTGCGCCATGACCTCCGCTCGGCGGTCGATTACCGCCTTGTCGAGCTTGGGATCGGGCACGCCGAAGCGCATGAGCCCGCCGACGCCCTCGTCGCGCTCATAGACGACGACGCGATGACCGGCGCGGTTGAGCTCGGCCGCCGCCGCCAGGCCGGCTGGACCGGAACCGATCACCCCGACGCTGCGGCCGGTGCGCGCCTGCACCGACGGAGGATTGGCGACCACCCAACCCTCGGCGAAGGCCCGCTCGGCGATCTGCAGCTCGATCTGCTTGATGGTCACCGGGTCGTCGTTGATGTCCAGGACGCAGGCCGCCTCGCAGGGCGCCGGGCAGATGCGCCCGGTGAGCTCGGGGAAGTTGTTGGTGGCGTGCAGGGCGTCTGACGCCTCGCGCCAGTCGCCCCGGTAGACCAGGTCGTTGAAGTCAGGGATGAGGTTGCCCAGGGGGCAGCCGTTGTGGCAGAACGGGATACCGCAGTCCATGCAGCGGGCGCCCTGGGCAGCGAGGTCAGACTCGGGCACCTGGCCGAGGATCTCTGAGTAGTCCTGCCGGCGCTCCATCGGGTCGCGGTACGGGGCCCGGGCGCGGTGGGTGGTCAGGAAGGCTCGCAGCTCGCCCATCAGCGGCTCTCCAGCGCCGGCGCCTCGCCGGCCGGCGTCCGGCGCTGCGTCAGCGCCCGCTTGTAGTCGCGGGGCATGACCTTGACGAAATGCTCCAGTGCCTCCGGCCAGTCGGCCAGCAGGCGCGCGGCGACGGGCGAGGCGGTGCGCTCACGATGCTCCTGCACGAGCTCGTGGAGCTCGATCCGATCTCCCTCGTCCATCTCATCGAAGTCCACGAGCTCGCGGTTGCAGCGGCCGGGGAAGCGACCGTCGGGATCCCACACGTAGGCCACGCCGCCGCTCATGCCGGCGGCAAAGTTGCGACCCGTGGACCCCAGGATGACGACCTCGCCGCCCGTCATGTACTCGCATCCGTGATCACCCACGCCCTCGACGACGGCGCTGACCCCGGAGTTGCGCACCGCGAAGCGCTCCCCCACCAGCCCGCGGAAGAAGGCGCGGCCCGAGGTCGCGCCGTAGAGCACCGTGTTCCCGGCGATCACGTTCTCCTCGGCCACGAAGGTCGCCGCCTCGGCGGGCCGGACGGCCAAGACCCCCCCGGAGAGCCCCTTGCCGGCATAGTCGTTGGCCTCACCGAGCAGGGTGAAGGTCACCCCGGGAGCCAGCCATGCTCCGAAGCTCTGGCCCGCCGAGCCGGTGAAGCGAAGGTCGATCGAGTCGGGCGGCAGCCCGGCCGCCCCGCGCTGGCGGGCGATCTCCCCCGACAGCAGCCCGCCGACCGTGCGGTTGGTGTTGCGCACGCCGATCTCGGCGCGAATCGGGTCGCCCCCGGCGATGGCTCCACGGGCGGCGGCGATCAGGCGGTGGTCGAGGGCATCGCCGAGCACCGGCTCGGGTGGGCGCAGCCGGCGCCGCGGTGCGTCGGCGGAGATGTGAGTGGGCTCGGCCAGCAGGCAGGAGAGATCGACGCCGCGGGCCTTCCAGTGGGCGATGGCGTCATCGGCCTCCAGCAGGTCGGAGCGGCCGACGAGGTGGTCAAAGCGCGCGATGCCCAGCGAGGCCATGATCTCGCGAACCTCCTCGGCCACCAGCATGAAGTAGGTGACCACATGGTCGGGGGTGCCGGTGAAGCGCCGTCGCAGCCGCTCGTCCTGGGTGGCGATGCCCACCGGACAGGTGTTCAGGTGACAGACGCGCATCATGATGCAGCCCATCGAGATCAGCGGAGCTGTCGAGAAGCCCATCTCGTCGGCGCCGAGCAGCCCGGCGACGACGACGTCGCGGCCGGTCTTCATCTGCCCGTCGGTCTGCACGATGATGCGCGAGCGCAGGTGATTGGCCCGTAGGGTCTGCTGAGTCTCAGCCAGCCCGATCTCCCAGGGCACCCCGGCGCTCTGGATGGAGGACAGCGGCGAGGCGCCGGTCCCACCGTCGTGGCCGGCGATCACCACGTGATCGGCGTTGGCCTTGGCCACGCCGGCGGCCACCGTGCCCACGCCGACCTCGGCCACCAGCTTGACCGAGACGCGCGCGCTGGGATTGGCGCAGCGCAGGTCGTAGATGAGCTGCTTGAGATCCTCGATCGAGTAGATGTCGTGGTGGGGCGGCGGCGAGATGAGCGTCACCCCCGGGACCGAGTGGCGCAGCTTGCCGATGTAGTCCGAGACCTTGGGCCCGGGCAGCTGGCCGCCCTCCCCCGGCTTGGCGCCCTGGGCCACCTTGATCTGCAGCTCGTCGGCGTTGACCAGGTAGTCGACGGTCACGCCGAAGCGACCGGACGCCACCTGCTTGATCGCCGAGCGGCGCTCGTCGACGAAGCGCTCGGGATCCTCGCCGCCCTCGCCGGTGTTCGACTTGCCGCCCATGCGGTTCATGGCCACCGCCATGGCCTCGTGGGACTCCCGCGAGATGGATCCCAGGCTCATGGCGCCGGTACAGAACCGGCGGACGATCTCGGTCGCCGGCTCCACCTCGTCCACGGCGATGGGCTCGGCCGCCGGGCGCAGGCGCAGCAGCCCGCGCAGCGAGGCGCGCCGGGCTGCCTCCTCGTTGACCGCGCGGGCAAAGTGGCGCCACGCCGTACGCGTGTCGCCGTCGGTACGGATGGCCCGCTGGAGCACGGCCAGGCGCTCAGGGCTCCAGGCCTCGGCCGAGCGTGACGCGGGGGGGCCGGGGTCGACGGGAGAGGACGGGACCGGGATGGGCGGCCCGTCGCCGCCCGTGGCGGCGTCGGCGTGGCTCGCGGCGACGCCGGACGGTGTGCGCCAGGCGGTCAGCCCGCCGCGGATGGCGTGCTGGAGGCCGGCCACCGTCTCCGGGTTCCAGATGTGGTGCTCGCCCTCGCGCCGCCAGGCGTATATCCCGCCGTCGGGCAGGCGCGAGGGCTGGGAGGCGACGGTGCCGTCGGGGTAGCCGCGCGCGTGGCGCTCCAGAGCCTCGGCAGCGAGCACGTCGAGGCCGACGCCGCCGATGCGCGAGGCGGTTCCCGTGAAGTGGCGCTCGACCAGCGCCGGCTCCAGGCCGACGGCTTCGAAGATCTGGGCACCGCAGTAGGACTCGACGGTCGAGATCCCCATCTTGGAGATCGTCTTGAGCAAGCCCTTGCCGATGGCCTTGACCAGGTTGGCCTGGGCCTTGACCAGGTCGAGGTCGTCCATCTCGCCCCGGCCCACCAGGTCGGCCAGCGACTCGAACAGCCCGTAGGGATTCACCGCGCTGGCCCCGTAGCCGAGCAGCGTGGCCAGATGGTGCACTTCGCGCGGCTCGCCGGACTCCAGCACCAGACCGGCCCGCAGCCTGGTCCCGGCCCGGATGAGGTGGTGGTGGACGGCAGCGACGGCGAGCAGGGAGGGCACGGGCACCCGCTCGGCCCCCACGTTGCGGTCAGAGAGGATCAGGACGTTGGCCCCCTCGGCGCTCAGAGACTCGGCCTCGGCGCAGATTCGCTCCAGCGCCCGCTCCAGGCCGGCGCCAGCGTCCTGCCGGGGCCAGGTGATGTCGATCGTCTCGGCGCGGAAGATCTCGTGGGAGACCTGGCGCAGCTTCTCGAGCTCGGCGTTGCGCAGGATGGGTTGGCTCATGACGAGCTGGCGTGCGTGCTCGGGCGTCTCCTCCAGCAGGTTGGCCTCGGGTCCCACGCCGATGGCCAGGCTCATGACCACCGACTCGCGGATGGGGTCGATGGCCGGATTGGTCACCTGGGCGAAGAGCTGCTTGAAGTAAGCAAACAGCGGCGGCTGGCGGTCGGAGAGCACGGCGAGGGAGAGGTCGTTGCCCATCGAGCCCGTCGGCTCCTGCCCATCCCGGGCCATGGGCTCGAGCAGGACCCGCATGTCCTCCTCGCTGTAGCCGAAGGCGAGCTGGCGGGCGCGCAGCGGCTCGGTGCGGGGAGCTCGCGGCTCGACGTCGGGCAGGTCGTCGAAGGCAACGGTGTGCTCGGCGTACCAGCGCCCGTAGGGCTGCGCAGTGGCCACCTGACGCTTGATCTCCTCGTCAGGGACGATCCGCCCGGCGTCGAGGTCGACGAGGAACAGCTTGCCCGGCTGCAGCCGGCCCACCGCCTCCAGCTCGGCCGGGTCGAGGTCGAGCACGCCCGCCTCGGAGGCCAGGACCACGTAGCCATCCTTGGTCACCGCCCAGCGCCCGGGGCGCAGCCCGTTGCGGTCGAGGGTGGCACCTATGTAGTGGCCGTCGGTGAACGCCACCGCCGCCGGACCGTCCCAGGGCTCCATCAGGCAGGAGTGGTAGCCGTAGAAGCCGCGGAGCTCCTCGGACACGTCGTCGCGTCCCTCCCACGCCTCGGGGATGAGCATCATCAGCGCGTGGGGCAGCGAGCGGCCGGCGAGGGTCAGCAGCTCGACGACGGAGTCCAGGGTCGCCGAGTCCGAGTCGCCTGGACGCAGGACGGGGTGGACCTTGTCCAGGTCCTCGCCGAACAGCTCTGAGCGCAGGTCGGCCTCGCGGGCGCGCATCCAGTTGACGTTGCCGCGCAGGGTGTTGATCTCCCCGTTGTGGGCGAGCATCCGGTAGGGATGGGCGAGCTCCCAGCTGGGAAAGGTGTTGGTGGAGAAGCGCGAGTGCACCAGGGCGAGGCGGCTGGTCAGCCGGGTGTCGCACAGCTCGGGGAAGTAGCGCCGCAGCTGGGGCGCCTTGAGCATCCCCTTGTAGACGATGGTCCGCGACGAGAACGAGACAACGACAAGCTCGGGATCACGCCGCTCGGCGACCTTGCGGATCACGTACAGCGCCCGCTCCACCGCCCCCTCGTCGGCCAGGCTCGCGTCCATGGCCACGAAGAGCTGGCGCACCCGGGGCGCGCAGCGCAGTGCCTCACGACCCGCGTGGGCCTCGTCGACGGGGACGTCGCGCCAACCGAGGGCCCGCTGGCCCTGCGCCCGTACCGCCTCCTCGAGCGCCTGCTCCTGCTCGCCCCGGCGATCCGGATCCCGGGGCAGAAAGCACATTGCCACCCCGTAGCGCCCGGGGGCCGGCAGGGCAAAGCTGACCGCCGCCCGCAGGAAGGCGTCGGGGAGCTCGAGCAGCAGCCCGGCGCCGTCGCCGGTCTCGGGATCGGCACCCTCGGCGCCGCGGTGCTCCATGTTGTCGAGGGCGACGCAGCCCCGGCGCACCACCTCGTGGCTGGGGCCACCGCGCAGGCGGGCGACAAAGGCCACACCACACGCATCGTGCTCGTAAGCGGGGTCGAGGAGGCCGCCGTGCGGCCGGTGACGGAGAGCGTGGTCCATGACGTGCGACGGGTGCCGACCGGGGCACGGAGGCGAAGAGAAAATGTAGCAGCGGCGGGCAGCTTTTCGCGTGCGGCGCCGCGGGTTCACCGGCCGCCCGGACCGCGCACCGCTGACCGCTCGGACCTGTCGGCGCCACCGCCGTTCACCGGGAGGTCACACCGGATTGACCAAACGATCACAGAAATACGGTATTTGCAGCGGAAACTGCAATGGGACAGACGGGCCAACCGGGAGGAGCTCCCTCGATGGATGCAGCGACCAGCCGGGTCGACATGCACTGCCACTCCACCGCGTCGGAGCTGTCCAAGCTCGGCGTCCAGCGGGCGCTGGGGCTGCCGGAGTGCGCGACGCCGCCCGAGGAGGTCTACGAGCTGGCTAAGCGCCGGGGGATGGACTTCGTGACCATCACCGACCACGACACGATCGCCGGTGCCCTGGACATCGCCGACCGGCCCGACGTCTTCGTCTCCGAGGAGCTCACCGCCCACTTCCCCGGCGAGCCGCTCGCCGCGGTCCACGTCCTCTGCTACGGGATCGACCCCGGCGACCACGCGTGGCTTCAGGCCCACTCCGCCAACGTCGAGGCCTGCGCCGAGCACCTCCACGAGCGCGGCATCGCCTGTGCCCTGGCCCATCCGTTCTACGCGGTGCAGGCGCCGCTGGAGCCGCGCCACCGCCGGCGCCTGGCTCGATTGTTCGGGGTGTGGGAGACCCGCAACGGATCACGCGCCCGCGAGCTCAACCAGCCCTCCGCCGTCTACATCGAGACCCACGGCGGCATCGGCATCGGCGGCTCCGACGATCATGCCGGAATCGACATCGGGCGCACGTGGACCGAGACCCCGGTCGCCGCCGATCCCCGCGAGTTCCTCGACCACGTGCGCAAGGGCAGCGCCCGCGGCCGCGGCGACCAGGGCTCGGCGGCCAAGTGGGCGCACGCCGCCATGGGCCTCGCCGCCCGCGTGCTCGGCCCTTCCACCGAGGGGCTCGCGCCGGACCCCCGGGCCGTCCTGCTCATGGTCGACCGGGTGATGCGCGAGGGCGACGCGCGGCGGGGGTCGATGGGCGCCGAGCTGACCCCCGACGACGCGCGCCGGCTGCTGCAGGCCTGGCTGGCCGCGGTCGAGCTCGACCTCCCCCCGGGCGGCCTGCTGGAGCTGCTGCAGGCCGACGACTTCCGCCACGCCGACCTGGGGCGCCACGCGCGCTGCGCCCACGAGCGGCTCCTGCGGGGAGCCGTCGACGCCGTGGCCCGCGCCCTGGACGCCGACGAAGCCCCCGACGCCGGAGCACTGCTGGCCGGGGTCATCGGCGCGTGCGTGCCCGCCATCCCCTACGCACCCGCCGCCGCCTTCCTGGGTCGGGAGAAGGGCAAGCTCGTCGAGCGCGGCGAGGAGCGCCAGCGGGTGGCGCTGGTGGCCGACGGGATCGGCGCGATGCACGGGGTGACGCGCACCCTCGAGCGCATACGCGAGCGGGGCGTGCCCGGCTTCGACGTCGAGGTGATCGGCACCGACGCCGGCGTCGACCGCCGGCTGGCGGCCGCCACCGAGATCGAGCTGCCGGCCTATCCCGGCCTGTCGATCGGCGTGCCCAGCCTGCCCGCCGTCGTCGAGCAGCTCGCCGAAGGGCGCTACGACCTCGTCCACGTCGTCGCGCCCGGACCGGCGGGGCTGGCCGGGGTGCTCAGCGCCCGGATGCTGGAGCTCCCGCTCGTCGCCTCCTACCACACCGAGCTGTGCCGCTACACCGAGCTGCGTACGGGACAGCACGCCCTCACGGCGGTGATGGGCCTCGCGCTGGGAGCGGTCTACGGCTCGGCCCAGGCGGTGCTGTCCCCCAGCCCGGCCGCCGACGCCTCGCTGCGCGCGCTGGGCATCGACCCGGCCCTGATCGCCCGCTGGGACCGCGGCGTCGATCTCGACCAGTTCCACCCCGGCCACCGCCGGGCCGACCTGCTCCCGGGTCAGGTCACCGTGCTCTATGCCGGGCGCCTGGCCCGCGAAAAGGGGGTGGAGCTCCTGGCCGACGCTTTCCTGCACGCCCGGCGCAGCGACGAGCGACTGCACCTCGTGCTCGCCGGCGGCGGCCCCGAGGAGGCCATGCTGCGCGATCGGCTCGGGCCCCACGCCACCTTCCTCGGTTGGCTCGAGGGCGACGCGCTCGCCCAGACCTACGCCAGCGCCGACGTCTTCCTGTTCGCCAGCCGGACCGACACCTTCGGCCAGGTGATCCTCGAGGCCCAGGCCTCGGGCCTGCCGGTGGTGGCGGTGGCCGAGGGCGGACCGGCGAGCCTGATCGAGCCCGACGCCAGCGGACGACTCTGCCCCCCCTCCGCCGCCGCCCTGGGCGACGCGGTGGCGCTGCTGGCCGCCAACCCGGCCGAGCGTGCGCGGCTGGCGGCCAGGGCGCTGCGCGCCGTGCGCGAGCGCAGCTGGGAGCGCGCCATGGGTCGGCTGGCCGCCGGCTACCGCGCCGGCCTGGCCGCCGACGCGGTCGGACTGCAGCGGCGTGCGGCCTGAGCCCCGCGGCGGTGCGGCGGTCGCCGGCGCGCCGGCGACCAGGCGCCCGGCGCTGCGCGCCCTGCCCGCTCGCCCCAATGGCGAGGAGGGCGAGGGCGAAGGACCGCGGGTCGTGGCAAGCGCGACGCGCGACACCCGACGACCCCTGCGGGTCGCGGACGTGGCGCTGTTCTACGGCGAGCGCAGCGGCGGGATCCGCACCTACCTGCAGGCCAAGGCGTCGTTTGCCGCGCGCACCGGAGCCATGGAGGAGCATCTCATCGTGCCCGGCCCGCGCGAGCATCACGCCGGAGGACGCCACGAGCTGCCCTCGCTGCGCCTCGCGACCTCCAACGGCTACCGAATCCCGCTGGGGGCCGCGCGTCTGCAGGCCACCCTGCGCGCGCTGGAGCCCGACGTCGTGCTGCTGCACGACCCGTTCTGGGCGCCGCTCGGACTCACCCGAGTGGCTCACGAGCTCGGCGCGCCGGTGGTCGCCGTCCACCACACTTCGGTCGCGCTCACCGCCCACGGGCTGCCGGGGCCCACCCGGCTCTATGCGCCGCTGCTGCGGGCGTGGTTCCGAGCCGCCTACCGGCCCGTCGACGCGATCATGTCGGCCGTCGACCCGGGGGCGGATGCCGGCCGCGGCGCGGCGCTGGGACTGCGCTTCGGGCTACACGACGCCTTCCGTCCCCGTCCCGCCCTCCGCCGGGGCGATCACATCCTCTACGCCGGCCGCCTGGCGCCGGAGAAGGGCATCTTTGCCCTCCTGGAGGCAGCAGCACGCGCCCAGGATCCGTGGCCCATGCGGATCGTGGGCGCCGGCCCCTCGGGCGCCGCGGTATGGGCTCGCGCCCAGCGGCTCGGGCTGGCCAGCCGCGTGGAGATACTGCCCCACGAGGCCGACCCCGCCCGCCTGGCTGCGGCCTACGCGACGGCCGCCTGCGTGGTGATGCCGGGCGAGCACGAGACCTTCGGCCTCGTCGCGCTCGAGGCAGCGGCGAGCGGCGGGCGCGTGGTGGCGTGCGCCAACGCCCCGTCGACGGTGGCCTGTGGCCGTCTGGTCCACACCTTCGCCCCGGGAGATCGCGCCGGGATGCTCGCCGCCATCGAGACGGCGCGACGGACCCCCGTCGATCACATGGCGGCCGCGGCGGTGGCCGCCGCGCACGGCTGGCCCAGCGCCTTCGCGGCCGAGCTGCACGAGCTCGAGAGCCTCGTGGCGTGACCACGGCGCCAGCCGCTGGCGCGCGCAGCGAGCGGCGCCTCGCCGTGGCCATCCACGACGTCGAGCCCGCCACCTACGAGCGCTGCGCCCTGATCCGCGACTGGCTCTACGACCACGAGATCGACCGGGCCACCCTGCTGGTCATTCCGGCCCCGGACCTGCACCCGTTCTCCTCGCGACGGCCGGAGCTCGTGGACTGGCTCGGCGAGCAGCACCGCCGAGGGGACGCCATCGCCCAGCACGGGCTCCAGCACCTGCGGATGCGGCGGCCGCGCCCCGGGTTTGGCGACCGGGCGGCGGAGTTCACGGGCCTCAGCCGGGGCGAGACGCGCAGCGCGCTGCTGGCCGGCCGCCGAGTCCTCAAGCTGGCGGGGATCGATCCTCGGGGGTTCGTGGCTCCGGCCTACGCCTACACGCCGGCACTGCGCGAGGAGCTGGCCGGACGCTACGAGTGGTGGGCCGGGCTGATGCGCTGCTACCGGAGGGTGCTCGGCGTCGACGCCGAGGGCGAGCCCGAGCGCCGGACCGTGCGCGGAGTGACCGCGCCGGCGCTGGCCCTCAGCACCTCCTCGCGCGCCAAGCGTGCGCTCAGCCCTCTGAGCGTGCGGACGGGAGCATTGCTCTCGGGCCCGACCCTGCGCCTCGACCTCCATCCCGCCGACTTCGCCCACCCCGGCCACGTCCGAGCCCTCGAATGGACCCTCCGGCGCGCCGCGCACCGGAAGACCGTGACCTACGACGAGCTGCTCGGGGGGTAGGGGCGGCTGGGGTCGGTCGACCCCCTCGGGCCGCGGCCTCAACCGCGCTTGCGCCCGCCCGGAGCCTTGGCGCGACCCGCGCCGCCTGCGCCCGCCTTGGCGCCGTCCGACCCGCCCTTCGGGCGACCCGAGCCCGCGGCCGTCTTGGCCGCCTTCTTGCCTGCCCGGTCGGACGCCGGCTCGGCGGCCGCCCGACGCCGCGAGCCGCCCGACTTGTCGGTCCGGTCGCGCGCGGCGGCGATGCTCGCCTCCAACGCCGCCATGAGGTCGGGCACCGGCGCCGGCGCCGGTGCCTCGGGCTGGACGGCGATCTCCTCGCCTGCCGCCTTGCGCTCGATCAGCTGGAGCACCTTCTCGCGGTACTCGTCGTGGAAGCGCGTAGGGTCGAAGTCCGCGGCCAGCGACTCGATGAGCTGGCGAGCCATCTTGACCTCGCGCTCGGAGCTCTCGGGCGCTTGCGCCGTCGCAATCTCATCCAGAGCATCGGGGGAGACGACCTCGTCGGCGTAGAGCATCGTCGACAGCGTGAGCACCTCCCCGCTCGCGCGCACCGCGGCCAGATGCTGGCGCGAGCGCAGGACCATCTTGGCCAGAGCGACGCGCCCGGAGTCGCGCATGGCCGCGAGCAGCAGTGCGTACGGCTTGGCTCCCCCCGCGGCCGGCGCCAGGTAGTAGGAGGAGTCGAAGTAGACAGGGTCAATCTGGGCGAGCTCGACGAACTCCTCGATGTCGATCGTCCTGGTGGCGGCCGGATCGAGAGCCTCGAGCTCCTCCGGCGTGACGACCACATACTGGTCGGGCGCGATCTCATAGCCCTTGACGATGTCGTCGTAAGCCACCTCCTCGCCGGTCGAGGGGTCGACCCGTCGCTGTTGGATGCGCACGCCGTCCTTGCGGTTGAGCTGATGGAAGCGCACTGCCTTGCGACCGGTGGCCGAGTAGAGCTTGACCGGCACGTTGACCAAGCCGAAGCTCAGGGCGCCGCTCCAGATGGCGCGGGGCATCAGGCGCGGGGTGGAACGGAGGGATGAAGACGCACAGCCACATTCTCTACCCTCGACGGCCCGCACGCAAAGGGCTGGCAGACTCCTTGCGTGGCGCGACCGGTGCGGCTCGGGTCCCGCCGGCAACGGTGAAGGGCCGAGTACGGGGCACCAGTACTCTCGACGACGTGCTCCGCCGCGGCCCGTCCCAGCGCCGCGGCACAGCACCAATCCGGTGGATGCCCCGCGGGTGGTGGCCCGCCAGGGCCACCGTGCTGGCGCTCCTGGTGGCGCCGGGAGCGGCAGGCGCTCGGGCCGCCGCGGCACCGCCCCTGCTGCACCGCTGCGCTCCGGGCAGCAGCGTCCAGTGTGGCCGCCTCGCCGTCCCCCTCGACCGTACCGGCAGGCTGCCGGGGAGCCTGCACCTCGCCGTCACCCGCGTCCGGGCCACCGGGACGTCCCGGGGGGTCATCGTGGCCCTGGCCGGCGGTCCGGGCCAGTCGGCTCTGGGCGCCACCTCGGACTTCGCCAGCTCGGTGGGCGCCGGCCTCTCAGACCACGACGTCGTGGTCCTCGACCAGCGCGGCACCGGACTGTCAGGGCTGCTGCGCTGCGGGGAGCTGGAGAACACGGACGGCTTCGGGCTCACCCCGTCGGCCGCCCTGTGCGCGCAGCGCATCGGGCCCGCGCGCGCCGACTACACGACGCGCGACTCCGTCGACGATCTGGACGCCCTGCGCCGAGCCCTCGGGGTCGCGCGCATCTCCCTGTACGGAACGAGCTACGGGACCAAGGTCGCTCTTGCCTACGCGGCCCGCTACCCGACGCGGGTCGATCGCCTCGCGCTGGACTCGGTGCTTGGCCTCGACGGGCCCGATGCCTTCAATGCCGATTCCTTCGCGGCCGTCCCGCGTGTGCTGCAAGCACTGTGCCGCCGAGCCTGCGCGAAGATCACCCGCGACCCGGTGGGCGACCTGGCCACGGTGACGGCGCGCCTGCGCCACGGCCCGATCACGGGGTGGGTTCAGCAGTCCAGCGGGGCGCGCACGCCCTTGAGCTTCGACGAGCCCACGCTGTTCAGCGTGCTGGTGACCGCTGACCTCGACGACCCCCTCCGCAGCGACCTGCCGGCGGCGCTGCACGCCGCCGCGCGGGGCGATGAGACCCCCCTGGTCCGCGCGATCCGCCGTGGCGTCCGGGACAGCGAGGTCCACGGCGCGCCCCAGGACTTCTCCACCGCCGTCTACGCGGCGACCACCTGCGAGGAGACCCCGCTGCCGTGGCCGCGCTCGGCGCCACCTGAGTCGCGGGCCGGCTATGTGACGACCGCGGAAGCCGCGCGGGGCGACCACCCATTCTTCCCCTTCGACGCCGCCACCGGGGCGAGCTCCGACCAGATCGGGCTCTGCCTGGGTTGGCCCGAGCGGACGACCGACCCCGCGGTGTCGGGCCCGGTGCCCGACGTCCCCACGTTGCTGTTGTCCGGTCAGGAGGATCTGCGCACCCCACTCGAAGGCGCGCGGCGCGTCGCAGCGGCGATCCGCGGCTCGGAGCTGGTGACCGTGGCCGGCACGGGACACAGCACGGTCGGCGCCGACGCCAGTGGCTGTGCCGCTCGCGCTCTCTCGCGCTTTTTCTCGCGCCGGCGACCCGCCGCCTCGTGCACGCGGATCGAGCGTTCGTTGCCGCTCGCACCGGCATTCCCGGCGCGCCTGGGCGACGTCAGACCGGCGCCGGGTACCAGCGGAAGGGCAGGACGGACCGTGGCCGCGACGAGCCTGACCATCGACGACGTCCTGCGCACCGAGGTCGAGTCGACCCCGGCCGCCACGGTCACCATCGGACCTGCACCGGCCGAGCCGGGTCTACGAGGCGGTCGCTTCGTGATGGGCGACAGCGGCCTCGTGCTCCAGGGCATCGTCGTGGTTCCGGGGGTGCGCGTCAGCGGACGGCTGCTGCAGCGCGGCGATGTGCGCGGCCGGCTGCGTATCAGCGGACCCGATGCGGCTCGGGGAGTGCTGCGGGTCGACGGCCGCGGCGAGGTCTCCGGTCGCCTCGGCGGCCGGGCGGTCCGCGGCCGGCTGGCGCTGCCTTCGCTGGCCGCGGCGATCAACGCCACGTCGTCGGGATCATCGAGACGGGGGCTGGCGCGCCGGTTGCTGCGCGCTTCCCGCGAACTGGCCCGGCGCCGCGACCGCGGGCTGGCCGAGCTGCCGCCCTGGCGGCGCCGCGGGCTGGGCCACTGACCCGGCGCCCGGGAGACCCGGCTCAGCGGGCTTACGAACCTGTGACCGGAGACTCGGCCAGCGTGCGCTCTGGCGGCCACGAGCACAGCGCCGCCCGCCCGGGACAGGTTGCACACAGGGCGCGATGGGGCGTGTCGGTGACCTCGAAGGTCGAACTGGTCAGTTTCCGGCAGCGCTCACCCATCATCGCGGTGAGAGCTTCGATGTCGACTCGGGTGAAGCGGGCGCTGACCGGCTCGTCCGGGCGGCCCAGGAAGCAGTGGATCACCTCCACCCGCGCCGCGCCCGAACGCAGCCCGGCCAGCGCGTAGATCCGGCGCTGGAGGTCGTAGTCCCGGCCCACCCGGACCGCGAGATCCTCCCCCGCCCGGAGCCGATCGGTCTTGTAGTCGACGACGATGGCCGTCCCGTCCCGGTCGCGGGCCAGGACGTCGAGGGTGCCGACGACCAGTGGCGAGGACGCGTCGCCGGGATCGAGGAGCAGCGAGAAGGGCTGCTCGCGGCGCAGCCCGCGGACCGACGCCAGCCGGGCGGACAGGGGGGTTCTCAAAAAGCCCAGAACTGTCGCGAGCAGCTCCTCGGCCGTCGCTTCGCCAAGGGGGACGCCGTGGGCCGACGCCAACGTCCGCAATTCGCTCAGCGCGGGCCCGGGACGACCGGTGAGCTGGACGCGCTCCAGGAGGGCGTGGATCAGCGTGCCGCGGACGCTGGCCGGCAGCGCCGCGGGCTCGGCCCCGGGGGGCGCGGCCACCGGGGAGAGGCCCAGGACACGCTCGAGGTAGTAGCGGTAGCCGCAGCGGTCGTGCAGCTCGAGGGCCGAGTAGCTGACTCGGTCGGCCGGGTGCTCGGGGCGGTCCGGGAGGGCCACGGGGAGGGAGGCGGACGGCGGGGAGGCCGGCGACGCAGCGGGGGCGGACCCGTCGGCGGGGAGGCCGTCGGCCGGAGCAAAGCCCTCGGCGCCGGCGGCAGCGACGCCATCCGCCGAGCCGGCGGGGTCCAGTGAGCGCTCGTGCAGGACGCCTCCGACGGTCGCTGGCGAGTTCCACGCCCAGCGCACGGCGACCGCGTCGTTGGGCCCGACGCCGAGTGTCCGCTCGGGCTCGTCGGGATCGAGCAGCACCGACGGGTCGCCGACGAACGCCCGGGCGATCCAGGCCATCGGCTCGGCTCGGGGCCCGGGCTCGAGTGCCCATCTCGCCGGGTCGCCCGCTCCGCTGAGGATCAGGCGCTCCTGCGCCCGCGTCATGGCGACGTAGAAGAGCCTGCGTTCCTCGTCGGCCTCGGCGTGCAGCTCGGCCTCGGCGAGCTCCGCCTGGGCGAAGGCCGGCGCGGCCGATCCCGCGAAGCTGGGCAGCCGCAGACCCACGCGTCCGTCCTCGCCGACCAGCAGCCGGTCGCGTGCCCCGGGCCGTCGCCGTCCCAGGTCGGCGACGCAGACCACCGGGAACTCCAGGCCCTTGGCCCGGTGGATGGTCATCAGCCGAATCGCGTCGAGACCATCACCTTCGACCGGCGCCTCGCCCTCGTGATCGTCGAGCTCACCGCCCTGGCGCTCGCCGACGCGATCGAGCAGGGCGCGCAGATCGGGGCCCTCGGCCTGCTCGTGCAGGCGGGCCAGGCGCATCAGCTTGCGCACGTTGGCCAGCCGTCGTGCTCCGCCGGGCAGGCGAAGCATGGCGAGGTCGTAGCCGGCGTCGACGACTGCCCGTTCCACGAGCCCCTCCAGCGACCAGCGAGGGGCCTGGCGGCGATGATGGCGCAGACGCTCCACGAAGGCGCCCAGCGCGCCGCGGTCGGCCGGCGTGAGCTCGAGCGCGGGCGCAGGCGGCCCGGCCGGGGTCTCTCCGGGTGGGGCGAACAGGACCCCCTGCGGCTCGACCGGGGCGCCGGAATCGAGCGGGGCCGGCGAATCAAGTGGCGAGGCGGGATCGAGCGCGGCCGGCGAATCAAGTTGGGCGCCGGGATCGAGCGGGGCGCGAGCCTGGTCCGGGGGGCCGATGATCCCGCCGGCGTCCCACCAGGCCTCGAGCAGCCCCCACGGCTCGCGCGGTGCTGGGCTGGCCCCTCGTGACCGGCGGGCGGTGCGCACCGCCTCCCCCACGACGACCAGCGCGTCGGTCCCCACCCCGCCGAAGGGCGAGGCCAGGGCGTGGATGAGCGCCTCGCCGTCGAGCGGATTGGCCACCACGCGGAGGTAGGCCAGGACATCGGCCACCTGCGTCTGCTGCCAGTACCCGTGGCCCCCGACGGCGTAGGTGGGCAGCCCGGCGTCCTCCAGCGCCCGTTCGTAGAGCGCCATGTCGCCGGCCGCGCGCATGAGGACGACGATCTCCCCGGGACGACGTCCGCTCGTGACGAGCTCGGCGACGCGCTGGGCGAGCAGACGGGCCTCGGCCAGGCGCCAGGCCCGGGTGCCCGGCAGCGCCTCCCCCAGGGCGGGGCGGTCGGGCACCGACCACGCCGGGCGGTCGCACACCAGCAGCTCGACCCGAGGGACCGGATCGTCGAGCGGCGGCTGGGTGCCGGCGTCGGGAGGTGTGCCGGGGGGCGGCTCCAAAGCGACGAAGCCCTCGCGGAAGGTCGCCCCGGCGAAGGCGTGGTTGAGGGCGGCGAGCAGCGCGGGATGGCTGCGGAAGTTCGCAGCGAGCTCGTGCAGCTGTCCCGACTGCCGGGCCCTGGCGGAGCGGACGGCGAACAGGCGCGGATCGGCGTGGCGGAATCGGTAGATGGACTGGAAGGCATCACCCACGGCGTAGAGGCGCGGGCCGGCGAGCAGCTCGAGCAGTCGCAGCTGGACGGGGTTGGAGTCCTGGGCCTCGTCCAGCAGGACGTGCGCATAGCGCTCGGCGAGCGCCTCGCGCAGGTCGGAGTCGGTCTCCAGCAGCCCTACCGCGTCGAGCTCGAGGTCGGCGAAGTCCAGCGCCGAGCGACGCCGCTTGGCGGCGGCGTAGGCGTCGGCCTGGCGCTCGACGAGGTCGGAGAGCAGCGCGTAGTGAGGGCCGGCGACGACATCGACGCACCCCTGGCGATAGCGCGTCAGGGCCTCGCGGTAGCAATCGCAGACCGGACTCGACAGGGCAGCTGCCGCGCCCGGCGCAGCCAGCTCCAGACCACCCAGACGCTCGGGCGCGACGGGATCGCCCTCCTCGCCGGCGGCCAGCAACTCTCCACAGCCGACCGCCGCCTCCAGCGCGCGGGCCACCGTGGGGCGGTTGGTCTCGCGAGCGGCCAGCTCGGCGGTCAACGCCGCTGCCGCATGGCGCAGCTCGCGGCGCAGCGGCGCCAGTCGCGGCGGCGGCGGAGCCGGGGGCAGTCCAGGCTGGCGTCGCCCGGCGCTGCGCCGCCGCTCCACGACGGAGAGGACCAGCTGACGCAGCTCGGCAACGCGATGCAGGGCGGCCACCTCGACGGCCGCTGCACCGTGACTCTGCATCCACTCACCCAACGCCTGGGCGAACGCCGCCCGGCCCAGCCGCTGGGCCTCGAGATCCTCGAGCACGGTGAAGCCCGGGTCCAGACCGGCGGCCAGCGGATGCGCGCGCAGCAGGCGGGCACAGAACCGGTGGATGGTCGAGAGCTGCGCCCGCTCGGCCTCCCGGGCCAGCTCCTCCTCGCCGAGGTCTGCGAGCCGACGACGCACCCGGGCCGAGAGCTCGGCCGCCGCTTTCTCGGTGAAGGTGATCCCCAGCAGCGAGCCGAACGGGATGTCGTGCGTGTGCACCGCGCGCACGATGCGCTCGACGAGGACCGTGGTCTTCCCGCTCCCCGCATTGGCCACGACGAGGCCGCCGGCCCCATCGGCCGCGACGGCCCCCCGCTGGGCGGCGGTCAGCACGGGTTCGGTGACCCTCACGCCCGCCCCCGCCGACAGATGCCCGGGTGCTGACAGCCGTCGCGCCCGCAGCAATCGGGATCGGCGTGCAGCGCCCCGGCCCGGAGCCGGCCGACCAGCTCCAGCGCCCGGTCGCGGGCGTCGCGGAGGCAGGCATCGAGACCGGCGCGGTCGGTGGTCGTGCCCTTCCCCAGCGGCTCGGCCGGACCCTCCCCATCGACGCTGACCCCGCGGGGTCGAAGGTCGTCGCGAAGCGACTGATAGAGACCGGCCACCGGATCCAGGCCCAGGCGCTCGCCGACGGCGAGCATGTACAGCGCTGGCTGCAACCGGCCGTCCTCGGCCCAGCGACCGTGCGCGGGACCACCCGACCCCTTGTAGTCCACGACTGCCGCTCGCCGGCCGTCGGATCCGACGTCGATCCGGTCGACCCGGCCATGGATGGCCAGCCCCGGCGCGAGCTCGAGAGCCGCCGCGTCGTCGGGACCCAACCCGAAGCTCCACTCCAGCTCATGCGGGGTGAAGCCACCGCCGTGGGCCGCCTGATGGGCGAGCAGGCGCTCGCCCTGCCGCTGGGCGCGGCGCAGCAGAGCGGCCACCGCCGGCTCGGTCGAATCCAGTCCTTCCTCGCCGGCCGCGTGCTCGAGCCCGGCCGCGAGCGCGTGGCGGGCGCCGGGCAGCGCGTCTGGATCCAGCTCGCGCCCCTCGGCGGCAAGCTGGCGCAGGGCCTGCTCGAGACCGGCATGGGCCAGGCGGCCCTGCAACAGCGGCTCGGGCTCGGGCTCGAGGGCCTCGGGCTCCAGCCAGCGGTCGACGAGCCAGCGCACACCGCAGCCGGCCAGGCACTCCAGGCTGCCGGGTGATACAGCGGCGATGCCAGCCAGCGCGCGCCGCGCGCCGGGCGAGGTCGCCGGACCGAGCGCGACCGCCCGCCGCCGGGGCGCGTGGGCGGCGGCGGCGCGAAGGCCCTCGGCCGGTGTGGGTGCGGCCCCCAGGGACCAGACCACGTCGGCCAGGGGGCGACGGCGGGGCTCCGGGGCCGGCGCGAAGCAGCGGCGAACCTCATCGACGAAGAAGGAGGGCTGGGCCGGGTTGCCCTCCTCGTCCCCGGTCCGGTAGGCCAACGCCAGCCGGGCCGTGGGTCGCGAGACCAGCGCGTAGAACAGCGCCCGCTCGGCGGCCAACGGATCGTCGGCCGGGCGCAGCGGCACCCCCGCGGCGGCCAGCGCCCAGCGGCGCGCATCGTCCAGCAACCCGTCGGCGACCGGGTGGCGGGGGAGCTCGCCCTCCAACAGCCCGGCGATGACCAGTCCGCGATACCGCTGGGCCCGGATCCGCAGCGGGTCGCACACGGTCACGCGGCCCGGGCCGGGAGGATCGCCGGGCCGGACTGCAAGGGCGGCGAGGACGTCGATCAGCTCGCGGGGCGAAGGGGCCGCTCCGCGGGGGCCCGACAGCCCCCGGAGCTCCTCCAGGGCAACCCGCGCAGCGGCGTGGACGCGGGCGTCAGGGCGCTGGGCGCGGGGCAGCAGCGCGGCCTGTCGGTGCCGCGGCGCGGCCAGCAGGCGGTCGAGTGACCGACCGACAGCCTCCAGCAGCGCTCGAGGGCCGCGGGCGGCGGCGGCCTGGAGGCGCTCGATATCGGCCAGCGGGAATCCCGGCGCCAGACGGGTCAGCTCTCGGCGCGCGCCGGTCATCGTGCGCTCGCCACGACGGCGCAGGACCGCCTCCAGCCGGTCGGCCAGCGCCGCGCCGCCGGGGCCGCGGACCCAGCGCAGCCACACCACGAGCTCGCCCGCCTCGGCGTCGTCGCGCAGGGCGCAGCGCAGCAGCGCGACGAGCGCGCGGCCGAGTGGGAGGTGGCCCAGCGGCGTCTCGGCGTCAAGCGCGTAGGGGACGCGATAGGCGTCGAGCACGCCTGAGAGCAGGGAGGCATGGCGTTCGGGAGCCCGGACCACCACGGCAAGCTCCTCGGGGGCGAAGCCCTCGCCGAGACGCTCGAGCAGCCAGGCGCCGACGAGCTCGGCTTCGGCGCGCTCACCGCCCGCCTCCAGGAGAGCCACGGCCGGCGTCGGGGCCAGCTTGGCTCCCTCGGGCTGGAAGAGCGCGCGCTCGAGACCGTGGAGCGTGGTGCGGGCGTCGGGCTCGTAGTGGTCGGCCAGCGCCGGAAGGCGCCGCTCCCGCGTGGCCAGGGCGGCAAGCTCTTGGTAGGTGCGGGCCCTGCCCTCCAGGGCGCGGTGATCGGCCGCGAAGGAGAGCGAGACCCACACCTCCGCGGCCGCCGGACCGGCCAGGGTCTCGACCGCGTCGCGCTCGGACCGCGTGAGATCGTCGAAGCCGTACAGGAACACCGGGCGCTGCCCCCAGCGCGACGGCGCTGCTCTCAGGGCGTCCAGCGCCCGCCACAGATAACCCTCCCGATCATCGGCGCCCAGACGCTCCAGCCGCCGGCGATAGGCCCGGTAGAGGCCGGCCAGCTCGGACACCACCGCGTCGGGCGCGGCCCGCGCCAATCGCTCGGGCGAGACCATCTCGGTCTGAAGCTCGGCCACCAGCCGGGCCAGCGCGGCCGGGAACCCCGGCGTGAGGATCGAGGCGGCCAACGGCCCGTCCGCGTGCTCGGCCGAGATGGCGGCCAGCAGCCGCTCGCGGGTCAGCGGCCCCACGCGCCGGCGGTGCAGCCCGCAGGCCTGGGCGATGGCCCCGGCCAGCGCGCTGACCGGCAGGACAGCAGCGCCGAAGACCAGGCCCCGGGCGGCGAGCTCGCGTCCGAAGCGGGCGGCATCGTCGCGGTTGGGGACCACCAGCAGCCCGTCGCGGTCGGCGGCCGCCTGGTGGGCGTCGAGAAGGAGCCGGGCCTTGGCGGCGTTAGCCGGGCCGGTGACCAGGGTGAGGGACACCGGGGCCATCGTGGCGCGGTCGGCGGATGTGCCGGCGCGCGAGGGGCCTCGGGGGCGCGGCGTGGGCGCGCAGGCGGCTATGTCGAGGAGATCCCACCGAAGGCGTGTTGTACGAGATCCAGAGAAAATTGTACGCTTCCGGCATGGCGACGATGAACATCAGCGCGGCACGGGACACCTTGCCCGCCGCGGTGGAGATGGCACGTACCGAAGCAGTCTTTCTGGAGCGCTATGGACATCCGGCGGCTGTGCTGATCAGTCCGGAGCGCTACGAGAGACTGATGGCGGCACTGGAGGACGTCGAGGACGCCGCGGCCTTTGACGCGGCGAGGAACGAGGAAGGACCCAACATCCCCTGGGAACAAGTCAAAGCTGATCTCGGCAGGGCGTGAGCGCTACCGCATCGAGCTTCGCCCGGCTGGGGTCCGGGCCCTGCGCAAGCTCGATCCGCCGGTCCGCCGGCGCGTCCAAGGCGCCATTTCGCTGTTGGCCGACGACCCGCGCCCGCCGGCGGCGCGCGCGTTGCACGGACGGCCAGCTCTGCGCGTGCGTGTCGGGGACTACCGCATCATCTACACCGTGGCCGACGACGTCCTGTTGGTGGTCGTGGTGACGCTCGGACACCGGCGCGATGTCTACGACCGGTGACTCAGCTCGCCCGGGGACTCGGTTGAGGAATCCCCATCGGGTGATGTCGTGCAGAACCAAAGGGCCCTTTCGCAGGCCCTCCTACGCGGCCGCGGGCTCAGCGGGCTCAGCGGCTGGCTTGGCGCTTGCCGCGGTCGCCGCTTCCTCGGGCCGGCCGCCATCCCGGGCCCAGGGCTCGTCGAACTCGACGCGCCACTTGCCCTCGGGGCTCTGCTGCAGGGCCAGCTTGGCCCGGAACGAGCGCCCGCTGCGACCCTTGAATCCCGTCACCGGCTTGACCGTGCGCCCGGCCGCGATCAGCTCACGCGCCATCGAGCCGGTGAGCTGCTTGCCCGCCTTGGCCTTCCAGATGACAAAGCCACAGCCGGGATCCTCCCGCGACCAGCAGGAGAAGCCCTTGCGGTTCTCGATCACGTCGCGCCCGCAGACGGGGCAGGGTCCCAGATTGGCCCTGGGGATCCGGATGTCCTTGAGCTTCTCGTCCAGCTCGGAGACGGTCTCGGCGGCAAACCGCTCGATGTCGCCCATGAAGCGCTCGCGCGAGTCGGAGCCCTGCTCGATCTTCGCCAGCCGCGCCTCCCAGTCCCCGGTCAGCTCGGGCGAGGTGAGCCGGTGGGCACCGAGCAGGCCGATGACGTTTACCCCCTTCTCGGTGCAGACCAGGGCGCGACCGTCACGCTCGATGTAGCCGACGCTCAGCAGCCGCTCGATGATCGCCGCCCGGGTGGCGGGAGTTCCGATCCCCGAGTCCTTCATCGCCTCGCGGAGCTCGTCGTCGTCGACGAGCTTGCCCGCCGTCTCCATCGCCGCCAACAGGGAACCCTCGCTGTAGCGCCGCGGCGGCTTTGTCTCCTTGGCCAGCGCCTGCACCTCCCGGGTGAGCACCCGCTCTTGCGGGCGCAGCGCCGGCAGATCCTGGTCAGAGCCCTCGTCCTCGTCCTCCGAGCGTCGCTCGTCGGTGAGCTGGTCGTAGACCCCCCGCCAGCCCGGCTGCAGCAGGCGACGGCCTCGCGTGCGGAAGACGAAGCTCTCCCCGCCTGCCTCGACGGTCGTCTCCACCCGCGTGTTCTCGAACACCGCCTCGGGATGGAAGACGGCGAGAAAGCGGCGGGCCACGAGGTCGTAGATCCGGCGGTCGTCGTCGGAGAGGCGGTCCAGGGCATGCTCGGATCGGGTCGGGATGATCGCGTGGTGGTCGGTGACCTTGGCATCGTTGACGACCCGCCCGAGGGGGAGCAGGTCGAGGCCGGTCACGTAGGCCGCGGCGGTGGCGTACTCGCGGTTGGCGCCCACCAAGCCGGCGGTCGGCTTGATCTCGCTCACCACGTCACCGGGGAGGAAGCGCGAGCTCGTCCTCGGGTAGGTGAGGTACTTGTGCTCCTCGTAGAGCCGCTGGGCGGCGGCCAGGGTGCGCCGCGCGGCAAAGCCGTAGCGGCTGTTGGCCTCGCGCTGCAGGGTTGTCAGGTCATAGAGGAGCGGCGCGCGTTCGCGGCGCTCTGAGGTGTCGTGCTTGGTGATGGTGCCGGGCTGCTCTGCGCAGGCGGCGACGACCCGCTCGGCCTCCTGCGCGCTGGTCAGCCGCGGCTTGGCGCCGGCGTGGTAGCGCCCGGCGTAGGAGCGCTTGTCGTCGGTGGCAAAGAGGGCATCCACCAGCCAGTAGGGCTCAGGGGTGAAGTCACGGATCTCCTGCTCGCGGCGCGCCAGGATGGCCAGCGTCGGGGTCTGGACGCGGCCGAGGGACACGGCACCGTCGAAGGAGGAGCGCAGGCGGATGGTCGCCGCCCGCGTCGCGTTCATGCCCACGATCCAGTCGGCCTCCGAGCGCGAGCGAGCCGCCGCCTCCAGCGAGGCGAGCTCCGCGGCGGGCCGCAGGGCACCGAAGGCATCCCGGATGGCCGACGTGGTCATCGACGACAGCCACAGCCGCTGCACCGGCTTGCGCGCGCCGGCCTTCTCGTACAGCCAGGCGAAGATCAGCTCCCCCTCGCGCCCGGCGTCGCAGGCATTGACCACAGCGTCGACGTCGTCGCGCTTGAGCTGACGGCTGACCACGGTCATCTGCTTGCGCGAGCGCTCGTCGCGGATGACCAGGCGGAAGCGGTCGGGCACGATCGGCAGGTCGGCCATCCGCCATTTCTTGAACTTGGGGTCGTACTCCTCGGGCTCGGCCAGCTGGACGAGGTGACCAACCGCCCACGTGATCACGTGCTCGGGGCTCTCGAGGTAGCCCTCGTGCTTGGCGAAGGACCCGGGGAGCACCTTGGTCAGGTCCCGGCCGACCGACGGCTTCTCGGCGATGACGAGCGTCTTGCCCACGGGGCGGAGAGTAGCCGTCCTCCGGGGGGCGCACTCCTCGAGCCAGGAGCGAATCGGGATGGCACCTCTACGTCCGGTCGCCCGGTTCCGCCGGACGGAGGTGTCTCAGCCGCCGCCCGGTTGGACCGTCCGTAGGCCGCCCAGGCGAGCCGCTGCCGCCTGGCGTTCGTCGTTAGCTGACGAATGCTTCCAGCGGGACCACGGCGACTGCCGCTGCGACGTGGATCGCGTCCAGCGCTCGCAGGACTGGCTCGGTGAGAGCACCGGCGGCGCAGAGAAGCCCGCGATCGAGGGGGAGCAGGGCCAGGGCGTCCAGCACCTCGGCCGCACGCTCGATCATGAGGTCGAGCGGCAGGCGCGGATCCCGCGCCGCCGCGCAGCGCCACCTCAGTGCTCGCGGCGGACCTCGTCGAGCGCGCGGCTCAGCGCGTACGGATCGCCTTCGAGTGCAAGCGGCTTGGGCAACCCGCGGCGGATCGGGCGAGTGACCCGCCCCTCGGCGATCAGCCGATCGAGGTCGGCGCCGCTGGTTGCCGGTGGCCCGAGCTCGGCGACTGGCCGGTTTCGGTCGGTGACCAGCAGCCGCTCACCGCGCTCGACATCTCGCAGGTAGCGGCTGAGATTCTGGCGCAGCTCGGCGACCCCGACCGTCCTTGACATGTACATGTATGTAGCAGGCCCGATTTGGGGTCCTTTGCAGCGAACGCGCCGCCACCAAGGTCGATGAACACCGCCAAGCTTTCACGATGGAGGCTCCAGCTATTCTCAGGAGAGACTCGGGGAGAAGTCGGGCCGAGGGTCAGGCCAGGAGCTCGACGCTGACGTCGAGGATCCGGTACGTGTCGAGGGCCCGCTGATCACGGGTGGCGAGCGTGCATCCGTGTTCTGCTGCCGCCGCTCCGACCAGCGCGTCGTACACCGCCCCGCCCGCGATTCCCCTCGGTGCGAGTTCGGTCAGCAGGGCCGCCGCGCCACCGGCGCTGAGGAAGCGATTGTCCGGGAAGTTCCCGGCCAGCAGTCGGGCCACCGCCGCTGGGGCGCGGCGGGCCGGCGGCGGAAGCCGGGTCAACACGGAGAAGGTCTCGAACGCAGCGTGCCCGGAGAGCCCGAGCCGCTTGTCGCCGAGGGCGTCGATCGTTCGCTGATGTTGTTCATGATCGGCGACGACGAGCGCGACGGCGACGCTCGTGTCCACGAGCAGCTCGGGGGCGGCCCTACTTCTGGCCGGCATCGCGCAGCGACCGGACGAAATCGTCGTCGACCCTCGTCTGAGAGGCTGGTATCACGAGCCGCCCGCCGCGCTCATCGAGCGTCTCTTCTGCCGGCACGTCGACCCGGATTCCGGTGCCCTCGGCGCGAACCTCGACCACGCCGGCACGAAGACCGAGGCTGTCACGCAGGGACTTGGGGATCACCAAGCGCCCCGCCTTGTCGATGGTTGTTCTCATACCTAAATCCTACCATCAGAATGGTAGGACAGCAGACTTGGCTCCGAGGAAGCATCGCGCGCTACCGGGCAGGGTCGCGTGCACACCGGTCCCGGGGCGCCCTGCAGCGCAGGAACCCGGCGCGGGGCCGGCGCGGTTGAGGCGACGGGAGGGACGAGTGGCACGATCTGGCCCGGGCTCAGGCAGAGACGACCAGCTCGATGGCGCACCGGAGCTTCGGCGCGCGCGCCAGCTTCGCGTCAGCCGTCAGGAGCGGGAGCTCGAGCGCCCGCGCCAAGCTGACATACAGCCCGTCGTAGAACGAAATGTCGCGAAGCTCCCAGGCTGCCCCGCGCAGCGCGTCGGAGGTTTCGTAGCGCCTGTCGACGAGCGTCGCGGCGTGGTTCAGGAGCGTCTTGGCATCAGACGGCGGCAGGTCGCCGGCGAGAACCTGGCGGCGCAGCACGTTGCCGGTCTCAGCGTCGATGAGATGGGGGGCGTGCGAGGTCTCGCCAATCAGGCGCCGCCGCAAGGCAGCGGCGGTCAGCGCCTGCGATCTGATGGCGTAGACCAGCGCTGATGCATCCAGAACGACGGCCAACCGTCAGATCACCGACGGTCGGCCGCGAGATCCGAGACGATCGCCTCCGGCGCCGGCGAGGCGCCGGTCTCCTGATGACCGAGAACCACTTCGATCGACTTCAGTGCCTCCTCCTTGCTCGGACGGCTGGCCATCGCCAGCACCTGCTCTCGCATGTAGGCCTGCATCGACTGTCCCCGCGCGCGAGCCCTGCGGCGCAGGACCTCGTACGCGGGCTCGGGGATTTCACGGATCTGAATCGTGGCCATAGCGCTAGAGTAGCGCATCAGCGCTGCGCGAAGCCCCTGCTCCATCACCGGCACGGACTACGTTTCTCGATCCAGGACTCAACCGGGCTCAGCGCTTGTCACACCAAACCGGCTCCGGTCCGACGCGCCGGGGGCGCCCACCCGCCCCGGCCGCCGAGTGACGCACGGTGGGCCGCTCCTTCTGCTCCCCACCATCCCGCGACAAGCGCCACGACGCAGCTGGGGCGGACCAGCGGGCGCCCCTCGACAGGCCGGCTGCCCCTCGACCGCCGGTGCCCCTCGTACTGCCGGGACGCGTGAGAGCGTGTTCAGGCGCGGTAGGCGCGGCCGCGCGGGAGGACGCGCGTGACGTAGACGAGTCCGGCGGCGTCGCGGGTGAAGCGAACGCGCCAGTCGCCGACGCGCAGCCGCCATTCGTCGCCTCGGCCGGTCAGCTTGACGACGTCGCCGGTGGGCGGGTCTGCGACGAGGCGATCCAGCGCTGTGATGATGCGGCGCTGGAGGGGCGGGTCGATGCCGCGAAAGTCGCGCCTGGCGCGCGGCGTGAAGACCCAGCCGCTGCTGCTCGTCAAGCGAACTCGCGGCGGATCTCGTCGGCGGAGATGACCTCTCCGCGCGCGATCTGCTCTCTGGCCTCGCGCACCCCGGCTTCTTCCTCGGGGGTGGTGGGCTCGTCGTCGAGGGGCGCGTTGTCGACGAACTCGGTCATCGCGTCGCGCTCGGGACCCTCGCCGCGATGGACGATCAACGCCAGCGCTTCGGCGGCCTCGGCCTCTGAGAGGTCCTCGATCGCGGCTCTGAGCTTCTCCTTGGCCGTCATGGTGCTTGGACGGTAGCGGCTGCGGGTCCGGTGATTGGGGCGCGGTTCGAGCCGTTCGATGATCGCGGTCTACAGGTCGTCGTGCAGCGCGCGGGCTGCTTGGACCGCGTCGAGCAGCCGGTGGTCGTCGGCGTGACCGTGTCTGGCGCGCCCCCCGGCCGCTGAGGGACGCACGGTGGACCGCCCCGTCTCCCGAGCACCCGTCCCGCCACCAGCGCTCAGGCGCGGCTGGGATGCACCGCCGGGCGCCCCCTCGCCGTGGCGCTCCCCTACCGCGCCCAAGGTCCTCTGCTCACCGGCCCCGACGCGCCCAGCGCCGCGCGGACGCGGCGTCGGGCACGGCGTAGCCACCGGCCGGGCTCTCGCTCATCGTGGTGGCAAAGACCGTCGCCTGCACCCGGCCGGCGGCGTCGAGCAGGGGCCCGCCCGAGTTTGCGGGCTCCACGCGGCCACGTCTTGGCCCCGGGGGACGGAGTAGCCCTCCTCCGCGCATACCAATGGCGGGGGCCGGATGGATGTCAGCGATCCGAGGAACGCGCACCGAGCGCGGCGCGCGTTTTTGGGGAGGACGAGTGCACGCTCTGGCCCGGGGCTCAGGCAGAAACGACCAGCTCGATGGCGCACGGGAGCTTCGGCGCGCGTGCCAGCTTCGCGTCAGCCGTCAGATCACCGACGGTCGGCCGCGAGGTCAGAGGACGACGCCTCCGGCGCCGGCGAGGGGCCGGTCTGCTGATGACCGAGAACCACTTCGATCGACTCGAGTGCCTCCTCCTTGCTCGACGGCTGGCCATCGCCAGCACCTGGTCTCGCATGTAGT
>JAABUQ010001826.1_pt1 | contig 44010 bp, 31 predicted proteins | sample 5560001 | NCBI WGS metagenome assembly JAABUQ01 (sample SAMN10711888, study PRJNA513371) | rock metagenome | isolation source: Antarctica rocks | place: Antarctica: Victoria Land, Finger Mt nord | collected 2015-12-18 | reverse complement strand
CCACTAAGACACTGCAGATCGTTACAGTACTGCCTCTGCGGCCGCATCGTATCCGTGCAGATCATAGGGCGAAGGTTCTGTGAACGTGTGCCGCATTCGTGACACACGCCCCCTGCATCTCCGGCCTTCTTTCTCGGCTTCTTCGACCCGGCATGCGCGCCACCCAGTAGCCCCTCTATTGTACAGGGAGAGGGCTCGTCAGTACACCTCGGCCAGGATACCATCAGGGTCATTTCATTGTTGATCATACGATGCGTAGGGGCGTATTGCATACGCCCTCGCGGGTGCGGCCAGGGCGTATTGCATACGCCCTCGCGGGTGCGGCCAGGGCGTATGCAACACGCCCCTACCACGGTGGTGGCCCCTGCTGGTCCAGAATGAAATGACCCTGGGATACCATGGCGATGAATGGGGCCACCGAGACACTTTAGTGTCCGTCGTTTGCCGTGCAACTTTAGTCGCAGGCCGTCAGGCCGCCGTGTATTAGGCTGTGACCTCGCGGAACAGCGCGTCGTAGCGCTCGGCCACGCGCGTCCAGCTCATCTCGCGGCCGTAGGCGTAGGCCTGCTCCTGCATATGCTCCTTGAGGCCGGGCGTACCCAGGATCTGGTTGATGCAATTGGCGATCGACTCGCCCGAGCGGAACTCGGCCAGCAGCCCGCGCCCCTCCGCCAGCGCTTCCTGCGCGTAGAGGTAGGGCGTGGAGATGATGGCCTTGCCCGCGCCCAGGGCGTAGGCCAGCGTCCCGCTGGTGATCTGATTCCGGTTGGGATAGGGTGTGACGTAGATGTCGATAGCCTTGAGGTGCGCCACTAACTCGCCCTGCGGCAGGAAGCGGTTGTTGAAGCGGACGTGCTTCTGAACGCCGTGCTCGCGCGCCAGCTCCATCAGATACTCGCGGTAGCGCTCACCCTCGCGCCGCCGCACGTCCGGGTGCGTGGCGCCCAGGATCAGATAGGCCGTGTTGGGGTGCCGCTCAATCACATGGGGCATGGCCTGGATCACGTACTCCAGCCCCTTGCCCGCGCTGATCAGGCCGAACGTGGCGACCAGATTCTCCTCGCGCAGCGCCCGCTTGAAGTTGTAGGAGCGCCGCGGCATGTCCACCTGCGGCACGCCGTGCGGGATAGTGTGCAGCTTGCGCGGCGCGATGTAGGGCTCGTTCTTCTTATTCTCGGCCAGCCCATAATCCTCGCCCAGGATCAGCGAGGCCACGTTGACCATCACCACCACGGCGGCACTGCGCTCGTAGACCTCGCGCGCCCACTCTCTCAGGCTTTTTGATGGCTGCGGCAGTACCGTGTGCATCGTCACCACCACGGGCTTCTTCATCTCGCGCAGCATGGGGAGCAGGTAGTCGTCGGTCACCTCCCCGTCGCGCAGGGCGCCGAAGCGGCCGAACTCGTGCTGCACGCTGACCACCTGCACGCGGCTGCGGTTGAGGTAGCGCGCCGCCTCGACGTAGCTGTGGGGGTCCGATTGGTCGATCTGAAAGACGACGCGGCGGGCGTAGGCGTACTCCGCATCCTGGTCGTTGATGGCCACGATGAGGCTCTGCTGGCCGTGCCGTACCCCGTCGAGGCCGGTCTGCAGATCGCGCGTAAAGGTGGCGATGCCGCACTCGCGCGGCACGTAGGAACTGACGAACGCGGTGATGGGACCGCCGCGCGCGGGCTGGCGCGGCGCGGCCTTCGCCGTTGCGTCGGCGCGTTCTTCTACGCTGAGTTGGCTGTCTGCTGTTACCATAACGTCATCTTACCGCATCGCTCGATAGGCGCGATGTCCGCGCTACGCCTCGCCTGGCAATGTCATCAGAAACCGGTCGCGCTCGGACGTTGGAGAACCACGCCATTTGTTGTTCCTCGCGAGGCGCGGTATCCTTTTGTTGCTCCTTACAAGGCGCGGTATCCTTATTTCAGTATCTCAGTGTCGGAGCGATAGCGTGGAGGGCGATATGACGTATCACGAGATGCTTGATTTCTTCGCGGAGGTGGCCCGCCATGACGGAGGGCTGACGGTATGGATAGCCTCGAACGAGCCGGATCTGGATGAGCGGGGCGGCGACCTATCTTGGGAGTGGGCGACGAATCGGGGCGGGGCCGAGCGGCCATGGGAGGTCGAGCTACGGGATAACGCGCGCCCGCCCTTTCCGGATGCTGGCGGCATCCACGCTATTTATCACATCGTGGACCTGGCGCAACTCGCGCTGCTGGGTCACGGCCTGCCCATCGCGCGGCTTTGGAGCCTCATGCCGCAGGGCTTCGATCCGGGGTTCCAACTCACGTGGTCCGACGCCAGGCACGTGCTCGATCGCGTGGCCGAACGGCGCCCGCGCCTGTTCGTCGGAGCCATCCAGGGTACGATGGAGCCGGACCCGCGCTACCGCGTGGCGGTATGGACGGACGACGGGATGCGCCGACACCTCATCCCCAGCCTCTCGGCGTTCGAGCGGTTTTGGGCGGACGAGGGCTGATCGGGGCCACGTGCGAGGGGGTGAGGGCTACACCCTGGCTTGCCACGCTAGCACGATCAGCAGGACGCCAACGATGGCGACGGCGCCGATGGAGCGGCCGCCGCGCAACCCTGTTCCCTGCGCCGCCAGGACAACCCCGCCACAGATCAACCCCACTCCGAGCAGCGCCAGCAACACCCGTACTGTCGGCGGCAGCGGTCGTTTGAGGCTACTGGCGTCACCGCTACCCCCTGTCCGTCTTGGACGCCTCCGCGCCGCTCGTCGTCGTGCGCGCCTATTCATAGCGCATCATCAGAGCGCATTGTTTGACTCCAACCGACCGCGGTCGGCTCGTGGTTTGCCATGCGACCGCAGTTGCAGGCTCCAGGGTTGCTCCCCTCTCCGCGCACGCAGGCCCCAGACGTTGCTCCCCTCTCCCGCGCACGGGAGAGGGGTTGGGGGTGAGGGTCCCCCTACACCGCGGCGAGGTTGCGCAGCTTGGCCACGGTGGCCGGCAGCACGCCGAGCACGCGGTCGGCCTGCTCATCGGTGGTCCCGCGGCCGACGCTCAGGCGGAGCGAGCCCTGCGCCAGCTCCCGCGGCAGGCCGATCGCCGTCAGGACGTGCGAGGGGTCGAGCGACCCTGCCGTGCAGGCCGAGCCGCTGGACGCGGCGATGCCGTGCATGTCGAGGTTCAGCAACAGCGACTCGCCCTCGACGCCGCGGAACGAGACGTTCAGATTGTTGGGCAGGCGCTCGGTCGGATGCCCATTGAGCGTGACGTCAGGAACCTGGGCCAGCAAGCCGTCGTATAGCCGATCGCGCAGGCGGCCATAGTGCCGCGCGTCGCTCTCCAGCGACCCGACAGCCAGCGTCAGGGCCGTGGCCAGCCCCACGATCCCGGCGGTGTTCTCCGTGCCCGAGCGGCGTCCGCGCTCCTGGCCGCCGCCTGGCTGCTGCGGCAGCAGCGGCGTGCCGCGGCGCGCGTAGAGCACGCCGACCCCCTTGGGTCCGTAAAACTTGTGCGCCGAGAGGCTGAGCAGGTCCGCGCCCAGGGCGTCGACGTCGATGGGCAGCGCGCCGCCTGCCTGCACCGCGTCGGTGTGGAAGGTGACGCCGCGCGCGCGGGCGATACGGCCGATGTCTGCCAACGGCTGGATCGTGCCGATCTCATTGTTGGCGTACATTAAGGTGATCAGCGTGGTGGTGGGACGGATGGCCCGCTCCACCTCGTCGGGGTCGACGCGGCCGTCGCGGTCCACCGGCAGCACCGTTGTCTCGAAGCCGAGCGGCTCCAACCACGCGCAGGCGTGCAGCACGGCGTGGTGCTCGGTCGCCGCGGTGATGATGTGGTTGCCGTCGGCCCGTCGCGCCATGGCCACGCCCCGGATAGCCGTGTTGTCGCTCTCGGTTCCACCGCTGGTGAAGATGATCTCGGTCGGCCGCGCGCCCAGCGCCTGTGCCACCTCCTCGCGGGCGCGGTCGATCGCCGCGCGCGTGGCACGGCCAAGCCCATAGATGCTGGAGGGATTGCCGAAGTGGTCACGGAGGTAGGGCAACATCGCCTCGACCACGCGCGGGTCCAGCGGCGTCGTCGCCGCGTGGTCCAGGTAAATCGTTTCTATCGCGTCCTGCTCCATAGCCCCCTGCCTTCGCTCCCCTTCAAGCCTTGTCCTCGTTGCTCCTATAAGGATACCGGACAAGCCTGGCGCGGGGTATTGTGTAGGAGCGGGCCAGCCTGCGACTGCGGTCGCATGGCAAACTACCGGCCGACTGCGGTCGGGTGTGGACGCGGACCAATCGCTGTGACGGCAAGTCCAGATAGGATCACCACCTCGCACCGATCAACTCGCTTACCACGCCTCGTTGCCGGTTGCTATGCCGGTCTCGATCTCGCTGTGTCGGTTGTCGTCGGTCACATCGGCTAACAGGCGCTCAAGCTCATCCGCCACGCCAGCGGGAGCTATCACCAGCTTGCCATCCAGCACCGACACATCGACCAACATCCCCGGTTCCAGCTGCATGGAGTCGGCCATCACCCGTGGGATCGGCACGACCACGCTGTCTACCCCTCCGTGAACGCGTACGCGCATCGTTCTTCTCTCCTTAATTCAGGGCGGTGATTGAGCGATGTCTCCCAACCGTGGTCGCAGGCTTCCAGCGCATGTTACCATGGAGTCATGGCCGACATGACCGTCAACCTCGCGCCGCACAACCCCAGCGGCCTGACCTTGCGCAACCCCGTCGCCGCCGCCTCGGGGACCTTCGGCTATGGGACCGAGTACGCGCGCATCGTCGACGTGCAGCGCCTTGGCGCCATCTTCTCCAAGGGGACCACGCTGCACGCCTGGCGCGGCGCTCCTCCGCCCCGGCTGGCCGAGACGCCCGGCGGCATGCTCAACGCCGTGGGCTTGCAGAACCCCGGCGTGCGCACCGTGATCCGCGACAAAGCGCCCGTGTGGGCGCGCTGGCAGGCGCCCGTGGTGGTCAACGTGGCCGGCGAGACGGTCGACGAGTACGTCGCAGTTGCTTCGATGCTCGAGGGCGTCCCCGGCGTGGCCGGCATCGAGCTCAACATCTCGTGCCCCAACGTCGCCGCCGGGGGCATGATCTTCGGCTGCGACCCCGCCATGGCGGCGGCGGTTACCCGTGCCGTGCGCGGCGCCACGACCCTGCCGCTGCTGGTCAAGCTTTCGCCCAACGTGACGGACATCCGACCGGTCGCGCTGGCCGTGGCCGAGGCCGGCGCCGACGCGCTCAGCCTCATCAACACGCTGCTGGGCATGTCTATCGACGTGCGGGAGCGGCGCCCGCGCCTGGGCAACCGTACCGGAGGGCTCTCCGGCCCGGCCGTCAAGCCGCTGGCCGTGCGCATGGTCTACCAGGTCGCCGGCGTGGTTGACCTGCCGGTGGTGGGCATTGGCGGCATCGCCACGCTGGAAGACATGCTGGAGTTCATCATGGCCGGCGCCTCGTGCGTGCAGGTCGGCACGGCCACCTTCGCCCAGCCCACCACCATGCTCGACCTGATCGACGGCCTATCCGCCTGGATGGACCGCGAAGGCGTGTGCGCGCTGTCAGAGATCGTCGGCGCCGCGCACGGGTGAGTGACGAGTGAGGGGAAGTGACGAGTGAGGGGAAGTGACGAGTGAGGGGAAGTGACGAGTGAGGGGAAGTGACGAGTGAGGGGAAGTGACGAGTGAGGGGAAGTGACGAGTGAGGGGAAGTGACGAGTGAGGGGAAGTGACGAGTGAGGTGAGCAGGATAGTCCGTCACTGGGAGCGCGGCATCCTGACCGATCCAGTCAGGGCGTCACTGGGAGCGCGGGCAGCTTGCCCGCTTCGGTCTCCTCATGCCGTCCCTGGAAGGCGTTGGCGTCGCGATGTCACTGGGAGTGCGCCGTCCTACCTCACTCGTCACTAACCACTGGCCACTCGTCACTCGCATGGAGATGGGGGCGAATCGAACGCCCCGTCCAAGAGCAGGCGACAAAGCACCTCTACAGGCATATCCGGCAGTTTAATGTCGGGGCGTGCGGCCTCTACCGGCGAAGTCCGCTCGTCCCCATCCTATAATCTTAGGCGGGCCTTATAGGTGTCTGGCCCGCGGCATCCCGGCTACATGACACCCGGAATCCAACCCGTCGGGACGGGGCCGGCCGGATGCTCGTCACTTAATTAAGCGGCGAGAGCGTAGTTTTGGTTGCCAGTTAATGGCGTTGCCATCTGATTAACGAGGGCGATGGCGCCTCGGCCTGCCATACCTTGCTACATACCCCTGTCGAAACCTAACATCCCCTTGAAACGACACCTATAGTATATCATGAACACGAAGGCAAGCATGGGAGGACAAAGCATGACGGTAGAACAGAAGAGGATCAAGGTCGACGACGAGGGTATGCGACTCTTACTCGAAGAGGCTACAATGCATCCCCTTATCGTCGAAATCAACGGCGCCGCATACCGCGTCAATACCGAAAGGGTGCTGCCTGATTCCCCGTACACGATAGATAGTGTCTACGCGTCCCTCCCTCCTTTAGACGGGAAGGAGGGAGAGTCGGTGTCTAACGAGGAACTAGAAAACATGATCGAAGCAGGAAAGGAAGCGAATGCAAGGGATATTCGCGAGAGCCTGAACGAAGGATGAGATTGGTCGACACAAACGTTATCCTTCGCTACTTGATGGGAGATGTGCCTGCTCAAGCGCACGTTGCTCACGGCATCATTCAGCGGATTGCGCGCGGAGAGGAGGACGCAATTATTCTTCACAGCGTTGTACACGAAGTATGCTATGCGCTAACCTCCTCGACGCCTGGCGCGGGATATAACCTGACCCACCTGGATGCAAGAAATCGCCTCCTCCCTATCTTATCCTTGGAGCACATCCATGTTCTTCCAGACAAGCAGTTGTGCCTTATTGCGCTGGATATCTTCGCCCAAGGAGAGAAGATGGATTTTACTGACGCTCTGCAAGTTGCATATGTACGGGGTGGCTTATCGGACGGCATCTATAGCTTCGACAAGCGGATAGACCGGATTGCGGGTGCGCGCAGGGTGCAGCTATAGCCCGTTGGACGATCTTGTCTTGTGCTCTCGTCTCTCGAATGAGCCGGATGCTCCGCGCGGCTGTGAGCGGGAGGGCCATCAGTTTTACGCGGTGATACGATGGCTATCCTCTAGTCGGTGACCTCCCGCTCGGCCCCGCTGCCGAGCGGGACCATCTTACTGGCTTCGGTAAAATGGTCGGTCACGACCTGCCCGATGTGCTCGCATGTGGTCAAGGCCCGAACTTGGCCTTGTGCGTGACCTCGGCAAGGCGACGAAAGGCCGTCGAATAGAGGATGCGATCCCGGTCGCGCTGCGCCTCGTACCCCTGACGGTCATCGTCCGGCTTCCATGGATCAGCAACGAAACGTTCATCGCGGCGATCAACGGACGGATCAGTCGTCATGCAGGGAGCGATGGTTACGAAGGATGGCTTAGCGTCAGCTTGCGATCTGACGTCAGGGTGATCTGGCTACGATCAATTAGAGTCCACATAGCGATGCGCGTTGCTTCCTCATCAATGTTGCTTTTCGCCAACTCAGCAATCAATGCGGGGGCTGAGATGGGCGTCGAGCCCTTGGCTAGCATCGTGCGGATAGCCTGTTCCACCTGCTGGAGGTCATCAGCGCTCATGGATTCACCCCTCCTTGATCCGCGGCATTAACGAACGGTTGCCCACCATCAGTGTACAGCAAGGCGCGTGGGATAAGCCGCCATCATCTTCTATCTATCCGCCATCTGCCTGCATAAGCGGATAGGCATAGGCACTGGTGGCTATCCGCGCCGGCGGTCGGCCAGGGCGCGCTCCACGTCGCGCCGGGCGTCGCGCTCTGCCATGGCCTCGCGCTTGTCGTAGCTCTTCTTGCCGCGCGCCACGCCGATCTCTACCTTGGCCCTGTTGTTCTTGAAGTAGATGCGCAGCGGCACCAGCGTGTAGCCCGGCCGCTTCACGAAGCCGGTCAGCTGGCCGATCTCACGACGGTGCAACAGCAGCTTGCGGCGGCGCATGGGGTCGTGGTTGGTGTAACTGCCGGTCTCATAGGGCGAGATATGCGCGTTCCACAGCCAGGCCTCGCCGCCATCGATGCGCGCGTAGGCCTCGCGGATGTTGGCGTGGCCGCCGCGCAGCGACTTCACCTCCGTTCCCGTCAGGGCCAGACCCGCCTCGTAGCGGTCCTCGATGAAGTAGTCGTAGGACGCGCGGCGGTTCAGGATGGTCGGTGTCGCGCCCGCGCTGTCCGCCTGAGCGTCGCCCTTCTTCTTTTTCGTCTTGGCCATCGTCCGTGTGCGTCTCTTGTTGTCGTGATGCAGGGGTTAGGGGACACCCGGATACTATCACGTTCCCCCACCCCGTTGTGCGTCCGCGGCTCCGCAGTGCGCCCGGGCATGGGGCACACCCCTGTCACTGGCGTACTCGGCAGTCCGCACCGAGGGCATGCTCCGTCGGGTGCCGGAGCCGTGTCTCTACATCGGAGATTGGCGGTCGGCCAGTTTGGCCAGAGCTTCTTGCAGCGCCGCCTCCGCGCGCGCCGCGCGTTCCTCGGCGAGCTCAGCCCGCTTCTCGACGGCGATGCGCGCGCGTTCCTCGGCGATGCGGTCGCGCCGCTCCTCCTCGGCCGTGCGGAAGGGCAGCCCCGTGGTCGGGTCGATGACCCGCAGGTAGATGCCCACCGGCCGCAACTCCGCGCCTAGCAAGGGGCTGACCACGGCCCCGGTGGGCAGGAGGGCTAGCGGCGTCAGCGCATCGCCCTGCCGTGTGTAGGCGCGCAGCGGCGGGACCATCGCCTGCTGCGGGTCGTAGATGTAGTACTCCCGCGCCCCCAGCCGGGTATACAACTCGAGCTTGCTGCCCCGATCGACGTCCTCGGTGCTGGGCGAGGTGATCTCGAATACGATGTCCGGGAACTTGCCCTCCTCCCACGTCTTCCAGGTGGGCCGTAGCCCCGGCGCCACGTCGAGCGCCACGTAGACGTCGGGTGAGATATGGTCGCGGCCGTTGCGCTGGTTGTCGTACATCAACTGGTTGCCGCCGACGGCCACGCGGACGCGGCCCTGCGTCTCCAGCAGGCAGCGCAGGGCAAACTGCAGGTCCACCATCTGGATGGCGTTCTCGACGGTCTCGGCCATAGGCTCACCGTCGCTCCCGGGAAAGGTGTCCCAGTCGATCTCCGGTCGGGTGTACGTGACCATGCTGCATTGCCCCCTCCGCTACTATATCGGCCGCTCCGGCCGGCACGGGTGCGCTATCAGTCTACCAGTATAGGCGCCTCCAGGCGGTCCAGTATAGGCGTCTCGCACTACTTCATTATTTGTAGGGCTATACAAACCGCTCCGAAATGTGGTACGATACAGCACAACACAGTTACGCGTGGTGATCGCCGCCGCCGGTCTTATGTCTGTATGTGTCGGGCAGTTGTTCCCCTGCCTCCATCCAGTAAGTAGTGGCCGTCAGCACCCCTGATCGGCGCGCGTTTGGAGCTGTGCAGGGACATACACGAAGGGAGCCGACCTTGCGACCATCTCGATCCGTAGTCTGGCGTTCACTCCTGGCCCTGAGTCTCGCGATTCCCCTGGCCACCCAGTCCATCTCGGGCAGCGGGCACGCCGCGACCCGTAACGCCGACCCGCCGTCAGCCCAGGCGGGCTCGCTCGAGCCGCAGGGTGGCCTCTCCGCTGCCGACGTGGCGCGCCTCTCCCAGAACGCGGACAAGCACGTCATCATCATCCTCAAAGATCAGTACGCCAACCTGAGCGGAGCCAGCCGGCCAGAGCATCAGGTGCGCGCCAGTGCCGTATCCTCCAATCAGAGCCCCATCCTGAGCGAGCTGTCGCAGGTCCACGCGCAGAACGTGCGCTCCTTCACCCTCATCAACGCCGTCGCGGCCACCGTCTCGGCGGCCGAGGTCGACCATCTCTCGCAAGACCCCTCGGTGCAGTCGGTGGTGCCCGACCGCATCATCCCCGGCCCGCGCCACGTCGACGCGGCCAGCCTGCTCGCCGCGTCCGGCGGCGGCGCCTCGCCATCTTCTAGCGCGATCAGCCCGGCCGTGTCGCCCACGACCACGGTGACCTCGACCTGCGCCATCACCCCCGAGCTGGAGCCCGAGGCGCTGCAGCTGACCAACACGGCCTTCCCCACGGCTACGGTGCCGCAGGCCCAGAACATCGTGACCGGCACGGGCGTCATCGTCGGCTTCATCGCCGAGGGCCTGGACATCAACAATCCCGAGTTCGTGCGGCCCAACGGCCAGAAGGTCTTCCTGGACTACCAGGACTTCTCGGGTGACGGCCCCAACGCGCCGACGGGCGGCGGTGAGGCCTTCGGCGATGCCGGCTCTATCGCCGCGCAGAGCGCCATTACCTACAGCCTGAACAACTTCGTCAACCCGGCGCACCCCACGACGTGCCAGATTCGGTTGCTGGGCGTCGCGCCCGGCGCCTCTTTGGTCGGCCTCAAGGTGTTCGGCCAGCAGAACAATACCACCACGTCGGACTTCGTGCAGGCCATCCAGTACGCCGACACCACCGGCCCACACCACGTCGACGTGCTCAACGAGTCGTTCGGCGGCAACCCCTACCCAGACAATGAGAACGACCCCATCGTGCTGGCCAACGACCAGGCCATCCGCGACGGCGTCACGGTGGTGGCCAGCAGCGGCGACGCTGGCACGGCGACCACCATCGGCTCGCCCGCGACCGACCCCAACATCATCGCGGCGGGCGCCTCGACGCAGTTCCGCTACTATCAGGAGACCACCAGCTACGGCTACCAGTTGGGCAACGGCGGCCCCAACGACTTCGTCAGCAACAACATCTCCGCGCTGTCGTCGTCCGGCCCCAACCAGCTGGCCAGCCAGACCGTGGACGTGGTGGCGGGCGGCGACCTGAGCTACGAGCCCTGCACCGCCAACACGCAACTCTATTCCAATTGCACCAACCTCAAACGCCAGCCCTCCAACCTGGGCAGCTTCGGCGGCACCAGCGAGGCGTCGCCGCTGACGGCGGGCGAGGCGGCCCTGGTCATCCAGGCCTACCGCCAGGCGCACGGGGGCGCCAGCCCCACGCCGCGCCAGATCAAGCAGATCATCAAGAGCACGGCCACCGACCTCAACATCCCCACCTACGAGCAGGGCGCCGGTCTGATCAACAGCCTCAAGGCCGTGCAGGCCGCCCAGTCGGCCAACGGCTCGACCATGGCTGCCCAGGGCAACGCCCTGCTAGTCTCAACCGACAGCGCGTCGAACGGGACCACCAGCGTGGGTACGCTGGCCGCGACCGACCTGCCTAACACGCCCGAGACGTTCCCCGTTAGCTTCACCAACGTCAGCATGGGCACGCAGACCTTCACGCCCACCGTGCAGACGCTTGCCGCGCCCGGCTACAGCCAGTCGTTTAGCGACACGCTGGCGCCCACGGCCACCAACACGATGACCTTTACCGACCAGGTCGGCGTCCTGCGCGCCTACGTGGAGCAGGACTTCACCGTGCCCACGGTCGGTGGGCGCGCGCCCGACCGCCTCGACGCCGCCATCTCCTTCGACGTGCGCTCCCAGCGCAATCTCACGAGGCTCGTCCGCCTCGAGTTGGTCGACCCGCAGGGGCGCTACACCGCGTTCTCCCTGCCGCAGGACCCCGGCAACGTCCCCTCCAGCGGCTACGGCCACGTCGACGTGACCAACCCGATGACGGGTACCTACAGAGCCTTCATCTGGACGCTTGCCGGCACCGGTGGCTACAGCGGAACGGTGCAGCTCTCTACCAGCGCCTCCAACTACACGCCGATCGGCGGCGGCCCTGCCGTCACCCTCGCGCCCGGCGCGAGCCAGACGGTCAACGTGACCACGACGACCCCGGCGCAGCCCGGCGACGAGAGCGCCAACCTGGTGTTCAAGGGCGCCAGCGGCGCCACGGTAACCGGCGCCGTGCCGGTGATCCTGCGCTCACTCGTGCGGTTCCCCAGCTTCAGCGTGTCGCCCACCGTGTTCACCGGGACACTGACCGGCGGCAACGGCCGCGACTTCTCGCCCGGCCAGGAATTGACCTACGCCTTCGACGTGCCGGGCGGCCTGAGCGATCTGGAGCTCAACACGGCCATCACCGACACGGCCTACAACCTCGAGGGTGTGTTGGTCGATCCGGCTGGCCTGCCGATCGACGTGCAGAGCACCGTGGCCGGCTTCAACGGTGTGCCCACGAGCTACACCAACACGCTGCAGTTCTTCCGCCGCGATCCGCAGGCAGGCCGCTGGCGCTACCTGTTGTTCGTCAACGACAACATCTCCGGTGTGCAGACGTCGCTGCCCTTCACGGCCACGCTGGGCTTCAATGGCGTGAGCGTCGACGGGTCGCAGCTACCCAACGGCAGCACGCTGGTCCGGGGTGCGCCAACCACCGTCACGGTCGCGGTGACCAACACGGGCAACACGACGAAGGACTTCTTCGTCGACGGCCGCACCACCAATTTCGGTCCGCTGAATCTGGGCAGCTTCACGCAGACCATCCCGCAGGCGAGCACCGACCCGGCCTCACCGCCGTTCTTTGTGCCCACCGAGGCCAACAACCTGACCTTTGTCGCCCAGTCGTTTGCGCCGGGCGGCATCGACCTGGACGCCTTCAACGAGAACGGCGCCTACCCCTTCGGCGGCACCGGCACGCCGGATGTCTTCGGCTCGTCGGTCGGCCCCAACGGGCAGCATTCGCGTGACCCGGGCACCGGCGCGGACACGGCCATCGTTAACATCGCCGACCAGTACCGTGCGCCCGAACTGCCGGGCGGGTTCTGGGGCGCTTCGCCGTCCGCGATCGGCCCCTTCCCCAGTGGGGCACAGCGGTCGCAGGCGCAGGTCGGCGCCGTGGCCAACGCGCAGGGCTTCGACCCCTCCGTCAACTCCAGCACGGGCGACGCGGTCGGCATCTTCTCGGGATTCACGGGCGGGTCGTACACGCCGCTGACGCTGGGCCCCGGGCAGTCGGGTACGATCCAGGTCAGCTTCACGCCGGGCGGCAGCCAGACCGGCTCGACCATGAGCGGCAACCTCTACGTCGATACCTTCAACGCTGGTTCGCGCACCGGCTTCCTGAACACCGGCATCGGCGATGAGTTGGTGCGCCTCCCCTATAGCTTTAAGGTCGGCCCCCAGGCGACGCCGGTTCCCAGCATGACCGCCACGCAGACGGCGGTCGGCTGCCCAACGACGGTCGGCTCGCAGACGGCGGTCGTGGGCACGCAGACGGTGACCGGCTCGCAGACAGCAATCGGCTCCCAGACCGCAGTCACAGGCTCGGTGACGGCAGTCGCGGGCACGCAGACGGTGACCGGCTCGCAGACGGCGGTCGTGGGCACGCAGACAGTGACCGGTTCGCAGACGGTGACCGGCTCGGTGACGGCGGTTGGCTCCCAGACCGCACTCACAGGCTCGGTAACTGCGGTCGTGGGCACGCTGACGGCAGTCGCGGGCACGCAGACGGTGACCGGCTCGCAGACGGCGGTCGGTTCGCAGACGGCGACCAGCACTAGCTGCCCAACGGCGGTCGGTTCGCAGACGGCCAGTGCTACGGCGACAACGACCGGGACGGCTCAGGCCACGGGTACGGTCAACGCCACCACCACGGCGACCGGTACGGTGAATGGCACGCAGACGGCCGTCGCATCGCCGAGCACCACGGCCACGACAGCGCCGAGCACGGCTGCCGCGTCGCCGAGCGCGACGGCTACCGCGTCGCCGAGTGCATCGGCTACGACAGCGCCGAGTGCATCGGCTACGACGGCGCCGAGCGCGACGAGCACGGCTACCGCGTCGCCGACGAATACGGCCACCAACACGCCGACCAACACGGCTACCAATTCGCCGACGAACACGGCCACGAACACGCCGACCAACACCCCGGTCCCGGCCACGGCGACGAGCACGGCGGTCCCGTCGACGAACACGGCGACCTCGGTTCCAGCGACGGCGACATCCGTCCCGGCCACGGCGACAGGGTTCCCCACGATCGTCCCCGCCACCCCTGCCCCGACGGGGACGGCGACAAAGACGCCGACGCCGCGTCCCACGGCCAAGGCGTGCCACTTCCGGCTGGTGCTGGTCTACGCCCGCGCGATCCCGCGCCACCGCAACCACACCAAGGGACGCCCGGTCGCCATCGTCGAGGGCCTCAACAGCGCGGACCGGCAGCACCGCGCGCCATACTCGAGCACGCCGCTGTTCTTCGACGACAACCGCGGCACGATCATCTTCTCGTACAAGACCTACCGCGCGCTGGCCTGCGGGACTCCCCGGTCCGGCAAGTCCAGATACCCGTACACGGTGGTCGACGTGAGCGGGACGGTCAACCACGGGCAGGGCATTGTCCGCCACCGCAAGGTGAACGTGAAGGTGAACTTGCACAACGCCCGCTTTGAGGTGCGCATCATCCAAACGAGCGCGGGCCGCTACACCTTGCGCGTGGACATCCCGCGCCTGCCTCAATACCCGCTGACGTTCACCGGCTTGCAGGGGGTCATCGACACCCGGCGCTAGCGTGCTAGCCGCCTTCTCACGGCCTGGTCACGGATGGACGGCGCGATGGCGCGCCGTCCGCCCGCAACCATGATAGAACCTATGCAACAGACCAAAGAGGCCCGCGGGCATGTCCCGCGGGCCTCTTTATTGCCGGGCGCGGTTGCTCATTGTGATGGAGGGCCTGCTGATATGTCTGTCAAAGAAATCGATGAGCTTTAGCGTGTTACAGATGATGCAATAGTATCTTCTCAAAAAGTCGGAGGCAGGTATACTGAGGCCATTGAGTCGGGGGGGTGGCGGAGCGTGAGTGTGCTGGACGATCTGGATCTGAGCGGGATCACGGACCCTGAGGCGCGGCGCATCAATGACTAACGACTCGATGCACGACATCCTCGGCCCCGGCGGCGTCATCAGCAAGCGCCTGCCGGGTTACGAGGCGCGGCCGCCGCAGATCGCCATGGCCGAGACCGTGGCCGCGGCCATCGAGGCGCGCCAGCACGCCGTGGTGGAGGGGGGCACTGGGGTCGGAAAAGCCCTGGACCTCGACACGCCCATCGCGACCCCGACCGGCTGGGTGCGCATGGGCGACCTGCGCGCGGGCGACACCGTTTTCGATGAGACCGGCACGCCGACGCGGGTCGCACAGGCCTTCGACGTCATGCACGATCGACCCTGCTACGAGATCGAGTTCTCCGACGGGTCCACCCTTGTCGCCGATGAAGAGCACGAATGGATCACGCATACCTGGAGCGACCGTAAACGCGCAAGTCGGCGACGCGAGGCAGGGCCGAGGCACAAAAACTTCGCGGACACTAGTACGCTCAGGGACGTACAATCTCTGCTCCATTCGACATGCGCTGGAGACACGATCTCTGTCACGGAGGCGGTCGAACTGCTGGGAGGACATCGCTATTCCGTTTGGCGCGCCACGCAGGGTGTCGTGCCCGCGGTCGTCAAGGGTCAACAACGCTCCTATGCGCGAACAGCCCTCCTCTCCTCCGTGCTCTCACGGCTCCAGAAGGATGTCAGCGACCGACGACCGGACTCTTTGCCATTTTCACGCCTCACGACCCGCGCTATTGCCTCGACGCTCACGATAGACATCGGCGCCACGCCGCGCCTGAACCATGCCGTGCCGGTCGCCCAGGCGCTCAAGCTGCCCGACGCCGAACTGCCCATGGACCCCCTTGTCCTGGGCTTATGGTTGGGAGACGGCGGATCTAACTGCGCTCAATTGACAACAGCCGATCCCGAGCTTGTTCGTGAGATCGAAGGCGCCGGGTATGTTGTCCGCAAGTTGAAGGCAAAATATCTCTACTCGTTGCACCTGGCCTCAGGACCCGCGCGCAGTCGATGGGAACCAGGGCTCATCGGCGTGTTGCGCGACCTCGGAGTTCTCAACAATAAGCACATCCCGTTATGTTACTTGCGCTCCTCCGAGGGACAACGGCGCGCTTTGCTTGCCGGGCTGCTCGACACCGATGGTACTGTCTCTCCAAATGGCGCGGTGCAGTACACGTCGATCAATCCTCGCCTCGCCCGCGATGTCCATGCCCTTGTCGTGGGCCTTGGCTATCGACCATCTATGATGATCAAGGCGGCGCGGTTGTACGGCAAGGAGTGTGGGACAGCCTATACGATCACCTTCACGACGACCGATCAGTTATTCCGATTGCCACGCAAAGTTGCGGCGCACCATGAGCGGTCACACAACTACACTCCCGCTCGAAACGAGTTTCGCTACATCACCGCCGTGCGTCCCGTGCCATCGCGTCCGGTCCGTTGTATCGGGGTGGCGGCGCCTAGTCACCTCTACCTGGCGGGCGACTCGTTGATCCCGACCCACAACAGCCTCGCCTACCTCATCCCCGCCATCTACAGCGGCAAGAAGGTCATCGTTTCCACTGCCAATAAGGCTCTGCAGGATCAGCTGGTGGCCAAGGACATCCCTTTCCTGCAGCATGCCCTGCCGCGCGACGTCACCGCCGCCCTGGTCAAGGGGCGCGCCAACTACCTCTGCCTCGACCACTTCGAGCACGAGGACGCCTTCCAGACCATGTCCGGCCGCAACCGCGACTATCAGGCCCTCAAACAGTGGGCGACCAGGACGCGTACCGGCGACTTCGAGGAACTGGAGGTACTGCCCTCGCGCGACCTGCTGGCCCGCGTCAGCTCCACCGCGCGCAGCTGCACCGGCAACGCCTGCCCCTCTTTTGGCTACTGCTACGTCGAGCGCATGCGCGACCGCGCCGAGCGCGTCGGCATCGTCGTCTGCAACCACGCCCTGCTGCTGGCCGACCTGGTGCTACGCGACCTTGGCGCGCACCTGCTGCCCGACCGCGACCTGATCATCGTCGACGAGGCGCACCGGCTGGAAGACGCCGCCCTCAACGCCCTCACCGTCAGCCTGGCCCGGCGCGACATCGCCGAATTGGTCGAGAGCGCCCTGCTGCAACGTCACGCCGGCTCGCGTACCGCCTCGGAACTGCTGACGCTGGCGGACGACCTCTTCCGTCCCTTCGAGACGGCCCCCGCGCGTAACCGCGCCATCGTGGTCGAGGAGCTGGGCGCCGCGCTGCGCCTGTCGGAGGCGCTCGACGCTATCCACGAGCAGTTGGTGCGGCACAACCCCTACAAAGACCTGGCGCAGCCCACACCGGAGAGCCGCCACTACGAGCGCCTGCTGGAGTGGACCGACCGCCTCACCCTGGACAGCCGCGTGATCGGGCGCATCCACGACGAGGATTGCGTCCGTTATGTCGAGTATGGTGTCGGCGTCCGTTCGCGCGAGGCCACCCTGAAGTGGACGCCGGTCGACGTGGCCGAGCCCCTGGAGCGGCTGCTGTTCAAACAAACGCCGGTCATCTGCACCTCGGCCACGCTGGCGGTGGGCGACTTCGCCTACTTCCGGCGCTCCGTGGGCATCGCCGAGGCCGTGGAGTTCGTGGCCCCCAGTCCCTTCGACTACGCCGCGCAGTGCCTGCTCTACGTGCCGGCGCACCTGCCCGAGTTCCGCACCGCCGCCACGCCCGCCTATACCGAGGCTCTCTGCAACGAGATCGAGCGGCTGGTGCGCGCCAGCAGCGGGCGCGCCTTCCTGCTCTTCACCTCCTACCGTGGACTGGAGGAGGCTTATACGCAGCTGTGTGAGCGGCTGCCGTATCCCCTGCTGAAGCAGGGCGAGCTGTCGCGCGCCGAGCTGCTGCGGCGCTTCCGCGCCGAGGGCGACGCCGTGCTGTTCGCCACCAAGAGCTTCTGGGAGGGCGTGGATGTGGTGGGCGAGGCCCTCTCGCTGGTGGTGATCGACCGCGTGCCCTTCGGCGTCCCCGACGACCCCATCGTCGCCACGCGCGTGGCCAGGCTCAAGCGCGAGGAAGGCGATTGGTTCAACGACCTGATGCTGCCCACGGCCATCCTGCAGCTCAAGCAAGGCTTCGGCCGCCTGATCCGCTCCGGACGCGACCGCGGCGTGGTGGCGCTGCTGGACAGCCGCATCGCCCACAAAGGCTACGGCCGCCGCATCGTCGAGGCCCTCCCCCCCGCCCGCCTGGTCCACCACATCGAGCAGGTCGAGGAGTTCTTCGCGTCCGAAGGCCGATAACTATGGTCGAGGTGTGTGATTAGGATAAGGGCATATCAATATAGGATTTTCTACACCTCAGGCCGTGCGATGGCCGCGTCGTAATGCGTGCAGTAACAGAATGACACAGTAGAGGCTGGCTGCGCCATCAAGGCCAAACAGGACCGGATGCAAGGCTGCACCTGGACCAAAGCCAAGAACGTTTAGCACGCCGGCATAGACAGCGGTCACACCGATAACATGACCCATCAGGCGCTGTGCATCATCCATGTCCCCATTTTTCCACGCGCGACGTAAACAACGTATGCCAAATATCGCAGGGCTGAGCACCAAGAACAGTAGGGCAAGGACTCCGAGTATTGGAATGAACCCGACAGACAAGAAAAAGATGGGCTGCCCGACGATGGTCACAACGCCAGCCGCAAGTAGTAAACCGTACGGAATCCGCACCTTACGATCAGTAAAAAATAGAATGGCCACGCCGACAAGCCACTCAATAGGCATAATGACAAGTATCACGGCGCTTGCCGTCCAAGCTGCCATATGTTGTGCGTAGTCTGCACCGTAGCTGAAGTAAGTCTGGTCAACATAGATCACCGTGTCCCGCTCGACTCGGAACATCTCCCAGGTTGCAACGACCATTCCGATCAACAAAGATAACGTGACGAGCACTGTAACTCGGATTATCGGTGGTCGTGACGCGGCAGGCGCTGGGCGCCGGATCATAGCATATCCTCTAATAGGCGCCACATTCCTCTAGCCTGACATCGCCAACTGTGTCATCTTTGCTATCCTGAATCGGCGTCACGTGCAGGATGAGTGGAATGCCGGGACACTGTCAAGGACCCATTCGTCAGCGACAATTGCCCGGGCTAGATAAGTGACACTGGACTGCACGCACGGAGTGTGGGTCATGCAGCGTTGCACATAGACTGTGACGTACAATCGATGACGGGCAAGCAGCGTAGCGAGCGCCCGTGCCCTCGGGACTTTCGTGGGCCAATATCAAGACACGGGCCGGGGCTGCCCAACGACATTGGGCAGCCCCGGCCTGCTGATGGCTAATTGCTAATTGCTGACCGCTAAGTGGACACTGGTAAGTTCTTGCACAGCCAGCATGCCTGGATGTATCACTTGCGCCGCCTGTGTGAGTTGCACGAACTTAGCAACACCTACTTAGACGCTGGCTGATCGCGGGAGAGGGGTTGCGGCCCAGCCTCCGTGGGACGCCGCCTTCAAGATCAGGGCGTCAGGCGAAGATGGACCGGGAGGAGTTGCCCTCCTCTCCCGCGGCAGGGAGAGCCGGTTGGGCCATCGGCTGCGCGGAGCCGATGGCCCAACCGCGTGGGGTCGTGGGATGGGAGTGAGGGCTTTAGCGTAGCGGCAGCGCGGCGACCATCGCGCTGCCCGTCGGCACGTAGATGTAGCCCGGGCTGACACGGGTGACCGCGATGCCAGCCCCGCTGCCTGCCAGCGTCGTACTGTAGACGAGTTTGCTCCCGTTGCCGTCGAGTTCGCTTATGAAGGCGGTCGCGCCGGGAGGGGAGTGGACTCCCGGCGTCGGCGGGACGTTTGGCGCGGTCGTGACGCCGGCTACGAGGGCATGCCCTCGGCCGTCTAACACGATCCCATTGCCCGCGTCGGCGTCGCCGCCGAGGTGGGCGCCGTAGACGAGGTCGCTCCCGTCGGCGGTTAGCTCGGCGACAAAGGCGTTGCGCCCCGTGGTTGCCCCACCGCCGCCGAGCGTCGTGGCGTAGGCCCCCTGCGCAGTGGGGAAATCGGAGGAATCGGTCTGGCCCGTCACGAAGGCCTGGCCGGCGGTGTCCACGGCGATCGCGTTGCCGACATCGTCGCGGCTCCCGCCGAGGTAGGTGCTGTAGACGAGGCCGCTCCCGCTCGCGTTCAGTTCGCCGACAAAAGCGGTGTTGTCGTCGTCAGCAGGGTGGCCGCCCGGCGCGATCGCGTACGCGTTGTCCGTGGTCGGGAAGTCGGGCGCATCGGTGGTCCCGACCACGTAGGCGTGCCCCCCAGCGCCGAGCGCGATGCCGTTGCCCGCGTTGCCCTGCAGCCCGTGGCCGCCCAGGAACGTGCTGTAGACGAGACGGCCGCTGTTGGTATCCAGCTCGGTCACGAAAGCGTCGCTGGCGCCGACCAGGGTGCGCGAGAGGGCACCGGTGCTGGTCGGGAAATCGGGCGAGGAGGCGCGCCCGGTGACGTAGGCGTGGCCCGCGCCGTCCACGGCGATGGCGTTGCCGCTGTCGGCCGGGACGTAGACGGCGGCGCCGCCGTGGCCGCCCAGGAACGTGCTGTAGACGAGCGCACCGCCGTCGGCGCTCAGTTCCGCGACAAAGGCGTTGCCGCGCGCGGACCCGAGGGCGCGCGAGAGGGCGCCGGGCGTGGTCGGGAAGTCGGGGGCATAGGTGCGCCCGGTGATGTAGGCGCGGCCCGCGCCGTCCACGGCGATGGCGCGGCCAGCGTCGCCGAAGCCGTAGCCGCCGACGCGGCCGCCGCTCCCGCCGAGCAGGGTGCGGTAGACCAGGGCGCTCCCGCCGGGGCTCAACTCCGTCACCGCGACGAGGTCCGTGGCGCGGACGGCCGTCGCGGTGGGGCTCAACGGGAAGTCCGCGACGGTGACGTAGCCGGTGATGTAGGGGTTGCCGCCGCCGCCGGCCGCCACGGCGTTACCCGCGTCGCCGCCCGCGCCGGTCCCGCCGTAGCCGAGCGTCTGCGTGATGCGTAGCGGTTGCGCGCGGTCGTAGCTTCCCAGCGCGAAGCTGACCGTTCCCGTCGCCGTCGCTGTCGCCGTTATCGTTGTCGTTGCCGTCGCCGTCCCCGTGGCCGCGATGAGGCCGCGCGGGACATAGCGAATGGAGACGGCGCGGCGGACGCCGCCCACCACCTGCTCGGCCGTCAGATGGCCGAGGGGCAGGGCGCCGTCCGCCCCCAGTGATGTGCTCAAGGCGAGGTTGCCCGGCGCGTCGAGCCGGCCGCCAAGGGACGGCTGCAGCTGCACCACGCGCGGGTCCGTTCCGGGCGCCAGCGTCAGGGTGTAGGTCAGGTACCCCGGCGCGCCGTCGTAGGCCAGGTCGACGCCGCGATAGAGATCGCGCACGGTCACGACGGCATAGCCGGGTATCGCCCACTGCCACGCGCGGGGGTCGGGGCCCGTGAGGCTGTTGCTCAGGCCGGGCAGCCGGTCCAGCCCGGCGATCCCGGCCCGCGCGTTGGCGCCGGCGAAGCGCAGGCGCAGCACGCAGGCGCCGGTGCTCGCCCGCGGCCCGAGGCCCTCCGTACAGCGGCCGCCCGCCTCGGGCGGGGCCAGGGCCAGCACGGCATCGTCGGGGGTCAAGAAAACCGTGTCGCCGCCATCAAGCGCCAGGAAGCCCACGCGGGGGTCGGTCTGGCCGCGGTTCTCGTCGAAGCGCAGCATCGCCGGCGGAGGGACGGCCGCCTGGAGCTGCGTCTGAGTGGATTCCAACGCCCGATCATCGATGGGTCGCGACAGGGCGCGCGGCGCGTCCCGACTCGGCAGCGCGCGTATCAGCGGGCGCAGGGTCATCGAACGTTGCGCGGACGGCGTCGCCGGCCCGCTCAGGGGGACAGTGCCGACCCGCGTTGGTCCGATCAGGGGGACAGTGCCGACCCGCGTTGGTCCGATCAGCGACGGTAGCCAGAGGCCCAGGCAGAGGGCGAAAGAGATGGCAGCCGGGATAGCCGTAGCCGGCAGGTCAGCAGGGAAACCGGCGCGCTGTCGCGATCTCAAGATCAACCTCCTCATCGCGATGACGGTGGCCTCGGGGTTGGGGGCAGCAGGGATCAGGGCCTGGACATGCGTCGTGCCGCTCTCACTATAGCGCCTTTCGGCACGATCCGCGCGGGGGCGTGTCACGAGACTGTGATGGTGGATATGATCGAGCCTGCGACTTCAGTCGCACGGCAAACGACGGACACTGAAGTGTCTCCCGCCATGGGTGCAGCAGCTCAGCACATGCTTGCGTAGCGACTTCAGTCGCCGTGGTTTGCCATGCGACTGAAGTCGCAGGCGCGCCCCGCCCTTGACAGCCCAGGGCGAAAGCTCTATGATCGTGTCAAGAGCGGTGGGCGCTCCAGAAGGAGGGTAGAAACGTGAAACGAGGTTCTGTGACCGCAGGCATGGGACGGCGAACTGTCCTGCCCATTAGCACAAGCACAGAGACCTCGGGCCGTGTGCTGCCCGGGTCTGGTCGCCTCTATCACCGCCGCTGCCGCGTGACCGTCTGACGACGTCTGGCGCGTCAGCCTGGCGACCTTAACCAACACGTGTCATAGGCCGACGCGCGTGAAAGACACGCCGCCGCCATGACGGTGGACCGTGGGCAGGACACAGCCGTGTCCATAGAGCGCCCACGGTTTTTTCTTGCGCCGCGACGCCATCGACCGTGGGCAGAGCATGTCTCTGGCTCGCGGTCTTTTTTATGTCAGCAACGACGAAGGAGGTGGCCCTGATGAGTGACCACAGGACGACAGAGGACACCACGAGAGAGCCGATGAATACTACCGACGACCGTAGGAGACATAGATGTCATCGTTTAACCCAATCGAGATGGCGGATGAGGATGAGGCCGTGGCCGGGATATCTGTCCCGGTCCTCGCGGAGTTCGTCGCGCAGGGCTGGATCACGGGAATCCACCGCCAGGTAAAGTCCGGCAAAGAGGCGACCGTCTACTGCTGCCACGGCGAGCCCAAGTCTGGCGCCGCGTTAGTCGCGGCCAAGGTCTACCTGGCGCGCCAGGCGCGCAACTTCAAGAACGACGCCGTCTACCAGGAAGGGCGCTACGTGGCGGACCGCCGCCAGCGCCGCGCCATGGAGCGCAAGACCGCCACGGGACGCGAGACGCAGTCCGCGCTGTGGCTGGACCACGAGTATCGCACCCTCGGCCTGCTGCACGAGGTTGGCGCCGATGTGCCGCGGCCGATCACGTCCGGGGGCGGCGTGATCCTGATGGACTACGTGGGCGATCTGGAGGCGCCCGCTCCACTATTGGCCCATGTGGCCCCGGAGCCCGACGAAGCCTGGCCGCTGTTCCGACGCGTCATGCGCAACGTGGAGCTGTTGCTGGCGTGCAACTGTGTGCACGGCGACCTCTCCGCCTACAACATGCTCTACTGGGAGGGCGCCATCACCATCATCGACGTGCCCCAGGCCGTCGACCCACGGACCAACCCCAATGCCCGCGATCTGCTGGCCCGCGACGTGGAGAACATCTGCCGCTACTTCTCCCGTCATGGTGTGCGCGGCGACCCCGGCCGCATCACGCAACAGCTCTGGGCGCGCTTCATGCGGGGAGAATTGTAGCTCAGCCCCTTGTCTCTTGGTCCCCTCTCTTAATACATACGTCGTAAGAGAGGGGGTCAGGAGGAAGGAATATGTGGATTGAAAAGGAGGCGGCAGGATGGCCGGACCAGACCCAAGACAGGCGATGAGGGATTATCTAGGCGCGCCGAGCGTTCTCATCTCTGACACGCCGGACCCCCGTGGGGGTGGATGGCACAGCCGGCAGTCGCGTGGCGGCATGGGAGCAGATGTGACAACGATGCGGTTCCTCAAAGAGCGCGGCATCCCGAAACGCCAGGTGCATGCCGTGACGTTCGACACGGCCGAGGGATGGCGGATGCGCTTCACCTGTGACCTCGCGCAGGACGATGACGGTCACTGGCACGTCCAGGGAGGCGCCGGGGGCAGTGCGGATGGGGGGCCTGTTCGCGCCAACCCATGGGTAAATCTGGGCGGCGGCGGCTGGCCCGCCAATTTCTATGCTGGGGGAGACGTCTTGGACAACGGCTTAGACGTGGCGCGCGTGCGCCTAATCGCTGCCAACGGGACCATCATGGAAGACACGGTCGACGCCGGGGTGGTCCTGTTTGTCACGGATCAGCCCGTTGAGCTGCCTATCCAGGCCGAACTATACGATCGGACCGGGCAAATGGTCGGGCAGCATACCGCGATCGGAAGGATATAGTGATGAGCCTGTGTTCTTTGTCGAGGCGCCATGATGGTGGTCAAGGGGGCGCCCCGAGATTGTGATAATGTCGGGGCGCACCTAGAAGCGTCCGTGGCCAAGCGAGGCAGGGGCGCGCCAAGTACACTACAAGGGTATGAGAGAGTGATGCCCCGACACGCCGCGCGCCCCTTTCCCACTTGAGGAGGACACATCAATGAGCGATACCCAAGCAACCGAGTCGACCTACGTCGCCTTCTGGCTCTACCGGGCCATGCCGGAGTGGCGCTGGCTTGACGACTCCGCCCGCGCGCACCTACGCGCGGAGTACGCCCGTACGCTGGAAGAGCATACCGGCGCCTTGACCTTGCGCGGCGCCTACTCGCTGGTCGGCCTGCGCCACGACGCCGACGTCATGCTGTGGCTGCACGGGCCGAGCATGGCCGCGATCCAGGATCTGGCCGTGGCCCTGCGTAAGACGGGTCTGGGCTCGTACCTGGAGCAGGTCTACGCCTACATCGGCCTCGTCCCACAATCCCGCTACTCGCCGGAGCACCGGCCGGCTTTTGCCAAGGGCGCGCCGCCGCGCGAGTACCTGAGCATCTATCCGTTCACCAAGACGCACGAGTGGTATCTGCTGCCCTTCGAGGAGCGCCGCCGTCTGATGGCCGAGCATGGCCGTATGGGTCAGGCCCACAGCGCCATGCCCGAGGTGCGCATCGACGCCGAGACCGACGGGGGCGGGACGGCGGTCGCCGTGGCCGAGGCGATCAAGGCGGCCCCAACCGGAAGCGTGCTGGCCAACACGGTCAACTCGTTCGGCCTGGGCGACCAGGAGTTCGTCGTGGCCTTCGAGTCGGAGAGCCCGGCCGCCCTCGAGGCCATGGTCGAAGACTTGCGCGGCGCGGCCGTGCGCGTCTACACTGCCGTCGACACTCCTATCTTCCTGGGCCGCCGCAAGCCGCTCACCGCCGTGCTCGACGACCTGGGCTAGTGTCATCTTAAAGCGGTTTGTTTAGGGTGCGTTTCGTTTGAGTTGGAGCGGCGTCTCCCCCTCTCCCGCGCACAGGGAGAGGGGGCCGGGGGGTGAGGGTGTCCCCAACACGGATGAAACGCACCCGTTTGTTTAAGGCATCCTCGACCGCTCTGGCGCCCGATACGCAGCCGATGGGCTGGCGGTGGCAAGCAGCGGTGATGCTGCCGCTGGCCGCGGCTTTCACGTGGTTCGCGTTTGGTGTGCGCGGCATGTATCACCTCAGCGGGGACGAGCCGCACTATCTGGCGATCACGCAGGGGCTGTGGCTCTACCATACCCTCGACCAGCACCGCGTGCTCTACCAGCACGACTTTTTTGCCTATTTCCCCCACCTGATGAGCAGCCACTCGCTGCACCGCGGTCGCCACCTCTACCCGCTGCACTACCTTGGCTTGCCCCTGGTGATGCTGCCCGGCTTTGCTCTGGCCGGCGCGCCCGGCGCTGAGGTCACGGCGCTACTGATCTCCCTGCTCGTCTGCTGGCGCGCCCTGCACGTCTGCGCCCGCGTGGCGGGGCCCGTGGCCGCGTCGATCAGCGTGCTGGGCATGGGCCTCGCCGTCCCCTTCGTCTCCAACGCCCCGACCATCTACCCCGACCTCCTCGCCGCCCTGCTGCTGGTACTGGGCTACGAGGTCGTCGACGCGCCGACGCTGACGGCCAGGAGGGCCCTGACGCTGGGACTGCTGTTGGCCGCCATGCCCTGGGTCCACGCCAAGCTGCTCGTCGCCGTCGCCGCCCTGGCGCTGTGGGCGCTCTATAGCCTGTGGCGGTCCCGGGACACCCTCACCCCCCAGCCCCATGCGGATTGGTCTCTCGGCTCTGCGGAGCCGACAGCCCAACCGGCTCTCCTGCGCGCGGGAGAGGGGGGGCAGTCTGTCCGCTCCCCTCTCCCGCGCACAGGGAGACGGGTAAGGGGCGAGGACCTTGTCTCCCCTCACATGGGGAGAGGGGCAAGGGGCGAGGACCTTGTCTCCCCTCACATGGGGAGAGGGACAGGGGTGAGGACGCCTTCTCCCCTCTCCCGCGCACAGGGAGAGGGGCGGGGGGTGAGGGCTGCCCTTGTGCTGGGCCTGCCGCTGCTGTCCGTCGGGGGGTTGCTGTTCTTCAATGGATGGCTCTACGGCTCGCCGACGCTGACCGCGCAGTTCTCGTTGCGCGGCCAGGCGTTGCTGTCCGGCAATCCGCTATCCGGCCTGGCCGGGCAGTTGTTTGCGCAGGGGCAGGGCATGCTGGGTACCGGGCCATTCCTGTTGCTGGTGATCCCCGGCGCGGTCGCGCTGTGGCGGCGCGACCGGGAAACAGCCCTCAAGGTCGGGCTGGTCACACTCCCCTATTGGCTGGTCACGCTGACCTACCACGACTGGTGGGGCGGGGACTGCCCGCCGCTGCGCTACCTGCTGCCGCTGCTGCCGCTGTGGTCGGTCGGGACGGCCGCGCTATTGGCCGGCCTGCGTACGCTCGCCGCGCGCCTGGCCGTGGCGGCGTTCGCGGGCATCACGCTTGCCCTACTGCTGGTCCTTCCGAGCGCGCCGCGTTTGGGCTGGCCGCTGCCCGGCGGCCAGAGCGCGACTTTGGTCGCGCTGGGCAACATGCTCCACCTGCCCCTGACCTACTGGCTGCCGACCTTTGTGATCGTGCCGGTCGACAACGGCTTGTGGCGGACGCCCTGGCTCATCGCGCCGTGGGCACTGGGTCTACTCGCGCTGTGGCTGCTCCTGGCGGGAAATGAGCGCCTGGCGACGCGAAGGAGAAGGTAAGGCTCTGATAGAGGCGGGGCGTGACCCCGCTATGGCCGCGGCGCGAACAGGTTGTCCCTCAGGAAGGCGATCATGCCTCGCTTGCGCGTGTCGCCCGGACGTCGGCCAGCATCGCGCCAGTCTCGCTCCCAGCGCACCAGTTTCGGGTCGTGGAGGACAAAGGAAGAACTATCGGTTGGGACCGTGTCGACAGGGGGCGAGTCAGTCTCCTGTGAAGCATGACTTGAATCTTCTAGCTCCGCTGAGTAATCCATGATCAACGCTCTCCTATCCTATACAATAACCGCCAACGCTATCAGAAGTATACCCAACCACAGGATTTCGGCAATCAGCGCGCGTAGCGCGATCACCAGAAACCCTTCTTTTGCGAGCAGTGTCGCTTCGTTTATCGCATACGCGTCCAGATATGCTCCAATGAGAAAGCGTTTCGTTTCCTCCTCACTGTCTAACCCTTTGGTCGGCAATTCTTGCTCATTGAGTGCCACGAACTTGTTTGTCGCGTAGGCTCGACCCGCGAAGTAGGCGACGACAAGATAGCACAGCGCGTCGCCCGCGACGCCCCAGTGCAACACGGTGCGCGATGGCTCCGGCACGGTTGACACGGCTCCTAATAGCGCCGTGACCGCTCCCACGACGATAGAGCCGGAGCCCAGGATGAACGACGCCCTCGTGTTCAGGGCGTCACGTTCGGCGGCAAGGCGGTCCGTGATGGCCTTGATCTCGTCATAGATGATGCCGGCGCTGTAGAAGTGAGCGCCGGGCGTCGGAGTGGACGTTGATGGTGTAGGGGGCGTTGACATCGCGACGACCGTTAGCGCCGACGCGGCGGGCGGCGGTGTATGCGGGACGGCTTGGGGACCGGCAGGGCCGGGATCGCGGTGAAGGGGAGGTTGACGATGAACGAACCGGCGTTGAACAGGGCGCGCGTGATGATGCGCTGCGCGTGCGGGACATCGAGCCGTCGCCCGGCAACGCCCGGGCGCGGCGCCCGATCCAACCGCCGGGCCAGGGCAAACAGGACGCTGCGCAATGTGCCCTGATCGATCCTTTGCACGAACGCCACCAGCGTCCCGCCGGCGAGCATCCGCACCTGCTCGGTAAAGCGGTTCAGCAGCGTCCCGGTACGCCCTACTTGATAGGCGCGATAGACGGTCAGCCGGCGGTCCAGGTAATAGCCCAGCTGAAAGGCCGGGCGCACCGTGTCCGGGCTGCCCGGCGCGCGCAACGCGACGAGGCGGTTGAACTGGATCACCCGGAAGGACCCCAGCCGCTCACCGGCGGCGGATTGGGATAGGCCGCCGACCGCGATAGCGGGCGCGCCGGGCATGGTAATGGCGACGCGGGGATAGATCTCGTTGCGGTAGACGTACTCGAAGCCGGCCGCCGCCACGATGAGCGCCACGATGGCGAGCAGGAGGACGACGATCAGATAGATAGGTGGACGCGCCGCGCGGCGTATTGTACGAGGCGGGGTCGAACGCAGCGCCGCGCGTTGCGCCAGGGACATCGGGCTTGGGCGAAACTCCTGACTCACCATTCCTCCGGGCACGATCGTCGCACGCCCGCACCGTGGGTGTACGCACCTAGCGTTATAGCGTGTCGCGCATCCAACTGTCTACCTGTGTTGTTCACAAGAGATCCGCCATCACCGTCGCAGGTCCCGTTCCACCCTATCTATTATGGCGTGAGACGGTGCAGATCGCGCGGGAACAGCGTCGTCTCGCGGATGTTGGCGGCGTCGGCCAGCCGCGACACCCAACGCTCCAACCCCAACCCGAAGCCGCCGTGGGGCGGCATCCCGTGACGGAACGCCTCCAGATAGCCCGCAAACGGCGCGGCATCGAGCCCGCGCGCGCGCAGCGCCGCCAGGTAGTCCTCGTAGCGATGCAGGCGCTGGCCGCCGGTGACCAGTTCCAGGCCACGGAACAGCAGATCGAAGCCGTTGGAGTAGTCCGGGCGGGCCGGGTCGGGGTGCGTGTAGAAGGGACGCTTGGCCATGGGGTAGCCGGTCACGAACAGGAAGTCCGAGCCGTGCTCGCGTTGCGCCCAGACGCCGAGCGCGCGCTCATGGGCCGGGGCGAGGTCGGGCTCGCCCCGCGCGTCCTCGCCGGTCTCACGCCACACGATGTCCTGGGCCTCGGTAAAATGCACCGCCGGGATCGTCGCCGGCACGTCCGGCAACGACAGCCCGAGCAGCGCGAGCGCCGCGTCCCCCTCGTGCGCCCGGACGGCCGCGACCATGCCCCGTAGCACGTCGGTCAGGACGGCCATCACGGTCGTGTGGTCGGCGATGAAGCCCAACTCGGCGTCGAGCGAAACGTACTCGTTGAGATGGCGCGGCGTGTCGTGCGGCTCGGCGCGGAAGACAGGCCCGACCTCGAAGACGCGCTCGAACACACCGACCATGATCTGCTTGTAGAATTGCGGGCTCTGCGCCAGGTAGGCGGGGCGGCCGAAGTAGTCCAGCGCGAACACGTTGGCGCCGCCCTCGGTCGCCTCGGCCACGATCTTGGGCGTCTGGATCTCGGTGAAGTCCAGCGCCCGCAGCGTGGCGCGAAAGCCGTCCAGCGAGGCCGCGGCCAGCCGGAACAGCGCGCGGCGGCGCGGGTGGCGTAGCGCCAGCGGGGCATGGTCCAGGATCGTGGGCAGTTGCGCCTTGAGCGCGGGCCGGAACAGGTCGAAGGGCAGCGCCTCGTGCGCGGGCGACAGCACCTCGATCACCGGACGATGCACCTCCACGCCGCCGGGCGCCTGTGGCGCGGCCACGGCCACACCGCTGACGGCGAGCACCGACTCGTTGTGCAGCGCGGCCAGCAGTTCGACCGTGACTGGGTCCTCGACGACGATCTGGGCGACACCCAAACCGTCGCGCAGCAGCAGGAAGCTCACCCCGCTCAGGCGGCGCAGGCGGTGCAACCAGCCCGCAAGGTGGACGGGCCGGCCCGCGTGCGCCGCTAGGCTGGTCGTCGCGATTCGCGGGGGCAAGGGCGCGGGCGTACCGTTGGCAGTGGTGGTGGATAGCGGAGTAGCTGGAGTACCCATGGTGACACCTCTCCCTTTCGGGGATAAACACACGCCTCCTCATCCGCGCGGACGAGGAGGCGTTCGTGGTGCCACCGCACTATTCGCTGCTATCCTCCCGTCTCGCCCTCCCTGCCCGATACGCGCATGGCGCACGCGCAACTATCGAACGGGGCAGCACTGACAAGAGGCAGCAGCCTCTAAGACCCGATCACGGGGGTAAACCGTCGGAGCTTATGATACTGTCCGCCACGCCCTTGGCCGCATCTTTTTCGGCGACGACGTGACGTAGGGCGTGGGCCAGCCGTTGGGCTCCGCGCTCGGGAGGGTCTATGCGCGCGAACCGGAGGCCGCCATCGCAGCCTCGGCGGCTCTCTGTCACTCCGGCAAGCCGCGCGCCATCGTCTCCGTCAACGCTTTAGCGCAGTATAACATGATCCTTCACGCATCAGCGTTGGCAGGCGCATTACCAATTAGTCCGCGATATCGTGTATCATTGTGGTTAGCAAAAGGTGTGCGACTTTCTTGTACGTCGCGCGTGGGGACACGTGATGGGGGAGGGGGAGTCGCCGGCGCCTTTTCCCCACCAAGGAAACACGCTTCCGAGTGAGGGAGTCGTTTCTTGTCCGTCAGGGGCAAGATTACTTGGTGGGTTTTTCCATTTCTGGTGTGATCCTCAGCACCATCACGTCACCACGCGCGGCGTGTAGATAGCGATCCTCCTTGCCTTGCTTCCTCTGGCTCCCCTGACCAGTCTACCGCTAGCAACATACATAACCACCCTTCCATGTGTCCTGTCTATACCATATCCGATAGGACACCTGCCCTAACAACTATCCGCAGGGGGCCTATTCGAGCTTCGCGGTGTGGAGCCGCTGGTTTACATTCGCTAGTGCAGGATTGAGGAGCTTACTTTGCAGCGCCGCTGTACAGCCGACCGCAGTCGGCCGGTGGTTTGCCTTGCGACCGCAGTCGCAGGCGTGCTTCGCTGCAAACAGACCGCTTTAAGGCGACACTAGGATGCCCGGTGGGGTAGGTATCTACCGTGCGACGTAGGTCAGCAGGTCATAGACATGCCGAATTCAATTCGACGTTGGCTCGTCGCCGCACGGATGTGCGGTGTTAGCATTGCTAGCATGGGACGCACTCGTTTCCCTCTCGCGCAGCCCACCTGGACTGGGACCGGCCGCAGCCTGTCGGGGGCCGGTCGGCAAAGCGGAGATGGGAGAGGGGTCGGGGGTGAGGATTGATTGCATCGTCATCGTGAGGAGGACGGGAATGAGCGAGGACTATACGTGGGAGCGATGGCCACAGGCCGAGGCATTGGTAGAGAGGCATCTGGAGCGGTTCCTGGACGGGCATGGAGCGGCGCGCGCGCTGGCCGCCGAGACCGAGGAGCGGGCCAGCGTCCGCCTGTTCGACCTGCTGGACCATATCGTCTTGTCTGGTGATACGGCCGTGGTTGCCGCGCTGCACGCCGCCGGTTTCGAGGAGGAGGCCGTCGATGCGCCCGCCGGATGCGGCGTCTACGGCCATCCCGGCGCGCAATTGCCCCGCGTCGCGGTGCGGCGGGTGGGCGATCATGGCGAGCCGCGGGTGGAGAGCATCGGCGTCAAGGTCGAGTCCATCGACGACTTCCTGCTGGCGCGCGGCCTGCAAGCCCCGATCGCGGGCAGCCTGCTCGGTCCCTACCGCACGGCCGCCATCTGGCCCGAGGGCGAGGAGGGCGCCGAGGGCGAGCGGCGGGTCGTGCTGGTGGAGCGGCGTGGCTATCGCGGGTTCGTGCCACAAGAGCGTCCCGCCGACTATGCTCAGACCTACCTGACCGCGCGCGAGCGTTGGGCCACGCGCCAACGGGTGACCGACGACGAGGGCCAGGGCATGGCGGCGACGGTGCGTCGGGCGCGCGAGCTGGCGGCCATGGTCGGGCGCGACACCGCCGCCTGGATCGCCTTTGAGGTCGAGCGCGACTACTGGCAGCGCCGCAACGGGGCCGCGCAGGCGCAGCGGGCGCGCCAGGACCGCCTGGGACTGGGCTGGGCCAACCACGACCACCACACCTTCCGCTCATCGCGCGCGCACTTCGCCGCGTTGATCGCCACTCTGGAAGAGCTTGGCTTCGTGTGTCGCGAGCGCTTCTACGCCGGGTCCGAGGCCGGCTGGGGCGCGCAGGTCCTGGAGCAGGCGGCCTGCGGCCTGGTCGTCTTCGCCGACGTCGACCTGCGGCCCGACGAGACCGACCTCGACTTCGCCCACCGTGCCCTGCCCCAGGAGGATCGGCTGGGCACCGTGGGGCTGTGGTGCGCGCTGCACGGCGAGTCGCTGCTGGGCGCGGGCATGCACCACCTGGAGGCGCAGTTTGCGTTCGAGCGCCTGCGCGACGACCTCGCCGTGATGGGCGTGGGCATGATGAAGCCGTTCAGCAACTTTCACCACCTGCGCCAGGCCTTCACCAGGGGCGAGCGCTGGCGCGTCGCGCCGGCCCGCCTGGAGCGCCTGCGCGCGGCCGGCCGCATCACTCCCGAGCAGTACCAGACCTTCCTATCGGAGGGCGCCATCGGCAGCCACCTGGAGAACTTGCAGCGACGCGACGGCTTCAAAGGCTTCAACCAACACAACGTCAGCACTATCATCCGCGCCACCGACCCGCGCGAGGCTCTCAGCAGCAGGCAGTAGGCCGCTGTGGCCCGGTTCGGCCCGGTTCGGCCCGGTTCGGCCCGGTTCTTGCCCCTGGTCTGTCCCGTAGCTTCATAAGCCCCGAGATTCCCACGAGAGGAGAACGTACAACATGTCCACGGCTTCACACTCGAAAGAGACGGAGACCATTACGAAGTACATCGGCGATATGCATGCCCTTGAGTCGCATATCTTCCAGGCGATCGACAAGCAGCACAAGCTGCTCGACGACCATCCGAACGCCAAGGAGAAGATTCAGACGTTCCGCAACACGCTCGACCAGCATGTCAACGCCCTGCAGGCGCGTCTGGACGAGTTGGGCGGCAGTCCCACGCATCCGATCAAAGAGGGCGTGGCGGCGGCAGCGGGCGTTATCGCCGGCCTGTACGACAAGGTGCGTACCGAAGAGGCGTCCAAGGATCTGCGCGACGACTACACGGCGATCAACGCCTCCATCATCGCCTATATCATGCTGCACACCACGGCCCTGGCCTTCAACGACCAGCAGACGGCCGCTCTGTGCAAGCAGCACCTGACCGACAACGCGCACTTCGTGATGGACATCAACAACTACATGCCGGAGCTGGTGCTCGAAGAGTACAAGCAGGATGGCCTCACCTACGACCCCGCAGCGCTCCAGGGCACGCGCCAGGTTATCTCCGGAATCTGGAGCCAGTCGAACAGCTAGCTGCCAGTAACTCGGCCAGCAGTGACTGTCCAAAGAGTCACCTCTCAAGAGGGGAGCAGGCCACCAATGGCCTGCTCCCCTCTCGCTGTATGGCGCGGCTTATCCTCGTCGCCGACCGACTGAAAGCGCGGACGGCAGTATCTTTAACCAAAATTTAACCTACAGATCCCGGAAATATAGCTTGGCTATGTTGTGGATGCGATATGGTGAGGTGGTGACTACAAAACATCGCTCCATCGCACGCTCGACAGCAACAGCCCGCTCCACCGTCCTATCGCCCGGCCTCAGTCCAGACGCGCGGCGTGGACTATCCCTCTGCTGGCCGCGACGAGGGGCGTTGGCCTTCTTACCCGTGATAGCCGTGACCCTCACGCTCACTGGACTGGTCTGGCGCGCGGCGCCGGGCGGGCTGCCCACGCCGAGTGGGCGGACGATCACGCCGGCCGGCACGATGGTCTCGGCCGGCGACTTCCCCGCCGCCGCGCTGCTCTCGCCCGCCGGTACCCTCTACGTGGCCGACGCCGGCGAGACGGCGAACTATCTCGACGCCTACCAGACCCCGAGCCTCGCCGCGACGTTCACCTTACCCACCGCTCCCGCCTCGGCCAATGCAGCGCCCTACGCGCAGTCGGGCAGTCTGGCGCTCTCGCCCGATGGCCGCACGCTCTACGACGCCGGTGGGCGCACCGGCGTCATCAGGGCCTTTAGCGCCACCGCCGCGCCCACGCAAAGTATGACCTACACCGTGGCCAACGCCTACGTCGGCGGCGTCGCGGTGGGCCGTAGCGGCCGCTACCTCTTTGCCACGCTGCCTTTCGACAGCGGCAGACTTTATAACAAAGGGCGCCTGCTGGCCCGCGTCGACACGGTCACTGGCGGCGTCGTCACCGCGACCGTTGGGCAGCATCCCCTGGCCATCGCAGAGGGTGTCCTGCGCCGCGGCGAGCGCGAAGTCGTGGCCGTGGCCAACCGCGACGACGGGACCGTCAGCATCCTCGATACGGCTACGCTGGCCACCATCGCGACGGTGGCGGTCGGCCGCCAGCCCGCCGACCTGGCCTTCACCGGCGACGGCTCGCATCTGCTGGTAGTCGACAGCCTCGACGACCAACTGGTCGACGTACAAACGGCCTCCTGGCGGGTCGACGCGCGGCTGTCGCTCAGCGCGCCGAACGGCGTTGGGGCGGCGCCCAACGCGCTGGCGGTGACGCGCGACGGCGGGACGGTCTACGTGGCGCTCTCGGCGGACAACGCCGTGGCCGTGGTGCAACGCCTGCCGGTGGGCCGCACGGCCGAGCGCCCTGCCGTGCTGCACCTGCTCGGCCGCATCCCCACCGCCGTCTATCCCACCGCGGTGGCCCTGGACGCCGATCGGCGCACGCTTTACGTCACCGCGGGCAAGGGCGTCGAGGGGCCGGTTGGCGTGCCGCCCAATCCCGGCGCGCCGGTCCCGGCCATGGCCGTGCCCAACACGGGACCCAGCGGACTCGGCGTCAGCGGCGTGGTGGAGAGTGTCCCGCTGCCCGCAACGCGCGCGGCGCTCGACGCCTACTCGGCACAGGTCGCGGCCGACAACGGCTGGAACAATCCGGCGGCGACGCCCGCCATCCCCGGCGCCATCACGCACGTCATCTATATCATCCGCGAGAACAAGACCTACGACGAGGAGTTCGGCGACGAGACGGGCGGCCAGATCACCTCGACCGTGCCCGACGCGCCGTTCTACGGGCGCCCGGTGACGCCCAACACGCACGCCCTGGCCGACCGCTTCGCCCTGCTACCGGCCTACTACGCCGACGAGGAGGTCAGCGACACCGGGCATCAGGTGGTGATGGGCGGCACGGCCAACGACTGGGTCGAGCGCATGGCCCAGCAGGCCTATGGCCTCGACGGCGCGCCGCGGCCCGGCTCGGAACTGGGCAACGGCGACGACATCCTGTGGGCGCCCGCCAACTACCTGTTCGACGACGCGCTGGCCCATGGCGTCTCGTTCCGCGACTACGGCGAGTTCTACCGCCAGGACCAGACGCAAGACGGGCCGGCCGTGACGCCCGCGCTGGACAGCCATATCGTGCATAACTTTCCCGGCTTCGGCTTCAACGTCGGCGTCCCCGACACCCGGCGCGTGGCCTACTGGAAGGGAGACTTCCAGCAGGACGTCATCAGCAACACCTTCCCCGCGCTCGAGGTGATCTACCTGCCCGAGGACCACACCTCCGACGGCGTGCCCGACACCACGGCCGTCGGGCAGGTGGCCGACAGCGACTACGCCACGGGTCAGATCGTGGACACGCTCTCGCACTCCAAATACTGGGGCAGCACGGCCGTCTTCCTGACCGAAGACGATCCCCAGAGCGGCGTCGACCACATCGACGAGCATCGCACCATCGGGCTGGTGGTCAGCCCCTATGTCCGGGCGGGCGCGGTCGCCACGCGCTACGACCAGGCAGGCATGTTGCGCACGGTCGAGCAGATTTTGGGCCTGCCGCCGCTGACCGAGTTCGACGCCATCTCACCGCCGATGGACGCGCTGTTCAACCAGGCGACGCCCGACCTGACGCCCTACACCGCCATCTCGCCCACCGTGTCCCTGCTGCCCGCGGCCGAGCGGGAGGCGGTCGGGCGGTTCGCCCTGCGCGTGCTGGGGCGGCGCCCGCGCTTCGACCGCATCCCCTCGGCGGTGCAGCGCCGGCTGCAGTGGTACTCTATCCACGGCCTGCCCGCCCACGGCGCGCCGTCCCTGCCCCAGCCGCCGGCCTGGGTGCGGGATTGGCTGCGGCGCGGGCACAATGCAGTCCGTTCACCGACGGCTGCCTATCTGTGGAGACAGTTCAACAAGTAGCGGCTGATACTGTTGGCGAATGTTGTAAGGGACAACCTGATGGAGACAAGCGACGACTTGATCGGCCTATGGAGTGCGGAGGTCCTCTACCCGCCGGGAGCACAGAGCGACGAGGTACTCGTGATCAAGCCGGATGGCACAGGCCGCTTCGAGTGGCTCAACTGGACGTTGTGCTCGGCTGATCTCTTCCGGTGGCACATCCCGTCGCCGGGGCGACTCACCCTCGTCGGCTACAAGATGCTGAGCCGGGGTGACGAGGGGCAGGTCGTCGAGGAAGACTCTGCCTTCGCCTATACCGATGTCCCCTATGAGATTGTGACGCGGGAGCCCCCCCTCGACGGGCCCCTACCCGTCTTGCGGATGAGGCTCGCGGACTACATGCCTGACGAGTATGGCTTGACTCGCCGCGATACTACGGGATTCGAGGACCCGGATTTCGACTAAGCCATTCTCATCCAGCTCTCTCCGCAGGCTATCCTGCTTTCGCCAACAGTATCAGTTGAAAGGAGTTCGCGATGTGGTGCAACAAATGTGTCGGATACGGATTGCTTGTTGTGCTGCTCGTCGTGCCTGGGCATGAACACGCGGCGCTGAGAGATACGACTGCGACGTTCAGCGGACAGGTGCGTGTGTTGGCGTCATCATCGGGAGCGTTACAAGCTAGACGGCTCACCGATCAGGTCCCATCCGCCGTGGCGATCGACGCGCGGACGGGACGCGCTTTCATCCTCACGTACCCATCAGATGGGACAGGCCCGCGTCACATCCTGGTCATCGCGACGCGTACTGGCGCTTTGGTCCATACGGTCGCGCTTCCGGGGCCACTGAACGCCGTGGTGGCCGTCACGACGACCAACCGCGTTCTTGTCGCCGATGGACGGACGATACGCCTCCTTGACTCCCGCACGGGCGCGCTCCTGTCACCTATCGTCCTGCCGTGCCATGGCATCCCGCAAGGTCTCGCCGCGGCTCCGCTGTTCCGACGCGTCTTCGTCGACTATGGGGATGGCAGCCTCACCACTCTTGATGCCGAGACCGGCGTGGTCCTACATAGCAGCAACCTGGGTGGAGCCCTGACGATCGCGGTGCATGAGCGCACTGGCCATGTCCTTGTCGTTGGACGAGACATCAACACGGGGCGTCCGCTGGTCGTATCCATGCTCGATGCCGCGACCGGAGGGATTGTACACCGGAGCTATCTGCATCGCATGCCCCATGGAGGCGCGATCAGTGCGCGGGCGGAGCACGTTTTCGCGATCGATGGTAACATCATTGACATGATCGACGCACGCACGGGAAGGATCGAACGGTCTGTTCGGGTTAGCATCCATCCCTGGTCGCTTGCCGAAAGCACGGAACTCGGGCGCGTCTATGTGCTCACCGGGGCGTATTTCGATGCGGAATCCAATCCGAACGAACCGGGTACTGTCAGCACGTTGGACGTTCATACGGGCATAATTGTACGCAGCGTGACGCTAGGTAAGGCAGCCTTTGAGCCAAGTCCGTCCGCTATAGCCGTTGATCCGGGGACAAAACGGGTTTGGGTGCTCAGTACGGACGCGCATCGCTTCGGCGGTGTCAGCGTCCTCAACGCTGACACGGGAGCGCTGCTGTACACGGTACATCCGGCCAGGAATGCGCTACCGGCAGCCATCGCGGTGGACAGTCAAGCCGAACGCCTCATCGAAGCGGATGTCGTGCTCAAGGGATAGGACTGACGTTTTGATATAAGGGTTATGGTCAAGTTGAAGCCGTAGCAGGTTCGGCGGTGTCCTGTGTCGGATGCGATAGGCCAGGCTGTGACGCCTTACGAAATGCTATAGGTTGGCGCATGCGGCTGTGTACGCCGCAATCTGTTCGTCGCCTCAGTGCGTTTGGTCCTTATATCAAAATATCAAGGATAGGAGGGGTGCACCTCGAGATTGTGGTTGCCGCCTGACCATAAATGGTCATGGCAGGGCACGGACCCTGAAGGGTCTCCCCTGGCACGCACCCGGCGCGAACCTACCGTGCGGCGGACTCTCACGCCGACCTTTTAAGGTCCGTCCCCTGCCATGACCTTTCAAGGTCAGGCCGCCGGCACGCACGATCACAATCTCGGGGCACACCCGGATAGGAGGCGGCTATTGACATGAAGCCGCAGCGCATGGCATCCTACCCCACGTCATGAGTTTACGCCCACCCTCCACGAAACGCCGCACCCTATCGACCCGCCTCGCCGCCCTCGTGGCCGCCGTGGCGCTCGTTCTCTCTCCCCATGTCGCCGCGTTATCAGTCCGTGCCGCGCCATCCGTTAGATCAGGCGATGCGGGCGGACCCCTGGTGCAGGTGCGGCACGGCGCCTTTATGCTGGGTGGACAGCCCATGCCCTACCTGCACGGCATCAACTACGAGGGGCCGTCGGACCGGCCCTGGCGTATGTGGCAGGACGGGCTGTTCGATCCGGCCCTCATCGCGCACGATCTCGACATGATGGCCGCGGCCGGCTACAATCCCGTGCGCGTCTTCGTGCAGCGTCCGCTCCCGGACGAGATCCTGGCCGGCGACTACGCGCGCCTGGACGCGCTTGTCTCACTGGCCGCCGCGCGCGGCCTACGCCTGCTGGTCACCTTTAACGACGACGGAGACGGCGACCTGCGCCGCGTGGTTCGCGTGGAGGGTCTGGTCGCGGCGCACCTGGCCGGGAACAGCGCCATCTTCGGCTACGACCTGCGCAACGAGCCCAACCTTTCCGACATTGCCGGCTCGACCTACCCGGCCGGCGTCCGCTTGCCCCTCCTGTCCCCCGGTCTCGACGCGGCCTATCCGCGGGTCCTCGCGGCCAGCGTGTCCCACGCGGCCACGCCACGCCCAGGCGCCTCAAGGCACGTGCAAAGTCGTCGTCGCGGCGATAGGAGAAGCCTCTCTGGGGGCGCGGGCGTCTCGCCCGTCCCATCGATGGGCCCGGGATGGGTGGGCAGCGCAGCGAGCGCCACACGCCCCCAGGCTGCCAATTCACAGGCCCTCCCACGCCTCTCAGGTACGATGGCGGGGTCTGACCACAGTCTGTCTCAAGCTCTCGTCGCCAGCACGGACACGCGCGCCTCCGGCCGCTATCTGACGGCCCTGCGCCTACTCGACGCGTTCCTGGCCGCCAATCCCGCGTACCCGTCGGTTCCCCCTGCTCCCGGTTGGTCGCGCTTCCTCAACGCGGCCAACGGCACGTTGGCCACATATCTGGGAGTGCAGTTGGCGGCGATCCGCGCGGCCGATCCCGCACACCTGGTCACAGTCGGCTATAACTCGCGCTTCTGGTCGGCGCTGCCGGCCAACCGCGCGCTCGACTTCCGCTCCATCCACATCTACCCGCCTCGGGACTTCGACGGCTTCCACGCCGCGCTGCTACGCTTCGAGGCGCTCAACGACCTTGCGCCGACGCCGCTGGTGCTGGAGGAGTACGGCGTCTCCAACGACCTCAACGGCCCCCAGTCCGCCGCCGTGCGCGAGATGGCCACCGCGCTGTACCTGCGCACGCTCGGCGGCGGGGGCGACATGAAGTGGATGTTCGACGACGACGCGGTGGGCTACAACGCCTATGAGAACAACCTCGGCGCCGTCGACGCGCGCGGCGTACCCAAGTCGACCTACCTGGCCAGTAGCGCGGCCGACGCCTACTGGGCCGGCGCGCGCTACGCGGGCGGGCTGAGCCTGCGGCCCGATCCGCTCACCGGGGCCGGCTTCACCTTCGTGGCGCGCGACGGCATGGCCATCGGCGGGAGCTTACCCTACAGCGATGCCCGCGTCAGCTACACGCCGTCTATTGCCGGTGTCACCTGGTTGGACTGGAGTACCTCCGGGGCACTACGTGTGTCCTCGACCACCGGCGGCTCGATCACCCTGGCCGTGGGCCTGCTGACCGGCGCCACCGCCGTGACCGCGCCCACCGACAGCACGTCGGCGACCACCTCGCCGGCGACCACCACGGTCACGACCACCATTCCCACCACGACCACCGCACCCACGACATCCACCATTCCCACCACGACCAGCGCTCCGACGGCGAGCGCCCTGACCGTGACGCTGACCCTCCAGCCCGGCGTCACGACGGTGGTGCGCTACGGCGGCGGGGCTGTCTCCCCGCCCGTGCCCGTCGATCTGCCCGCGCCCTACACCGGCGCAGGGTGGTACCTGGTGGCGCGCGGGCACAACGTGGGGCCGCCGTTCCTGGCTCCCTGGCAGGCGCTAGGCGGCGCCGACGGCGTCGGGTTGCCCATGACCGAGCCGTTCGCCTACAACGGTCTGGCCACGCAGTACTTCGACGACGTGGCCCTGCGCATCGGCCCGCACGGTCCGACCACCGCGCCGATTGGCCTGGTGGCCGTCGGCGGCGCCCCGCTGCCGCGCGCGCGCCCGTTGCCGGCGGCTACGCCCCACGTCTACGACCGCACGACCGGGCACAACGTCCACGGCGCTTTCCTGGACTACTGGCGACGCACGGGCGGCGTGGCCTTCTGGGGTGATCCCGTCTCCGAAGAGATGGTGGAGCAGGGCCGCGTGGTGCAATACTTCGACGGCGCCGAGTTCGCCATGACCCCGTCTCCGCACGCCCACGTCATCCTGCTGCCGCTAGGCCAGCGCATGTGGCCCAGCGTGCGCCACGTCTACGGCCTGTAAGCTATCTAACACAGTAAGTGTTAGAGTCCTACTGCCATCTAAACGGCCCCTCTATATCCGCGGATGGGATGAAAATTGTCGGATCAGGCGGAAGCTTTTCTAAGAACAACGCCATGCACCAGCGTTCCGGTTTGTCGAGCATCGCGACTGATGGGAGCAGGAGCGCTTGCACGTCTAACGCACGCCGTAGTAACCCTGCAACGGCACGAGCAATGCCTTTATCCAGGAAGCAATAAGGAGCATTTTTCAGCGATAAGGATGTACATAGGTCTTCGTCACGCACGTCAAGCAGATGATCGACAGTCACGCTCAGGCGATAGACCGTACGCTCCACCGTCTGCGTCGCCAAGCCTGGCGTACGATTGACATCGAAGTGGCGAGCCCATTCCGCAATGGCGACTCCCACATCGCACGCCAGATAGACCGTGGGTTCACCTGTGACATTCCATCGATTATCGCTCGCTACGCCAGCCCATCTAAAATCGCGGACATCCGTCACATGCGCCGGGATGTGACGATACGCCACACCCGTCCACGGGGTCAGACGGCTGTTGAGCGACACCTAGTAGCCCAGCCCCTCGTAATCAGCGGCAAGAGCTCCTAGAACGATGTCAGCGCGGCCTCTTTCGATCAGTTGAAGGGCGTTCTGTCCCTCGAAAGCAGGCAACGGCGTTTGCAAGAATTGGGCGAAACCCTCAGCAGTGTACACGCTCAGACCCAACTCGCGGATTTGTTCAATCTGGGCGAGCTGACCTCTCTTAGCCTCGTTCTCGGGAAGCGCGTCGCGCGCTTCCCAGCGCTCAATCGTCTTGGCGCTCACAGACATAAGCCGTCCCATGCGCTCACGAGAGACGCGCATGTCGCCACGGATCTTCTTTGCGCTAAGCGTGGGAGCTGATCTTTGAGCAGCAACCATAGGAATACCCTCCCTCCTCATTCTATTCTACACCATGTTTAGACATTTGTCTATATCTCGAATAGGGCGGTCCACATCGGCCGCCAACTGGATACTGGTCAGCATTGAGGTGAGAGCATCACGACAACCCGGTTCGCGACAACAATTTTTCTCCGGTTCGGATCATGCGCGCCCCTCTCATTTGTGCTACCGTATGTATAGGCCCAATGAAAAGAAAGGGCACGAGACGGACACTATCGCACAGGAGAGAACGGTCATGACCGACAGCCAAAAGGACCTGGATGCGCACGCGGGGCACGACCACGCGGGGCACGACCACGAGGGCGCCCGCGTAGGCTACGCCTCACCAGCCGAGGCGATGCAGGCGCCGCGCGAGGACTTTCTCTATGTCGCCTGCCTGCACGAGGGGACCGGCGTCGCGGAGCCGGACTTCCTTGCCGTCGTCGACGTCAACCCCGACTCGGACGCCTATGGGCAGGTCACGCATAAAACGCCCATGCCCAACGTGGGCGACGAGTTGCACCACTACGGCTGGCAGGTCTGCTCCTCGGCCTGCCACAGCAATCTCCAGCGCGCCAACCTCGTCGTCCCTGGTTTCCGCTCCAGCCGTATCCACATCGTCGATGTCGCCAGCGACCCGCGCAAGCCCCAACTGCACAAGATCATCGAGCCCGACGAACTGGTGAAGAAAACCGGCTATACCGCGCCACACACCGTTCACTGCATGCCCGGTGGCATCATCACCATCAGCATGCTCGGCGACAAGGACGGCAACGCGCCGGGCGGCTTTGCCGTGCTCGACGCCTCGACCTTCGAGGTGCTGGGCCGCTGGGAGCATGACAAGGGCGACATGGAGTTTGCCTACGACTTCTGGTACCAGCCGCGCAAGAACTTCATGCTCTCCAGCGAGTGGGCCGCTCCCAACACCTTCGGCCCCGGCTTCAACCTGGAGGATGTCGCCGCCGGCAAGTACGGTCATAAAGTCCATGTGTGGGACCTGGAGCAGCGCACCAAGACGCAGACGATCGACCTGGGCGACACGGGCATGATCCCGCTGGAGATCCGCTGGCTGCACAACCCCGAGGCCGAGGAGGGCTACGTCGGCGCGGCGCTCTCCAGCACGCTGTGGCACGTGCACAAGAACGGCGCTGGCTGGACGGCCGACAAGGTCGTAGAGGTCGAGGGCCGCGAGGTGGCGGGTTGGCCCTTCCCTGTGCCGGGCCTGATCACCGACCAGCTCATCTCCATGGACGACCGCTTCCTCTATTTCAGCGACTGGCTGCACGGCGACATCCGCCAGTACGACATCTCCGACCGCGCCCATCCCCGGCTGGCGGGTCAGATCTGGGTCGGCGGCCTGCTCGGCCCGGTCCAATTCGGCCACAACGGCGCCGGCCGCGAGCTCTCGGGCGGCCCGCAGATGCTGCAGTTGAGCATGGACGGGCGACGGCTCTACGTCACCAACTCGCTCTACAGCACCTGGGACAACCAGTTCTATCCGGGGCTGGAGTCGTGGATGCTCAAGGTCGACTGCCACCCCGAGGGCGGCATGACGCTCGATCAGGACTTCTACGTCGACTTCGGCCCCGCGCGCGGCCACGAGATCCACCTGCCGACGGGCGACTGCACCACCGAGATCTTTGCCTGACTACCGGCCTCCATATGCCGAGAGGGACAGGCGACGGGCGCCAGGCAGGATCCGGCTCTGCCTGTCGCCACCTAGCGTATCGTCACCATTATCTGGGCAACGAAGGGCCGGTCGGGCGCGATGGAGGTGCAGGCGCCGACGAAGAGCAGATAGGGTCCCGGTGGTTCGGCCGGGATCAAGCGTGATGGAACCATCGTCAGAACATCACCGCGACCATCGGCCGTTTGGTGGACCTGCCCCAGGTTGAGCGGCAAGCTCCCCCGGTCGAGCGCGCTCGCCAGGCCGAGACAATAGCGATGCTGAGCCTGCAGCCGGGGCAGCCGTTGCACGGTCACCCGAACATGCTCACCCGGCGTGAGCGTATATGCGACGTGCCCGTGCGAACCCATCGCTATCGGCGTCCTCGCGGTTGCCGTTGTTGTGGCCGTGGCGGCCATGCCCGGCGTCACAACCGCGACCGTGGCCGCGAGGCCCAGCGCAAGCGCGCTCGCCATGCCCACGCCGCGCCATTGACATCCTTTCATCGAGAACCCTCCGTGTCACCCTCTGCCACGCCGTGCCGTACGCGGCGTGCCATTGCCTGTCCTATTCCCACTCAAACCATTACCATGATACTAGTAGAACGAGCGTTCTAGAGTCAAGAGAAATGTGGACAACTGTTCTAAATTGGGACCAAACGCTATCGGTAGCGCAGAGTTTGCGCGTCGCCGAGGTTGG